>Ga0304730_1000639_pt1 | contig 29277 bp, 36 predicted proteins | sample M_130628_MF_Meta_FD_190474 | JGI IMG/M metagenome (GOLD analysis project Ga0304730, IMG submission 190474) | Freshwater microbial communities from Lake Montjoie, Canada to study carbon cycling - M_130628_MF_MetaG (v2) (version 2) | ecosystem: Environmental > Aquatic > Freshwater > Lake | place...
TTGCCATCCCTGCGTGGAGCCTTGGCTTCTATAACATAGATGTCGTTTACTGTCTTAAGAAAGACATCACCTATGTCGTTGCGACCAGCACGAGGCAGGCGTTGAGCATCGTATTCTTTTTCTACTAGGTGGTCAGCCAAATCAATCTCAAAGGCTGCACCTCTACGCTTGTTACTCGCTTGCTGGGTTACCATTTTGTGCCTCCGCTGCTTGCGCTGCTTGCCAGTACAGTGCGTAAAAGTTTTCATCATAAGCAAATCGCTTCATGTGTTTAGCAATAGCACCAGTGTGTGCGTGTACTGGCACACCCGCTGCCTTTAGTTTGCGGAAGAACACTATGTCCTCACCTACAAACTTCTCACCTACATTCTCAATCTCTGCGAACATAGACTGGTCTGGAAACTTCTGTCTTAAGATAGGGACAACTGATTTATGCATCAGCGTAAGCCCAAGCCCAGCACAATCAACCTTAATCACTTGGTCTTTAGGTAGTGGGTGCTTGTACTTAATCTCGAACTCATTGCTACCTTCATCAAACAAGGCAGGCATAGGCTGCATCAATGATGACTCCATCTGTTTAGAGATAAAGTAAACACCGCTTACAACTGGGCGAGCAATCTTATCTGCTGTATTCCACAGTAGTTCAAGTATGTCAAGGGTTAGCACGATGTCTGAGTCAACCCATAGCAACCAGTCTGTCTTAATACTATCTGCCCACATGTCGAACAAGGCTTGGCGTTGGCGACCAATCTGATTACCCTGTACACGCACTGCGTTATGGATGCCAATGCCACGAGTAGGTGCCGTGATGGTGGTATACATCAAACCTTCGGTGAACTTACCGTCAGTTAATCCGTTGTCACACCAACCAATTGATAATGTTTCTTTACTGCTGTGTGCCATCCATAGCCTCACTCTCATCAATGACTGTCAAGGCGTTCTCGCCCATCTCTTTAAAAGATTCTGCTAAATTTATTAAACCTATTGCTACTTCTTCAATACACTCAGGACCATGGTTCTCCTGTAAGTGTTTGGCAAACTGGCTAACATAATCAGCAAACTGAATAGACTCTAACCAGATTGTGTTTGGGTCATACACCTGCCGTGATGCTTCATTTACTTGTTCAAGTACATTGGGCAACTCAGCAATGATGATGTCCTTAACTTCCTGAGGTACCTTCAACCTGCTCAGCACTGCTTCCATTCGCTCTGGTGTAAGTAACAATTCCTCCGTCAATGTAAGATTGATATTCTTCTTCCGTGAGGTCTTGGAACCTACCAGTTTCTTTATTCTTCCAAACAAGTGCCCTCCAACCAGCGGTGTATGTAAGTGCGCGTGGCATCAACATAAGTTGTGCCTTTATGTCAATCAAAAAGTTGTCTGTCTTAATAACAAATTCATCTTGAACTTCTGAGGCTGGTACTTCGCCAGCATTTTCTACAACTGATAACTCCCAAGGGCTATCAAGTTTATCTATTAACATTCCACCCATTTTATTCTCCTAAGGTTGTCCTACATCTAATACTTGCATGCTTGCGGGGTCGTATGAAAGCCACACTGGTGTGCCACCATTTGCATCAGCGGGTCCGTAACGATTCTTAACAGCACACACACCCATCGTTGACATCTGGTTAATGACCGTGAGGATAAGCGATGGTGTCTGTGCAACCTTGCCATGTAGCGCTCTTTGTGGAGGGCAAGGGTTACCAGGTACGCCTTCCGATGTGTGGTGACAAACCACTACTGCAGCCCCAGTTTCCCTTGCCCACCATTTAAGTTCCTTCATCAGAGTACGCAAGCCACCAAATTCATCTTGTGACTCCATCGTTACATCAACGGCGTTGTCCAATACAATCAAACGCACATCTTCCCCAAGGCGTTCACGAGTAGCAAGCACTGCATCCTCAATGTCCTTAAGTGTTGGTGATGAATCAAACTCCCAATAGATGTGGTCAGCAGGCTTGAGCATTTGTGCTGCCCAATCTCTATCCATTTCCATTAGAGGTTCAACCTCTGCTTGTTCCTTCCCAGTTAACAAAGCAAGAAGTCTTAGACTCATAGTATGTGAGTGTGTATCAGCGCTGATGTATAGCGTAGGAACTTTTGCCCGAACTGCCAAGGACAGAGCAAGCGTTGACTTGCCTGCCCCTGGCGGTCCAGCAATCATGCTTACCTCGCCGTAACGAATTGCTATTTGTTGAGCAGCAAGCGAGTGCCACACAACAGGAAGTGTTGCACCCCCTTGTGATGCTGTCTTAATAGCACGGCTGAGTAGGCGCATCTGTTATGCAGGTACCTTGTTTTGGCAAGCCTGACCCTGAGGCTTAGGACATGCGTAGAACGCCTTGTATGGGCGACCCGTAGCCTTAGCAATACCTGCTGGTACATGGCGCATCTGTCCACCACCACATGAGCAATCAGGGATAGCACGAGTAGGTGAGTAACCCGCTGGTGCTGCTTGCACTGGTGCTGGGTATGACGGAGCAACTGCTGCTACTGGTGTGTGGCTAACAATTTCTGGCTTAAGACCACCATTAGTTAGAGCACAGATAGCATCAATAGATGATTCTAAATCAGCAATTGATGCGATGCGTAATGTCAAACCATCAAGTGCTGCATCTAGTTCAGCATCTGATGTTGCGCGGATGTTTAGTAAAGTACCCTTAGGTGTCTTTACATTTACTTGGTATAGCGATTCAGTCATTTGGTTCTCCTATAGGTATCTCTGGATAAAGGTGTGAGTCTTTGCCACCCACTGCATAACATGATGAGTTTACGGAGCATGTGCCACACATAAACCCAGTTGATGGAATAAAGATTTTGTTGCTTACTGCTATCTCAAAACCCTTAGCCCATGAGCCGAGGCGTGCCTCAGTAAAGCGCTCAAGACTAACAGGAGTAGTTAGTTCTCCTGTGCGTGCCATGAAATAACTTCCGAGTTGTGGGCGAATACCAAAAGTTTTCTCCACAAGGACTGCATAAATACCAAGTTGTGTCTGGGACTTAGGTTCAGCCCCTGTCTTAATATCTACAATCACTAACTCTCCAGAAGGTGCAACCATTATGCGGTCAAGAAATGCCTTAATGTTTACGCCATTGATTTGTTGATTCATTTCGGTTTCGATAGCGGGGATGCCAGCGGGTGTGTCCCAAATCTTCCAGCCACTATCGTCACGGAACTGAATCCAGTAGTCAACCATTCGTGGACCATTAGCCAACCACCATTCAGCATCTTCCTTGTTTGGATTAGCCTTGGTAGCACGACCACCAGCACGCCAAGGCATGCCGTTGTCCACCATTTTGTAGTTATGTTCCCATCGTTCTATAAACATAGCGGTTGGGTCAAAACCCTCAGGCTTGATGTCATAGATTTCTGTGCACTCATGTACAGCCTTACCACCAGCAAGCCAGTAGGAAGGTGACTCTGCTACATTTTGTACACGGGTGAGGTAGTACTGCCATCCACACCCAAGCCATGTTGACATGGCGGAGTGGGAGATGTAGTTCTTTCCCGTAACTTGTTCAAGTGTCATTGTTTCTCCTTCAATAGGGGAGACTACTACACAATGTCTGCTCTATTATTAGACACGCCGAGGTGAATAACAAACATGTAATTCATTTTGGGTGTACACTGCTGTTCGTGTTCAGCATATTAAGTAGAGGACTAGCGAGGCTCAGAAGCCGAGCAGTGGTTAAGGATAGCAGAATTGATTTGCGTAGCCTTGGTCCTATCCATGTGTGCTCGTGTGGCTCCCGCTTATTTAAGGTGGGATGTATGTTTGAAGATAGTGACATCAGTATGTGGTTTGTAAATGCTGAGTGTGCTGAATGTGATGCACTTGTTACTGTACCTACTCCAGTGGATGTCATAGCATGAAAGTAATTATTTTTTCTGTGGCTTTAATTGTGAGCAACATCACTATGTTTAAAATTGGTTTTACTTATGGTATTAAGACAGAACAGCGTGCTCGCCTACGCAGACTTAATACATTGAAGAAGTTATTAAATGGCAAAGTATGATTACAAATGTGCCGTATGTGGTGGCGTACAAGAAATAGATAAACCAATGGGTAGTGACTGGTCACCTTCTTGTTGTGGTGAAGTCATGGGTCAAATTTATTCAGCCGTGCCAGTTAAGTTCAACGGCAGTGGCTTCTATTCTACTGGTGGATAAAACAAAAAAGCCCCCCGCATAAAGCGAGGGGCTAATCTGTTAGGTTACTAAAGGTTACTTCTTGGTAATACCAAACTCTGGTGCTGATTTGTCAAGCGCCTTAAGTAGTGGACCAACTAGACCAGCAACAAAGGCTGATGCCAATGTCTTTGGGTCATGTACGCCTGTCATATACAGACCAGCAGCAACTGCTGCTGCAGAGCGTAGGTATGTAAGAGCAATCTGTTTCATTTTTTCTTGATTCATGGGGATTCCTTTACTTTAGTTTCATTTTGATGACTCGTGCTTTTACCTGTTCAGGTGTCTCTACTATTTCAAAATGCATATCATCTTTGCGAGTCTTATAGGTATAGCCTCCGCGTAACCCATATTTCTTACAAAGAATATCTAGTGTCTTGCGTTGTTCAGGAGTAAAAGTATTTTCTTTTCCAAGCGGATGTTTAACAGCGTTCAGGTCTATTGCACTGCCCGATGAATGGTTAGATAAATCTTCTGTCTTACCACGAACTTGACGATATGCGTATGACCAATCATCAAAGGCACCTTCTTCAAGGGGTTCAACTAGAAGATGAAACTCAGCAGCAAATGCTGCTAATACTGGACCACATATCTCATTGCACTGTAATTTAATCTTTGTTCCAGCAACAGGAAAATGTTTAATCTTAATTGCTTCTTTATCTTTAGATGCTATCCATCCGTTCTGACTATGTTCAACTGTCATGCTTCATCCTTTGGGTTGCGTAATCTGTATGTAATTGCCCAGCCAATCAGTGTGCCTGCAATTGCATAACCAACTACTGTCTTGGCTGAACCATCAAGGACTACCCAGGCAATAAACATGCCAAGTAGAGTCCATAGTTGTTCAACCATATCTTTTATTATCTTTTTCATGGTTTTCTCCTATAGGCTGCTGCTCCTGCCATGCCTGCTGCGTTAACTGCAGCCTGCCCAGCAATGACTGATGCGATAATAATTTTTTCTGATTCAACTCTTTCTTCAACTGACATGTCAGCACCAATGCTTGCGATAGCAAGTAATGCTTGTCCTGGGTCAGTAAAGATTGCTTCTACTAATGCTGCTGGATTCTCAAGTACAACCAGTGCTGCTGCTATTTCTGCGGTGATAACAACTTCATTACCGTTTTCATCTTGACGGACTTCAACTTGTGTTTCAGGTGGCAAATCTTCGTACTTAAGACCTGCTTCTTTGATTGCCTCTGCTGTTACAGGTGCACCTTGTGCTGCTTCGATAAGCGTTTCTGCTACCGCTGCGCGTTCTTCGGGTGTACTATCAACCGTTGCTACCACTGGTGGTATAACTTGTACAACTTCTTGTACAGGTTTTGGTTCAGGCTTAACTACTGGAGGTTCAGGTGCGGGAATTACAGGAACAGGTACTACCTCTGGCTGAGGTTGAGGCTCAGGATTTACTGGCTCAGGGGGTAAAGGTGGTTCTACGGGTGGAGCAGGAGGCTCAACTGGAGGAGTTGGCTCAGGTTGTGGCGCGGGTTCAGGCGGAGACTCTGGTTCTACAGGCGGGGCAGGTGGTTCCTCAACGGGCAACGGTTCTGGCTCTGGCGCAGGGGCAGGAGGCTCAATTGCTACAGGCAATTCAGGAGCAGGAGCAGGAGATTCTTCTGCTACAGGCTCTGGCTCTGGGGCGGGAGCAGGCTCAGGCTCTGCTGGTGCAGGCTCAGGCTGTGGTTGCGGTGCTGGAGGCAAAGGTTCAAGTGATGGCTGCGATACTGGCCCAGGTACAGGCTGAGGTACTGGAGTTGGCTCAGGTTGTGGCGCAGGAGTCGGTTGTGGCAAAGGGGTAGGTTGTGGTTCTGGAGTTGGTAAAGGTGTTGGCGTTGGTGTCGGTTCTACTACTGGCGGAACTGGTGGCGTGGGTGTTGGCACGACAGGAACGGGAGTAGGCTCTGGTTGCGCTACAACTGCAGTGCTTGTATCAACAGAAACAATTGCTGTATTAGTATCAACAGAAGGAGCAGGGGATGGAACATTACTCTCAGGAGTACTTGATGAAACGGGTACAGGAGATGTACTCACAGTTGGTTCAGGAGAAGGCAAAGGTGTGGACTCTAAAACAGGAGTTGGACTCGGCTCAGGTGAGACTGATGGACTCGGAGTTACAGTTGGCTCGTTTGAAGGCTCAACTACAGGAGCGGGAGCAGTAATTTCAATTGTAACAATGTTAGACCAGTTTGAATAAACATGCAGAGTATCATTATCTGCGCGAATACTAATCATGTATGTGCCATAGCCAGCAGTTGAATAAATTATCTCAATAGGAATAGAAATAGATTTTCCATAAGAAGCAATACCCCATCCATTGGATGTGTTGGTTTGCCACATAACCGCAAAGCGTTCAGCAGTTACTGATGTATCACCAGGATTGAGCCATTGGATATTAACCATTGTTGCATCAACTTGAGCGCTAACATTAAATGGTGCGCTTAATGTTAAAGCAAGTTCATCACCAGCCGAAGCAAATGGTAAACAAAAAATAGAAGTTCCTAATGTAAGAAACCATACTGCAAGTAAACGGGGAAGTTTCACTTGTGCCTTTCAGTTAGTTATTGCGTTCACACAAAATTTCATAGATGCGGTCAACCCGTTCTTCTAAACGGTCAACAGAATCGCGCAGGCTTGAGCCACTATTCGGTCTTAATTCAGAAAGATAATGTTTAACTAAAAATCTAATTGTTGCAGTAAAGCCAGTTAATATAGCCATAACCGCAGCAGCAATTGCCGCCCAAGAACTAGCGTTCATTTTTATACGACCGTTCTAGCAATGATTTGGCAGATGCCACCAAAGCCTGAGTAGTTACGAGCAGATGGTGTAGCGCGAGTAAATGTAATCTGTTCAATTACACACTCGATAGGTTCTCCACCAGCAGTGAAGTCCTGAATAATAATTGTCGCACCAATACTTTCGACTGATTCAAGTGCGAACAAACGCTCACGGGCATAGCCTTCGTAACCAATAATGTTGCCAGTCTTATCTGTTTCACGGTCAAACATAAAGATAGGAATTTGTAGCACACGAGCACGAGTAGGTGAAGGCAAAGCCTTAACTGCTAGACCTACTACTACTGGCCCTGTGGTTGCATCGGTTGAGTTTTTGTATAACTCTAATTTAAATGCAGCATCTGGCCCGATGGTTGGGTAAGAGTTTTGTAAATCAATATCGGCAGCCGTACTATTGCCTTGAAGAATTGTTGTAATGACTTCATCGGAATTGTAATTCATTTTGTAAATTCCAATGTCACCGTTGGCTTCATCGTTTACGGTACGAACACGCACACGCTTCCATGCTTTGTTTTCCATGGTGTCGTAACGAATCTTTCCATTACGAAGCACACCTGATTCAACTAAATCTGTTGGGTGTTGTAGCCATATACCTGAACCGTTGATAGCAAAAGCAACTTGGTTATTGTCACCAATAATACGCACTGCTTGTACTGTGCCAGTTACGGCATCGGCATAAGCATCTGTTGCTCGCGCATACACACCTGTGGATATAGGCTGTGCATAACCTGAAAGAGTAATGGGTTGACCAAGATTCATTCTTGTGGTGCCAGAGTTACTGTTTACTTGGTTAGTATTGCCAGCCCAAATGTATGAGTCGCGACCTTCAAAGTCATAGACACCGTTCTCATTGTGGAATACCAATGGCCCGTATGTCATGTCACCGTTTTGGTCTAAGGTTGCAATGCGAGCGCCCTTGTTTGTGCCAATCATAAGGTATGTGCCAAGGTATGTGTATAAAGATAGAACTCTCTCGCCTCTTGGCATTACAGCAGCGGTAATAATGGTACCCAAAGCACCAGTGTTATCTACTTGTAACTTAAATACAGAGGAATGGTCGCCAGCATAACCACCTAAATAGATTGCGTTAGAGCCTTCTGTTACAGCAGTCCAATCCCACAAAGCAGGCATAATAGTTGAACCATTGATAAGTGTTCCGCTTGCAGCGTTCATTGTTGATTTAATATCAACCGCTGCACCGCTACCCTTGCTATTAAAAGTAAGTTGATAAGCAGAGTAAGTTCCGTTAGTGAATCCAAAGCCAGCAATAATTCTGCTCTTAACATACTTAATTGCTACATGGTCTGCTGTTAATCCATCGTATGCGTAATGTTTATGTGTTGTACCGTCAGATAGTTTGACATCATAAATGCCAGCAGTTGTAGCCACATACATATATGTACCATCTGATGTGGTAGCAAGGATTGTTTCATTACTAAATGATGACCAGTTAACAAGGGCAGTAGATGTACCAGCGGTAGTAATCTTGTACATAGCAGTTGTTTGTGATGTGCGTACACTCATGTCAGTTGCTATAAGGAAAGGCACTCCTGCATCGGAACCACCAGAATCAACTTTACATTTGCCAGCAAAAGCCTGAACAAGCGATGTCTTTTTAAGTAAAGTAATTTGCCCAGGTGTCCAGACATCTATGCCATAGGAATCTTTGAAACGAAAACGAACTTCGTTGTCATTGCCTTCCAACGGTTCGGTAAAGTTAATGCCTTCGCCATAGTGCCATGATGATTGTGCTCGTGTCCAGTAACCTGAACCAGCCAAAGTATGCTCGCCTGGGTCACGCATCTGGTCTACGCGCTGAGCACGAAACTCTGCAGTCTGTCGCTTGTATGGTGTGTTGTCTGTAACAGCCATAATAAATGGCAGACCTGCAATAGCCACATCAAAGGCGTTAGCATTTAAGTCATAATAAGTAGACAAGCGCCCCGATAAATCAATTATCGTGCGCTCGGTAATGTCGGGTGCGCGTGATACCACTATGACTCCTTAGTTATTCGGTTGGTGCTGCTGTTACTTCTGGATTTAGATAGCGTTGGTAGTCTGAGTTGGCTGGGTTCATAGGAATCCAAACCACTTCTCCATTAGTATCGGTACGCTTTAATGTACTAGCATTTTTTGCTGTAATGATTTCGTATGTATATTCCATTTCTATAACTCCGCACTTAATACATAGTGGATACCAAAGTTTTGTCCTGTTATAGCAGTATCTGTATTGTCAATCGTAATGCCCGAATCACTATTATTTATTGTTCTTGCATTTGCTGAATTTGTAGAACCGTCAGACCATTGACCAGCAGTTGACAAATACGGATTGTACAAAGTCACAGAAGGTGCTGTTCGCATAGTCGGTGAGATTTTTACAAACTGGCTTGGTTCTACAGTTCCACTGGTTGCTTGCCGTGTAAAGTAAACCTGTCCATTTGGTGTAACAGCATTTCCTGGTGTAGTTCCTTGGTCAAAAGTTTTTTGGTAGTACCGCTGACAAGCAGCAAGTTCCGTAGCAAAAGTTCCCGTAGACATTCCAAATGGAGTTGCTACGGAGCCTGCTTCTACTTGAACGCCAGTAATTTCAAAGTAATCATTAGCACCAGCAGTGCCAATAGGGTTTGATTGAATTTGGACTGCTAGTTCTGTGGCAGTGGTTGGAACTGTGCCAGTAAAAGTAAATCGCTGCCAAGTGGTGGTCAGTGTTGCTGTTCCACTTGCAACATCATTAACACCAGTGTAAGCAACAACAAAGTTCTGGTCTGTTCCTGTACCTGAGCGCAACCAAGCAAGCAAGGCATTGCTAGTAGCAGAATAGTTGGCACCAGCACGAGCATAGAAAGACAAGGTTACCGCTTTACCAGCAAAAGGAATTGAGTTAACTGACTCAAAGTTTTGGATAAAGTTAATGTTAGTGGTTGATGTATTGGCTGAGTCACGCTGAACTCTGGCGCAGTACTGAATGTTAGGAAGGTTCGTTGTGTCACCTGTTACTTGACGACTTACTGTTGAGCCTGTTGCACCACGATAAACTTGCCAACGGTCAGGGCCATAGAATGATGAACTTGTTGAAGTAATCGCCAGTGAAGTACCGCGCTGCCAAACACCAAGGTTACCGTTAATGACTGCGTTCTTACCAGCAGTTACACCTGCTACTGCACCACCAGTATTTTGCTGAGTAGTGGCTGTATTATAGGCTCTAGTCATTAGTTACCTCCGAGTAATAAGGCTGCTTCTTCTGCTGTAATACCTAATTTAGTTAAAAGGGCTTCTTTGGCTGTAGCCTGTTCAGCCTTAGCCTGTTCTTTAGCAGCAAACTCTGCTTGGTCTGCTTCATGTTGAGCAAGTTCAATTGTGTTCATGTCACGCACAATTTCTTCACCAGTAGTTGCATCTACAATTTTAATTGTTAACATTATTTAATACCCCAAATCTTAAGTGAACCTTGTGTCCAGGTACCAGCACCAATTACCGAAATACTTGTAATGGCTGCTGTGTTATTCCAGTATCCCATATTTATGTTTATACCTTCATTTGAACCATTGTTTTGAAAAGATGTCATAGTTGATAATTGTTTTTTAGTTGAGGTGTTTGCATAATTTTCAATTCTAATTGAACTATAAGCATTGGTATCAGAAGGCTTGTAAGAACCAGTTGTCCAACTATAACTTGTTCCTTGTGTATAATACCAAGGTGTAGCGGTTGGATAAACTTGATTAGCACCAGGTTCGGCAAAGTATTCTTGATAAGCATTAGCAGTAGAATCAGAATTAAATCTAACTGTAACTCCGCCACCAGTATTATTGTAAGCATCTATTAGTTCAATAAACAATTGATTGTAAGTGCCAACAATTCCCGTGACTGTAATAGTTGAATTGCCAGTCATAGAAGTAGTGCTTAACAAAGTCATACCACCTGTTATTGGTGTAGCCCAAGCGGGTACTCCACTAGATACAGTAAGAACTTGGTCAGTTGAACCAATGCCTAACCTTGCTGGAGTATTAGCAGCAGAGGCATAGATAATATCGCCAGTTGTAGTAGTAAGAGTATTAGCAATAGCACCAACTGCTGCTGCTGTATGTGTATGAGCACCTACTCCAATTGGATACCAAACATTGTCGGTTGCATCCCAGACATAACCTGGTCTGCTTGTATTACTAAATGTAGCCATTAGTTGCTCCCTAGTGCTGTTCTGAGTTCTTCAAGTGATAAACCAACTGATGCCAATTTTTCTTGAATAGTTAATTCAACTGGCGGAATTGGTACATGGTTTGCAATAATTGATTTCATACTTTCTTTAGACATGTCACCAATTATAATAAGTTTATCTTCACGAACATAGACATCTTCGGCTTGCAATTCATTCTTAAGTTGCTCGCCATTTAAAGCAGTTGGAATATCAAACTCGTATGTATTCATATTATTTCCATTCATTTAAATTAAGCACCAATATAGAAGATTGAGGCTAACGAAACCCCAGCAATAATTTCTGCAGTATTATTTGATTTAACAAAAATTTCAATGTAATCAGCAGCAGCCAATGTTAAAATTGCGTTCATTGAACCGCCGTTAATATTGCTTCCATTTAAAGCAGTTACATAACTATAATTTGTTAATGCTGTTCCGTTTTTGTAAATATAAAACTGTACTTGTCCACTTGCGTTATTAAATGTAATAGATGTGCTTACTTGATAAACACCACTTTTACCACTTGGAATTGTAAATCTAGTAGCCGAACCAGATGACCAAATTGAATCAGTATTTGTTCCAGCAGATGACCATGAAACTGCAGTAGTTGTTCCGCCAGTTATTACTTGAGTTGTTGTTCTTAATACTTGAGCACCAACAGCAGTAGGGGTAGTTGAAAGTGTAGACCAGGTAGGCAACCCGCCAGATACCTTTAGCACCTGGTCAGTTGACCCGATACCTAAGCGAGCAGGTGTGTTGGCACCTGATGCGTAGATAATGTCACCAGTAGTAGTAGTCAGAGTCTTAGGAATAAATGCTGCGTTAGCCTGAGTCTGTGTGTATGTATCAACGATTGCTACAGGTGATGAAGCAAAGACTTCAAATATATCTCCAGTAACAGAGGCATTAGTCAACGCAATAGTAGAACCATTAGTTGCTGTATAATCCCCACCACGGGCAAGGAGTACACCGTTCTGGTATACCTGCTCATAGCCAGCAACATAACCTAGTGGAACAGAACTATCATCATTACCAGATAGTGTTGTAGTTCCATTGGCTGTTGCTTTAGACCAGCGAACAACTTGATTGCCTACCGCTGTTGCATCTGTATCTACCCAAATGAGTCCATCTGTAGGAGATGCTGGTTCAGTTGGGTCTGCTACAGAACCAGCGACAGCAGCCCAAGAGGCAGCAGTTCCGTTGGTTGTGAGGTACTTACCAGAGTTGCTTGTCTGTGAAGGCAAAGCATCTACTGTTCCCCAAGAAGTTGCTGTGCCATTGGTAGTTAGATATTTACCTGAATTACCAGTAAGACTTGGAACATATCCAGCAGCAGTAGTAGCACTAGCAGCAGCAGAAGTTGCAGAAGTAGCAGCACTCGTTGCCGATGTAGCAGCAGCAGTTGCACTGGCTGCAGCAGATGTAGCACTGGTAGCAGCAGCGGTTTGACTTGTTAATGCAGATGATGCAGATGTTGCTGCATTAGATGCTTGAGTTGTAGCAGTGGCTGCTGAATTAGATGCTGTAGTTGCAGATGCAGCAGCAGATGTAGCAGATGTGGCTGCTGCTGTAGCACTTGCTGTAGCGCTTGTGGCGCTTGTAGCAGCACTTGTTGCTGATGTAGCAGCCTGTGAAGCACTTGTTGCTGCAGTAGCAGAGGAAGCAGCAGCAGCAGTTGCTGATGCAGCAGCAGAAGTAGCACTTGTAGCAGCCGATGTTGCACTTGTTGCTGCTGCTGTCTGACTTGTTAAAGCAGATGAAGCAGAAGTAGCAGCGCTAGTGGCTGATGTTGCAGCAGCAGTTTGGCTAGTAAGGGCAGAAGATGCTGATGTTGCTGCGCTGGTTGCGCTAGTGGCAGCAGCAGTCTGTGATGTTAACGCAGAGGAAGCGCTTGTTGCAGCAGCGCTGGCACTTGAAGCAGATGCACTTGCGCTTGCTGCTGCGCTAGTTGCTGAGGTTGCTGCGCTTGTTGCACTTGTGGCTGCACTGGTAGCAGATGTAGAGGCAGCGGTTGCTGAACCAAGGATGGCATCAACATAGGACTTTGGTGTTGCACTTGATGCGACCATCCCAGCACTGGATAAACCAGTAATAGTTCCAGCACCACTAACAACAACAGATGCTGTTGAAGTTACAGTACCCGTAAGAGTAGCGCCATTGATTGTTGGCGTAGTTAAAGTTTTGCGAGTTAAGGTTACTAATTGGTCAGCACCAACTACTGAACCATCGCCTGATACAAGTCCGTGAACATGCGTAACACCACCGCTAGAAAGAATAGCGGTATCAGCATCATAGCCACGAGAAGCAATGTGAGTTTGTTCTTCTTTAAAGTCACGAGCAGATACACCATGGCGAACAGCCGAACCAGCAGAGTGCGCCACTGCAGGGGTGTTATCTTGTCCACGGGTAATGGTAAGAGTGGTTGAAGTAGCAGCCGTTACCGTTACTACTTCTTCTTTTGAACCATCTGGGTCAATAATAAGTGTGTAAGGAACTGTTGACGGGAAACCGCTGACAGAAACAACAGCAACGCTTGTTGTTGTATCGCCAGTTGCTGCTGATGATATAGAGTTGACTAATGAAGTTTGGATTGCTGTAGCGGAAAAGTTCCGCTTTAGTACTCCTGGGTCTCCTGCTGCCATGTGGGTGCCTTATCTCTGGTAGTGTGAACGAACGGGGAATTGACGGCGCATGTTCTCCGCCACTTCGTTTAGACGAGTGTTGTATACATTGAATAGGAAACGGGCTGCGTTAGCACCGCCACCTGGACCACGCTGGTTGTCTAGTACATCTGCTTCTGCCGATAGTGGACCCAAGCGTGCTGGGTCAAGGAATGAAACCATACGAAAGGCTGCTCCGTAAATAAGCACATCTTCGGCATACGATGGCAAGCCAGTTACGGTTGACATCTCTTGTGATGCTGTTGAGTTAATATCAAAAAGTGTTGGGCGCTTAGCGTAAGCCACATTTACTGCTCGCCCTGGAACAATAGGTGAATACACGCTAAGGCTGTGTCCAAAGTTAGTACCATCGCCAAAGGCGGTTGGGTTAGCAGTACGGTCAATCTGCCAAGCACGCACTGGTAGCCATTCTTTAGATGGGCCAATGACTGAGTGAGTAACGCTAAGGATATTTTCAACTTCATCTGGAATATCATAGGTTGTGCGAGCAGCAATGTAGTTAAATTGATACTGACCAATGCCAAAGACTTGAGGATATACAGAGTTAAGAGTATCGTTAATGGCCTTTTTAATTTCATAGCGTGGGAATACTGGAGCAGTGATTACCTTAGATAGATTGTCATGTGCTGCAGCCACTGAGCCACGCTGACCGCGCCCCCATGGGGCAAGGTTAAGTACATTGTCAATGTTGTTAGTGCTATTGACATACATTAACTCATCACCAATTTGAACAAAACCACGGCTAACTACGCTTGAATCATTAACTGAAATGCTAGTTGCTGTGCCATTGGTAACAGCAGCAGTGAGCCAAGTGGTTGATTCTGTGTTCATGCTGTAGCCGTGGAGAAGTGTCTCAATACGGTCAGTCATTTGTTCAAGAGTACTCATAGGTCAATGCTCCTCAACGCTGACACGGCAGACTTACCAGTGGTACTAGCAAGTTCATTACATACTGCATTTAAACCTTTGTATTCATTTGGCTGGCGAGATGAACTAGCCTTATAGTTAAGGGCACCTAGTAAATCTTTGCCAGTAGTGCCAGCCCAAGCATTAGCAGCACCTGGCGCTTCTTTAAAAGCAGTACGGGCTGGATATGTTCCAGCGTTGGCAAGCCTATTTAATTCAGCAACGAGTGTAGAACCTGCATAACCTGTAGCCATAGTTACCACTTCACCTTGTCTGCCCAGTACGCTGCTGACATTTTGCCTTTGGCAATGTTTGTAGCATGACGAGCCTTGAACGATTTTTGTCTTGCTGTTGGAGTCTTATCTCCAGTAACACCCTGTTGACCAAAGCGAATAGTTTTAACCTGGTCACCAAATTTAGCCACAACTACATGTGACTTTGTTGGATGACTTGGTGTGCGCTTAGGCTTATTAAAACCTGCCACTCCTGCTCGCTTTAGTCTAGGGTCTGTCATTTACTTTCCTTTAACCTTCTTAAGATTTGGGTTAGCCTTCTTAGCAGCAGCACTCGCACCGCGAGCACCCGCTGCAAGGATTGCTCCTGCATTTTTCATTGGGATTCCTTGTTTCTTTGCAATGCTCTTTTGAGCAGCAGCAAAGCCCATTCCCTTTTTGGCTGCCATTACTTCTCTCCGAGAGTAGTAGGCGAATTAACTGGGGCACCCTTGATACCATAAGGGTTAACTGTTCCAAAGTTGTCATCTTGATTTGTCTGTGCGCTTCCGCATCCGCATTGTTTACACATGATTACTTACCCTTGTTTTTCATCATCATTGCCATGCCCTTTTTCATTTCTTTAGCCTTTGCAGCCTTTGGTTCAGCCTTCTCAGCCATTGCATAAGCCTTCTTCTTTAGTGCTGGTGAAACTTTTTTCATTGCAGCCATTTTATTTCCCCTTTTGTGTTTTAAGTTGTAACTCTCCACCGACATAAATGTTGTACTCGGCAGAAATTTGGATAGCACGCTCGGCTATAGACTGAGCATTTGTTATGCTTTGTTCATTTGCTGCTAGTGCAGCCAAGGCTCCCAAGGCAAGTTCTCCACCTGAGCCAATGGCATATAAGCCACGGTCATCTCTCATCCAGCCAAAGCCAGAATCTATTTGATAGATGGTTGCGTTGATACAAAGCAACATATCAAAACCAGCATCTTTATCTTCTTTGTTATTGGGGTTATAGTTGTAAGCAACGCAGGCTGCCTTAAACGATGGCAGTACCTTTGTCATTACAAAATCATCAGTGCTCATGGTCTTAGATACTCGCGGTGGCATCCATAGTGAATTTGCTATGTCACCTGCTAAGGCATCTCCTGCTACGGCAAATAGATACTCGCCACGCTCGGTAACCTTGTTCATGCCCTTGGCATAGAACGGTCTGTCATCATAGGAAGTCATAGAATCTGAGGCAAGTATTGCCCAGTCTTTTCCCTGAATTCCTACGATGGCAGTCATCCCTTAAATCCCCCCGTGTTGGCATCAAATGCTTTACCAACTTTGTTGGAGTCATCTACTGCTTTTTGTACCTGCTTGAGTGAAGTACCTGCTGGCTGGATACCTTGCTTGCGTGCTGAGGCATAGGCATCTAACTCTTTGTTCCATTTCTTTTGTGACATTGATTCAGGTCTACCAGCATCGCCAGTACCTAATTCCAATGTAGCAATCTTGCAGCCGAAGCATCCTTCAACAAACTCAGGGTGCTTAGTTCTTTGATGTAGGCTCATAGTTCAGTTATGTTCTCCGCATATACGCCACCGATAGAAGCATCGGTTAAGCGATTCTTAGTTGCTTCATTGATAATGTATTCATGTCCACCTAGGTAATGTTCGCTAGATGCTGCAATATCTGTTTGAGCGGGGAAACGATAACTTGAGTACTGTCCATCAATCATTAAGACAGAAACTCCACGGTGGATACCGTAACGAATAAACAGTCTGTCCCACGCAATCGGGGTTTCAAATACTGTGGGTGGTACGAACTTGTACTCTGCCATTTATTCTCCTTATTGGGTGTAGAGAGGGCGGATTGCTCCGCCCCCTCCACTATCAAATTATGACTGGATTGATGAACCAGTCTCAATGCGGTACAACGCAGCCTGACGGTATAGTGAGAATCCAAGGACTCCGTACCAACCGATAGGGCGGAAACGCATCAAGCGGTCAACGACTGGTCCGATGATAACATTTGGCTCTTGTGCAACTGCCTCAGCAAGTGCTTGCTTTCCAGCAAGAATTGTGCGGTAGTTAGCAACTACTGGAGTTACTGTTACAACGGTTGTCGCTGTCACTGCTGCTGTGTTAGCAGTATCAACAGTGATTGTGGTTGTTGAACCTGATGTAACCAAAGATGTAATCTTTGCACCAGATGCAATACCTGTACCTGAAATCTTGTCTCCTGCTTCTGCAGATGATGCGATTACAGATGATGAAGCCACACCAAATGTGTAGCCTGCTGATGTACCAGCAACAGTTACTGCTGTTGTAGCAAGTGCTGTGCCGTCTGCACCATCTACGCCACGGTACATACGAGGTGTTTCTACAAAGTAGGCACCTTCAAATGTTCCGATTGTGCCAGGCCAGAACTGACCTGTGCCTGTCTCGGCGTACTTGTGCATGTCGTTCCATCCGCCAACGCCTGTTTCAGCGCGTAGGTCGTGTGAAACTTCTGGGTGGATACCGCACCAGTAAAGTGAACCTTCACGAGGTACAGCCTTGTTTGAACGCAACTTCGCAACAGCCTTACGGATGTTGGCAGCAGTGATTGTGTCAGATGCTGTGATTGTTGCTGTTGATGTGCGTGAGCCACCATAGATAACATTTGAACCTTGACGCAATGTTTCCATTGCAATCTTGTCCAATGAGTCTGCCATGTTGAACGCGATGATGTCTGCTACTGCAGGGTCAACATCTGATAGTGAGAACAGTTGTAACTTACGAGTTACAAGTGAAGCGTTGCCGTATTCAGCAAGTGATACTGAAACGGTTGAAACATCTGACAGTGCTACTGCATCTGGGTCAGTTGTTTCTGATGATAGCGCGGATGTTGCCGCAGCCAAGTCGTTGTAGATTGAGAACACAACGCTTGAACCTGGCATCGCTTGCTGAGCAGGGCGCTTGTCGGCTACTGAACGAATCAGTGGCTGAGAACGAAGCGCGAACTCTACATAGCGGTCATACGCGGTTTTGATTAAGCCAGCGAGTGCTGACGAATCTGTGTATGCCATGGGTTCACCTCCTGGTGATTGGTAGTTTTAGTTGTAAGTCTGAACGCCAAGGATGGCACTCAAATCAGCAGCCGATGTAGCATTTAAAATCCTTGCAAGCGAATCTTCATCCACCTGTGGTGGAGTTCCTGATTGCATCACATCTTGGATTCTGCGCTGTGCATCGGTAGTAGCAGTCTTAGCCTGAGTTTCCTCTGGTGTCTGTTGCACTCCGAATACATCGCCATACTCAGCAAGCCATGCAGACACGGCTTCTTCTGTAGTATCAATATCCTGTGGGATAAATGCTGCGACTTTTGGGTTAATGCCCTTTGCTGATAGAACATCCTTGACAGTACGCTGACGAGTCTGAGTCTTTAATGTTGAGGCTTCTGTCTCAAGTTCTTTCAAACGCTTTTCTAGCGTGCGATTTACCTTGCGTAGTTGCTTAACAACATCCTGTGGCTCATTGCCAAAGTCATCATCTTCGTCATCGTATTCGTAATTGGTAGCCATCTACCTATCTCCCTTTGTTAGTTGTGTTCGCAATCCGCAAGAAGGTTCGGGGAAACCTAATTGGCTATTGCTACCAGTCTTATACGCCCCCCTGGGCTGGTCAATCAGGGTGGGGATTCTTTTATATGCTGCTTTCTGTCTTAAGTGAGCCAGAGCCTAAGCCTGAACTGCCACTAAATTTTGCTACGCTTCGCGCTGCTCGGCGTTGGCTATCAAGTATTGCTGCTTGGTCTTTGCCTAAGATTGCAGATACTGCGCTTAGGTCGTTATATGCAGCACCTTCGGTAGCAGCAATAGTTGACTGAGTATCAGATAAACCACGAGCCTGTTGGAAAGCCACATCAAGTGATTGCAAGTCCATAGTTCCTGCAGCGTTGATAAATGATTCTGCAACACCGTAGCCTTCTTTGCTCATACCAAAGTCAAACTTAGACTTGGCAGCCTTAGCACCAATTTCTGCAGCACGGGCTTGGCGTTGGATAATGTCAAGACCAATGGTTGGGTTAAGTAGGTAAGCAATTGCTGCTGACTTATCTACACCATAGTAAAGATTAAGTTCAGCAAGGACATCTGGATTCTGTTCAACATCTTGAGCAGCCAAAGCAACTACAGTTTCAAATCGCTTAGGTGATACCAAGTTAGCAATCTGCTTGCCTAGTTCGGCAGTAGTTCCAAAGATAGCCTTGTCAACACCATAGTAATCAAGTGTTTGTAACATGCTTTTCTCTTGGCTGATATATGTACCAGCATCTATTGCTTTACCAGCAGCAGCAAGGGCTGCCATGCCAGGGAATCTTTCTTTCCAAGCATCTGTTTTCTGTAACTCTAAATACATCTGGGACTTTGTGTAGTCCTGCTTAATCATGTTGTCTAACTCATCAATTAAATTCTGAGGTAAGCCTAATGATTTAAGGGTATTACTAAATTCAACACGAGCATCAAGTCTGCCTTGCTTAGCAATGTCATCGGCAGTCTTAGCAGCCGTATCAACTATAACACCATTGGCGTAGGTTGAACCAAACATGCTACCTGTAAATGGTACTCCACTTACACTAAATGGGTCAGAGGCTGAACCGCTACCAGTAAAGTTTGCACCTAATGTTGAAGTTACAGCAGTTGTAGTTACTGCAGTAGTAGTTACAGAAGTAGAAGTTACTGCTTTAGAAGTTACTGCTTTAGTAGTTACTGCTGTGCTTGTTGTTGGCTTAGTAGTTGTTACAGCCGTAGTAACCGTGCTTCCTGCGGGCTTCCATGTATTTGTTCCTGGGTCAAATACTGGCTGAGCAGCAAGAGTATTAGCACCTAGTGAGGAATCTGGCGTACCTTGTGTGGCTCCACCAATAGCACGAGCACCATAGGTAGCGCGGTTAATATCATTATCAACTGCAGCATAAAGTTTCCATTGTCCTGCTCCTACGGCACCAACCCAAGAATAATACTGAATCATTCCTGGAGTTTGTGGTGCCTCTGGGCGTACAGCAAAGTTAAACATTGGGTCAGTCTTAGCACGAGCAGCAGCATCTGCTGCCATCTGCGCTTCACGAGAAGCCTGAAGATAATCCATCTTTTCGTCTTGTGACATAGCAGCACGCTGTGCTGGAGTTAAATCAGCATAAGAAGTTTTGGTTGGGTCTGGCTTTGTTTCTACAACTTTAGGTGCAGCAGCAAGTGCGGCAGCAGCCTCTGTTTTTTTAGTAAGTTCATCTACTACTGGTGCTGAAACAATTGCTGGGCGGTCAACACCCATTGCTGCATCTTTTTGTGCATCAGTAACAATTGGAACTGCTGCTTGAGGAACTGTTGACTTTGTTGGAATACCTGCTGCCGTTGCTGCTGCAAGTGCAGCCCTTGCCCCTGCTGCTTTTGTTTGTTCATCTACAACTGGAGCAGGTGCTATTGGTTCATTTACTTTTGCACTAACAAGAACATCTAGTGCAGCAAGTGATGGCATAAAAGAACCATCGTCAATTGTATCTCTATCGTATCTTGCCATTAGCCCACCAATCCAAACATCTTAGCCAAGTCAAGCGCTTTAGAACTGTATGTTTCTTTTGCGTTGCGAGTTTGCTGCCATAGTGGGTCACTTTTAACTTCTTTAGTAAAGTCAGCAAAGGTACGAGCAGCACCTGTTGTGCTATCAATTGTTTTTTTCATTAAGTCATTCCAAGTAACATTGCTTTCATCTACCTCAAGTAGATTAGCCATTTGCCCACGGTATGAACGAGTTGCTTCATATAGCGTGCGACCAGAGTTTAATGCTTCATAAAATGCTTTATTGTTAGGATTTTCAATAGCCTGACGGCGCATTTCTGCAATGTAATAATTGGCATCACGCCCATCGCTTGAGTCAAGCAAAGAATTGTTAATCATCTTTTCATAAGTAGGGTCAAGGTTGACACCGTATGCGTAGGCAGTATCACGAATTTTAGATAGTGAACTACCAATCTCACCGCCACCAGTAAATACAATGGCTGCTTGACCTGCAAGATAATCTCTAAGTTGGTTGTCGTTCCAACCATTCTTAACTGCTTCTTGTGCGATACCACTAACATAACCAGTCTTATCAAATGCCTTGCCAGTTACGGGGTCAATGCCTTGTACAGTAAGACCCAGTTGCTCTAAGTAACTAGATACAGAAGCAACTTTGTTGCGGATTAACTCAACCGTTGTTGACTGTTTGCGTGGGTCATGTGTATCCAAATACCATGAGCGTAGGCTAGGTAGCGTTGTCTGCCACCAAGATGTGCCTTCAAGTGCCATCTGGAAATTTTCCGCAGTCCAACCTTCTTTAGATGCTTTATCAAACAAAGCATCAATTTCAGCCTTTTGCTTTTTATCTTCAAGTCCAGCAAAGGTTGAGCGCAAGTAATCAACATACATTGTTTTAAGAGCAAGTTCTTTATCTTTAACCGCTTGGTCAGCAATTGCTTTAGCCGCTGCTGATTTTGCGGCTGCTGCCTTTGCTGCTGCATCTGCTTTTGCTTTTGCTGCAGCCTCTGCTTTGGCTTTGGCATCTGCTGATTCAATGTTATCTGGAATACCGTTTTTGTTTTTATCTACAACAGTTGAAGTAGTTGCATTAGTTGTAGTCGCAGTTGTAGTAGTTGCTGTTGTCTTGCCATCAAATTTATTAAGAGCATCTTTTGCTGCTTGAATTTCTGCAGCGGTGCCTGAGTCTGTAACACGAGTTAACTTGTCAACTAACTTCTGACGAGCAGCCTTATTTTCAGTTGCTTTGGTTGCGCCAATTTCAGCATTAGTTGCTTCTTGTAAAGTCTTAATTGATGCGCTTAAGGCTTTGTATTGTTTAAGAGCCTTGTTGTAATCTGCTGAGCCAACCTTGGCACTGTCAAGCATCTTCTTCCATTGTGCTTGAGCAATGTAGGCTTGCTTTAACTTATCAGCATTGCTCTGAGGCGGGGTGTAGTTATATTGGGTAACCATTACTGAACCTGCGCCTTTCTAACATCGGCTGAAACTGCCTGATAAATAGCATCAAGATATTTATTATCTTGCTTAATTTTGTACTCAGGCGATTCCATAAGTGCATTGGTAAGAGCCTGTTGACGAGCAGCCGTGCTTGTGTCTTGAGACTGATTCATAATAAGATTGATTGCTTTTGAGTAATCGTTACCTGTGGCATTGCGACCAAGTAATTGTTGGTAAACAGATTGAACCGCATAGTCTGCTTCTTGCTTGGTAAAAACAGGACCAGTAGAAGTAACTGTTCCACCACCACTACCACCAGCATTAGCCTTTGCTGCTGCCACTAATTTTGCGAAGTCAATTGCCATATTATAGCACCACCGAATCATTTGCGAAGTAACGGTTAATAAATTGTTCAAACTCTGGACTGCCGTTGGTTAGTTCATCTACAAACATTTCGTAGACTTGAGCAACATCCGCATTGCTTTTAGCACTAAGCATTGCTGAGCCACCAGCAGCATCTCGTTCGTTTAAGATTGCAGCAATTTGTTTGCGACCATCAAGATAAACAAGGGCTTGTTTTACTACAGCGCGATTGCCATTTTGAGCCATCCACTTTTTATCTTTAAATGCTGTTTCAAGTAACTTTGCTCGGCGTTCGTACTTGGCTTTGTCAGGTGAAACATAGGCTGAATACCAGTCAAGGTTTTCAATTTTCATCTGGTCAAGCCAAAGCGCTTTTACATCTTTAAGAATCTTCATGTCTGGGTCTTTAGAATCAGTAATACCGTTTTGCTTTTGGTATGCGCTGATTTGACCCATCAAGTCTTGATAATCTGTCCAGCCACGCTTGACATTAGATTCAATAAGAAGTTCATTGGCTGTACGGTTTTGACGGTATGTGCTACCGCTGCCAGGTGTGGCACCATGCTTGTACTGCCATTGGTAAGCAGCCTGTGAGAATGTGTACTGGTCATCACCATCGTTAGCAAGGAACCCTAGAAGTTCTGGGTCACCTGAACTCTGAGCCTGAGCCATAAGGTTTGAGAACTTGCGAAGGTTACGCACTGTGCCAAGGCTAGGTTCTAACCCGCCTTCATTCTTTGACTGGCTAATAGTTGCCTCAAAGAAATCTGGGTACATCTCAAGGAACTTAGCCTCAGCCATTCCCATTACGCGCTCGCCAGTTTGTGGGTCACGGTAGTCAGCGTATTGCTGTTGGAACTGACGGTATGTTTGAGCATAGAAGTCAACCTCAGGAGCCACTGCAAACGGTGCTGAGATAGAAGTCAAAGCACGAAGGAAAAAGAACTTGTTAGTTCTATCTGTAACTTCTTGCACTGTTGGCGGAGTATCACGCTTGCCTTGGTTGTATCTGTAAGTTTCATAACGAAGCATTTGATTGTATGAACGAACATACAAATCATCTTTGTTCCACACTGTACTCAAACGGCGTAGCGCTGATGGCAAGAATAGGTCAGATGATTTCTGTGGCATACCCGCTGGGAAAAACACCTTAAGTGCATCTTCTAATTCAGGGCGTTCCTTAAGTACTAAGTACGCAGGAAGCACAGCAAATGGACCAATACCTGGGTTGCCAGGTTGACCCTGTGTAATAACATCAAGGCTTGACAATGGAATGTTGATGTTTTTAAATGAATCTTCTACAACCGCACGCCATGACTTAGGCAATGTGTCAATAAATCCTTGAGGTACTTGTACTACAAGGTTAGCCATTTGACCACTTTGTAATTTAGTTGCATCTGTAATGCGGTTACCATCTTGGTCAACAATAGTTTGACCATTAACAACCTGTGCAACTGTGCGACCTGCTGTAGCAATAAGCGCTGGATTCTCAGCAGCCATGCCACCCCAACGGCGTAGCGTATTTTCATAGGCTGCGTAGAATGGGAATAACAACTTAACTACACGGCTTGAAGATGCACCGCTACGGCGAACAATTGTAAACAATGTGCGTTCAACTTCTTGGCGTGATGTTTCACGAGCATGAGTTACAGCGCGAGTAAGTTCATTAGCAGTTAGTTTTTCTGAACCTTTGACACGAGCAATTGCTTCAACATTAAGTTTAAGTTGCTTGTCATACATTGCTGCAGCCAGTGGATGGCGAGCAAATACATCTTCTGGAAGTGAACCAAGGAAGCGCATAACACGGCGGTTAACGGTGTCAATGATGCGCTCCTGGTCTTTGTATTCCTTAGAGGTAACAACAAGTAAACCATTCAAAGGCTGTAACTTTTCAGGTTGCGCTGAGAAGCGTTCTGTTAAAAACTTCTGTATATCTCCACCTGATAATGGCTTGCCATCTTCTTTAGCAGCGCTAAGAATCATCTCTGTTTCGCCGTCAGGAATGTAAGCCTTAACAGCGCCACGAGTAACGCCTAACTTTTCAATTAACTTCTCATCCATCTCACCGCTTGATACTTTGTGGAAACCAAAGTATTTGCCAGGTTGAGTGTATGTTTCGTTAGCGTAACGCTGTCCCTCACGAGTATGGAACCATTTAAGAATGTCATCATCAGATTTCTTATCAAGAATCTGACGGACAACAGCATCCATAACACCTGTCTCAGGGTCACGGAAATGCATGTTAAGAATGTTTGCCCAGCCTTCAAAGTAGCGTGGGTCTGTTGGCTCAACTAAGCGTACGCTGCGAGAACCAATGCCTGTAAGGAAAGCCATCTCTTGGTTAGATACTTGGTTGTTCCAAGTCTGTTCAGCAGATGTGCGACCCATAAACCATGTTGCATCTTGGTACGCCTTAGGCAGTTCGTATGTATGTCCACCAGCGGTAACTTGATGGTATCCATAACCAATACGCTGCTTAACAGCATTTGATTCTGCTACATCAATACGAGCACCAAGGCGAGTGACAGCATCATCAAGGGCAGAAAGAGATTCAGCCTTGCTGCGAGCAATGTTTGCAGCAGCATCTTCAATACCGTTGTTAATCATTGCCTGTAAACCATCTTGTAGGTAGTAAGGCGATACAGCGTTATCTCTGATACCTGAGCGTGCACGCTTGCGTGAAGCACGGCTTGCTAGACGGCGTTCCTTTGGAGTCATGTTGGCTGCTTCAAAATCAACAGCAACATCTGCCATAGCCTGAGGTAAAGCACCTTCTTCAAGTGACTTTACATAACGGGCAACTTGTGCCTCACGACCCTTAGAACCAATAGAGCCAGGAAGAATGATGTGACTTAAGCCAGCAGCACGCTTGTCATCTGAAACAAGTAGGCTGCCATAACCATTGTCTGTAGCCCAACGGGTAACAGCATCTTCCTTATTTTGCCAGCCTTTTGTCTTAAGCCATGTATTAAAATTAGATACCTTGCCAGCAAATACTTCTGTCTTAAGTTCTTCTGGCAGGTTACGCCATGAACCAACAATTTCTCCTGGAGTTAAATCTTCACCAGGTTTTGTAGTTGGCGCAAATTCTTTTTCTGCCTTCTTAGTAAGAGTTAATGTCTTACCATAAGAGCGAATCTGTGCTGTCTTACCTTCGTTGTAACCAACGCGAAATACTGGGCGGTGTGTCCAGTCTTTAAACAGCACTGTTTCAAACTCATCATTTTCAAGGGCAAGTACAAGTGTTTCGTAATCAATAGCCTTGACACGCTGCCATGTGGCACCTTTTTTAATTTCAACTTTCTTGCCAGCATTAACAGCATCAATCATATCTGACTGGAGTTTAAGCATGGCTTCGTTAAGAACATCAGCACGCTTTTCAGTAGGTAGCGTTTCCCCTTCTGGAGTTGGCTTTGCGCCTAAACGACCAGGCTTACCAGTCTTAGTTGGGATGTATTGCTCTATTGAGGCAATCACACCACCCTGAGAGTAGCGGTCAGCAACTGACTTAACGCCAGAGGTTGAAATTGGGCGTGACTCATCAATTTGGAATCTAGTTGGAGAACCATGGTAGGTAACCTTTGATTCTAAATCTGCTAACGCACCCATAAGAAGTCTGACTTCATCTTCAACGCGAAGTGGTTGTCCACCCTTTTCAGGCATTGGACCTTGACGGTCAATGAAACCTTTACGGCTATCAAGCAACTCACCGAGGCGTTGGTTAATGTGCTTGACCATCTGCTGAGATGTCATGTCATCGTTACGAAGTGCATCTACATAACGACCGACTTCATCTTTCAAAACATTTGAATCATCGGCACGACCAAGCAAAACATTGATGTGGTCACCTAAGCGTGAGAAACCTGTCTTACGGTTATTGAAGAAGCGTACTGCTCCCTCTTTACCGTTGGCTAGGAACATACCTGGTAGGGCAAATCCTTTAGCAGCCATAGATAGTTGAGCCTCAGTTAAGTTACGAACTGTGTAGCCAAGGCGCATCAATACAGATGTCTTAAAGATGTCGTTAACTGTGTCAAGGGCAGCAAGTCCCTTTTGTCCACGCAACGCTAAATCTTGTGTGTCAATCCCTGAAAGTAATGTCTTAAGTGAGCCTTCATGTGCATCAATTGCGTATTTAAGTTTACGCATGTCAGCAATAATAACTGTGTTGGCTGCTTCACGATTTAGAATTGGAGCAACAGCGTGTTGAATTGTGTCGCCTACAAAGTAAGAAATAAATCCTTGGTCTTTGTGCTTTTGAATTGCCTTAGCACGGCGAGAATCAAACAACTGGTACAGTTTATCAATTTCATCTTTTGAATACTTTGGGAATAAATGTGCAAGCGCTGTTTGTTCAGCCTTAACAATAACATCCATGCGCTCTGCTTCACTTGCAGCGGTAAGGTAATTGTCTGCTAGTTCACGACCTTTTGAACCAAAGGTGCGACCTGACAAGTCATTAACTTCGCGCAAGAATGTATTGAACTCTTGAAATGAGTTACCATCGTTAACATTAAATACACCACTTGGTAAATCTTCGCGGAAGTAATTAACAACTTTAATAACTGGGTGAAGGCTAGTCTTTTGGAAAGTCTCAATTGATGGCTCGCCAAATGTGCGGGCTGATTGCTTCTGTGAAGCCTTAATTGATTTGCCTTTAGAAAGACCTGCTTCAAATCCGTACTTAAGTTGAGTACCGCCTGTTGCAACTTTATCAAGTGCCACTGCATAACGAGTATCTGTTTGAATTAAATCTGTTATATAACTAGAAATAGCAGCATTGTGAGTTTCAGATACAAGGATGTCGCCATCTAGTGCGCCATTGAGTAATTGGCGTTCTGCATGTGAAGGACCATCAAGGAACTTCTCAAGAACTAAACCAGTCTGTGGGTCACGCTCAGCAAGTAAAGCCATAGCCTTTGTATTCTTACCAGTAATAGCGCTAAATACTTCGCCAACTTCTTCAACGGTTTTAGCGCGACCAAAGAGAAATGCCATGGCATCAGGGTTGGTAACCTTCTTCTTTGCCCAGTAACCAGCCTGCTCAGCAGCATCGCTATTTGCTAAGAATTCTAAATCTTTAGCAGCACGACCTTCGCCTTTAACGCCTTGAGCAACAAGTTCATCAACCTTTTCAGGTGTCATTGCTACTTTGCCAAATACAGCCTTAGCAATACGACCGTTAATTTGGTCATACATTGTTCCTTTAGAAGCAATTACCGCACCTTTACCAAGGAATCCAGTAAATGTCAGTGGGTCAATAACGGTAGATGCAACTAAATCGCCCATACCAGAAATAAATTTACCTGTGTATTGGTCTGAGAACGCAGTCTTACGGTCATTCTCATCAAACAAGTCAAAGCCTGCAGACATAAAACGCAGGTTATTCTCTGTCCAGTCTTGAAAGAAACCACTGCGTTCACCCTGATTTTTACCAGGTGATAACAATGAAAGCGTTGCTTGACCTAAAGAGATTTCTTCTTTGTTGGCTTCAACGCGCATCTTGTATGCATCATAAGTTTCGCCAGCATTTTTAAACTTGTTGTACATCAAAGGGGTATTAAGGATTCCCTTTTCAAGAGCCTGGCGTGCAACGCCACCTAATTCATAAGACTTTTCGCCTGCAGCAAGTACGCCTTTAACAGCAAGGCGAACTGGTGTAGTGCCAATTTTAGCAATGTCTTTAACAACATTTAAACTGTCAACATACCAAGGGTCATCATTGGACATTGATGTAGACAAATCATGGTAAAGACCTGCGACTCCAGTAAAATCTGCAGCAGTTTTAGCCATCTTGCCAAGAGTGTTAAACCAACTCATCAGGTAGTCACTTGACTTCTAAGCCAGCGATAATAATTACGAGTTGCGTTACTTGCCCCAGGCATCTCAGCAATACGAGCATAAACAGGAAGAAGGGCTGCTAACTTAGCAATATCTTCATCTGATTGTGCTGCAAGTCCTGCTGTTGATGCTAAAACTTCCATGCCAGCGCCTGGACCCAAGGCTGCACCCTCTGATGTTGGCTCATTTGGGTCACCCTTAAGTTCGCTAAGGGGAACGCGCTTCTCCGCGCCCATATTCATTACAGGTGCTCCACCGCTACGACCCTTAGGGAGCGATACACCTGACTTATTCATTGGTGCTGACGATTGCATTTCCATAAAATCTTGTGCGCGGTCAATACCAGCAACATATTGCACTGGTTGTCCTGCGCTACCTGAACCGCCTGTAGCGGATACTTGAAAATTGTTTGCTGCTTTTTCTGCCATTTGTTTTCCTTCGCTATAAGAGCGGTTGTTGGTGAGCAGTTTTAAATCATGCTCAGGATTTTTTAATTACTTTGAACCGCGTGTACCTGATGGTTGCTTTGTAAGCATCGTTACTGATGCCTTTGGCTTACCACCACTAGGTGTTGTGCCTACTGTTGGTTGCTGATAATTTACCTTTGCAGAACCGCCCTGGTTAGCAACTTTCTTTGCTTTCGCTGGTTGGTTTTTTGGCTTTACTGGGTTTCCAAATGCCATGGTTTTCCTCCTCCCCTTAAATAGGTAGTCGCCGTGCGACAGTTGCTTGTAGGTTAGGTTCACCACGAGCACCAAGAGATGCCAATAGTGATTGAATATCTGGTCTACCGCCTGGCGCAATCTGCCCTGCAGCGACTCCCTGCGTACGACCCGTAGGCGCTAAGCCTGGAGGTAGTTGTTCTTGCCCCGCACCCGCTGGAACCGCACCTGGTTGCCCCATTTGAGGACTTACTTCTGCAGGGGTAGCAGCGGGTGGGGGATTCTTAGGTGCCCATGCCTTTTGGATAGCATCTTCAATTGCTGTTCCCTTTTGGCGTTCGCTGATTACTGTAGAAAGTTTCATCAAAATGTCTGATGGGTCTTGTCCTTGTGAGGCAAGTGCTGGAATTGCTTGTGCATAAGAGGCAATAGCCTGTTTCATGG
>Ga0304730_1000641_pt1 | contig 29215 bp, 30 predicted proteins | sample M_130628_MF_Meta_FD_190474 | JGI IMG/M metagenome (GOLD analysis project Ga0304730, IMG submission 190474) | Freshwater microbial communities from Lake Montjoie, Canada to study carbon cycling - M_130628_MF_MetaG (v2) (version 2) | ecosystem: Environmental > Aquatic > Freshwater > Lake | place...
CTCCACTTCCGGCCTCGGATCCAACAACGGCATCAGCTTCTGATATAAATCCCGTAAACCCTCGTCATGCAGCAACAAGGTTTGATCCATCTCGGCCAAACGCCTCAACACCACCTCATTCCGGGACATCTCTTTTCGCATGCCCACAAAAGCCCGGATGACAAACACGCTCATCTCCATCGCCCGGGGACTGTTCAGCACCATCGAGGCCATCAAGGCGCCATGCTCCGTCAAGGCCATGGGCAAACCTCTGTAATACAGCACCTTGGCAGGGTTGTCGCATTTTGCGATAACCCCCTTTTTTTCCTCGGGGGTCAGTTGAAAGACAAAGTCTGGCGGAAAGCGATGGTGATTCCGTTTGATCTGCTCGTTTAGTCGACCTGTTTTGACCCCGTACAACGCCGCTAGGTCCGAATCCAAAATCACCGCCTCACCCCGGATCCATAGAATCGGCACGCGTTCCTGATATTCCGTCATCCAGGATTAAACTGCCATTCCCCAAAAAGGGTTCGGTCATTTTTAACTTTTTTACATTCACACATTCAAACCCTCCATAGCTCCGCCCGAGTCCGCGAGGTTCGGAGCGACGGAGGGCCACCTGTCCCCTTCCACCTTCCCCCCCTTATGACACACGCACCCCTTGCCCCTTCTCCGCACCTGTGGCAAATCTACACCTGCATCACGAGTTCGGTTCAGCCCTCAAAGCTGAACCGGCGCCAACCGGAGGAGGGACTCACGGTGGCTTGGAGGAAACCAAACGTTTCCTCCGATGTGTGGCCCGAACACTTCGGGCCAAACAGAAATCCCCCTCATGGTGCAAGGAGATTCAAAAATCCATGAGCGAAAAGAACTATCCCCAAAAAGACGAACCCAAGCTGGTCTTTCTGTCCCGGCCTGCCCCCGGCCAGAAATATGAGGACTGGGTTGATTCCGTTGTCGACGAGCTCTTCAAGCCTGGCGGCCTGGCCGATGGCAAGATCGTCCAACCCCGCACCCACCAATTCCCAGGAGGTAACTAACCGTGGCTAAAATCATCGACCTCGGACTAAAGAAAGCGGACGACCCAATATTCACCGAAGGGATACGCTTCATCTCCATCCGCGAACCCAAACCACAGCCAGGGACTGTTGTTGCCAACGACTCAGTCACAACCCCAACACCAACTAAGGAAACTCCACATGAACACCAAAAATAAACTAAATCTTTCATCCTGCCTCACCACCCTTCTGCTTCTGAGTTGCGCTTTTTGTCGTAGTGACGACACGCTCTTCGACAACTTCGGTAGCTACGTAAACATTGAGCATCAGGAGGGGCTGGATACCAACAGCGTACTCATCGTCTCCCAGGGCAACGTCTACATCGGAGACGTCGACGAAAACGGCTACTTCAACGCTCTCGGGACCCAGGCGGGCACCTCCGTCTGGGGATCTCAGACCGGTCAAAGCCAAGTCATCCTCCTTCGCACCCCAGTTGATGAGAAATAAAACAAACAACCATGAGCAACAAAAACAAATCAACATCCGACACCCCCACCTCAACCCCAGGATTCACTCCCAAACGTTTTAAAGGGATCGACTACACCCAGCAGCCCCAATCGTACTGGGACGACTCCTCGGTCCTCCACGCCACCCTTCGTAACGTGAAGGGTGAAAACCGGCGTCGCCTCATCCGGGATTTCCATTCCTTGGAGCAGCTCGACCAAGTCGAACCGGGCCTAGCCAAGGACATCCTCACCACGCCGGAACGCGAATCCTTGGGCCGAATCCACCCCACCTTTCTCGGAGGGGAATATCTGCCCGACTACCAGGCGACCGAGACGGAAATCGCCCGCATTGTTCTGGATTCCACCCTCCGCGACGTGATCAGCCTCCGTGCGCGCCGGACCAAGACCGGTCTCCTGCGCTACTCCATTGTCGACGAGTACGAGGGCATCTTTCTTTTCCCCAAGCTCCCGTCCCGCGATCCCCTCACCTTGGGCCAGATTGTTGACTGGATCGACCAGACCCGGGTCGAGGATAACCCCGACGATGGTTACGGGCTCGGCCTCACCTACACCGTGAGCAACCACTATCAGGGCGACCTAGGCGATCGTCTTGAATATTTCACCACCGTGGAGTCTGAACTTTACCCCCAACTCAAGGAACATTACCGCAAGCTTGCGTCCGAATGGGTCTTCCAGAAGTTCGTCGAACACCAGGAAAGTGAAACCAGGGCCGGCCTAATCAAAAGCCTGATTGAGGAAGGAAAAGCCACCGACGAGGCAGATGCCACTGCACTTCTCAAGGAACACGGCTTCTGAAAACTAACAACACCGACCACCTAAATAAAACTGATCAAAAGGAGAAAATATATGAATACCCGCGAAGCAATATGGACCCTAGTAAAGTTGGCATTCATCATCATAGCCAGCTGCTGCGCCATTAGCGGTGGATGTGCAAAGGGTAGAGCGGATGATGCAATCTGGAATGCAGACGGCTCCTTTGCCGGCCATACGACGGACAATGGGAGTTACTACTCAGTATGGGGAGTGAACGGAGCCTACAAGGGCCATATCGATAAAGATTGGGTCAACCCCTACGTACCCAAAATAGATCGAGGGACAGAATGAGACCTGATCCCCAACCTACTCCTACCGCGGTTGCCCCTCTCCCCCTGCCAAAAGGATGGCGGAAAGCCTCCCTCATCTTCGACGGTCAGCGCTACCCGTTCATCTATAATCCAAGAACGCGCCGCGTCCATGCACCCGGCTTTCCCCATTTGCCCCTTTACAGAATCCGCCTTCACACCGGCAAAATCATCAGCCAAGAAGACCTCTCCTGGGACGTTGAAAACGCCCTCGGCTACGACCCCGGTGACTACGGCTTTGGCCCCCGTCCACCCATCGGCTCGGAACCCGCCACCCCCGCTTCCTAAAACCCCAAAGAAAGGACACCACACCATGACCAACACCCAGAACACCCGACCCACCACCCTTAGCCAAACAAAACTCTTCACCAACTCGCGGCTACACACCTGCAACTATCAGGTCCCTGCTCCATGGCCCAAAATCGCGGAGTCTCTAGATCCCATCCTCGAGAACCCCAACATTCCACCCTTCCTCAAATGGGGCATCCAGTCCCTCTGCATCGCCTACGTACTCCCCCATAACCGCCGAGGCCTCTTCCGTGCCCTCTTCCTCCTCGCTTGGCGCTCCTTCGCCATCAGATCCAAGCCTGACCAGGTGGACCCCGCATTTGAACACTTCTACAAACAGGCCATTCTGATCGACAAACCCTCCGTCGCCGCCTGCCTCAAAAAACTCCGCTACCCCGGCAAAATCTAACCCCACCACTCCAACCTCAACTTAAACTAAAAGGAAACCCATGAACCTATTTCCTAAATCTCTCCACCTGCCCCCTTACACCATCCACTGCCTCATGCTTCTGATTTTAACCTTCGTGCCCCCAACCTCACAGGCAAACCCTCCCGTCTTAGTCGCGGAGGACGGCACCTTTCTTGGTGTCGACAGCGCCAACCCCTTCGACCTTAACTCCACCTCCAACCCCTTCGGCTTGTATGGCAGTGAGTACAGCGCCACTAGCATTAACAACCCCTACAGCCTCTACGGCAGCGAATACTCCACCGAGAGCGCCACCAACCCCTACCTTGTCTCCGAACCACTGGAAAAATAAACTCACAACATGCCGACCCGCCAAACGAAAAAGCCTCGCAAACCCAGATACATTTACAAAGGCCGGGTTTATGTTCTGGAACTTGATCCCAAAGTTCTACAAGAACCGAGGTTTCTGGCCCAAAACCCTGGCTGCCGAAATAATCCTGGACTGGGTTGCCTATATGTCGGTTCTACTGACGATGTCGAAAAACGTATCCGCATCCATCTACATGGCCTGGGGCCCGGCGATAATCAAAAGGTGCGTGGTTCAAAGCTTGTCAGGAAACACTTCCTCCGGCGCCGCCAGGACCTAGAGCCCTCAGATGTGTATGAGACCTCGGGCCACGCCACTACGGCCGAGGCTCTTGAGGCAGAGTACCTGCGTGACGAAGGTTACTGCGTTTATTCCAACTAACCTCGCCGTGCTTCCGATCGGCCTAAACGCGGATGTTTTGAGACTGTAAATCGCTATCATTTTCCCAATTGCGTCCTTTCCGCTTGTCCGCATTTATTTTACATTAATTCAACGAAATGAACGGTGGCTTTGATTTTGGAATTCTGATTCTCGGGCTGGGCGCCCTCGCTTTCGTTGTAGGTCTAGGCGCGTGGATTTGGGAGATTTTAAATAAACCCGATGTTGTCTCGTCCACCGATGCAAGACTGGATCTGCCTCCACCAGCACCTGCTTTACCTACAACGCTTGAATCGACTCAACTGGAAGTCTCCAAAACAAATTTAATATCCAAGCTTTTGACGGCGCCATCTGAGGCCCCAGTCCCGACCACTCAGCATGAAGCCACTCAACAAATACAGTTTATTACTCCACCGCAGATTCCAAAGACCCCAAAAAGAACCCCGCCATTTCCCTCGCTCTTCTCCAAGCTTCTTAAGTCCTAGCTTTGAGTAAAATTAAGTCGCGATGGTATTCCAAATAGCCTGACTGCTTTCTTGTGAAGATGCCGGCATTGAAGTGGACCCCAACAGGAATTCCCATTCTTTGCAAAGAGTGCTGTTCCGCAACTCCAGAAACAATTAACTCGCCATTGTTTTTAAAGGAAATAAAGCCCTTATCAAAAAGATGATCGACCGAAGGAGTGAGAAGTAAGCCATTTTCGCCATCAATACGCTCTTCATTTGAAGAAACCCGCCAGGGCTTGATATGACTGGCAATTAGGTGTTCAGGCCTGGACACTTTGGTAATTCGACACTCCGTTTCCCGCCCAGCAACTCGAGCCTTAAACAAGCCTTGCCCCCTCCGAGCTTTCACCACTTGCTCCTTATCCGTAACACTCAAATCCCGAGCTTCCCGAACTTGCTTTTCAAGTTCTCGATCCCACCGATCTAGAATGTCATCCACCGGAGCAACCACCCCTTCCTCCTTCACCCGAGAATGAGCCTCCGCGTTTAACCGAACAGACTCCCCTTCAGAGCCAATCAAACCGAGCATTACTTCCCCCATTCGTAACGGTATTTCGGCTAGATAAATCTGATTACCTGTCCCATTAGCGCGAATAGGAGAATAACGTTCTGGAAGTAGCGGCTGCAGAAGCTTCATATGATCTTTAGGGACGATCTGCCTTAGAAGCGGCTTAAACTTCACATCTACCCTCCAGCCCACCTCATTCCAGGCAGCCCCAGCTGCTCCAAACTCCACTGGCTTTGGACATGTATACGCTGGACCCATGGCAATCCCTAAAGCCATTATTTTCCGGTTATTAAAAGAGAACACTAAGTCCCCAGCCGAAACCTCCCGCATAGTCTCATAAAAATGGTTTTTTGACTTATCGCGGTTGACCTTGGGAGACCATAAATAACCTCCCCCCACCTCGTGGCGGAATGTCTGATTTTGATTAACCCACCAACAGCGCATCAGTCGTTCCAATCAAAACCGTACCTTTGATCTTCCGGTGGGGGCTCACGAGTAATGTCACTAAGCTCATCCGGTAGAATAATCTTGTGAAGATTGAGAGGGTTGTTCGTAAGACCAAAAGCCACTGCGTATCGTCCCGAATCTACATGAAGACTGGGTCTTTCGATTTCTCTGTAATCTGGAAGGTCAAGTACGGCTGGATTATTGACACCACCATAGTCGAAGTTTTTTTCAAGCTGACTATCTAGGCCCTCGAGAAGAGTCTCTCTATAAACAGGATTCCTTTTACCACCTCCAAAAAGAAAGATTCGCGCCCCATCGTATGTCCTACGCAAGTCCCCTACTTCCCCATGATTAGGCTGCTTTCTCATGGCTTGGAAAATGAGTTTTCGTATTTCTCTATATAATTCTTCTTTTAATATGTCGGGGGCTAAAGGTTTTACATATTTAAATTCGTCGGCGACTCGCTGCGCGCCAAGATGAGTAACTTGAGTTGAATAGTACGCTAAGGTTGTTTCATGGTTTTGCTCACTGAGCCTATTTCGCCGAAATATATTTAAGTCTACGGTTCCCGCGCCAACGTCGGCAGTGATGAATATTCCGTCACTAGAGTTTTTTGAAAAAAAGAAGCCTGCAACAGCTGCTGCTGTCTCTGGATAGGTGGCGCATCGGTGTTTATACTTTGTCTTGATCTCTTCATATTTCGAAAGGACTTCTCTTTCAATGGATTCATAAATTTCCGATAACGACAACCCTTCAAATATGCGTGTTCCGTACATCTTGAAAAGCTCCCTACCATTGACTAGGCAAATCCAGAAGAACTTATCCATCTCCTTGTTTTGCATGGTTAAAGCAGTCGGTACCGCCAATTGATAAAGGACCTTATCCCCCTTCCCGGGGTTTAGCTTTTCTTCAATACATCGATGGGCTTCGGCCAGCAGACATCCGAAGTAATAACTTAAACATAGTCCAACCAGATCTAAATCCTGGTAAGTCCCGCGAAGCTTTTTTAGGCCATCGGGGATCCTGATGTCGGCAGTTTCGAGTGCCCGGGAAGGCTCTTTCTCGAAGGCAGTCACTGCGTACGCTGCCACCATCTTTAAATAAGCGATGACCTCACCTTGGGTCTGATAAGGTTTGATGATTTCACCCTCCAGCGAGAGAAGACTTGGAAAAAGTCCATCGGGAAACGCTTGGCTTGCCACGACGTAGGCTTTCCCCTCCACCTGACCATTATCTCGGAAAAGCACTTTGGTAAACCGGGTGCCATAATCGATTCCTACGACGATGTATTTACTCACTCTGGGTAACCTCAAAATACCCTCCAGCTACTTCGGAGAACTTAAACTCTAGATTATCGATCTTGGCCTTTAGTTTTCTTGCCTGCTCTTGATGCTCTTGCTCCAAGCGATGGAGGATGGCCCGAAAGCCAGCTGCACCTTTACTACCCGTCATTTCTGCAGTTTGAATTCTTTGCCTTTGAATTGCGATTTTACGACCAAAGAACCTATCTGCTTGGTCCTTGCGAATCTGATATTTTATATTTTGATCATCTTGAAACGCCTGCTGAGCTTTTCCGATCTGGGAAGCTGAGTCATCTCGAATACTTTCGATAGCCCCCGCAAGTCCCTCAACCTTTTCAGGAAAAAGGCTTTCTCCTTGGTTAACCAGACTATTGATTAAGCCTTCAGCGTCTGTGCCGCGTATGAGACTGTCATTATCCAGATTCATCACATTATACTGGAACTGTTCACGATTGGTGATGCCACGAAAAGCTGTCCGGACCACCAGGTATATGTATCTGCCCGGTTCATAAAGAAATCGGACCTGCTCCCCATCTTCAGGCTTGGTCTTTACAACGCCCATTTTCAATGCCGAGAGCCTTCCCCACCTTTCATTTTCACCCTCATTCTCCTTACCTATCCACCGTATGACCGGATGGAGGTGATTAATTAAGAATAGCTTGCGGTCCTCGTGCTTAAATTTTTCATGCACCTTCGGATCAAAGGTGATCCTGGAATAGCCCAGGCCTGCATCAATTCCCTCCGGCCACGCGTAGTCTTGCGCCGTACAAAAGGTCTCGAAATCCGATTTTGCACGAAAACTAATTTTAAGAAGAAAACATCGGGGAAATGGATTGTCTGGGATCATCTCGCACGCATCCTGTTGGCCATATCTCTTGTCTAAAAAGTCAATAAAGTGCGATTCTAGTTCCTCTGGCTTGATAAACCTTTCCAGCCTACGGCCATCCTCGATTTGTTGATTTAGGATGTCCTGGAAGGCATATAGATTTTCAGCCGAATTCTCTAGATCGTTTTGCAGCTTAGCCTGAGCTTTTACTGCGTCTGCTGTTTGCTTAGCCCGTTGCTCAACTTCGTGCGGACTAAGATTATTGCGGAATATCTCTTCATATAACTTCTGTGCCGCATCGCCTAAGATACCTTCCAACGCTCCAATCGAGTGCTCAAAGATGCCGATCTTTCGATAAAGGTGTTCGTAGATTCGACCATCAATCGTTTCTAGGATTTGAAAGTTTATTATCACGATTTTGTTGGATTTTTGACCGATTCGATCGATTCGTCCGATTCGCTGCTCCACGCGCATCGGATTCCATGGTAGATCGTAGTTAATAAGAACTCTCGCAAACTGCAGGTCCACACCTTCAGCGCCGATTTCGGAACATATTAAAACCCGATTATCATCTCTTGCGAATTTTCTTAAGATTTCATCACGCTCATCCCTGTTCGTGGTATCTCCGGTGAGCTGAATTGCTTTGACCCCATCTCGATTCAGTTGCCTAGAAAGGTAGGCAATCGTCTGCTTAAAGAAGGCGAAAATAATAATTTTATCCCCCTTCTTGATGGCAACTGCTTCGCCAGAATCAGACACAAGCTCCTCCTCCTTTTCGATCGCCTCGATGATTGCCCTTAGCTTGGCATATTTAGAATCATGCTTCGCAAAGTCATACTGAAGAAGATGTTGCTGCAATACTTGGGGCTGTTCATATGTCTCATTGGGGAATAGTTCATCTGACCACTCAGCTGCCTGTTGCTCCCTAGGCTCCAGCGAACCCCAGCGTCCATTTTTAAAATCATCGGCCACTACCGGTAGGCAGCTGGCCATCTGAAGAGCAGGACTTATCAGATGAAAACTCGTTAACCTGTCACCACTTCTTCTTACATGCGCTCTTACCTGCTCAAGCACTGCCTCATATAGAGCAGCCTCCTCTGGAGTCATTATAACCTGGAGCGTCTTAGGCTGCCGAATAACCCGATTCTCAATAACGTCTCTTTTTCTTGTCCGGTTGATGAAGTTCCCCAGCAGGTTTAGTTTTTCAGCGATGTGGCGCAACTCCACACGCTTTTCTGGTGTATCCTGAAAATCACTTAAGATGCTATCGATTTTTGTTTTCCACACACTGTCGGGAAGGTTTTTAGCCTCCCTTTTTACATCCTCAACATTCCATCGCGATTGGCTTAATAAATTCTGGAGCTGGATGAATGGCAGATTGTGATCTCTCAACTGTTCGAACACGTACTGATCCCGAAAAACATCAGGATCGATGAGTCGAAGAAGGGCGAATAGATCTCTACTTTTATTGTGCACTGGCGTAGCCGAAAGGCAGACCACAGCCTTTGCTGCCCATGAAAGAATCTCTCCCATCTCATAAGTGCTTGTACCAGTGTTTCGCATCCAATGAGCCTCATCAAAGACCACCATATCGAAAAACTTCTGCCCTGCAGGAGCTGCCCCGGGCATGAGTTCTTCATCTTCACGGGCTCTCAAGGCCCTTAGAAACTTGGCTCGATTAGAAACCTTCGGTTTTTGCACCTCATCATCACGAATGTAGGACATTTCGGTCATGTACGGCCGCAGGGAGGTATAGGAACCTACAAGTGCAAAGCTAATTCCCGGGCGGTTTCGAAATTGATCATACTTAGTTAACAAATCATCTGCATCCGCCTTCTCTGCGTTAATTTGGAAACGTTCCTGCAATTCTCGAATCCACTTTGGCTCTAACGAAGGGGGGCAGACAATCAACAGCCTCCGCGCCTTTTCACGAGCCTGCCATTCCGTCCATATCAGGCCGGCCTCGATCGTCTTTCCCAAACCAACTTCATCAGCAATGAGGAGGCGATTCGTCGCAGACTCCACAAAACGCAACACCGGCTTGAACTGATGTGGATAAAAGTCGATCTCAGCCGTCCGCATCGAATAAAACACATTAGTCAGTAAGCCCCTGAGCTTTTCATAGGTCATCCTGCGCCGGAGATCTTGGATTGTCCCATAGCGATGGTTTTTTATCTCGTAATCAAGGTCTCCTATCGCCTCAGGATTGTGAACTTGCAGATGATTGACATCCACATACTCGCGTTGCGTTCCCCAATTAACCTCCGCGAAAAGAGCTAAGGTTTCCCTTTTACGCCCGGTCAATGTCCCAAAACGATTGGGGTTATTTGCCACATAGACAACAAGACCTGCCTGAATCTCACTCTTTTGCATCTAATTTACAGGGGATTGCCTTAAATATCAGGTGCTCCTTACTACTGCATACAGCGTCGGAGTTGAAGTTAGGCACTGATTTAGCCCTGATTCGGCCTCAAGTACCTCAACATCGGCTCCAATTTTTTTTCGCACCTTTTCAATAAAGTCATCTTCAAGCATTTCACCCACTTCCATGTCTTCCGATAAAAGATCCTGAATCTCTTTTGCAATAAACTCCGGGCCTTTGAAACTATTCCAGAAGATCAGAAGATGTGGACACTGACTCATGTTTCCTTCCTCGTCACTAATCCAGGCATCACAAACTGGACACTTTATTTCGTAGGATGCATCTTCTTCATTACCATCTTCACCGCCATCTCCTAGTTTGCTTTGATTGTCGTTTATTTTCATGTATTTGCCCTCCACTTTCTGCATCTTGTCGGAAATTGCATGTAAAAAAAGGGCATAAGCTTTTTTCAAGGCCTTATGACTAGTTTCAGTATAACTTTACAATTCGACATTTAGATATCCGAAACTGCCTTCATCAAAGCGTCTTTGGCATCGGTATAATAAGTAATATTAATCTTTGTGACCTGATCGTCGGCTAGTTCATTCATCTGCTTTCGAGCGGTAACGGGCACAAGTAGCGTTTTTGCCCCTTTCTCGATCGCAAGCTCGGCAATTACCACTGGACTGTAAAGTGGCTCAACGGAACCGCCAAGATTCAGGCCTCCAACAACTACCAGTCCACCCTTGAGGTTCTTAGCAAGTAGAGCCGAACACATTGCCAAAAGGATTCCGACACCAGATGCCGCAGCGGATTTGTTTGCATCAAAAGCTCGAACCTGAATTGTATATTCATGAGAACGCGGATCACGGTCCCCTACTAGGCCCTTAGCCTGGGCATACAGATTTTGCTCCGCGCATCGAACGCTCTCCTTCAATGGCCCTGGAGGAGTTTGGTTCAAGATCTTAACACCAGACCCCGGGCCGGTATTGCACTCCACACGGAATAGACCTGGATTTTCATCCATTCCTCCAGGGGATATTACCCAAGCCTGTCCCGCAGGAAGAGGATCGTCTCCAACACTGTCCTCGCTTTGCAACTCAGGTGTAGGAACGAACTGCTCAAGTCCGTCCATACCTAGAGTAAAGCTAAACTGGGTATTTCGATATTCAGCTGCACCAATTCGTTTCTGCTGTTCTTTAACTCTTCGTCGTGATTCCAACGCTATTCTAGCTGCCCATTCAATTCCTTCATCAGGGATCTCAGCATTCGTATCTGGGTACATAAGCTTCAGTAGCCCGTTTATTGTCTTTTGAACTGCATTTGTATCACGACCACTTAAAGCCGACCCAAAGTGTATTCTGCCCTGAATCTTTTGAAGCCTTGATTGCAGCCTCAGGTGATTCCAGCAACACGATAGGTAATCGCTTACTAGGCCAAAATGGTTACTGAGCTGATCCTTGTTAACCTTCGGAACATCCCAACCAGGAATGTACGCATGAATTCGATCCATAAATGCAGTGTCATCACGCATTTCTGGAGGGAGAGGGCCAAATAAATGCCCGATTTTTTGCTGGTGAGAAACATCCACATCGAAGTTTCCTACCATCACTATACCCCCGAACCCCCGGATGCTTTCTTTTCCACGACTAAACTCACCGGATTCCATGTAACCCTTCATGATGTTTACACCATCTTTCTGATCGAAAGAAATTCCCGACACTTCGTCAAAACAAACCACGTCATACTGACAAACCAGGCCTCTTTGTCCGTTGCTATTATTCACGAACATTCTTGCAACCGTGGCCTTTCCTCCAGAAACCAGGTGGGCGTAGGGCGATACTTGCTGAAAGAGATGACTCTTCCCTGTTCCCCTTGGGCCAAGCTCGATTGCGTTGTAGTTGTTTTCAACAAAAGGAACCATTCTCAGAAGCATGATATCTTGAGTTCGCTTAGTTAGCGCTGAGGGCTCGAGCCCAATGCTCCTGAGTAGAAATTCCCGCCACTCTTCAAAAGTGAATAAGGCCCTACCTTTGGCCATGGTTTCTAAAGAATCTCGTTTTGAAAGTTGGATTTCTCTTAGTGTGTCGATGCCGAAAGGCCTACCCCCCTCTTCTTCAGCAATCGTAGGATCATAACTCAGATCGATTTCTGCATAAAACCCACCCGTAAGCATCCTTTCATGAGAACGAACTAAATCTTCTCCGATCCGCACATCATTGAGCCGTAGGCTTGGCAGCTCGGCCTGGAAACGATCATTTCGGGTATCCAGCTTAGCCCGGATCACATCGATTAATTTAACCCTGCCCTCACTCTTTGCCTTTGCCTTAAAAAGCTCCTCTTCCCCTGCTCGAACCGTTCGACTCTGGAGTTGTCGCTGGACAATCTCTAGCCCTTCCTTGATTTCCGCCTCATTTATGCTGGCGCAGTAACGACCCAGAAGAAATTCCGCAACATAAGTAGGAACGGGATACTGCCCCTTAAACCGCCTCACAAGGTCCTTACGGACAATAAAACCTTCGAATGCCTTCGCCGCGATTTGATCTAAATGATCCAGCTCCATATTTAATTCTCTCCGATTGTTACGTTTTGTTTAGCTAAAACTTCGTCTCCGCGCGTAGCCACAAGAAATGCAGCCTGGCCTTCAGTGTCTTCGTTTTCAACGAAAAGAGATGCCTTCCCTTCGTGATCAACCGGTTTCCCCGGTGGGCTTAGGAGGCTTGATTTCGGATCATTCGCTCTCGATCGAATATCCACACTCACCCCTCCGAATGAACCTGATAATTGGATTCCCAGTTTTAACCGAACCCATTTGATTGATTCAATCGTAACACTTTTATTCATCATTCCTGGAGAAGGCTGAATATGGATCTTAAGAGTTAGACACTCCTGGAGCGACATCCCCCCATGCGCGTACTCTTCTTTCCCAAAATTACCGATTCCTGGAGCTAAGGCTATTTCTTGAATTGGATTCCAGAACCAGCCCACCTGAGGAAGGCCATGCTTTACCCCGGGTTTCGGGACTGCACATCTTCCCCATTTCGAGGAGGTTAAATGCTTGGGCAGATCAATTTTTGGAAATCCCCCAGGAAGCCATATCCATCCATGGTCTGTAACCACCACAATCTTTTTCCAGCCTGCCTCAATCAGCTCACCGATTCGCCCCGCCACAGCATCCATTTCTTCCTGGATTCTCCAAGCCAGTTTAGCCCCTTGGTCATGGCCGTACGTGTCGAACTTACCTATCTCCGTCCATCCGCATTGGTCAGGATTTCCAGTATCAGTCTCCTTGAAGAAATCATATCCAAGCTCCTTTAGTGCTTTCCTAAAATCAGCAGTCTCAAATGATTTCCCTGTTTTTCTAGAAGAAGGTTGAAATCCATCTCCTACTGCTTCGCCTTTCACTTTATCCACCATTGGCTTCCATGCCGGTTTTGCAGTAGCGGTAACACTTGGGAGTGCTGACCATGTCACCTCAGAATCTGTCGAATGACCCTTACTCTTACAGATATCTATGAGTTCCTGAGCTAGATCCACCCTTAGCCCATCAACAAAAACGTAAACAAGGCCGGGCTCAGGAGGAAAGCTAGTCGCATTTTCTACCCCTTTTTTAGGATAATCCGGGGCCCAAGCTTGCACACGATTAGCCAACTCCTCCAACCAGATCCGGTATACAGCCTGCAGCACTCCAGTTACCGCCTTTAGGTCAGGCATGGTTCTCACAGCATTTACCGCTTCACGGGCATCTCGGTCAATTTTCCAACCCTCCGACAAGTAACTCCCCGCGAGCTCCTCCCATGTATTTCCTACTAGACCAGCGGTAATCTTTTCTGACATAGAATTCAGATATTTTAATGAGATCGCCAAAGGAGCTTGATCAAGTTTAGCCCAAACCGACTCCGCTCGAGTGGCATGTTTACGTGCTAACTCGCCTACACTGGTTTGGGCCTCCTTAAAGGAAAGCCCCTTAGCCTGCGTCAGCTTCTCTCTAAGTTCAATTTCCTGGGACTTATTGAAGAGCGGTGATCGAGGATTCGCTTCATCGAATAGTCCCGCGGGTCGATACTTTTCCAGGGTTTCAGGCAATCCTGGAAAACTTGTATAAGCATCTTCAAAGCGTTTCCAGACTCGCTCCCACTTTCCTTCTCCTTCGATAAGCTTTTCGATTGCTACCATATGGCCATCTTTTTCTGGGTCGAATCCATACTCTTTTTTGCAGAGCGCTAATAAGGCTTTCTTCTCTTCCTTCCCCCATTTCTTTTCTGCTTTTTTAGGATTTTCGATCCATTCCAAAAGAAGACGCATGGTGTCACCAGCCCCCATTTCATGAAGATCTTCAGCGCCAATCTTTTTGCCCGTCAACTCAGCGACATCTTGAAACAGTAAAGTCTCAATTTGCTCATTCAACGCCTCTCCTGTCGCCTTATCCCTTGCAAGTTCCAGTCCCAAACCGCCGTTTGCTGATGTTAAAAAGGCGAACGGAGTCCAATCTTTCCCGTTATCCTGTGTCCAGAATTTCCCCAAGAATTGGAGAGGGTATAGATGCTTTGCGATCTCAGGGAAGGCTATAGCTGACCGAAACTGTTGCCTTGAAACCCCTGGCAGATAAATCACGGGGAGTGATTCATTTTGTTTTCTGCTGATTTGGTAACGAATAAAAGTTCCACCCCCAAAATATTCCCCCATCTTGCCGGATAGCATCAGAAACTCTGGCATCACCTTGCTAAGATGGTGACATACCCCTTCCCAACTTTTATCACCATCTGTCCAAAGAATGGCTGATGGTGAAGCAGTATCATGCCGATTATATTCCCCAGACTTTCGAAGACATTGGACTAGATGATCCAGAATCTTCATCCGCTTTTCTTCCTAGCTAAAGTAAGATGCACACAATTCCACCTGCTTCCCGTAAAAACTTTCCCACCGGTTGGATCCGTGCCCGGATCATCTGAACACCAAAACCATGGATACTCTTTCTTATCTCTTTGCGGTTCGGTGCCCCGATCTTTATCCCATTTAATGTTTGGCTTGGAACGTAAAATTCCGGCTCCCTTTTTGCCAACTTCTTTGGCCAGGAGAAAGGGCCTAATATTAAGCCTAACCCCATCATTTAGATCAGGATTCCATCCTTTCGCCTGTCCCTTGATAGTTTTCCATCTGACAAAGATGTCGTAAGGGGGTTCACCTTCTAAAATCTTTTCCAATTCGCTTTGCAACTTTTTAGCCGCTCCTAACCTCTCTGCGGCTCCTGGTTTACCAGCTTTAGCCTCGGCTTGCTGTTGGCGGATCCAATCCCCCAAGTAGGTGTAGGTCAGTTTATTTAAGGTGCTGTGATCTAGCTTGTGGTAATTGACCAAAGCGCCGAACCCATCTTTACGACCATCCCAAATGTGCCAAATGAAGGGCCTCTCGTGAAACAATTCGCAGTGTTGATCAAAGAACTCATTTCGTATCCACTCTTCTAGGGTTTCAGACTTACTTCCTTTTGGAGATGCAGCAACAATTAAAGCTCTTTCATCATACTTACCTACGGCCTTACCAAGAAATGCCCGCAAACGATCAGCTGCAGGCTGCTCTTTATTAATAGGAGGAATACAGACGATGCCATCATCATCCTCCAGTTTCTCCAGTTCATCGGGCTTAAGTGCCGGGCAATCGGGAAAACTTGAGCCGGTCTGGCGAGGCCACTGGTAACCGAGCAATCGCGCACCGGCCACGTGCAAGGGCTGGTCTGCACCGGCCGGGTGGCCGTTAAATAACCACTGGGTTGGATCGTTTGAAAACGGCTTCGGCAATCCTTGCGGATATTTCTCCACGGCGACCTTCTGCCAGTGCGCTAGGTCAAAAGGGACTTTGACGAGCGTAGCATTCGTTACGTTAATCTTTTGATCGATATGGCGCACCAGATTATAGAAGTCGTCAGATTCACAAAGAGCCCATATTGCTGGGAGCAAATCGAGCTTGTGAGGTATTATGACAGCAGCATTATTATCGAACAACTCACCATCATAAATACACACAGGCAGCTTATTCATCTGCGAAACCAAGACCCCTCGCGAACCAAATGCTGAATTGCCTCTGATGTAAGCTGATGGGCTCTTACTGAGATCACCAGCTCCATCCTCCCAAAAAAGAATATGCTCTCGCCCTTTAGAGTAAGGGGCAACTTGGCTAACCGTACTGATTTGGGGATTCCAGCCATTTCCGACAACACCCAGTTCCCAAAAACATCTCCCATACCGCGGATTATCCCCGCTCTGAATTCCGGCATAACCATCAGCAATAGTTCTCAGTAATGGAAGATCGCTAACGTTCTCAAGCGTTATGCGTGAATCAGGGTTTTTAATTTGGTCCGCTTGAATAACTGCGACAGCGGAAGCTCTTGTCAGTCCAATCGCCTTTTCTTCCGGTGCTTGTTCTTGGGCAACATCAACTCCAAGGTAATGGGAAGTCGACTCTGGCCTCCTGTTCGAGAGCGCAACAAGCACAATATTAAAATCCCACATCGGAGTCTGAAAGCCTTTCGGTCCCAGGCGAGCGATAAATTCCCATTTTGATTGACCCAGTAGTTTCTTGCGAAGATGTTCGTATGTTCCTAAGAACAACCAGTTCTGTGGTGTTACAAGAGCTGTTGCTCCGCCCGTCGCGGAAAAGTTCAGACCCCTCTCAACAAAGCACGTTGCCAAGTCGGCCTTCGCCTCTGGATGAACGCGCTCGCAGTAATCCTGAAGGACCTCATCCTGCTTGCCGCGGCCTAGATAAGGCACGTTTGTAGCGATGAGCGTGAATTGACCGGCGAGAATTTCCGCCGCCTTGGCCAGGCCGCGCGCTGTCACAGCCATTTCATGCACGGCGTCGTCCTTGGTCTCCTGCACCAGCGCCTTTTCCAACAGCGGCTGGAGTTCATGGAACTCAGCCTCGAGTAAATCACCTCCCGATGCTCTTGGATTGATCAAGCTACCCAGCATTGGTGCATCCTTAAACAAGCCATGTAGTTTGGACATGCCTCGCTTTAGTCGGTCGTTGCTGCCAGCTGTCGTGACCCACTCTTTCTCGGAAGTGTGTGGCGCCAGACCACAACAGGCCAAATGCATCTGCGGCAAAGTCTGGTATCCCGCCATTTTCCAAGCAGCTAGAGCAATATTAAAGGCCGCGATTTGAGTACACCTTTCATCTAGTTCTAGTCCGAAGAGATTATCTTTAAGAACTGAAGCGATAGCTTTTTTCGCGCTAAGGCTCTCTTCCTCCATTCTCATTCTCACTAGAATCGGCAGAGCAAATACAGGAAAGTGCCCCGAACCCATGCATGGATCCAGGAATCTGATCCCCTTAGCTTCCTTCGGCCAACCCTCAAAAGTCCCAGCTGCAGGAATCCACTGTTTCGTATCTTTATTCTGTATGAAACGAAGATATTTCCAATCGACACAGACACCCTCTTTCGAGGTAAGACCTACTTTGGTCCTAGCCTCTTCTTCAGTTGCAGCACTAATTGGCCCAAGTTTTCCTGACCACCAAGCCCCCAAGGTGTTGTGAAGTAAAAATTCCACCATGTAATCTTCAGTAAAGAGCTGCGTGACAGGGGATATCTCTTCAGCTCCTATTTTTTTTCCTGATTCGTTGACCGCATCTTTTCTTAGGGCCTGCCAGAACTGATAGGTCCATCCCAAAGAGTCATCTCCTAGAAAAATCTCCTTACCCAAAGAATCAAGAAGTCTCCGCAACTCAACCTGATCGTTTAGAGCCAATTGAAGTTCTAGAACCGGATCATCAGACCTTAAAACTCCGGGCAATTCTTCCGAAGCGAATTTACACGCGAGTTCAAAACCGTTTTTAAAACCCGCACCAACAGCCAGCTCCTCACAGTCCTCGAGAGTTACCGGAACATTCCCACTACCCTTGTCGCTGATCAGAAGATTGTTCTCGGCAAGAAATCGCGTGAAAAGCAGCCGGTGCCAATGCTCGTAGGCGGAAGCCTCAACTAGTCGTTTTGTTTCTTGGGTACCTTTTGCTGAATCAAGCTCGTCCCCTAACGCACGTGCTCTCGCCCGGAGCCGGTTGCGGAGTTTTCTCTGATCCACAGACATATGACTGCGGTACTCTTTTTCATGAACTGCTAGGTTATGAATCGATGCCCGACATGCTTTTTCCGCTACCTCTCGGGCTTCTAGCGTGATCTTAGCAAGCTGGTTGCGATTCTCTTTGGATAAACTGGCCATTAGGAAAACCAGCTTAACCGCCAAGAATCACTGGGCCGTCTTTCAACTTACCTTCGATCGTGCTTTTGGTGTTCTTAAGCCACGTATCCAACTGGGCCGAATCTTCAATGGTGGCACCAGGTAAGGCAACACGTTGCGCTTTTGGCTTTGCCGCCATAATGGCAGAATCTAGGGCTTTTCTTACTCTGGCAGGAATCGCATCTGTTAACTCCTTCCAACCCTGAATCCCACGTTGCTCTAGACTACTAAGTAGCTCTTGCTCAGAGCCGACTTGAGGCGCAGGCAACGAATAAACGCCATATCGGTGCAGAATCTCTTTTTGCTTTTCCTTGGATAGCTTCTGCCAGGCAGGGTCATTGGCAATTGCTCCTACCTCGACTTCTATTTTTGCTTCGTAAGCCGCGTGGCCATTCTTAAGAGCTTCTCTCAAGAGTGCGCTAAGGCTTTGACGAATGGGGGCTACTAGGTCCGGATCTTTTAAGAGGAATCTGTCCCTATGGATTCCCTCTAAACCTTCACGAGCACTGTCTATTTTAGGAATTTCGGCATGAACAGTTTGCTCTAGAAGTTTTTGTGTTAACTCATATTGAGGCAATCTCTCTTGGATTTTATCGGCAATCCCTCTCCATTCGATGTATGCCTTTTCTAGCTCGTCGGCATTCGAAAAGAGGGCAAAGAGAAGATCATTTCCCGTTAAGGCTTCAATAGAGGTAAGCAAGGGTGAAGTCGGCGAAACTGGGCATGGCGGTTCCCCACCAGCGCTTTTAATAAGATTCTTCAGGAGAACTATAAAACCAGGGGCTGCACCCTCCTCGCTTCCAGCTGTAAAAGGATGGCTGGCAGTCTGATAAAGTTTCCGGACCCTCATCTTCTGTTGCACAGTTAAGACAGGGTGCTGCACACGGTAATCCGCTTGTGAAAACTTCCGCTGATCCAAGTCCTTTAAGGCGACTGGTTGACCGTTAAGTCGGGCACTTAGATGCCCACTGACCAGCAGAGTAGCGATCGTCGCCTCAACAGCATCCTTAGGCCATCCGTAGGGCGGGGCGCAGAATTTTCCAATCAGCTCAGACCCCTTTTTTCCTGAGCCAATTTCTCGCAAGAGTTCGATTGAAACAGGATGCTTATCGGGATCTCCAGAATAGCTAAGCGCAGAAAGTGCGTCGGCATTGCCGGCTTTTGCTTTGTTCAGTGCTGTTGGCCAGTTTGCCGAATCAGCAATATCAAATTTTGGATAGAGCCGTCCTAGAACCTGATCGCACGCTTCCTCTGCCGCTTCTTTAAGTGTAATAATGTTTTCTTCTTGGCCACCAGCCAAGTATAGGCGGTTTCCCTGAAAGATATCTCTTATAATAGTGCGAAGGTTGAATTCCTCCTGCCGCTTTCTTGACTCAATGTGTTCCTTTGCATCCCGTCCTTCCTGACTCGTGGGATGACCTTTGCTATTCAAGGTCTCATCTGCAGCAAGAATGCCCGCAATGGCCTTCTTAAGGTCATCAGTTTTCGAACGAGGAATCAGCAGATAGATTAAAGGATCATCTTGGCTCTTTCTTCGTATCTCATCGACAACAGAACGCTCATCCTCCACAAAACCGTCTCTAACCCAAATGGTGATCCCCTCCTCTCCCTTAGGGTTCTCCGGTCCAAAGTGGATCGTTGCTTTACGCTTTTCTTTTGCTTTCCCATGCAGGACATTCACTTTATCAAGTTCAGCACGAACAGCATCGGTAATATGCTTGGTGCGTGTTGGAGCAATTCGTTCCTCAGCATTAACAAGAGATGCTAGGTTTTTCTTGTAAAGACTCTCCCACGACGCACCTTCTGTTGTCTGTAATCGATATTCGCCACTAACAAGCATCAGAATATTTTCAGTCACCATTTTCTCTAAAAGAGCGGGTATTTCCTTGCGAAGCTTTGCTGTTGAGGAAATCAGGTCTTCTGCAAGAAGGTCGGAAAGATGATCCGCATTTGCTCTTACCCCGATGTCGACCTCTGAGTTTTCTCTGGGCAGCTTGTTAATGAGAAACACCAGTGCGCATATGCGCTTGCGCAAATCTCCTTCTGGCTTCTTCTTTTGTTCTTCTATGATTTCTTGGAATCTTTTTTGCAGCTCACCGGTCTGCACGAGGTTGCCTGCGATTTGCTCATACAAGAAATCCGCTGGGACTATATTGCCGAGTTCTTTGTTTGCCACATGACGGCAGGAATCGTGTGTAACCTGCAACTGAGTTCGCATTTGAGCCGTAGTACCTGACGGATCGGTATGATGAAGAACGTACTCCCAGAACCGCCGTCTTACTGGAAGAAGCGGGTAGTCCATTGCGTAAAAAACAGCATCCTCGCTTCGGGTGCAAATCTTTGTGTCCTTAAGCTGTCGCTCAATCTCTCCAGAATGTTTTGCACACATTTCTTCGATCGACTTAATCTTTTCAGGCTTTTTTGCCAAAACGACTGACCGAACGACTTTTTCTACGTCATTGTCTTTCAAATGAATCTTAATAGGGAACCTGGCCATTATTTTCTGTAAAGCGGTTGTATCGTTCAGGGCATTTTGACCTGTGGCCACGAGCAAGACCCTCCCCTGGAGGTTCTTCTGAATTTTTTCCGCGACCTCCTGAACATCAAGAGCCATGGAGGGATCCTCATTAATAAACTGCTGAACTTCATCTAGTACGACAACAGTGCAGGGTATTTCTCCATTCTTACTTAAAGCCCTTTGAAAGAGATCCAACATTTCAGGCATGGATATATCGGGGGTACCTCTCGGATATGCAGCACGCAGAACCTCCATCACTTTTTCTGTGTTTTTGTAATTGGGGTAACATTCAAGATATGCTTCACGAACAGGCTCGGATACGTGTATCGAGTCAATTTCGTCTTCTAGCTTGTGGCCATTGGATTTAAGAGATTTACAGAACTTCTCGTATTTTTTATCTTTCTGTAGGTCTAGAATAAATCTCGCGGCGCCTACTTTCTCAGGAAGCCCGAGACTCTGAAAAAGAATGCCTAGGACCCGATGGCGTACGCTACCTGCTCCGGCTTTTAGAGTACCACCGGCGCTATGCAGGCCCCCGTGACTTTTCGCACGGTTCGAAAGCTCTTTAAGCGCTTCCTTAATTTCTGGAGGCAGGTTCGCTAAGGAGCGTGCTTTGCCATGTTTTCCTATTTCAGCATCAGTCCAAAAATAACGAAGTACTTTAACTAAATGTGATTTACCACTCCCGTAGAAACCACTTACCCATGCTCCGGGTTGTTCTTTGCCGAGATTCTTTAGAAAGCTATTCAGGATTTTTTCAAACCCATTCTTATACTCACCATCGCATACAAAGTGAGTGATTTCGTACGCAAGAGTGTCCGAATCAGGCTCCACCTCACTATTTGAGGAAACTCCATTATTAGCGATTTGCCAGGCAGTAGGGTCTCTTTGGAATATATCTTTATTTTTCATATTTTTAATTAGTGGCCAGAATTGGAACTGCCATGTAGTTCCATCCTTTTCGCGCGTTTAAGAATTTGTATATGTTTTCTTCTTTTTCGCCAGGAAAGAACAAAAGAAGGTTGCCCGGAAGATTTTTTGACAAGGACTCAAAGACTTCAGAAATAAAGGCAAAATCATAGATTCCCATAGCACCCAGAATAGCGAATACGGTCTTATCAACTACTTCAACTGGACAAGCTTGAATACAGCTTAAAATTCGATTCGAGAGATATTTCCTGAATTGGGGGTTAGCAAGATCCGCTGTATTTGCATCATCTGCTAGGCACTCCTTTTTTTTCTGTTCAGGCATTGAGTCAAGCCAGTCAGCGATTGCATGATTGAAATCTATAGTTTGCCACCGGTGGCCGTTATCTTTTGTAGCTATTTCAAATTCATCGATTTTGGATCGCAGCCGCAGCTCATCCTCCGGAGGATAGACTGCTATCCAGGTTCTTTGGGTAAGATCCTTTTCTTTGCGATACGGCATAGAAATATGCCTTTTATAACTTTCGATTAATGAGTCGATTTTACTCATGGCAAATCGCGTTTTCTTCGCTGGTCAGCAGCGGGCTGAAGTCAATTTCGGTAACCCCTCCAGCATTTCTCAAACGAAGCCACCCCTGGTTTGAAGCCCATGAAAGGTGGCTAAGTGAAGTGTGTGCATCAACTCCGGCTAACTTCACAAATTCTGAATTCAGAAGGAGTTGGCTTCTTAAGCCAAGAAGAAATCCAGCAAACATTGCAAAGGCTGTACTTGCAGGTCTTGGTGTAGGTATTGATCTTTTTTTGACTGCTCTTCCTTCAAGATGCCCGCTGTATGTCCATGTTGTGTTCACGTTCTGAGCCAGAGATCGTTTCATGGCCGCGCTAAAGCGGCTTGGAAACCCTTCCTCAAGAAACTCTTCCATTCGAATTCTTTTTAGAATCTCTCCAGGGCGGAGGGTACTGATCAACTTAAAACTATGGCGCAACTGCGTATCCCTACCATACGTGCAGATCATCGCACTGATAGGAAGGGAACTTGGATCTGCCTTCACCACTTTACGCAAAACCCTGAACAATGCCTTCTTAGGATCAAGGCCGTACAACTCAACTAGGTGGCTAAAGCTCTTTTTCCTGCTTGAAAATGTTGGCATACCAAGACAGTTCTCTTCCTCTATAGCCTTCTTAAAGTCCTTTGGATCAGCAGCTTCGGGCAATACCTGAAGAGCCTTCGAAATTTCATTCATCATCATCGAGCGGGCCATATGCCCACCCGTCTTTCCATTAGAAAAACCAAGAGCCTCCGGCATGGCGTTGCCGCTTTTTTCTTGAGCAATTTTTTGAGGGAGCTGGAGAGTCTCTTCCACGATCATCTTTTTACCTGATTACCCTTCGCGCCCCAGTCATTTGTTCTCTAGAGCTTTTGCCCGATCTGCCACAGGGTGGCCCCAGGATTACCGTCTTGGATTAACTTGCCCCCATACCTTTCCTGCAGAGCCAAAAGGCGCTTCTGAACCGCCTCTTTAATCAGGTGAGTATGGTTATGGCCAGAACCGTACCCGTGCACCACGCGTAAACCCATATAAGCCCCAGCAAGGGCCTCGCTAGCTGCCTGGTTCAGCTTGGCTAGGGCCCGCTCCACAGTCTCCCCTGCATGGGCCACATCCACCCCCAGTACCCTTTTCCCATCCACCCGCACCGCCTCGCGGTTCCCACACTTCGGGCACTCCTCCCCCGCCTCCTCCAATGGGTTGCCACATTGCCCACACTCCATCTTTTTGCCCCTCATAGCTCCATACTTGCGATTCATTGCAAACAGCTATTTAACTACAATTTGTTCAGGATTGATTCTCGACATCTGCGGATTCGAAAATGCCAGAAACTGCTGTTCAGCCCAAAAAAGCCACGCAAGGGCAGACTCTGATGGACGGAATGTTTTATATGCAAACACAGGGTTACCTGAATTAACATCTTTTAGGCATAAGACATCGATAGATTTGAGGATTTTATCGCGCCAGATGAACGGAGTTTTCGCAAGAATTGGATCCAGCAGTTTACCCCACAAATCACTATTCCCGCCCTCATTATACAAAAGCTGTGTTGCAGATTGTATATAAAGCTCACCCAAGAAGGATTGGGGGTTTACATGCCTTGGGAAAATTATTTCCGTGCTGTCTTCCAAGATTCGCTGTTTTTTCAATTTATATGTTTTGCGATTGTTCTTTGGGTTGATGGAGGGCCGCCCCGCGGCGGCCGTGACTGGCTGCATTAGTTTCTCGACCGAATACCCCTCAAGAGTTGATACGGACCCTACTTTCACCAATGGAAACGAGCCAATTTGAATAAATACATCAATCTCTTTACGACTTTCGACTAGATTGACTTTGATTGATAAATCCTGTCGCACGATATCTTACCTTTTAGAATCGTGTGTCTTCTTTTTAAAGAATTTCCAGCCGCTTGGGATGAGGCCAGCTGGAGGCTGCCCGGTGAATGAAGGTGATGTTTTTGGTCGCCAAGGGAAAAACGTAATCCATCGCCTGCCTGATCCCGACGATCCCCTCAATCAGGCGCCGCTCAAAGAGAGGCTTCTCCTCCAGCAGATTGTACGGGAACCTTTTCCGGATCCGGACATATTCGCTCCGGAATAGTATCTGGCACTTGTTCTGCGGATGCTCCTCCCTCCACAGATACTTCACTGACTCCACCGCTTCTCTCTCCCCCTTGTCCAAGGCCACATCCGTATTGAAACTGGTCAGGCAAAGCTCCCTCCTCTTCATGATATCCTCCAACCAGACCATCGGCTTGATTCGCCCCTTATCGATCGGCAGCTCAAAGCAAACCGCCCACCGGTTCCCACGGTTCCACCGATAGTATCTCAGCCCATTTTGGCTAACGAATCGAACGCATGCATCCATGACGGGGGACTTAACCGGTCGCGGCGCCATCCCCTCCACCTCCATTGGCAAATCCAATTGCCCGTAATGATCTGTCATCACGCTTTCTCCTTTATTTTGCATTTTTCAGAATCTCCCTCGCCCTATCCGGATCGCAAGACGGATTCTCTTTCCCGCGGATGACAGGGTCCTTGAAGATGTTGCCCACGTAGACTTTCTTTCCGCCTTGGTAGCACGGCTCCACGTTCCATATCTTCCCGCCCTCCTCATTCTAAGTATTCCCCAACTCCGTCCATGGAGGAATGGGTTCATTCACCTTCGTCACAATGCCTCCCATTTCGTAAAACCGTTTCATCGACGTCGCCTCACTGCGATCCTCGTAAGCTCTTCAAAATCTCTGCTGCTTTCTTTGGGTCGTTTTCTTTCGCTTCGGCGTACCACATCTTGGCCATTTTCTCGTTTTTCTCCACCCCAAGCCCCTCCTCATAACAACTGCCTAAAAAGCACTGCCCAAACACAGACCCCTGTTCGGCCGACCTCTGATACAGCTCCACCGCCTGCTTATAATCCCTCTTCACCCCCACCCCACACTCATACGCCACCCCTAAAAGAAATTGTCCATAAGCGTCCCCTTGAACTGCCGCTTTCCGATACCACTCCACCGCCTCCAACTCACTCTTCTTTACCCCCCATCCCTTTTCATAACATCTGCCTAAGTGACACTGAGCCGTTACATTCCCCCTCTCCGCAGCCGCCCGATACCACTTTGCCGCTTCCCGCCTATTCACTCGCACACCTCGCCCCTCCGCGTAACACCCCGCTAGTTTTACTTGGGCAGATACTATCCCAGCCTTCGCATTCTCGAATAACCCATTCGAATAGTTGGCTTTTCCCTCTTGATTAACCTCCACCTCACCCAAACGGTCCAAACGGCTACCCTGATCCGATCCAAAAAAAAGGAAAAGAACCACCGGCACAATCCATAGCAAAATTGTAAATGGAAAGTTTTTCATCGGGTTTTGTGTTATATCCCTTTTAGCCATTTTGATCCTCCTGCCGCTTCTTGCTCTTTCCGGTCCGTCTAAGCCCCGGCTTTTTCATTTTAGCAATGCGCAACCGCTTGTTCCGTGTCTTTTTGACGCTCCGATTATGCTTTTTCATCGCGTCAGCTGACCATTCGGCAAATCTCCGATAAGTCAGATAGTCCCTGGCCAAGATCATTCGAACGTTGATATTGATCCTCCGATCCCGGCACGCCCTGCCCAAAGCTGCCGACATCGCCACTGGCACCTCATGCATCAGCAGGGTCGCCAACTCCGGAGTTTGCCGATCGCAAAATCGAAAGTCCCACTTTTGGTAGAAATCACTCCTCTTTTTCCGGTTTAGGATCCGTGCCGGCCGATACACCCCCATCCCCGTCAACCAGGTCCGATAAGCCCGGTATAACTGACGCCTCAACACAGGAACGTCCGTCGATAGTTTATTCATCTGCGGGATGAGCATATAATATTATCCTACCTCGGGCGGTTCGGCCCAGGGATTCCACTTGGGATTCAATGTGGGAGGCTTGGGAGGCTCCACCCCCACCCGGTTCTGCCTTTTTTTCAGGAATTTCAGGTCACACTCCCGGTCCCCTTTCCGGAGTTCCCTCAACTGGGCAGCCCGGTTCCTTGCCAGATACTTCATCACCTTCCGGACGTCGTGCCGTATAAGGGGATCCCGGGCCAGTTTCCACAAGGCAATGGCTTTCCCAGCCTCCAGCTCCCATAGCAGGTTGGTGAACGGCTCGTAGTTCAGGGGCTCCATCTCCTCGAGGCTGATGTCTGACCACCGGCAGAACTGGTCGAGGGTACGTGTCCCCGCCAGAAAATCATTCGGACGGGTCAGGGCCATTCCACCCAGCATGACCAGATAGTCGTGATAAAAACGTCTACGTAGCTTTTTGCGGTCGGCAGGGAGGTTTTTATAGTCGAGTCGGATCACTTTGTTTTCTTTCGTGGAAGTGAACTATTTCACCCCACAATCGCCTGCCAACTTAAATCCACATTTATCCATTCTTTTATTCTTAGATCCGTACAGACCTACTAGGACAAATACAGGGGTACCCGCTCTGCTTTTATTTTAAACCAGCCCTCTAAGAAGAGCGGTTTTTTATGGCACTAATACGTAGAAACGGTTTAGTCGGTGGGATGCGGTTCATTTACAACCGGGCAACGTGCTGTCTGCTCTTCTGCTTTTTCGGTCTTTCTGCGGGATCGGCATCCACCAGGGATAATTCCAAAGCTTATCCCGACCGGATTCCCTTTGTCATCGACCGATCCCAGTTCTCCTTTGGCACCATATTTGAATACGGCGACTCCCGGATTGTTTATGAAAGCCGCTACATTCAGCGGCGCCCGGGCCAACTCTATGGATGGAGAATCGGAGGGATCGTTGGCATAGGGGCCGCACTGGTCCGCGAAAGACTCACCCTTCCCAGCGCTCCGGAAACCTGGGGAGAACAGGGGGATGAGGATGGTCTATTTTTGATTTCCAGCGACCAAACGACCTGCCTCTGGGAGCGGGACATGCCTGTTGTAGATGAAACCATTGGGAACCACTGGGGGTTCGCGGAGGGAGACCCGCGCGGGATTTACGAAATTCAGGTTACCCTTGCAGGAGTCCTCTTGGATGAGCTTTTGTTCTTTGTCGACTAGTCAGTATACCGACTCAGGACGGGCTTAATCCTTGCTGAAAGCCCGGATAACCAGGGCCAAGATGACCAGAGGCGGTAGCCCCATCCAGATCGCCGGCATGATCATATTGGCCGCCTGGGCACTGCCTGAATAGCGAACCGTGGTCACGGGAGTCTTGGCCGGTGTGCTGGGGCGATAAGGATTCTTATAAGGCGCAGGACGGGTCGGCGGGGTAGCAGCTTCGACCCTATCCATCACTCCCCCCATTGCCACAATCGCAAACATTCCGCTAATCCACGAGATCCGGATCTTTCTCATGAATCCGATTTTGCTCCGTAAATCACAGGAATCAAGAGATCCGATCGGGGTCTATGGAGCATCCAGTTCCAGGGGAGCGTCCAAAGGAGTTTCCGAAAACCGGATTTTTAGACCTTCCCCATAATCATTGGCTGCCCCGTGCAACATTTCGGGAGCTCCATTAGGACCGTAGTCGTTATTGACTGAATAGTACGATTCCGGAGCTCCTGCGGGGCCGTAATCATTCGCCGTGGACAGATATAGATCAGGATTTGCGGAGATAAGAATTTTCATGGGTTTGGCGCCGTAGGCCGGAATTTCAACCTCCAGCCCCTGCCCTAAATCATTCGCCACCCCATGAAGGGAGTCCGGCGAACCCAAAGGGCCATAATCGTTCGTAAAGGAGTAGTAGAAATCCGGCGAACCCCACGGGCCCACATCGTTGGAGGTGGAGTTGAGCTGATCCGGATTGGCCGAAAGAACCGGCTCCCCATACAACTGGATCGCTGCCTCAAATCCGGGATCCACGATAAGGGTTTGAGCCTTTGCTTCCTTCGAGCCATTCATAACCATCCCCAGTATTATAAAAAATAATACCTTCATGCCTGGAGGAATTCGATCGCGGTGCGGACCGCCTCGTTGGAATACCCTGCGTCGCGGGTGGTAAAGACACGTTGCCCTTTGACCCCCCGAAGGGTGATCCGGGTTCGTGGCGGCAATTCATGCAGTTGTTTTTCTTCGCTGGTAACGCCACCCGACAGGATTTCAGTCAACTTCTCAGCCGTGGGCAACCGCTCCAATTTGGCCTTCGTAAAGGCCATAAGTTCGCCCACCGATTCATTGGCCGCCGTATCGAGCAACTTTTCCCACAAGTCGCCGAAAAGCTCGCCGGTGAAGTAAAGATCACCCCCCAGCACCTTACCGTTGATTGCCACGACCATGCCGGTCGCTTGCGGATATTTTACCCGCAATGAGCCAAGCTCCTCCCGAACCGCCTTCCGGCGCCGTTCGAGGGCTTTGTGGTCGAGAGACAAATCCATGCTGCTGGGAGAGGACACGGCCGCGACGTTTTCCCCGATCGAGGCCGATAGCTTGCACTGCATCTTGGAGACTTCCTCCCACATCACATGCTGGCTGGTCTGGCCACTTCTCATCTTGGCCCGTAACGAACGAGCATTAAGCGAGTGCTTGGAACTACTGAAAAGGCCCATTGCCTCATGCCCACGCCGACCCCAGCGGGTCCGCTCAACACAGAACGTGGGTAAAGGAAGACGACCCGACTTGGCGGGCAGAATGAAGTCGGTCCGCACGACCCTGTCCTGACGTCCTCCGCGGACGATATCCCCGTCCTGGATAAAAACATCGATTTCCGGCGAGAGATTTTCAACCTCCAGCTGCCCGACCGTTCCCGTTTCATGAACGACGACGGTCTTTTCCACGATCGCCCGATCGAACGGCATAAAATGCTGGGCACCGGTCCGGGTTTCGGTATCCGGCAGGGTCAGCAGGTAGAGGGAGAGGTTGGAGTGGGTGAACGGTCCGTCGACTTTTAGAGACTTAGGATGGTTGGTCATTAAATCACCCTACAAGTACGGGTAGGACATTTGCTGGGCTAGGGGGTTGACGGTCGTGCTACCAAGGGTGAATGACAACACC
>Ga0304730_1000645_pt1 | contig 29043 bp, 26 predicted proteins | sample M_130628_MF_Meta_FD_190474 | JGI IMG/M metagenome (GOLD analysis project Ga0304730, IMG submission 190474) | Freshwater microbial communities from Lake Montjoie, Canada to study carbon cycling - M_130628_MF_MetaG (v2) (version 2) | ecosystem: Environmental > Aquatic > Freshwater > Lake | place...
ACACGTCCGAGACCAATATCAGCCTACAGTGAAGGTTCACGGGGTCTTTCCGTCACACTGCGGGTACGTGGCATCTTCACCACGGCTACAATTTCACCGGGTCACTGGTTGAGACAGTGCATCAGTCATTACGCCTTTCATGCAGGTCGGAACTTACCCGACAAGGAACTTCGCTACCTTAGGACCGTCATAGTTACGGCCGCCGTTTATTGGGGCTTCGGTCGCGGGCTTCACCTTGCGGCTAACCCTCTTCCTTAACCTACCAACACCGGGCAGGCGTCAGACTCTATACATCCTCTTGCGAGTTAGCAGAGTCCTGTGTTTTTGATAAACAGTTGCTGATGCCGATTTACTGTGACCCTCCACAGCGTTAACCACGGAGGGTACCCCTTATCGCGAACTTACGGGGCCATTTTGCAGAGTTCCTTAACCAGTGTTCTCCCGAGCGCCTAGGACTTCTCGTCCCGCCTACCTGTGTCAGTTTTAGTACGGTCACATGCCTTCAACCCTAGAAGCTTTTCTTGGACGTCCTTCAGATGACTATCGAAACATAAGCGTCTTTGTCCGGTGCTTCTGGATGTCGCTGCGGATTTGCCTACAGCTACCTTCCACACCGGCGAGGGACATTTCTATCCGTCCCCTCACCCTTCAGACGCCGTCCCTCCATCGGTCCAGCATGTGGCGCAGGAATGTTGACCTGCTGTCCATCGTCTACGCCTTTCGGCCTCGACTAAGGTACCGGCTAACCCTGGGCGGATTTACCTTCCCCAGGAAACCTTAGGCTTTCGGCGAGCAGGATTCTCACCTGCTTAATCGTTACTCATTCCGGCATAATCACCTGTACACCCCGACATCGCTCCTTACGGTGCGACTTGTATCTGATGTACAGCGCTCTCCTACCAATCCACTTGCGTGGATTCCACTGCTTCGGTGCAGAACTTACTCCCGTTCATTATCGGCGCGGAGTTGCTCGACCAGTAAGCTGTTACGCACTTTTTAAATGATGGCTGCTTCTAAGCCAACATCCTGGCTGTCACAGCAACTCCACTTCCTTAGTGACTGAGTTCTGCTTGGGGACCTTAGCAGGTGGTCTGGGTTGTTTCCCTTTTGACCGCGAAGCTTATCCCTCGCGGACTGACTCCCGGAGTAAACACAACGGTATTCGGAGTTTGGTTCAGGGAGGTACCAGGGTATGGCCCTCCTCCGATTCAGTCTCTCTACCCCCGCCGTGCAATGTTCCGAGGCTAGCCCTAAAGCTATTTCGGAGAGAACGAGCTATCTCTGCGCTTGATTAGACTTTCACTCCTCCCCACAAGTCATCCCCTCGGTTTTCAACCCAAGTGGGTTCGGTCCTCCACGCGGTTTGACCCGCGGTTCAACCTGCTCATGGGTAGTTCGTGCAGTTTCGCGTCTACCACCAGCGACCAATTTGTCGCCCTATTCAGACTCGGTTTCCCTTTGGCTACGGACCTGAGGTCCTTAACCGAGCCGCTGACGGTAACTCGCCGGATCATTATGCAAAAGGCACGCCGTCACGCATTGCGTTTCCGCCATAGCGCTCCGACCGCTTGTAGGCACATGGTTTCAGGTTCACATTCCTCCCCTAACAGGGGTTCTTCTCAACTTTCGCTCGCGCTACTAGTTCACTATCGGTCATCAGAGAGTATTTAGCCTTACGGGATGGTCCCCGTAGATTCAGTCGAGATTCCACGTGGCTCGACCTACTCAGGGTACCCCCTCAATGGAGCAACTCAGCTTTCGCGTACGGGTCTGTCACCCTCTGTGGACGACCTTTCCAAGTCGTTCCGCTAGCCTGTTGTTTGTAACTCCTCGGGGGCCCTACAACCCCGAAGTGGAAACCACTTCGGTTTGGGCTATTTCCCTTTCGCTCGCCGCTACTGAGGAAATCGAGTTTTCTTTATTTTCCTGCGGGTACTGAGATGTTTCAGTTCTCCGCGTTAGCCGCTGCAACCTATGAATTCAGTTGCAGCTTGTTCAGGAATCCCGGGATCATCACCTGTTTGACGGTTACCCCGGGCTTATCGCAGTCTTCCGCGCCCTTCACAGCCTTCTGATGCCTAGTCATCCCCCATGTGCCCTTTCTAGCTTGACCACCCGAATCGAATGCTCGCAAGCGAGCCTGATTCGAGTGAGCTATCGCCGAACCATCTGATTGCCTGGCTCTTCAGCCCGAAGACTGAAGAAACCCTGCTCGGTTCGGATCTACGATTATTTCTCGCTCTTTTTCCAAGGATGCCGCCTACGGCTTGCGCCGCACACGATATCCCTGGGCCTTGGGAGAACGCTTACAGAGAGACGCTTGAGACGCCTCCCCTTCAGCATTCTTTTCAAGATGCCAATTACCACGACCAAATTGTCAACGAACGAGAACGGACCAGCGATGGACGAAGCCATTGCCGGCCCGTATGCGGGAACCGAACCCGGGATAAGTGGGATCGGCCGCGACAGACTCAAAACTTAGCGGCGGATGTTTCGACCGTCAAGCGCCCGGAAAAATCCGGGCAATCGGACCGATTTTGGCCGCCAAAGCGAGGGTATAACGACGTTCATGATACGCGGCACTGGTGGGATTCGTTCGGTTTTGGCGGCTGGGGTCGCCTTTGTCGTGGCGATTACCCGTTACGGGTGGTCTCAGCCCCCCACGCCGCCCGCCGTGCCGGTCGCTGCAGCCCTTGTTTCCACGATGCAAACGGCTTCCGGCCAGCCGTTTGTGGGCACGGTGTTACCGGCCCGGACAAGCGACGTCGGCAGCGCCGTCGACGGCCGCCTGACTGAACTTCCGATCGTCGACGGACAGCACGTCGCGGAAAATGAGCCGATCGCCCAGCTCCTGAGGGGCCTGCTGGAGATCGAACGGGCTGGCGCCACCGCCGAGCTCGATCGCCGCCGCCAGGTGCTCGGCGAACTCCAAGCGGGCTCACGTCCGGAAGAGATCGAACAGGCCCGCGCCACCGTCGCCGGCTTCGAGGCCCGGCTCTCCTATGCGAAAGATCGGCTCGCCCGTATGGCCAGACTCGCCGAACGGGGCACGAGCACCGCCGATGAACTGCACGATGCGCAGACCGAACTCCGGGCGGTTGAAGCCCAACTCCGCGGCAGTCGCGCGGCCCTTGAACTGGTGGAGTCTGGCCCGCGCAAGGAGCAGATCGCGCAGGCCGCCGCCGCCGCGGCCGTTCAGGAGGCCGAGGTTCAGCGGATCGACGACCAGCTCGCCAAGCACACGATCCGCGCGCCCTTTAGCGGCTGGGTGGTCGAGCGGTTCACCGAAAAGGGACAGTGGGTGGCCCGCGGCGGACTGATCGCAAGGATCGCGGAACTCGACACCCTCGAGATCGAGGCCCAGGTGCCCGAGTCATCAGTGGCCGCGCTTCGCGAAGGCGCCCAGGTGAGACTGGAGTTTGACGCGGCAACCGATCAGGCGTGGATCGGCACGGTCGCCCGGGTCGTTCCCCAGGCCGACCTGCTGAGCCGGAGCTTTCCGGTGCGAATCCGGCTCGAAAACCAGATCGTCGACGGCGTGCCGACCATCAAGGGGGGCATGCTGGCGCGGGCCTGGATGCCCGTGGGCGCCGCCGGCTCGGTGATGGTCGTGCCCAAGGATGCGCTCGTTCTCGGCGGCCCCAAGCCGCTGGTGTTTTGCATCGATCCATCCAGCCCCACCACGGGCGCGGTGCGGCCCGTCGAAGTGGCGCTCGGGGCCGCGGTCGAGGGTCATGTCGCGGTGCGGGGAGGGCTCGAGCCGGGCATGCTCGTCGTCGTCCGCGGCAACGAGCGACTGCGGCCCGGCATGCTTGTCACCTTCACGCCGCCGACCGAGTGATCCGCCACCACGCGCCGTGCCAGCCTTGAACCGGCGGTCACTTCCATGAACCTCATCGAGTCGTGCGTCACCAGCCCCGTGAAGGTCGCGGTGGGCGTGATCCTGGTCACGCTCTTCGGCGTGCTCTCGATCCTCTCGATGCCGGTGCAGCTCACGCCCGAAGTTCAAATTCCAACGATCACCGTCGAATGCCAATGGCGGGGCGCAAGCCCGCAGGAGATCGAGCGCGAGCTGATCCAGCCGCTCGAGGAGCAACTCCGCAGCGTGGAAGGGCTCGTCAAGCTCTCGAGCGACTCGGCAAGCTCGGCCGGCACGGTGGAGCTCGAGTTTGCCGTCGGCATCGACATGTCGCAGGCGCTGGTGAAGGTGAACACGCGGGTGCAGCAGGTCCGCGACTGGCCGATCAACGCCGACCGCCCCGTGATCAAGACGTCGAGCGCCAACGACCGCCCCGTCGCCTGGTTCATCCTTGGCCAGGCCGCTCCCGACACGGCTATCATCGAGAAGGCCAAGGCCGATCATCCGGCCCTCGCCGCCGATCTCGATCGCGTGCTCGGCGCCCGCTCGCCCGATCTGGCGACGTTTCGGCTGCGAAAACTGGCCGCCGCACACCCCGAACTCGCCTCCCTCGTACCGCCAGACATCGATGTCGAGTCGGTCCGCCGCATGGCCGAGGACGACATCGAGAGCCGGCTTGAGCGGGTGGACGGGGTGTCGAGCGCCGACCTCGTGGGTGGACGCGAGGACGAACTCCAGGTGATCGTCGATCCGCAGTTGCTCGCCGCCCGCAACCTCACGATCGAGGACCTCCGGCTCGCCCTCGCCAACCAGAATCAAGACACCTCGGGCGGCGACCTCTGGGAGGGCAAGCGACGGTATGTCGTCCGCACGCTTGGCCAGTTCCGCTCTCCGGAGCAGGTCGAGGGCGTGATCATCACGCGCCGCGACGGCAAGCCCGTCTACGTCCGCGACGTGGCCAAGGCTCGCCTCGGCCACAAAAAGCCCGACGGGATCGTCCGGCGGTTTGGCGCTCGCAACATCGCCATCCGGGTCACCCGCGAGTCGGGGGCCAACGTGCTTGACGTGATGCGGCGACTCCGCGAGATGACGCTCCGAATCGACGAGCAGCTCAAGCCCAAAGGGCTCTCGCTCGCGCTCGTCTACGACGAAACGACCTACATCGACTCCGCCATCGGGCTCGTGAAAGACAACATCCTCGTGGGCGGCCTGCTCACGCTCGGCACCCTGCTCCTGTTCCTGAGGAACATCCGCTCCACGCTGATCGTGGCGATGTCGATTCCGGTGAGCGTGATGGGCACCTTCCTGGCCCTCGCCGCCTTCGACCGCACGCTCAACGTGATCAGCCTCGCCGGCATCGCGTTTGCCGTGGGGATGCTGATCGACAACTCGGTGGTCGTGCTCGAAAACATCTTCGTCCACTGGAGCGCCGGCGAGTCGCCGAAGGAGGCGGCCGTCAAGGGCACCCAGGAGGTGTGGGGGGCGATCCTGGCCAGCACGCTCACCAACGTCGCCGTGTTCCTGCCCGTGCTCTTCGTGGAGGGAGAGGTGGGCCAACTCTTCGGCGACATCGCCCTGGCGATCGCCGCCGCCGTCGGGCTTTCGATCGCCGTGTCGGGGCTCGTCGTGCCGGCGGCCGCCGCCCTGCTGCTCCAGAGCCGCCACGCCCGGGCCGCCGCCACGGTCGTGACGGGGGCCGGTGATGCCCCCGGCACCACGGGTTCGCGGGGCGATGTGCTCACGCGGTTTGGCGCGGCCTTCATGGGCATGATCACGGCGATCAACAACTTCCTGCTCGCGAGCGCGCCCCGGGCGGCGATCGCCTCGGTGGCGATCATCGCGGCAGCGGCGGTGGCCACCTGGATGCTGATGCCGAAGGTCGAATACCTCCCCGAAGGCAACCGCAATCTCGTGTTCGGCATCTTGCTACCGCCGCCGGGCTACAACATCGACGAACTCCTGCGGATGGGCGACCTCGTCGAGGAGCGACTGATCCCCTACTGGGACGTCGATCCCGGCACGCCCGAGGCGAAGGCCCTCGATGCCCCAGTGGTGGGCGACTGCTTCTTCGTGGCCCGCGGCAAGAGCGTGTTCATCGGCCTGCGGTCCCTCGACCCGCTCGAAGCCGCAAAGCTCGTGCCACTCGTGCGCCGGATCGCGGCCGACCTGCCCGGCACCTTCGCCGTGGCCAAGCAGTCGAGCCTGTTTGAAAACGGCCTCGGCGCCGGCCGCACCGTCGACATCGAGATCACCGGCCCCGATCTGGCGAAGCTCGTCAAGCTCGGCGTGCAGGTGATGGGAAAGCTCCCCGAGGCCACGCCGGGCAGCCAAAACCTGCCCAAGCCGTCGCTCGACCTCTCCAGCCCCGAGATCCAGCTCGTGCCGCGGCTCGAGCAGGCGGCCGACATGCGGCTCGACGCCCGGCAGCTCGGCTACATCGTCGACTGCCTCGTCGATGGCGGCTACGCCACCGACTACTTCCTCGACAACGACCGGATCGACCTCGTGATCAAGGGGGACGACCGGTTCGTGCAACGGACGCAAGACCTCCGCACACTCCCGGTGGTCACGCCGGGCGGCCAGCTCGTGCCACTCGAGGCGCTGGCGGAGGTTCGCGAGTTCTCCAGCGGCCCCGAGCAGATCCTCCACCGCGAGCGGGAGCGGGCGATCACCGTCCAGGTCTCGCCGCCGGCGAAGATGCCGCTCGAAGAGGCCCAGGAGCGGATCGAGGCGATGATCGTGAAGCCGCTCGAGGAGTCTGGCGCGCTCGACGGCGGCTACCGGATCACACTCGGCGGCACCACCGACAAGCTCGTCGCCACTTGGAAGTCGCTCTGGTTCAACCTCGTGATCGCCGGCGTGATCACCTACCTCCTGATGGCGGCGCTCTTCGAGTCGTGGCTCTATCCGGCGGTCATCATCGCCTCGGTGCCGCTCGGCAGCGTCGGCGGCCTGCTCGGCCTCTGGGTGCTCAACTGGCTGGGAGCCTCGTTCGGCGTCTTCCAGCCGCTCGACGTGCTCACGATGCTCGGCTTCGTGATCCTGATCGGCACCGTGGTCAACAACCCGATCCTGATCGTGGAGCGGGCGCTGCAGCTCGTCCGCGAGACCGACACGGAGCCCACCGAGGCGATCCTGGAGGCGGTCCGCAGCCGGGTGCGGCCGATCTTCATGACCACGCTCACCACGGTGCTCGGCCTGTTGCCCCTCGTGCTCTTTCCAGGCGCGGGCAGCGAGCTCTACCGCGGCCTCGGCGCGGTGCTGCTCGGCGGCATGCTCTTCTCCACGCTCGTCACGCTCGTGCTCGTGCCGGCGCTGCTCGGCCTCTGCTTCCGGATCTTCGGCACGAGCGGTCTGCGGCCCGCCGCGGCTGCTGGCCCGTGAAAGCCGCAGGCCGTAAGGCCTCGGGCGCGGTGATGCCAGGCCGCGTCTGTCGTGGCCTCGTCCCACGCCTCACGGCGTTGGGCTTGGACACGTCACGGCGTTGGGCTTGGACAGGCCGCGGCGGCGCGGAGCATCCAGGCGGCGAGGATCGCCCGGGCCGTCCAGGCGATGGTGCGAATCCAGTTGCTCCGCACGAGCAAATCCACCACGGCAGCCGAGTGGCCGTCGCGGGCGAGCCGGCCATGCAACGGCACCTGCACGAAGAACGTGGAGAGCCAGATCACCGCGATGAGCGCCAGGCCCGCGAAGGCCGTGCCGCGGCCGACGCCCGCAGGTGGCCACGCCGCGATCGCTACCGCCGTCGCGAGTTCCACCGCCATGAACGGAATCACCACGGGGCTGGTCCGCCGCTGGTTCTCGACCGCATGCTCCCGCGACCGCTCGCCGGTGATCGCGGCAAACAGCGGGTAGTGCACGATCTGCACGAACCAGATCAGGCCGCACATCGCCCCCGAAGCCACGGCCTGCGACACGAGGATCAACTCCACGAGCGGCACGCCGGCGATCGCAGCGTCAGTCATGCGGAGCGACAGCCTGATCGCGGTTCATGCGCCAGGCGTGGATGAGGATCAGGGCAAACGGAATCCACCACACGAGATCGTTGGTCGGCAGCGTCCAGCCGAAGGCCGGCGGCACATCGCCACGCATCACGCCCATCGCATACCCGAGCGGGCCGAAGATTTTTCCCAGAAAGCCGACGAGCACGATCGGCCAGTGCCTCACTGGGTCGGAGGCAGCGGCGAGGTAGCCGATGCCATAGACCCCCACGATCATCCCCACGCACTGCCAAATGAATGGATAGTTTGGCTGCTCGAGGCCGGTGAGGTCGAAGAGCCACGGAGGATAGAGCACCGTGACCGCGCCCCAGATGAGGTTGTAGATGCCCGCGGCCACGAGCCAGCGGTGCATCCAAATCGGCGTGGGGGTGGGGTCTGTGACGGTCGCCATAGCGGCAGAACAATAGTCGCTCCGCAGCCGCCGGCGAGGGGGATTCACTCGCCGATGTCCTCGGCCCAGAGCTGCGGGTGTTTCTGCATGAACTCCCGCATCAGCGAGAGGCACCGCTCATCCTGGAGCACGGTGAGCTTCACGCCCCGCTCCGCAAGCAGCTTCTCCTCGCCCATGAATGACCGGTTCTCACCGATCACCACACGGGGTATGCCGTAGAGCAGGATGGCGCCGCTGCACATCGGGCAGGGCGAGAGCGTGGTGTAGAGCGTGCACGCGCGATAGAAGTTGGCTGACTGCCGGCCCGCCCGCTCGAGCGCATCCATCTCGCCGTGCAGGATCGTGCTGCCCTGCTGCACGCGGCGGTTGTGGCCCCGGCCCACGATCATCCCGTCGTGCACCACGACGGAGCCGATCGGGATGCCGCCCTCAGCAACACCCTGCTCCGCCTCTTCAATCGCCGCCAGCATGAATGCGTCCATGGGGGCGGAGAATACCGGCTGCGGTAGGGGCTCGTCCATGGTCCGGGCGATTGACCCATTGTGCCGGGCCGTCAGCAGCAGAGCCCGTCGAGAAGGCGTTCAAGGCAGCCCTCGGCGAGCTTTCCGGGAAGATGGATCGCCGCTCCCGCATCGCGGGCCCAGCGTTCGTCAGTGAGATTGTCGTCGCCGCCGTGCACCACGAGTCGCGACGAGTGCAGCCGCAAGACCGCCGTCCAGCGGTTGAGATCCGCCATTCGACCACCGGGATGGACGAGGTCGATGAACGTGCAGCGGTATCGGGAGGCCGCGACCGCGATGGCCGGCGACGACCTGGCGGATTCGGCATGACCGTTGTGGCCGTTGCGGAGCACCGCCCCGAGGACGAGGTCGCGGATGAACCGGTCGGCCGAGAGCACGAGCCAGTCGAGCGGCTCCGAAGAGAAACTGGCTAACTTCAGAGCCGCTGCCACGGCGGACGGCGGCTTTTTCTTCTTGACCGTCACGATCATGGAGGCACCTAGCGGGTTGCAATGGCCATTCCCTGCTCGGGGAACGCGCCAGATCCCGCCGGCGCCATCAATCAATCGCCAAACCTTTCGGTTGCTCGGCCCTCAAGGCAAGCACCAATGCAGGCTGACGACAACCGGCGGCTCACAGTGCCACGACCTGCCACCGGACACCCCGTTTCAATGGCCAAAACCCCTTGAGCCGGCTCGCATGGCCCGCTACCGTCCGCGGCCCATACACGAGGAGGCCGCCCTCATGCCTGCATCGATCTCCACACGTCTACTGATCTTCGCCGCGGTGATGGCGACCACGTGCTGGCTCCCGGCCCACGGCGAAGAGCCCACCGACACGGTCCAAGGCCACCCCGCGCTTGCCCGGGCCCCGCGACACACCGTCACGAAGCAAGGGCGACGCGGCGACCCCGTGAACATCGCCTTCGTTGGCACCGAGGAGGAGATCCACCGGGCGCTCGCCGCGGCCCGCTGGTATGCCGCCGACCCGATCACGCTGAAATCATCGCTGCGGATCGCGGCCGATGTCGTCCTGAAGAAGCCCTACCCCCATGCCCCGGTGAGCGACCTCTTCCTCTGGGGCCGCCGGGAGGATCTCGCCTTCGAGCAGCCGGTGGGCGACAGCCCGAAGCAACGGCATCACGTCCGCTTCTGGCGGTCGCAGGAGGTCGATGCCGCCGGCGAGCCGCTCTGGCTCGGCGCTGCCACCTTCGACGAGCGGGTGGAGATCAGCCGCACGACAGGGGGCGTGACACACAAGATCTCGCCGGAGGTGGACAACGAGCGCAACAAACTCGTGGGCGACACGGCGCGGTCGGGTGCGCTCGACGGCTACTACTGGGTGGACCGATTCCACCCCGAGCGCCAGGGCGTGAATGGCGGAGGCGATCCCTGGGTCAGCGACGGCCGGCTCGCCGTGGGCGTGCTCGAGGTCCGTCGCTGAGCCCGCTGGCGGCGTAGCCGCAAGGTTGCCACCCCCGCGGTGCTCTGATCGCTCGGTCGCATTTCGAGGCCGCCTGCATTGGTGCGATTCGCTCCACCCCCCTGGTGCGATTCGCTCCAGTCGGCCCCGCCGGGTGGTGCATTTTGCCCCACCCCCCTCAGGGTCACTCCACGAACGACGGCAAGCAAAAACGCTGTTTTGAGGGTCGAGATGCAAATCTCCCCAAAAACCGCCATCTGGCAGCGATTTGGCACGGGATGTGCACATAAATTCTGCCGGCGCCGTGACTGGATGCGGCGATCCTCATTCCCGCCTCATGTCGTTGGAGCCCCCCAGCATGTCCCACCTTGCCATTCAAAGACTGTTCGCCACCGTTGCCCTGCTCCTCGTCGCCGCCACCGCTTCCGCTGGCAACGTCTACGAGGTGAACACCACAGGGGCCACGCAAACCGGCTCGAAGAACAACGACGTTTACATCGGCCAGTCGTTCAACTCCGGCACGAACACGCTCCTGACGTCGGCGTCTCTCGAGATCAACCGCAACGGTCTCGTCGGCATCGCAAATTTCACCCTCAACCTTCACGAGGCGACGGGCACACCGAACAACTACTTCAAGACCGGCAGTTCGCTTGCGGACGCCACCTTCAGCAACTCGATCCTGAGCGACACTCTGTTCACATTCTACGATTTCACCAACCTCAACTGGGCCCTGTCGCCCAACACGGTCTACATGATCGGCTTCGCCAGCGAGAGCACGCCAACGGTCAAGTGGTCGCTCAATCAGAGTGCAACCAAAGACAGTTCGACGGGCTTCATCACCGGCTACTCCGGCTACAACGCCCAAGAGGGCGGCAACGTCGATGACGGCCTGCACGGCGCCACCATCACCGCCGTGCCCGAACCGTCCACGCATCTCGTCGTCGGCATCGCGACTGCGGGAATGTGGCTGCTCTCGCGGCGGCGAAGCGATTGACGCGAAGGCACTATCGTCACCCGCGGAGCGGTGCCGCGTGCAGCCGGTCGTGCTCTGCTCCCTCGCGGGCGAGGCGGCTCTCGTAGAGGCACACCCGCTGCACGCTCGCGGAACCACCGTCGGCATCGCGGCACGCCTCGAGCGCCGCGATCAGGCGGTCGCTCCCGGCTCCCGCGCCTCCCCGGCCGCCACGAAACCGGCCGAGCGTGAGGTGCGGCCGGTAGACCCGCGCCTCCGGAGGAAACCCGAGCGGCGTGAGTCGCTCGGCGAGGGCGGCGTGCAGTCGGCCGAGTTCCGCGGCCCCCTCCTGAACGCCGAGCCACGCCACCCGCGGTCGCTGCGCGTCGGGAAACACTCCGACTCCTCCGAAGTCGAGCCGAAACGGCGGCACCGTCGCGGCCGCCTCGTCGATCGCCAGGCAGATCCGGTGCAGATCGGCGTCGTCCACATCGTCGCCCAGAAAGTGCAGCGTGAGGTGCATCTGCTCCCGCGCCACCCACGCAGCCTCGATGCCCGCCTCGCGCAGCCGGTCGATGATCCGGGCAGCCCGGGCGGTCACCTCCGCCGAAACGTCCACCGCCACAAAGAGCCGCATCTGCCGCATCGATCACCTCCGGGCCAACAACGTATCATGCCGCGACACCCCGAACACCGTTCCGCGGAGCGACACCATGCCCTATCGCAGCGACGAAGAAGAAGACGACGACGACTGGGAGGACGATTCCGACCTCGACAGCGATGCCGATGTTGATAGCGAGGACGATGATGACGACGAAACCGTGCCCTGCCCATTCTGCAAGCGGCAGATCCTCGAAGACACGCCCCGCTGCCCTTACTGCGAGCACTATCTCTCCGAGGCAGACTTCGCCCGCGGCTCGAAGCCTCTCTGGGTGATCGCCACGGCGGTCGTGTGCCTCGTGGCGGCGATCTGGCTGGCGTTTGCTCTCTGAGCAGAAGGGCGATGCATTCCATGCCCCGCACCACCCCCTCCCCTGCCCCGCGCTGGCTGGTCTACCTGCTGCGGTGCGGCGACGGCTCACTCTACACCGGGATCACAAACGACCTCGACAAGCGACTGAAGGCCCACGCAGCCGGCAAGGCCTCCCGCTACACGCGGAGCCGGCTTCCCGTGACGCTCGCCTACTCGGAGCGGCAGCCCGACAAATCGCGGGCGCTCCGCCGCGAGGCGGCGATCAAGAAACTGCGGCGGATCGATAAGGAGCAGCTGGTGGCCGCGGGAGCCGCGAAGCCCCGAAAGCGCCTCACAGCCCCTCGGCGGTGAAACGGGCCTCGACCATGTCGGCCATCTCCCGCACCTGGTCTTCGAGTTCCTGCAGGAGTTCGTCGTCTTCGTCGTCGGCCGCCCGCCGCGCGAGAACCAGCAGGTATTGAGCCTCATGCCGCCAGGCCTTCAGCCAGTCGGGCCGCGTGGAGACGGGTCGAAAGAGGAGCCGCTCGAGCCTTTCGAACGGATCGTGGGGAACGGCCATGCCCAGAGTGTAGGCCGTGCAGCCAACCGCCGCCGGAAACACGAGGTCCTTCCGGCATTTTCATCGCTCAATCCGTACACCGCGGCCTTTCCACCGGCGAGCCCAGAGTGAACGAGAGCGGCTGCAAAAAGACAGCGGGGAGTAGGCCCGTACCGGTCATTTACAGAAGAGACGTTACACAAACGACTGGGTGGGTCTCGACCATACTCTGGAGCCTGAGAAAAAGCGTTGCTTTATCTGCTATTTCGATCTACGATGCGGGGGTTGGTGCTGGACGACGCTTGAGGTTCCGCGGTGGCCGAACGGCCGCATCTGCCGCTTCTTTATGCTCGCCTTTACCCTCTGGCGGGCTGCCACTCTCTGGCCCTTTCGACGTGACCCCGAAAGCACATTTGGGTCATTGGCAGGAGTGTTTTGTTCATGGGTAAGAAACTGTACGTCGGCAATCTGGCCTATAGCGTCACGGATCAGGTGCTCGAGCAGATGTTTCTCGAGTTCGGCACCGTCACGAGCGCGCAGGTGATTCAGGATCGTGAGACCGGCCGGAGCAAGGGCTTCGGATTCGTCGAAATGCAGGCCGACGATGCCGCGCAGCGGGCGATCAGCGGCATGCACGAGAAGGAGTTTGACGGTCGGCCCCTCACCGTCAACGAGGCCAAGCCCCGTGAGAGCGGTGGTGGCGGCCGTGGTGGTTTTGGCGGCGGACGCCGCTACTAAGCCACATAGCCTGGAAGCGGGACACATTGTCAGGGCCGGAGCGCGTCGTGAAGGCGCCCTCCGGCCTTTTTTTGCTTTGGCATCGCGATCGATCCGGTAAACCGGATGCGGGCGTGCTTGCGGTCGGTGCCGCGCTGACATGCCTCCCTAAAACGAGACCAGATTCGGAGCGAGAATCCGGGCGCGGTCTCGGTTCAGGGTGGGCATTTCATGCCATATGCCCGAGAACTCGCCACGACATCAGCCAATCAGCAAAGATCGAAACTGGTCTCAACGGCGTGTGGAACGCTTGGCACCGGCGAATGCCCCGCTGCCTTGGCCATCGCTGCTACTCTGACTGACCCAAGCGGCAAATGCCGCATACATGCTGGCAGCATTGGCTTGTGCGCTGACCGGAAGCGTTGCAAATGCAGCAGCGCGGCTTTCAGGCGAGACTTCTCCAACCAGTTGATCACGAACGGCGAAAGCACCCGGAGCCTCGCTAAAATTCAACGCTAGGCTTTCTACGGGCGGCTGAGCGACGCTGAGGCCTACAGTGTCCTCGACCATAGGCACTCCGCCCCAATCACACACGACCCACGCAGGCGGCTCGGCCGTTGGGTCGGTGGGCAGTTCGTGGCCGGAGTCCGCTGCATCGGCGGCGTTTATGTAGACCGAATCATCAGTGGCGCCACCCGTCAACCAATTCGTTTCTGCGTTCGGATCAACGGCGGGAACGGGCGGAGCCAACTCCGGCGGGAAACCATCGATCCACCAGCCGTCGCCGCAGTCGGAAATCTGCACAGTGGCGTCGTCGGCATGCTCGGCGACGAAGGCCGCGATATTCGGCTCGTCGTACGAAGCGTAGACCGAGACGCCCGTCACCGCCCCGTCTCCGGCGACGGAGTAGTAGTAGGCCGCCCAACCAACGTCCGACGAAACGAACTGCACGCGCACGTCGACTGCACCGGCGGTATTTCCATCAACCGAATCGTTGGAGTCACCACTTTCCGCGAAAGAATCACCGATCCCTTGCGTCGTGCCATCCGTCAATAGATCGGTGCCATCGAAGCCGCCTGTCGGAACAACGACAACCATGGGAGAGTCGTCGCTCGGATCAAAGATGCTGTAGATCGGATCAAGGTCCCTGCACGTCAGTGGCACAAGGTCGGTCGCTATGCGAGGCACGGCGGCACGGTCCTCCGCAATCGTCGCATCAACCGTAGATACAGCCACCATAGCGTCTGTGGGGGTCCAAACGCAGGCCGAAGCCTCGTCGGTTGGTGATATGACCAACGCATCGATGGTGTCGGCCGCGAGCACTGCTCGCGGCTCAAGGCTCTCGATGCCCAGATGACTCCGGGCGGCTGCGAATACGCTTACCGAGACAGAGCAACGGGTGTTTCGAAGCCGCTTCATCACGAAGGCCTGCGATTGAAAGTTGACTAGCCCAGGGATAACGGCCGTCAAACTCTCCCTACCTTATCGGGTTTTGCGGGATTTGACGCCAGAAAAAGATGCACCGTGCCGGCGCGCTGGGGAACGGGTCTGGGGGGCAATCTCGGCGGGATAGTCCATCTGGCCCCGTCCTGCTCGTCATGCGACCATCGGACTTGGATGGGCTGACTCGCCTGATGGTCTTGCCCACCCGTATACGCGTCTGTAGAGACCTTCTGTCACGGTGTGAATCGTGACGGCGTTTCCCAGTCCACCAGTTCCCACGTCCCCGTTTCGCGGTCATCAGCCTCGGATTGTCAGGGCCGTAACCACCATCCCCATCAGGTAATCAGTCGAACCATGTCGCCGTGGAAGCGTTTCAATCGCAATGCCTTGCGTTCACCCATGCACCTCGAACGCTTGGAGCAACGGCTCCCCCTCGCCGGCGACGTCACGGCGATACTCACCGGCTCCACGCTTCGGCTCGCCGGCGACAATCTGGCAAACGATGTCATGGTGACATCGGCTGCTGGCGGCAGGATCGCCGTCATCGGCATCAACACGACCATCAACGGTGGAACGGCTGCCTTCGTGTCCCATAGGGCTGTCACATCCATCATCGCCAACTTCCACGGCGGCGATGACGCTGCGGGCTTCGGTAACAGCGCAGCGGATTACGCCAGCCAGCGGCAGTTCACCAGTCTGGCTACCTCACCGGTATCGGATTGGCTTGGAGAACAGGAATCTCCCGCGTCTTTCGACGTCTTCGCCGTTCAGGCGATGATCGACGAGGTCGCTGGCGGCGTCACGACGTTCTCCATCCCCGGCAGACTGACGGTCACGACGGGCGACGGCAACGACTCAGTCGGCATCGCCGGCGACATCAGCGGCCGGGTTCTCGTGAGACTAGGCTCGGCAGACGTCGGCAATGGACTCGTGATCGGAAGCGAGTTCACTGCCAGTCACCTCGGTGGGGGCGTGATTGTGAAGGGGGGTGACCGAAACGATTTTGTCGCGATCGGCAATGTGTCGGTCTCCGGCACGGTGTCGGCGGCGCTGGGCGATGGCACGAACTGGATGATCGTTGCCGGAGACGCCGACAGGCCTGCGACCATCGGCGCGTTCGCATACACGGGCGGTGCGAACATCGACGCTGTTATGCTCGCCGGTGACGTGACCGTGCAGAAGGACGTGCGCATCTTCACGGGATCGCAGGGCGAGGACTCGGTCAGCTTTTACACGGTCGACGACGGCGGCACGGTGACGGTGCGTGGCAACGCGATCGTCAATACCGGCAACGGCGGCGACACCGTGGATTTGGTCGGCAAGATCCAGGGAACGGTTTCGGTGACGACGGGTGGCGGGCAAGACACGGTGAGCGTGTCTTCTTCCGTAGGCTGGATTACATCCGACGGAAGCGATCCCGTCCCGGTGTTTGAAGCGGCCGGGTCGTCAGCAATTGGGCTCGACCTGACCATCAACACCGGCGCGGGAAACGATCTGATTTCCATCGGCACCTCCACCGTTGGTCGCTACGTCACGATCAACGCAGGGTCGGGAGACGATGATGTCTGGATTGACACCATGCAGGTGCAACGCAACCTATTCGTCCGCCTTGGGGAGGGCGACGACTCGCTCAAGATCACGAACGGAAAGGCATTCGCTGCCTTCCTCTACGGAGGCGATGGCACCAACTCGCTTTCAACGGACGCCGCTACACAGGCTGGCAGCCGAACACTGAAGTACTTTCGGTTTCAGGCTGTAGCGAACGGGTGACCTGCCTCCATCAATGGAACCAGTTTCCATCATCAGGGTAGCCGTCAGCGGCGATGCCGATGGCGGTGAGTACTGCGCAGGGAACGACGGCACCGCCGTGGCGGACCTTTTCGTATCGGGCGTCGAGGATCAGGTAGGTTACCTCGCCGAGTGGTCGGTTCCTCCAGGCAGCCAGTTCCTCATGGCGACGTTCATGATGATGCCAAAGGCTGAAGCCATGGCCGCAGGGCCATGCTCGATCAAGATCGCCGTGACGGCTTCAAGGCCGGCACATTCTTCTTGGTGCGCCATCGCGGGTTCGTTCTTAGGGGAGTGAAGCACTTCCAAGAAAGCGCCGATATCCGTTTTGTCCTTCGGCCTAGCCTGCGGGACTGAGCCGCATGAGAAATGATTGCAGGCTCTGCTGCGTTCGATCGGCATCCGTCGCCGCAAGACTTCCCAAGTGCTTCACGACGACGCCCTTCGCAATCGTGGCGAACTTGCACATGCGTGCGGTCGACTCAAGCCGCAGCCCGGCTTCCTGCCAGAACGTGATCGGCGTGTCGCCCGCGCCCCTTGGGTCGTGTGTCGTTACTGGAACGACGAGCAGATCACCGTCGCCATGTTCGTGAATGACAAGCACCGGCCGCAACTTGAAGCCGCCGCCGTCAGGAAAAGGCAATCTCGCCAGCAGGACGTCGCCAAAATTCACACCCGACACCCTCAAGGGCTGTCATACACCGAGTCGTCAGGACCGTAGTGTGCGGCCAACTGTTCCGCCGAAAGTCTTGCCCAAGCGGCTTCGTCGTCCGTGGCTCGCTGGCCGGCGGCATCCCGCCTCTGCACAAGATATTCGAGATAGTGCAGGGCCTCGCGCCGCAGCGATTCAGGCAGCGCCAGGGCCCGCTCGTAGATGGCTTCCGCAGTCGTCATGCTTGCGATCCTAACCGATTCCGAAGTCCGTGTGGAACGTCGGCGTAGGCCATTTCTATCGAGACAGCGGCCCAGCAGCGGTCAACGCGGGGCCGCCGGCGGATCGAGGCTCACCGTCGCCTTCTTCGTTTCCAGATACGGGTCGAGACCGCGTTCAGCGAACTGGCGAGGAAGCTTGTGTCGCGTCAGATTCCGAGCCGAGCGACCAGCCCGCGAGCGATCCAAAAACAAAAAAACCCCCGCGAAGCCCGGGATTTCCGGGACATCGCGAGGGTCTTCTGTTGAGAGGCTCCGGTCGGAGTCGAACCGACGATGGCGGATTTGCAATCCGCTGCCTTAGCCACTTGGCTACGGAGCCATATCACTGTCAGGTTTTACGCTACGGCAATGTGGGCGAACTGGTCAAGTTCTTCCTGTTGCGGTGACGCTGCCGGCCACTCCGCGAAACGCGGATCGGCCGGTGATGCCTAAGAATCGGCCAATGCGGCCTCGCGGCTTCAATCCTTTCCGTTTCTCGGGGTTGAAGCGGGGCCTTTGGTTCCGCCGGTTTCGTGCCGATATAGTCTGCGACTCCGCTTCATCTTCCCAACCCCCCGGGCCGCCGGCCCAGTCCCCAAACTCAGGAGCACCTTCGGAATGACCACGCAGGCGACGTGTGACATCGGTCTGATTGGGCTGGCCGTCATGGGCGAGAACCTCGCCCTCAACATTGCCAGCCGCGGCTACTCGATTGCCGTCTTCAACCGCACCACCAGCGTCACCGACGCGTTCACGGCCAGCCGCGGCAAGCAGCCCAACGTCGTCGGCTGCCACACGCTCCAGGAACTCGTGGCCTCCCTGAAGGCGCCGCGGAAGGTGATGATGATGGTCAAGGCCGGCCCCGCGGTCGACGACCTCATCAAGACTCTGATCCCGCTCCTCTCCAAGGGCGACGTGATCATCGACGGCGGCAACACGCTCTACTCCGACACCGAGCGGCGGACGAGGGACGTGGAGGCAGCCGGCCTGCTCTACGTCGGTACGGGCGTGTCGGGAGGCGAGGAGGGCGCGCTCAAGGGCCCAAGCCTCATGCCCGGCGGCTCCAAGGCTGCCTGGCCGATGGTGCAGCCAATCTTCCAGGCGATCGCCGCCAAGGTGGGCCCCAAGGGCGACATCCCCTGCTGCGACTGGGTGGGCCCGCGTGGTGCCGGCCACTACGTGAAGATGGTGCACAACGGCATCGAGTATGGCGACATGCAGCTGATCTGCGAGGCCTACTCGCTCCTCAAGCACGGCGCCGGACTCACCAACCCCGAACTCGCCAAGGTGTTTCACGACTGGAACCGGGGGGAACTCGACAGCTACCTGATCGAGATCACCCGCGACATCTTCACGGTCAAGGATCCCGACAGCGGCCAGTTCATGGTCGACCTGATCCTCGACAAGGCCGGCGCCAAGGGCACCGGCAAGTGGATGAGCCAGCTCGCCCTCGACCTCGGCGTGCCCAGCACGCTCGTCACCGAGGCCGTCTACGCCCGCTGCCTCTCGGCCCTGAAAGACGCCCGCGTTCGGGCCAGCACGGTGCTCAAGGGGCCCGATAAGCGGAACCACGGCGACCGTCACACCTTCGTCGAGCAGGTCCGTCAGGCCCTGTATGCCTCCAAGATCGCCAGCTATGCCCAGGGCTACGTGCAGCTCGCCGCCGCGGCCAAGGAGCACGATTGGCCGCTCGACTACGGCGCGATCGCCATGATGTGGCGGGGCGGCTGCATCATCCGCGCGCAGTTCCTGGAACGGATCTACGAGGCCTACAAGGCGAAGCCCGACCTCGAGAACCTGATGCTCGCCCCCTACTTCACCGAGGCCCTCGATCAGACGCAAGACTCGTGGCGGCACGTGGTGGCCAGCGCGGCGACCATCGGGGTGCCCGTGCCCGCCTTCATGTCGGCGTTGGCGTACTACGACGGCTACCGCCACGCCACGCTGCCCGCCAACCTGCTCCAGGCCCAGCGCGACTACTTCGGCGCCCACACCTACGAGCGGACCGACAAGCCCGGTACCTACCACACCGAGTGGCTTGACCTCCGAAAGCCCATCACCTGAGGAGACGCACCAGCGATGGCCAGCAGCTATCTTGAAAACCTCTTTTCGCTGAAGGGGCGCACGGCTGTCGTCGTCGGCGGCACGGGCGTGCTCGGCGGCGCGCTTGCCGACGGGCTCGGCGGAGCCGGCGCGTTTGTCGTCGTGGCCGGCCGTGGGGCCGACCGCGGCGAGGCCCGCGTGCAGGCGATCCGCCACGCCGGCGGCGACGGGATGTTCGCGAGCGTCGACGCCACCGACCGCGAGAGCGTGAAGGCCCTCTTGGCAGCGACGGTCGCGGCCCGCGGGAAGGCCGACATCCTCGTCAACTGCGCGGGTGTCAACTCATCGGTGCCCTACTTCGACATCCCGGACGACGACTTCGCCAAGGTGATCGACACCAACCTCAAGAGCACCCACATCGGCTGCCAGGTGTTTGGGGCCCACATGGCCGAGCACGGCGGCGGGGCGATCCTCAACATCGGCAGCGTGTCGGCCGACAAGCCGCTCTCCCGCGTGTTCATCTACTCCGCGTCGAAGGCGGCGGTCCTCAACTACACTAAGAACGTGGCCCGCGAACTCGCCCCCAAGGGCGTGCGGGTGAACGTGCTCTGCCCCGGCTTCTTCCCGGCCGAGCAGAACAAGAAGATCCTCTCGCCCGAGCGGGTGGCCTCGATCATGGGCAAGACGCCGATGAACCGCTTCGGCACCCCCGACGAGCTCCTCGGAGCGGCGATTCTGCTCTGCGCGCCGGTCGCGGGGAGCTTTATCACCGGGGCCGAGATCTACGTCGACGGCGGCTTCACCGGCATGAGCATCTGACCTCGCGCCAGCGAGGTCATCCGCATCCCCTCTCCTTCACACCATGCCCCACACCATCGTGATCTTCGGGGCGTCGGGCGACCTCACGAGCCGCAAGCTCGTGCCCGCGCTCTACAACCTGATGCGGACCGGGGCGCTCCCCGAGCAGACCCGGATCATCGGCTTCTCGCGAACACCCATGAGCGACGAGGAGTGGCGGGCGAGCCTCCGCGAGACGACTGCCAAGCACTGCGACTGCGGCCCGCTCGACGATGAATCGTGGGCGAGGTTCGCCGCCTCGATCCACTACCAGCCGGGCGACATTGGCGTGTCGGCCGACATCGGCCGGCTCGAAGCCCGGCTCCAGGAGATCGAGGGCGGCGCAGAAGCCGACCGCGTCTACTACCTCGCCACCGCGCCGCAGTTCTACGAGCCGGTGGTGGCGGCCCTCGGCGAGCACGGCATGGCGGCCCAGGATCTCGGCGCCCGGCGGATCGTCGTGGAGAAGCCGTTCGGCACCGACCTCACCACCGCCCAGGCGCTCAACGCCCACATCCACACCGTCTTCCGTGAAAGTCAGGTCTTCCGCATCGACCACTACCTCGGCAAGGAATCGGTGCAAAACATCCTCGCCCTGCGGTTCGCCAACACGATCTTCGAGCCCATCTGGAACCGCCGCTATGTGGACCACGTGCAGATCACGGTGGCCGAGGAGGTGACCGTCGGTCGCCGCGGCGGCTACTACGACGGCGCGGGCGTGCTCCGCGACATGTTCCAGAACCATCTCCTCCAGCTGCTGATGGTGACGGCGATGGAGGCTCCGGCGCGGTTCAACGCCAGCGCCGTCCGCAACGAGAAGGTGAAGGTGCTCGAGGCGATCCGGCCGCTCGACCTCGCCGACACAGCTGCCGCGGGTATCCGCGGCCAGTACCGCGGCTATCTCCAGGAGCCGGGCGTGCCGGCGGGCAGCCGCACCGCCACGTTCGGCGCGATTCGCCTGGAGATCGACAACTGGCGGTGGCAGGGCGTGCCCTTCTACCTGCGGAGCGGCAAGGCGATGAGCTGCCGCACCACCCAGATCGTGATCGGGTTTCGCCAGCCGCCGCTGGAACTCTTCGCCAACGGCACGCCGACCCACGCCCGCGAGGCCAACCGGCTCGTGATCCAGATTCAGCCGGCCGAGGGCATCCAGCTTCACTTCCACACGAAGGTGCCGGGTGCCGGCATGCACCTCCGGCTCACCGACCTCGACTTCAGCTACTCCCGGATGTTTGCCGGCCGGCTCCCCGAGGCCTACGAGCCGCTGCTGCTCGACGTGATGGAGGGCGATGCCAGCCTCTTCGCCCGCGCCGACGAGGTGGAGAAGTCGTGGGAGATCATCGACCCCTTCGTGCAGGGCTGGGCGTCTCCGAAACTTTCGCCCCCCGACGTCTACGAACTGGGTGACTGGGGCCCGCTCTCCAGCTTCGAGTGGATGCACGCCCAAGGCCGCACGTGGTTCGACATGTGCCCGGTGCTCACGTGATCACTCCAGAAAAAGGTGGCAGCCACCTTTTCCCCACAAAAAGCTGGCAGCCACCTTTTTCGATCGGCGGCGTGGCGCTCGCGTCGCCGGTCGTGCAGGCGGCCCTCTCGGGCTACAGCGATCGCGCCATGCGGGTGCTCGCCCGCCGCCACGGCGCCGCCTACGCGCTCGGCGAGGTGCTCCTCGATCAGTTCGTGGCCACCGTCGGCACCAATCGCCGCAACCTCGCCCGCCTCGCCGTCGCTGCCGAGGAGCACCCCGTCGGCGGCCAGCTGATGGGCTCGAATCCCGACGACTTTCCCCCCGCGGCCCGCCGGCTCGTGGCCGAGGGCTACGACGTCATCGACATCAACTTCGGCTGCCCGGTGAAGAAGGTGCTGGGCCGCTGCCGGGGCGGCTATCTCCTCTCGCAGCCGGCCACGGCCCTCGAGATCGTGGCCCGCGTCCGCGAGGCCGTGCCGCCGCACGTGCCCGTGACCCTCAAGATGCGCCGCGGCCTCGACGACACGCCGGAGAGCCTCGACCACTTCTGGACGATCTTCGACGGTGCCTTCGCGCTTGGTGCGGCGGCGATCACCGTGCACGGCCGCACCGTGAAGCAGAAGTACGTCGGCCCGAGCAACTGGGAGTTTCTCGCGACGGTGAAGCGGCACGCCGGCGCGCGGATCGTGATCGGCTCGGGCGATCTGTTCTCCGCCGCGGCCTGCGTGGCGATGCTCGACCAGACCGGCGTGGACGGCGTGAGCGTGGCCCGGGGGGCGATCGGCAACCCCTGGATCTTCCGCCAGACGCTCGCCCTGCTCGCCGGGGCGGCCCCGTTGCCGCCGCCCACCATCCACGAGCAGCGGGAGGTGCTCCGCGAGCACTGGGCGCTCGCGATGGAGCTCCACGGCGAACAGGTGGCGGGCCGCAGCATGCGGAAGTTCGCGATCAAGTATGCCCGGGTGCACCCCGAGCCGCTCGCCGTCCGCGACGCCTTCATCGGCGTGAAGGTGAATGCCGACTGGCAGACCGTGCTCGACCGCTTCTATGCCACCGACGGCCCCGGCCGCGATCCGGCCGACGATGTGGACGAGGTGAGCGACTGCGATGGGGCCTGATGATCGATCGCCGCGCGGCACTCGTCGGCCATCACGCCCGCTTCGATCCACCGGCCGAGGGCCCACGTGGCCGCCTCACGGATCACCGGATCGGCGTCGCAGGCCGCCGCGGCTAGGGCGGAGAAGCTCGCTGGATCGGGCTGATTGCCCAGGGCGATCGCCGCTGACCGCAGCAGCCCCGTCCGCTTCGCCCGCTTGATCGCCGATCCCTTGAACCGCTTTCGAAATGCCTGCTCGTCGAGGCCCAGCAGACCTACGAGCGAGAGGGTGGCCTCGCCGCCGCGTGGCTGAAACGTGGGCTCGCTCGAGCCGGGCGCATGCCGATTCCACGGGCAGACCTCCTGGCAGATGTCGCAGCCGAAGATCCAGTCGCCCATCCCTGGCCGCAGATCCAAGGCGACGGGCGCCTGGCTTTCCACCGTGAGCGCACTGATGCACCGCGCCGCGTCGAGCACGCCAGGCTCGGGCAACGCTCCGGTCGGGCAGGCGTCGAGGCAGGCGGTGCAGGTGCCGCAGTGGTCGGTCTGCAGCGGCGCATCGGCCGGCAGCGCGACGTCGGTGAGGAAGGCCGTGAGCAGGAAGTAGCTGCCGGACTTCGGATCGATGAGCATCGTGTTCTTGCCGAACCAGCCGAGGCCGGCGGCCCAGGCGAAGTCCCGCTCCGCGATCGGCGCGGAATCGACCACGCCCCGCGTGCGGCAGCCGGGCACGCGAGACTCGAGCCACACCGAGAGGTCGTTGACCCGCGCCCGCAAGAGGTCGTGGTAGTCGTCGCCCCAGGCATACCGGGCCACCCTGCCCTGCCCCGACGGGCAGCCCCGCGAATCGGGCAGCGTGGCATGGTCGGTGGCGAGCATCACCACGCTCACCGCGCCGTCGAGGAGGGCCGTGGCCGACCGCCGCAGCGGCTCGTGACGATCCAGCCACTCCCGCAGCGGGCCGGCCAGCCCGCGGGCCAGCCAGCCGCGAAAGGCGTCGTGGTGGGGTGGCTCGACGAGCGAGGTGATGCCGACCCTCGAGAACCCAAGCCGCAGGGCCTCCGCGCGGAATCGGGCCACAAGCGGGGCTGAATCGGCGGTGTGCGGCGGGGCTGACTGCATCGACCGGCGAGTTTGGGGAGGTGTCGTCGGGAAGCGGCAGGAACTGCTCTAGACCCGTGGCCCAGACTCGCTATTGTCCCGCCCTCCCATTGTCCCACGCGGCGGCGGGATTCCAACTCATTCCCATGTGGAGTGCAGACGTGTCGATCATCTCACACCAACGACACCCGGCCCGCGGCACCTTCCGAGCAAGCCTGCTCGGTATTCCGCTCCTGCTCGCCGCGGGCTGCCAAACGCCGCAGACCGGGACCGTCGCCCCGCCGGCAACCGGCATGATCGGCCAGCCCGCCGCCTACGGCAGTTGGGCCACACCTCCGCAGGGAGCCGCATATCCGCCCACGGTCAGCGCCCCGCCGATGCCGGTCGCCGGCACGGCGCCGCCGCCGATGCCGGGCCCCGCCACGCAGTGGCAGGCGGCGGCACCCGCGGCTGCGGCGCCACCCGGCGCCGCGCCGAACGGCAACTCGTGGTCGTGGTCGCAGCCCTCGAACGCCGCACCGCCGCCGTCGATGCAGCAGTATGGCAACCAGCTTCAGGCGCAGGCCAACCAATACCAGCAGGGCATGACCAATCAGGCCCAGCAATACGCCAATCAGGTGCCGCAGCAGGCCCAGCAATACGCCAACCAGGCGCAGCAGTACGCCAACCAGCAGATGCAGCAGGCCAACGTCCAGGCACAAAACGCGATGAACCAGTACTCCCAGCAGATGCAGCAGGGAGTGCAGTCGGCCCAGCAGCAGGTCACGGCCCAGATGCCGACCTACCAGGCCCCGCCGACGACGAATGCCTCGTGGAACCCGTTCGCGACCCCGGCGCAGTCGCTGCCCCCGGCCCGCGCCACGCCCAGCACGTCCGTACCCAACTACTGAGCTTCCGCCAGTCGTAGCACAGGTTTTCAACCTGTGGCGTAGTTCCCGCAGGTTGAAAACCTGCGCTACTCCGGCAAGTTTTCAACCTGTGCCGTGATTCCCGCAGGTTGCCAACCTGCGGCTACTCCGGCCAAGTAGCATAGGTTTTCAACCTGTGCCGTGACTCCCGCAGGTTGAAAACCTGCGCTACAAAACCTGTGCCCGCCCCGTGTCGCGGCCGAAACAGCGGTTACCATAGTGGGCGTCGCCCTGAGGTAGCCCTCGCATGTTTCGCTGGCTCGGTGGAATCGCCCCCGGTCGCCCTCCTGCCATCACCGCCGCCACCTGGCGGCAGGTGCGGGAGATCGATGCACTCGCCCCCGAGATGGAAGCTCTCGACGATGTCGCCCTCAAGCGGCTCGGACGTTCACTCTCCTACCGGGCGAAGGCTGGCGAGCCGCTGGAGTCGCTCCTCATTGACTCATTCGCGGCCACCCGCGAGGCGGGCCGCCGCCGGCTGAACATGCGGCACTACGACGTGCAGCTGCTTGCCGGCTCAGCGCTCGTGAAGGGGGCGATCGCGGAGATGCAGACGGGCGAAGGCAAGACGCTCGTGGCCACGCTGCCCCTCGTGCTCTACGCCCTCGCCGGCAAGGGCGCCCAACTCGCCACGGTCAATGACTACCTCGCCCGCCGCGACGCCGAATGGATGACGCCGATCTACGAAGCGCTCGGCCTGAAAGTCGGCATCGTCGAGTCGCAGATGGATTTCGACGAGCGGCGCAAGGCCTACGCCTGCGACGTCACCTACGGCACGGCCAAGGAGTTCGGCTTCGACTTCCTCAAGGACCGGTTGATCAAGCGACAACTCGACGAGGGGAGCGGCGACCTCGGCGCCCAACTCACCGGCGGATCTGCGGCCGGCGCGACCAAGCTGCTGCAGCGGCCCTTCTGGTTCGCGCTCGTCGACGAGGCCGACAACGTGCTGATCGATGAGGCCCGCACGCCGCTGATCATCGCCTCCCCGCCCGGCGAGGCGCAGGCGGCCGAGCAGGCCCTGTTTCGGTTTGCGGCCACCGTCGCGACCGTGCTCGAACCCGACGAAGACTTTGAACAAGACGTGCAGAAGCAGACCTGCGAACTGCTCGGCCGCGGCCGCAGCCGGGTGCGGGCGTTCGAGCGGCCTGCCGAACTCGACTCGACGAGCCTGCTGGAGATCTACGACGCCGTCGAGCGGGCCCTCCGCGCCCGCCGGTTCTTCAGCCGCGACCGGCAGTACGTTGTCCGCGACGGCAAGATCGTGATCATCGACGAGTTCACCGGCCGCGCCGCCGAGGGCCGCAGCTGGAAGGACGGCCTGCATCAGGCGGTCGAGGCTCAGGAGGAGATCGAGGTCACCGTGCCCTCGGGCCACGCCGCCCGGATCACGATCCAAGACCTCTTCGCCCGCTGGCCCCATCTGGCGGGTATGACCGGCACGATTGCCACGAGCGCCGGCGAACTCTCGCGAACCTACGACGTCGCCGTGGCGGTGGTCCCCACCAACCGGCCGGCGATCCGTCAGCGGCTGCCAGCCGCCGTCTGCGCCGACCAGGCCGACAAGTTTGCGCGGATCGTTGCCGAGGTGGCGGAGATGCACGCCCTCGGCCGGCCCGTGCTGATCGGCACGCGGACGATCGACAAGTCGGAGACGCTCTCGCACATGCTCACCGAGGCGGGCCTCGTGCACACCGTGCTCAACGCCCGGCACATCGAGCGGGAGGCGGAGATCGTGTCTCAGGCTGGTCAACTGGGGCAGATCACGGTCTCGACCAACATGGCCGGCCGCGGCACCGACATCAAACTCGGCGACGGCGTGCAGGCGCTCGGCGGGCTGCATGTGATCTGCACAGAGTTGCATGACTCCGCACGCATCGACCGCCAGCTCGTCGGCCGCTGCGGTCGGCAGGGCGACCCCGGCACCTGGCGGCAGTATGTGGCCCTCGACGACGACATCCTCGTGCAGGGCTACGGGCCGCAGCGGGTCGGCCGGATCACCGCGGGGCTGCGGTCGCGGCTCAGCCGCAACCCCGAGTCGCTCCTCAAGACGTTCAAGGGGGCCCAGCAGCGGGTGGAGACCAGGCACCGTCGCCAGCGGCGGATCCTGGAATATGTCGAGCGGCAGAGGGCCGAGTCCCACATCCAGATGAGCCAAGACCCCTATCTCGACTCGCCGTCGTAGTTGATGGCGGTTGCGATTGACTCGCGGGCCAGCTGTCTGTGAGCCTGATGCCCATGAAGGCGATCCTCTTCTGTGGTCTGCTCGCTGGAAGTTGCTGGGCCGCCGCGGCCCGCGGCGACGATTCCGCGCCGCCCGCGGCCGCCGATCCCGCGGCAAGCGACTCCGCAAAACTTCTCGGCGAACTCCTCGAGCCGCTCGCGAGCCGGCCCGGCGCGCCGCAGCCCTCCCCAGTGGATGCCAATCTCTACGTGCGGCCGCTGCCACTGCTCGAGGCGATCGAGCGGTCGGGCGACAAGAGCCGTCGCCTCTGGATCTCCCAGGCCTACTGGAAGGTGTCGGCGGCCTACGCGCAGGCCCGCTGCTGCACCGAGGCGATCGAGCGACTGGATCTCATCGCGCCCGGCGGCGACCCGCACGACCGGGCCACACTCGACGTGGCAACGGCGGCGGCCCGCGCCGACCTCGCCGACGCGCGGGCGCAGCTCGGCGTGGCCCAACAGGAGCTTGTCGATCTCGCCCGACTCCCGCTCACCGAGCCGCTTCCCTGGCCCGTCGACCGTCCGCTCGCCGGCCCCTACCAGACTCACTTCGACGCCATCTTCGCCACGCGGCCCACCACCGGCCGCGTCCGCGCCATTGCCCGCACGCTGTTATCCCGTCACGAGGCGCTCGAATCGCGGGCGGCCGCGGTCCGGGCAGCGGCGAAGGCGATGGGGATGGCGGAGGCCGATCATGCGAAGGGCAACCGGCCGATCGAGGCGGTCGTTGCCGCTCACGCGGCGATCGTCGGCCAGCAGCGGGAGTTTCTCCAGGCGACGAAGGCCTACAACCTCGACATCGCGGAATACGCGATGGCCGTGGCCGACGCCTCGGTGCCCGACGACCGGTTCGTATCGATGCTGATCGGGACGCCGATCCAGTGGCGGCAGCAGCAACAACAACAGCCAGTTCAACCGGCGGCTCCGCCAGCGTCGCCTGCCGCTCCCACGGCGAGTGGTACGCTAGGGCCATGATCGCCCCTCCCCACCCCGCCCCGCTCGCCATCGGCCCGGTCGTCGTCGACCCGCCGATCCTCCAGGCGCCGATGGCGGGCTACACCAACTACGCCTACCGGCAGGTCGTCCGCGAGTTCGGCGGCGCGGGCCTCCTGGCCACCGAGATGATCGCGGCGCGGAGCGCGATCTGGCTCGACAGCCACCGCAGCGAAAACCCAGACCGGCTCTGGGGAGTGCGCGACGAACCCCGGCCGCTCGCCGTGCAGATGTGGGACAACGACCCGGAGAATCTCGCTCAGGTCGGCCGCCGGCTGGCGAAAGATTTTCAGGTGAGCGTGGTCGACCTCAACTTCGGCTGCCCCGTGCGGCAGGTCACGGAAAAGGCCCACAGTGGTTCGTGGCTTCTCCGGGATCCCGATCGCGTGGGCACGATCGTCCGCCGCGTCGTCGAGGCCTGCGACGGCGTGCCGGTCACGGCGAAGATCCGGCTCGGCTGCGCCGACACATGCCGCACCGGAGTGGAGGTGGCCCAGCGGATCGAGGAGGCGGGCGCCTCGTGCCTCACCGTCCACGGCCGCGTGGCGACGCAGTTCTTCAAGGGCGAAGCCGACTGGGAAGGGATCGCGGAGGTGAAGCGGAGCGTGTCGCGGATGCCAGTGGTGGGGAATGGCGACATCGACTCGGCCGAGACGGCCGTCCGCCGGCTCCGCGAAAGCGGCTGCGACGGCGTGATGATCGCCCGCGAGGCGGTCTCAAAGCCATGGATCTTCGCCCAGGCCGCGGCCCTGCTCCGCGGCGAAACGCCGCCGCCGGATCCCACGCTCGACGAGCAGCGGGAACTCGTGCTCCACCACTACGACCTCGTCTGCCAGCGGTTCGGCGTGGAGCGGGGCACGCTGTTGATGCGGAAGTTCGCC
>Ga0304730_1000646_pt1 | contig 29031 bp, 26 predicted proteins | sample M_130628_MF_Meta_FD_190474 | JGI IMG/M metagenome (GOLD analysis project Ga0304730, IMG submission 190474) | Freshwater microbial communities from Lake Montjoie, Canada to study carbon cycling - M_130628_MF_MetaG (v2) (version 2) | ecosystem: Environmental > Aquatic > Freshwater > Lake | place...
ATGATGCATGAATTAAATCAAAATGATTTAGCCTTCTATCAAAAGAATAAAAAAGCTTTGGCTGCATTGATTCAAAAAAATGTAGAAATTAAAGTGAAAGTGGTACAGAAAGATGAATTTGAACAAGGAGATCGTAAGCTGTTAAATTTTGGACATACTTTAGGGCACGCCATTGAAAATGAACATGCCTTATTACATGGTCATGCAATCAGTGTTGGGATGGTCTATGCTGCTAAAATATCACAAGTATTACTAGGTTTCGCCGGAACTGGTTTACTAGTAGAGACCCTAAAAAAATATGGTTTACCTACTGCAATGCATTTTGATATAGATACAGCGATGGAAGTCATGCAAAAAGATAAAAAGAAAGCCAATGCTGGCATGCAGTATGTGCTTTTAAGTAAAATTGGTAAGGGGGTTTATGAAACTATTCCAATGAAAACTTTACAAAAACTGATTAAACTGTATTCTTAAAATGCGCGCAACAGTTCATCCAAATACAATCAAAGGGGAGCAGGTTGCACCAGCTAGTAAAAGTAGTATGCAAAGGGCATGTGCTGCTGCATTACTTCATAGAGGTACAACTCAAATTTTAAATCCTGGACATTCAAATGATGATCTTGCAGCTTTGGATGTTATTCAGAAACTAGGAGCTGTTGTTGAACTAAAACAATCTGCTAGTCATATAATAAATGCAACAACTATTCTTGTCCATTCAGATGGCGTAAAGCCCATTGGTACATCAATGAATTGTGGCGAAAGTGGATTAGGCATTCGAATGTTTACACCTATTGCAGCATTAAGTGATCAATCTATAACTATTAATGGATCTGGCAGTTTATTAAAAAGACCAATGCATTTTTTTGATACTATTTTTCCAAATTTAGGCATCCAAATAGAATCTAAAGCTGGGTTCTTACCTATCCAAATTAAAGGGCCTTTAAAGCCTGCAAATATTGAGGTAGATGGCTCTTTGAGTTCTCAGTTTTTAACTGGTTTGTTAATGGCTTATGCTGCTTCAGATGCAACAGACAGGGTTATACAAGTAAAAGATTTAAAAAGTAAACCTTATATAGATTTAACATTGTCCGTGCTAAATGCATTTGGATGGAAGGTACAACATCAACAATATGAGCGTTTTAAATTTTTAGCACATCCGCCTTTAGCTGCACATATTGATTATACAGTAGAAGGAGATTGGAGTGGTGCAGCTTTTTTATTAGTAGCAGGTGCGATCGCAGGTCCTATCGAAGTGAAAGGTTTACAATTGAATTCAACGCAGGCCGATAAAGCCGTGATGCAAGCATTAAAAGCTGCTGGTGCATCGATAGACACTGCGGAGCATACCATTATGATTGGTCCTGCAAAAGATAGTGCTGGAATGAGCAGTCAGCTAAAAGCATTTGAATTTGATGCAACAGATTGCCCTGATTTATTTCCTCCCTTAGTTGCATTGGCAGCCGTTTGCAATGGAGTAACAACCATTCATGGGGTAAGTCGTTTAGCGCATAAGGAAAGTGACAGAGGCCTCACATTACAAACTGAATTTGCGAAATTGGGTATTCGAATAGAATTAAATCTGGATACGATGTTGGTATATGGAGGGACAGGCATTCATCGAGCAGAAGTATTTTCCCAACACGATCACCGCATTGCGATGGCTTGTGGGATTGCTGCTTTGTGCGCAGATGGGCCGATTACTATTACTGATGCAGAAGCGGTGAACAAGTCCTACACCGATTTTTTTATGCATCTGCAGCATTTAGGTGCAAAAGTTGATTTGGATTAAATTGCTTAACTTGTAATCACTATAAAATTACATTCATGAATAGTTTTGGTACCTTATTTAAAGTTCAAATTTTTGGCGAATCACATGGAGATTGTGTGGGCGTTTTAATAGATGGATGTCCAGCAGGACTGCCTTTGCAACAATCCCATTTTGTTGAAGATATGGAGCGTAGAAAAGGAGGCAAACAAAAAGGTACAACACCTAGACAAGAAGACGATATTCCTTTTTTTAAAACAGGTGTTTTTAATGATACAACGACTGGTGCGCCACTCATGTTATTGTTTGAAAATAACAACACAAGAAGTGGTGATTATGAAAAACAAAGAGCCGTTCCAAGACCAGGTCATGCGGATTTTACAGCACATCAAAAATTTGGTGGCTTCGAAGATTATAGAGGCGGTGGACATTTTAGCGGCAGGTTAACAGCAGGGTTAGTTGGAGCAGGCGTAGTTGCAAAAAAATTATTAAAAGGTATTGAAATTAATGCTACAATATTAAGTATTGGTGGCGAGACTGATTTAGAGAAAGGCTTGCAAAATGCCATTGATCAAAAAGACAGTGTGGGTGGAATTGTTGAATGCGTTGTCAAAGGATTACCAATTGGACTAGGAGAACATTTTTTTGATTCAGTGGAGTCCTTGATTAGCCATGCAGTGTTTGCGATCCCAGCAATCAGAGGTATTGAATTTGGAACAGGATTTGCAGCAGCAAAAATGTTTGGCGTAGCGCATAATGATGCCATTATAGATGCATCTGGTAAAACAAAAACAAATCACGCAGGTGGTGTGGTAGGTGGATATACCAATGGCAATGAACTCGTGTTTAGGATTGCGGTGAAGCCTACTTCTTCGACACCTAAGTTGCAACATACTTTGAATTGGGAAACCAATACTCAGGAAGATTTTTCGGTAAAAGGCAGGCATGATTTATGCATTGCACTAAGAGTACCTGTAGTACTCGAAGCGGTAACGGCGGTGGTGATAGCAGATTTAATGCTAATCGATCAACGTATACCAAGAATTATTTAATAATTTAAATTAGAAAAAAATGGAAAGCGAATTTATATATCATGTGACTACAAGTAAAGAATGGGAAGAAGCACAAGTAAAAAAAAGCTATTTACCTAAAGATTTTGTAAAAGATGGGTTCATACATTGTTCAATCGAAAGACAAATACAAGGGGTGCTTGAAAGGTTTTATCAAGGACAAACCGGTTTGGTGAAGTTGAAGATTGAAAAGGCTAAAGTACAAAGGCCAGTTTTATTTGAATTGGCAGAAGACTTGAATGAATTATTCCCGCATATCTACGGCCCATTGAATTTAGACAGCGTGGTTGAGGTGATACCAATTTAACAATATGATTCATTTAAAACGAAGACCTATGAAAAAATATATGATTCAGTTGTTGGTTTTCGCTTATTTTTTATTGTATAGTGTGCCCATTCTTGCACAACAAGTTTATACGAGTACACTCACTACAAAAAACTATTTAGATAGTGTCAATATCAAACGGTATAAAAATAAAATTGATACCAATAGAATTAAAATCGAAATCAATCATATCATAGGCATTTCGAGTTTTTATAGTAGCAATTTTAATGGTACAAAAACCTCCACAGGAGAGCGGTTTTATAATAATAAGTACACCGCAGCTTGTAATTTATACAAATTAAATACAATTGTCAGGGTCACCAATTTACGAAATGGGAACACTGTACTGGTAAGGATCAATGATCGTATGCACCCCAATATGTTAAGAAAGGGGAGGGTGATAGACTTAAGTCAATCTGCAGCTAAACAGTTGGTTTTCAAATCAAAAGGAATTGTAAAAGTATCATTAGAGGCCATTGGGTATTCCAAAAAGAACCCTAAATTGGATGAAAAATAGATCTTTAAAAAATTTTAATAATTCACGATTAAGGCCTAAATTTGTGAGACATTTAACAAACAATTAATATGAAGAAATTATTATTTTCTCTATTCGCATTGGGTTTTATTTTTTCTGCTCAAGCTCAAACTAGCATGGGGGGGAAGAAAAAAACGTCCATTGCAATAAGATTCAATGCTTTAGATTTTGGAACTGGTGGGAAAGTACAAAACGGCACTATAGGATCTGTTTTAAATGCAAAACAATGGGGTCAATATGCATCTACAACAAAATCATTAGGTGTGAACTACACAAGTCAATATACAGATCAAGTGGATATCTATTCTAATTTAGATGTAGCAATTGCCCGTACTCCTTTGTATGCGCCAAACGCATTAAGAAGATCAAACGAAGATATTATGGCTTCTGTTGAGACTGGAGTAAATATCAAAATGTTCAAAGGGGATTATAGAGTAAATCCATATGTATCTGCAGGTTTGGGTGTTCGTGCTTTCGCGTTAAGAACTTTTAGTGCATACGCACCAGTTGGTTTAGGATTACAGATTAAGACTTGTAAAGGTTCAAATTTGAATCTTACTACAACATACTCAACTAAGATGTCTAAGTCTTTTATACCTTCTTATAACTATGGTATAAGCTATAGCTTCTTATTGAACTAAATAAATCAAATGTCAAAAAAAGTAATTGGGGTAACCTTTATTTTATTTGCTTCACTGTTAAGCAATGCGCAAGATCAAAAAGTAAATAAAAATAAACCAGCTTCGATTGCTTTGAAAGCATCTATACTGAATTTTAAGAAAACCCCTCTAACAGAGGGGTTAACTGTTTTTACACCAGCTTTAGGTATTCAGTTCTTCAAAGGAGTAGCTCCAAAATTGGATGCATTAGTGAATTTGGATTTTAGTTCATTAAAATATCCTTATTACGTTTCTTCTAAGCAGCCAAAAGCAACTACAAATTCAATATATGCTGCTATTGACGCTCGTGTTCATATCAAGTTAGCTACTGATGATAAAGCTGTTTTGCCGTATGCTATTCTAGGACTTGGATTGGCAAAAGATGCGACCAATTTTACACCATATGCACCGATGGGCCTGGGTGTTCAATTTAAAGCCAAGCAAGGATCATTTTTTCATTTATTTGCGACACATAATGCAGAGGCTTCTAAGTTGACTAAAATGCATCAGAATTATGGGGTTAGTTATTCTTTCCCTCTAAAGTTAAAAGAGAAAAAAGCCATTGCATTACCTACAGCGCCAGTGCAAGCAGACCAAGATGATGACGGCGTTTCTAATGAAATAGATGACTGTCCAGAAAGAAGTGGCTTATTAAAATACAAGGGTTGTCCAGTGCCAGATGAAGACGGGGATGGTATCAATGATGAAAATGACAAATGTCCAAACGCAGAAGGAACAGTTCAATACAGAGGTTGTCCAGTGCCGGATACTGATAAGGATGGCATTCCAGATGATCAAGATAAGTGTCCAACACTTGCTGGTTTAACTCGCTACAATGGCTGTTCTATTCCTGATACAGATAAAGATGGTGTTAATGACGAAGCCGATCTATGTCCTACTATTGCAGGAATTGCTGGTAATAATGGTTGTGAAGATCTTCAACCTAAGCTAAATAATATTGCTGCTGCATTAAAATTTGAAATTGGTCAAGTGAATATTAATGCTAAGTCATTACAAGATTTAGATGCATTGTTACAAATCATGTCACAATATCCAACTTCAAGTTTAATCATCACTGGCCATACTGATAATACAGGTACAAGAAAAATCAATGATCGTTTATCTATATTAAGGGCTAAAAAAGTACAGACTTATTTAGTTAAAAAAGGACTTGCTGAAAATAGAATAACCTTAATTGGGATGGCCGATTCTCAACCTATTTCAAGCAATGCAAAAAAAGAGGGTAGAGCTCAAAATAGAAGAGTAGATCTGACTATAAAATATTAATGGCTCTTTCTAGTGCTATCCCAAATTTCACTTGTACAGATTCAATGATTGCTTCGGAGAAACCCAAGATGGTCTTTCCTTCTATTGCACCATAATTTACTATCACCAATACCTGGTCTTTGTAACAGCCTACTTGATTTTTGATAATACCTTTCCATCCACAAGCTTCAATAAGCCATCCAGCAGCAATCTTATAAGTATGGTCGTTAATAGGATAGGCCATTAATGTGGGAAATTGGATTATTAGCTGATCATATTGAGTTGTTGTAACCATAGGGTTCTTAAAAAAGCTACCCACATTACCTATTTTTTTTGGATCTGGCCATTGAATAGACCTTAAATAAATCACGGCACCCGCTATAGATTCCACACTTGGATTACTGATGCCTCTTGCATGCAATACTGATTTAATACCACCGAAGTCAGTTCTTAATAAAGGCTGTTTTGATAATTTAAATTGAACAGCACAAACGATATATCGATTGGCTTCTTTTTTAAAGATGCTTGTACTATAACCAAATGCACAATCTTGTTTTGGTATGGTTACCCATTCATACTTCATTGTATCAAAGACATCCACACTTAGGATATGCTCGCTTACTTCTACACCATAAGCAGCAATATTTTGTATAGGTGCAACACCAACCGAACCAGGAATCAAGCTAAGGTTCTCCAAACCGCCCCAGGATTTTTGCACACAATAACTTACAAAATGCGACCAGTTTTCACCTGCCCCAACTTTTAGTTGGACATCCGAGGCTGTTTCTTGTAACTTTTGGATACCTGTGAATTCCATCTTAATCACCAACCCATTGAATTGCTGTGTAAATAAAATATTTGTACCTAATCCAAGTATCAAGTAGGGTTGATTGTTTTCCTTTGTCCAATCAATGGCTTTAATTAAAGCTTCTTTTGTTGAAACTGTAGTGAAAAAACTAGCAATCTCTTCACAAGCAAAACTATGGTAGGGTTTTAAGGCTATATTTTGTTGAAGCTTCATTTAGTTGGGGTCGATATCTATGATGATCTGAACTGACTTATATCTTGGATGTACTTCGATTAAACGAATAAAATGCAATAACTGTTTTTTTGCAATTTGCAATTGCTTATGTTGTTTGGTTATTTTGACACAAAGTTCCCAAATATATTTATTTCTTATTCTATTAATAATAGGTTGAGCTGGCCCCATGACTGTTTTTTGAATCATCGGGTCTAATGATTTTAGAAAGTGATTTGCAGCTTCTTCGGCGATATGATTTTCTTTATGTTTAAAGAGGATACTCATTAACCTACTAAATGGAGGATAAGCAAAATGTTTTCTATTGTTGATCTCAAATTCGTAAAAAGCATGGTAGTCATGGTCTTTTACAAATCCAATTACTGGATGATTGGTCTGACTTAGTTGTACAATCACTTTACCTTGATCATTTTTTCGACCTGCTCTACCACTCACTTGTTCCATCATTTGAAATGCCCTTTCATTGACCCTGTATTGATTGAAATTTAATAGGCTATCAGCATCCACAATACCAACCAAGTCCACATGTTCAAAATCTAGCCCTTTTACAACCATTTGAGTACCTACCAATACATCAATTGCTCTTCTTTCAAATTGCTGGATTAAATGGTCATGTTCATTTTTACCTTTTACATTATCTAAGTCCATTCTAGCAATACTGAGTGTTGGTAAAGCCAATGCTAATTTTTCTTCAATTTGTTCGGTACCAAAACTCTTTTGTTTAAAACTTTGTTTGCCACAAGCTTCACAGGTATGCACGACTGGATAGGCAGCTCCGCAGTAATGGCAAGACAGTAAATTCTTTCCTTTATGTAAAGTTAAACTGACATCACATTGCTTACAATGCGGTATCCATCCACATGTTTCACAAATCATATAAGGTGCGTAGCCTCTTTTATTTTGAAATAAAATAACCTGTTTATTATTTGCAACAGTCGCTTTAATTGCTTCTAATAATTCAGGGGTTAAAATGGCAGATTGGTCAGTTTGTTTTTTTGTGTCTAGAATGAACATTTGGGGCAAGGCACCTTCGCTAAATCTTTCCTTTAAGTGGTAATAGCCAAACTTTTTTTGCATGGCATTATAATAAGTTTCGACAGATGGCGTTGCAGAACCCAATACCACTTTAGCGCCCAGCTGATTAGCATAATAAATGGCAGTATCTCTGGCTTGATATCTTGGTGCAGGATCTTGTTGTTTATAAGAAGCATCATGCTCCTCATCAATAATGATTAAGGATAAATTTTTATAGGGTAGGAATAAGGCAGACCTTGCCCCTAATACAATCTTAATTTCACCAGATTTTACTTTATTCCAAATTTCAACTCTTTCGTTAGGATTGAATTTTGAATGGTAGATAGCAATTTTTCCTCCAAAATATTGTTTAAGTCGGCGAATCATTTGCGCAGTCAATGCAATTTCTGGCAGCATATATAATGCTTGTTGATTGGACTGAATAGCCTGCTCTATTAATGCTGCATAAATCTGTGTTTTACCACTTCCGGTAATTCCATGCAGTACATTGACCGAATGTGTTTTCATTTGTTCAAGAATGGAATCATATGCCAGCTGTTGTGCTGCAGACAATAGATGCAAGTTGGCATTGCCCATACTTGCATCAACAGCTAACCGGTCTATTTTTCTTTTCTCAACTACAAGAATCCCTTTATCAATCAATGCTTTTAATTGTGCATGCGTAGCGTCTGATTTTTCTAACAAAGCCTTTTGTTGCACAGATCCCTCTGTTTTTTGCAGATGCAAGAATGAAAGTAGGAGAGCCAATTGTTTTGGCGCCCTGGTCCAATCATTTAACAATTGCTCTAATGCAGCTTCAGAATGATAATCGGGATGTAAATGCAATAAATTTTCAACTTTGATGGTATACTTATCATGCATTGTTTCCTCTACCGAACAAATGCCTTTTTGGATGAGTTTGTTAATGATAGGGTAAACCGATTTTTTATCTAACAACTTCTGTATTTCAACTAAGCTGAGTTGTTTTTTGATTTGTAAAGCTTCTGAAACAATATATTCAGTATCACTTAAGTGTTGACCATCTACATTGGCGGATTCGTTCAAAATAAAAATACTTTCACTTGATATTTTTAAATGACTGGGCACGGCAGCTTGCATCACTTCCCCTTCAGTACACATATAGTAAGCAGCTATCCATTCCCATAGTTGTAATTGGGCAGGATACACGATGGGCGCTTCGTCTAGTACACCTAAAATTGGTTTGGGGTTAAAGCCAGCAGGTTTTTCGGTGAGAATACTTTTTATAATTCCGGCATAACGCTTATTGGCTCCCAGCATGACTTCTACACGCATACCAATCATCACACCCTCGGCCAATTCAGTGGGAATGGCCCAGGTATAGTTTTTAGGTAGGGCTAATGGTATGATGATTTCGGCGTACATATAATGGGCTACAAAAATACATTAAGAAGCTGGATAGTTGCGATATCTTCTTAATCCATCATCCATCATTTGGTGTACCTGTTGCTTCAAAATTTCAAGATCTTCCAGCTTATAATTATCCACATAAACAGTAGGTAAATAGACGACGCGACAGATGCCTGGGCTGAGGGTAAAGATGCTACTAAAATGCATCCTGTCAACAGAATCAACCATTAAAACGGGTTGTATTGGAACCTGCATCTCAATAGCTAGTTTAAATGCCCCATTGTAAAAAGCCTTCAATGGCTTTTCATCGGTCATGCTAAAAGTCCCTTCGGGGAAAATAAAAATTGAAATTTTATTTTTTAAAGCTTCTTTTAAATTACGAAGACTTTGTGCTCTTTTTTCTGGGTCAGATCTATCCACCATGATCACGATATGCCTATAAAATAGACCGAAAAGTGGAATTTTTGAGGATTCGAATTTCCCCAATGGTTTGATTGGCTGATGTTTTAATCGTACAATGGGGGGGATATCCATGTAAGAATTATGATTGCCGACAAATACATGCGCTTGATTAAAATGATGGATGCCCTCGTAAATTTCTTGATGGCGCATACCTATGAATAGGTAGAGTGTTTTAGAAAAATAGCGACCAATTTTATAGATACCTATGGTTAAATATTTATCACCGAATGGGAGGATGAATAGCATGGCAAACAGTGATATGATTGTCAAGCAGGCAAAAATAAATAAAGCGTAAATGCAGTATAAAATTTGGAAAGGGCGAATGATTTTCTTCATGATAAGCACTAATATAATTAAAAAGGCCCGATTGAATTAAAAATCTATATCAAGTCAATTCGCAAGGCATGCTCAATGGACGGGGCATCATTAAAATGACCCTTTGGGAAGATGCCAAATAAAGAACTTCCTGATCCACTCATACTTGCGTACATCGCGCCTAATTGGTAAAGTTGATCTTTAATTTGCGAGAGTGTAGGTTCCGCTTTAAAAACAGGCGCTTCAAAATCATTGATCAAATATTTTTTCCAATCGCTGATAGGTTTTTCAATGATCGATTGTATGCTTTCTGATTTTGTATTTGGGTTCAATTGTTGGAATGCCCATGCTGTAGCAATATGTACGCCTGGGTGTACCAGTAAAAATTGGTAATTGGATAAATCTAATGCAATAGGTTTTAAAATTTCACCTCTTCCTGTGGCATGACATGTTTTATTGTATACAAAAAAGGGACAGTCACTTCCTAGTTGACTTGCATAATCTATCAGTTGTTGATCATTCAAACCAAGATCAAATTGTTGATTCAACATAATCAATGCAGCTGTTCCATCACTTGATCCTCCGCCTAAACCCGCACCCATAGGAATATTTTTATGTAAGTGCATTTGAACAGTAGGTAGAGTAGGAAAATCTTTTTTGAGTAAATGGTATGCTTTTAAACAAAGATTTTGTGCTGGGTCTCCTGGAACAGCAATGCCTGTTTGTGTTAATGTTAAATTTGTTGCGGGTAAAATTTCTAGGGCATCTGAAACTGCAATAGGATAAAATACTGTTTCAAGTTCATGGTAACTATCTGCTCTTTTTGAAAGGATAGAAAGACCAAGGTTGATTTTGCAGTTTGGAAATTGAATCATCCTAGGGCTGCTTTGGTTCATTGCGTTTATTGATTTCATCTCTGATATCAATCGCGCGGATATAGTCTTCTTGTTCTAACACTTCACTCAATAATTGATTCAATTCTGCTAATGAAAGTTTAGCCAAGTCACTTCGCTCAGATGTTTTTGTAATGGTAGCAGGCATATCTATTTTATCTGCTTTCTCGTTGGTCAATCCTGCTTGATCCAGTATATGTTCGTAGACATAAACAGGGCAACCAAAACGAACAGCTAAAGCCAATGCATCGCTTGTTCTACTATCAATTTCAATCGTATCATTCGCATTGAAACAAACTAATTTGGAATAGAAAATACCTTCTTGTAAATCGCAGATATACACTTCCTGTAATTGAAGGTTAAATGCAGTCATGAAATTTTTCATTAAATCATGGGTCAAGGGTCTTGAAGGATGCATGTTCTCTAGCGCCACTGCAATCGCCTGTGCCTCGAATCCACCTATCACAATAGGTAAACGCCTCAATCCATTCACTTCTCCTAAAATAACTGCGTAGGAGTTAGATTGGGTGATACTATGAGATAGTGCAACAATTTCAAGTTCAATTTTTTGCATAAGATAATTTGCTTTACAAAGTTAAAGCAAAAAAGCATTGATTTGAATTAGGCCTTTGATTTTTGTATGGCAGCTGTTAGGGCTGGTAATACTTCAAATGCGTCCCCCACAATACCATAATCAGCAGCTTTGAAGAAAGGCGCTTCTGGGTCTTTATTGATGACCACAATGGTCTTACTTCTATTGACTCCTGCAAGATGCTGGATGGCCCCAGAAATGCCCACTGCGATGTATAAATTAGGTGCCACTTGAACCCCTGTTTGACCCACATGTTCATGGTGTGGTCTCCAATCTGAATCAGATACTGGACGACTACAAGCCGTTGCAGCGCCTAAGACTTTTGCAAGATCTTCAATAATGCCCCAGTTTTCTGGTCCTTTTAATCCACGTCCACCACTCACTACAATATTGGCTTCGGTCAATGGAACTTCACCATCTACCTTATGCGTTGCAGTGACTTTAATAGATGCTGCAGGTATCGCAATAGACAAAGCTTCCACAGCGCAGGCGCCTTCGTGCATATGCACACCAAAACAATTTTGGTTGATAGAAATCACTTTAACAGGTGTATCGATATTGATTTGTGCAAATGCCTTTCCAGAAAAAACAGTTTTAGTCACAGTAAATCCATTGCTTGTATCAGGCAAGCTATTCGCACCTGTTACAATACCAGCATTTAATTTTATAGCAACAGCAGGAGCGATTGCTTTTCCATTTAAATTATGTGCAAAAACGAGTACGGATGCATTAGCGGCTTTTGCAGCTTCAGTCAAAACTTGCGTGAAAACTTTGGCATCAAAATGATTCAAGTTGGCATCTGCTACTTGATGTAATTTTTGTAAGCCATATTTTCCTAGGCCTGCTAAATCATCCGTCACAGTTCCTAGTAGGATACCTTCTGCTGATACCCCTAATTGCTTCGCAAGGGCAGCGCCATAAGAAATGGCTTCTAGAGAAGATTTTTTAATTTGTTGTTCTGCTTGATCAATATATATAAGTACCATTTTTTTCGATTTGAATTGTTTAGAATGCTTTTGCTTCTTCTTTTAATAATCTTACTAGTTCATCCACATTGTCTGCAGCAACTAATTTTACGCCAGATTTTGCAGGAGGTAAATCATAAGTTTTAATAGAGGTGGTTGATTGAACAGCAATTGGTTCAACCACTTTCAATGGTTTTGTTCTTGCAGCCATGATACCGCGCATATTTGGAATTCTTTGTTCTGCCATGCCTTTTTGACAACTAACAATTGCAGGAAGGGTGAGTTCGCAGGTTTCTTCTCCACCTTCAATTTCTCTTTTTATACTTGCAGTATTGCCGTTTAAAAGCATTTCATTTGCAAGTGAAACATACGGTAAATCCAATAGGCCAGACAACATGGAGCCGATACAAGCACTGTTGTAATCAATGGTTTCTTTACCAGTCAGGATTAAATCATAAGCACCTTCTTTAGCGATCGCAGCAATTTGACTTGCCACTACAAATGAATCATTGCTTTGCATATTGATACGAATTGCTTCGTCTCCACCCAGTGCTAAAGCTTTTCTAATAATTGGTTCTGCATCTGCTTCGCCCACCGTAATAAGATGAATGGTAGCAGTTGGATCTTGTTCTTTCGTTTCAATGGCTCTCACTAAGGCATACCACTCGTCGTATGGATTGATGATCCATTGAACGCCGTTTTCATCGAACTTTGTATTACCTTCGGCGAAGGCAATTTTAGATGTGGTGTCTGGTGTTTTGCTGATGCAAACTAATAACTTCATAGTCTAATACTTTATGGTTGTTTATGCAACTAATGCAAATATAAGATAAGATGCAACGAATTGAAAGAATTATTGAATTTTTAAATCAACAATCTAAGGATAATTTTTTAAGACATGCTTTAGCCTTAGAGTATATTAAAATAGGGGACTTACAAAAGGCAAAAGCCTTGTTTACTGAAATCTTGACTGAGTCACCGGATTATGTGGGTTCTTATTATCATTTAGCAAAATGTTTAGAAACGCTTTTAGAAAAGGATGCAGCGATTGAATGGTATGAAAAAGGGATGGCAGCTTGTAAATTAGCCAAGGATGACCATGCTTACAGAGAATTACTAGCAGCTTACGAAGATCTTGTTTATTAGATTCATCTTTTTTATTGCAATTCCATCAACGTAATTTTTTAGTTTTATAAACCTAGCCTTTGACTCAATTTTTGGTCAATGAATTGAAAAAAATGTTCAGGCTTATAAGTGCGCCATGCGCTAATCTCCATTAGCTCGATGTAGCGGTTTAATTTTCTCAATAAAAAATCATGTTGGGCTGTTGGATGGAAATTAACCAAAACGGCCCATCCATCTTCGTCGGATAATTCATCATACAACTCTTCGTAATAATCTTTATCCCCACTATGAAAATTGAATACATTTTCGGCAATCAAAATAAATTTAATGATGCCCTCTGCCATTAATTTATCAAGGACTTCTCGTTTCAATTCCATGATATCATTTTCAATCGTATCATTCCATTCCCCTATGAGTTCAATAATGGCAAATTTTGCATCATAGTCGGTGTACAAGATTTTTAAGTACAAAGTTTTGCTACCAAATTCATCCCATTGGGGATGGATATAATAATTGTACACAGTTTGTGAAAATTCAAATTCACTATAGGTCCTGCCAAAAAAAATAGACCTTGGATCTGCTTCTGCAGTGTATAAATGTCGCCAATGATAATAGGGTTCTATATCGTGCATGATGACCTAGTGTTTGCTATGGTATTCAATCAGGCCATCCATTGGGGATTTCACAATTTTGCCTAATTCAATTTCATAACCTTCGGCTAATTGTTTTAAGACATCCTTAAATCCATAAGCAACGCTACCCACAAAATGAATAGGATGCAACCAAGATTCATTTAATTTATTCAAATGGGTAAAAAAGAAATCGTTAAGCCCATCTTCAATTATATTTTCAATCATATAATGACCTCTATTTTCGACCAAGAAATCGGTGAAGCTGGCGATATAACTATTTGGCGTAGGTTCTTTATAGACTTTGTTTAAAATAGCAGCGCGATCCAACTTGTATTTCTTTTCAAACATATTCATCAATTCTTCGTCAAATGTCTTGTATAAAAAATACTGCAATACTTTTTTGCCTAGATACGCACCACTTCCTTCATCCCCCAATACATATCCTAAACCTGGACTGTTTTTTGTTATTTTTTTACCGTTGTAAAATCCCGCATTGGAGCCAGTGCCTAAAATACAAACCACTCCTTTTTTATTTTGACATGCAGCTCTTGCTATGGCCATTAAATCGGTTTGAATATCTAATGCTGCGTTCTTAAAAACGCTTTTTAAGGCTTTTTTTAAAATAACTACATTATCTGGATTGCTAAGGCCTGTCCCATAAAAATAGACTGCACCTACCTTGCTTAAATCTACCTTTTTATGGAATGACTTTTCTATTAATTGCACAATGTCTTGAAGACTTAAAAAATAGGGGCTAATGCCAGTTGTTTTAATGGTTTGACGCTTGCCGTTTTGCACTAAAGTCCATTGGCATTTTGTGGCACCGCTATCTGCTATTAAATAAGTCTTTTTCATGGTGGTTGAACTAGGGCATGAAATTAGCCATTTCATTTTGAATTGATGTAAATTTGCCAAGAATTCATACAACATGCAACAAAATCAACCTCGTTCTACCCAAACAAGTTGGGTCACCCCAATTGCCTATGCAGTCATTCTTTTATTGGGTATTGGTATAGGGATTTTTTTAAAAGGAAGTTTCTCCATTGGCTTTCCTTCACTTGATTCAAATTCAGCGATGGACGAGATCATTGAATTGGTAAAATCAAAATATGTGGATGAAGTAAATGTGGATAGCACTCAAACCAAACTAGCCGATTTTTATTTGGGACAATTAGATCCCCATTCTGTCTATATCCCACCAGCAGATTTGGTAGAGGCCAATGAGCAATTACAACCCAATTTTAAAGGGATAGGTATAGAGTTTCAACAATTCAGAGACAGCGTTTTTGTAGCTTATGTCATGCCAGGTGGTCCGGCCGAAAAAGTTGGATTAAAGACAGGTGATATTTTATTGACGGTGGATGATACGGTTCAATTATCCGGCAATAAATTAGATGGAGAAGCCATTAAGCGAAAAATAAAAGGCCCAGCAGAAGAAAATTTAAAATTAAGCGTGCTGCGTAATCAACAAAAAATGACTTTTAATTTAAATAGAGCATCTGTTCCAGTTTCTCCAATTGATGCTGCCTATATGTTGAGCGATACCATTGGATATATTAAAATTGTCAAATTTGCAGATAGAACCTATGAGGCTTTTATGCAAGCATTGGAGCCTTTATTAAAAAAAGGAATGAAATCTCTGGTGATTGATTTAAGAGGTAATGGAGGCGGATTGTTATCAGAAGCGGTTGGGATTGCAGATGAATTATTAGCAGGTAATAAATTAATTGTTTATACAGAAGGGCTACATGCCCCAAGAGTCAATTATTATAGTAAAAGAGAAGGTTTATTTGAAACAGGTGGATTGACGATTTTAATGGATGAAACATCAGCTTCTGCAAGTGAAGTGTTAGCAGGGGCTTTGCAAGATTGGGACAGAGCGAAAGTGGTAGGAAGAAGGTCTTATGGTAAAGGATTGGTACAACAACAATTTAGGTTATCCAATGGAGGTGCATTAAGATTGACTACTGCAAAATACTTTACACCATTGGGGCGTAATATCCAACGTCCATATCAAAATGGAAAGACGGCTTATGAGCATGATTTTATTGAAAGAATGACAGCATCTAGTAATGGAAATTTAGATACAGCATCTATTGGCAAAGCTTATAAAACACCAAAAGGCAATACCGTATATGGTGGTGGAGGTATTATTCCCAATCAATGGTTACCGACCAATGCATTGTATGCAGACTCGAACTATGCCAATTTATATCTTCAAGGCTCCATAAATGAATTTGTGTTACAATATTATCTTTCAGCACAAAAGTTGATGAATCAATATCCATCTGTTCAAGCATTTGTTGCTGATTATGCCAAGCAAGACCTCACAAAATCATTGGATCAATATTTACGAAAGACAAAGCAAAAAGGATTGCCTGCAACGATGTTGCAAAATCCACTTCTACAACAACAATTGGTGGCTTATTTAGCACGTTGTAAATGGTATAAGCAGGGTTATTATGAAGCTATTAATTTAATGGATAGCAATTTTAAGTCTGTAGCAAAAAATTAAGTTATTTTTTTAATCTTCTAAGGTAAAAAAGGAAGAAATTTTTCTGTTTGAATGGTTGTTAAAACTGGTGCAGTATCATTTAAATGTTGACCATTTAATGCAGTTTCATATTTCTTTAAATAATTTACTGTCATTTGCGTACTTGTGAAATTGTCCATCACATATTGATGACAGATTTTTGTATCAAATTGACCTGCATGTTGAATGCCCTCTACAAGTGTACTCAATGAATTACTTGTGATGCCTACACTTGGGTGAATGATTTCTGTCAAGGAGCCATAAGGCGAACCAAAGACGGGACATCCAAAATAGAGGCTCTCCACAATGGATAATCCAAAAGGCTCATTCCATAGGACTGGAAAAATCAAACCTTTGGAACCTTTGAGTAGGTTATTTTTTTCTGCACCGCCAACCATCCCATCAAAATGTATGTGAGGATCAAAGGTCAGTCGAATGCCTTGGTTGAAGTTGAATCTTTTGCCGCCCAATATCCTTAATTTGATTTTTGCATCTTGTGCGATCTTAATAGCGCCTCTTACATTTTTTACCCTCCATGCTGCGTCACCTAAGAAATGAAAATAATTTCTTTTTTGATCTAATCCTGGATCTCCATAATCATCCGGATCAATGCCATTATGTACATAAGAGACACTACCGTATCTGCTTGCATGATTTTTTGACACAAAGACCGTGTTGATATCCATTGGATTTTGGTCATTGGTATTGCCATGTAAGGTGAAAATATAAGGGATCTTAGGGGTCTCATTGACCTTGCAGTTTAAATGCACCAGATCCACCCCAGCGGGTATTTGTTGATTAAATGGAATGTCATGATTTAATACATGCACACTCGTTGCAAAATCGCAATAGGAACCTGGACCAACCAAGTAGGAGACTTTGTGCCCCATATGCACCAATTGCTTACCAAGCCACCAAATAACCCTTTCGGTCCCCCCATATTGCTTGACTGGGATACTGGTATTGTTAACGATAAGGATATGCATGCCCAAATTTACGATAAAAATTGAAGGGAAAAGGGAGTGAATGCACGCTAGTCATTTTTTTTATGATTGCTTTTGAAAAAGTCTTAACTTCAAAACCTTAATAAAAATTTGATTGCATGAAAAGACTTTTAACCATCTCGGCCCTTTTTTGTACTTTATTCGTACAAGCACAAATTAAAGCGACATCCGCTCAAGAAAGATTAAAAACAATTGACCAAAGAAAGCAATTGTTGAGTAGATCTACTTTAAATGAAACTAGTTTCAGAAATATTGGCCCCTCTATTATGAGTGGTCGTGTGGTGGACATTGAGGTGAATCCTCAAGACCCTACAGAATTTTATGTAGCATATGCTTCGGGTGGTTTATGGCATACAAAAAACAATGGACAAAGCTTTGTATCCATTTTTGATTCAGTAGATGTATTAACGATTGGAGATATTGCTGTGAACTGGCAGAACAGACATATTTGGGTAGGTACAGGCGAAGTCAATAGTAGTCGTTCTACTTATGCTGGTTTAGGGCTTTATCGTTCATCTAATAATGGCAAGTCTTGGGAATATCTTGGATTGCCAGAGAGTCACCATATTGGTAAGATTCAATTATCTGCCAAAGATCCTAATACTGCATGGGTGGCTGTGCTAGGTCATTTATATTCAGAGAGCAAAGAAAGAGGAATCTATAAAACAACTGATGCTGGTAAAACTTGGAACCAAACTTTAGCATTGGATGCCAATACGGGTGCAGTTGATTTAGATATGGATCCAAGTAACGAACAAGTTTTGTATGCTGCAATGTGGTATAGAACAAGAACAGCTTCCAATTTTGAAGAAGCAGGAAAAACTTCAGGTATTTATAAGAGTACAGATGGTGGTGACAAATGGACTTTAATGTCTACGCCAACAAGCGGGTTTCCTTCTGGGGATGGAGTTGGTAGAATTGGTTTAGCAGTGTATCCAAAAAATCCTTCTATTGTGTATGCAATCGTGGATAATAATTTTCAACAACCGGATACTGCGATGCAAAAAGCAGCAGACACCACAAGATATGTATTAAGAGATTTTAAAGCATTGACTTTAGATCAGTTCCTTGCTTTAGATGATAAAAAATTAAATGCTTTTTTAAAGTCACCAAGAAATGGCATCCCTACAAAATACAATGCAGAAAATCTTAAGCAAGATGTAAAGTCTGGTAAATTAGCACCTAATTGTATTTGGGATTATTTATATGATGCGAATACTGCTTTATTTGAAACACCAATTTATGGTGCGCAAGTATATCGTTCAGACAATGCGGGTTTGAGCTGGGTTAAAACACATGTTAAGCCAATAGAATTGTATAGTACTTATGGCTATTATTTTGGTAAAGTATTTGTGAGCCCAAGCAATCCAGATAAAATTGCCATCACGGGCGTAAGCGTTTTATTAAGTACGGATGGTGGAAAAACATTTAGTTCAATTGGCAAGGAGAATGTGCACGCGGACCATCACTTTGTATGGATGAATGGACAAAATGATAGCCATATGATTATTGGTAACGACGGTGGATGTAATATTACTTATGACAATGGAGCACATTGGTTTAAAGCCAATACACCAGCAGTTGGACAGTTTTACAATATCGCAATCGATATGGCGAAGCCGTATAATGTGTATGGTGGATTACAAGACAATGGTACTTGGTTTGGATCAAGTGCAACAAAGGAAAACTATGATTGGTATGATGGTGGACACAATCCATATACGATGTTAGGTGGGGGAGATGGTATGCAAGTGCAAGTAGATTGGAGAGATAACAAAACTGTGTATAGTGGTTCTCAATTTGGAGCTTATAGCAGACAAAATTTAGTGTCTAAGGAACGTAAAAGTGTGCGTCCAACACGTGATTTAGGTGAGCCTGCAGTAAGATACAATTGGCAGTCACCAATTTTATTGAGTCGTCACAATCAAGATGTGTTTTATTTTGGTTCTAACAAATTCCACCGCTCTATGAGTAAGGGAGATAGTTTAGTGACATTAAGCAATGATTTAACCACCAATCCTATTCAAGGAGATGTGCCTTTTGGAACAACCACTACAATTAGCGAAAGTCCAATTCGTTTTGGATTGATCTATGTAGGAACGGATGATGGTAATGTGCAAGTATCCAAAGATGGTGGCAATAGTTTTACTATGATTAGCCAAAAATTACCTAAGGGTTTATATATAAGTAGGGTAATTGCGAGTAAGTACAATGTTGCAAGAGTATATGTAACATTGAATGGATATCGTAACGATCACTTTAATGCGTATGTATATCAAAGTGATGATTATGGAACTACTTGGAAGCAAATCATGAAAGACTTACCATCAGAACCAGTGAACGTCATTAAGGAAGATGCTGTTTCGGATCAAGTATTGTATGTAGGCACTGATGGTGGATTGTATGTGAGTTTGGATGGCGGTAATAGTTCTATGGCATGGACGAAAGGCTTGCCAGCAAGTGTTCCTGTGCATGATTTAGAGATTCACCCAAGAGACCATGAAATTGTTTTAGGTACGCATGGCCGTAGTTTGTATGTAGGTAAATTAGATGCTTTAAGAAAGCAATTGAAATAAATTTAACTGATCTACTAAAAAGGGCTAACTAATTTTAATTAGTTAGCCCTTTTTAATGTAGAACTATACGTTTAGTCTTATAATTATTTTTTCTTTCTTTTTTAATTTATACTTTTAAATATGCTTGTTCTTTTTGAACCAGTAAATCAAATACTTTTTGTAAAATAGGGGAGTCGTTTGGAATCGTAGTTGTATCAATTTGACTAATTGGAATGATACGTTTTGTAGAACTGGCAATGAATGCACCTTTAGCGGTCTTAATTTCATCAAGGGCTATTGGTCTTTCTTCGACTGTGATGCCATTTGCAGTGGCTTCTTCTAAAATATTTTTTCTAGTGATCCCTTTTAAGATTTGGTCTTTAGCAGTTACAATATGTCCTTTCTCTGAAATCAAGAAAAAATTGGATCTAGGACATTCTCTGATCATCCCCTCATGCGTGTATAAAATATCTTGACCCCCAAATGCTTTCAATTGAGGTTGTAAGTATATCGCCATTAAGTAATCCGTTGTTTTAACCTGTGGCAATTGGCGTTGAAACGGATGACTCATCAATGCAAAAGGACTCACCGAAAATTGATTGGAAGGAATTGGTAAGGGTTGTTGAATAATCGTCAACCTAGGTTGCTCTAAAGTATAGCCATCCGAACTATCTCCTCCAGATACAATCAATTTTAGTCCAGAATAGGGCATATCATTTTTTGCCACTAATTCCATCACGATTTTCAAAATCGCCTCCTTGGACTGAGGCACATCCATATGCATCAATGCTGCCGACTGGTACAAACGGTCTAAATGGTCTTGAACAAACAAAGGCTTGTTGTCCACTACCCTTAGGTAGTCGAAAATGCCATAACCTCTTTGAATCAATAAGTCGTTCAATGACATGCCGGTTTGGCTAAAAGGACTTATTTGTTCGTTGTAATAGCAGCTAATGTTTTCCAAAATGGTTGATTTAGAGTCTAAAATTACTTAAAAATTGCAGAATGGGGTTTAATTCAAGGAATTAGGTTGACAAAGTTTAAATTATATTAATATTATAAAAATATGTTACTTTTATTTACCCCAAGAGTATATAAATTATTTTTTAAATATGTTTTTTCAATGTTTCAGAAATTTTTAATTAGTATACTTTTTGCTATCATCTTTAATGATGTACATGCTCAAAAGTGGATTGTAAAGGATAGTATTTTAGTTTTTCCTCAGGGGTTTTCGTCATGGTTACAAAGAAATAATGGTGGGGTTGATCCAGCAAACCCAGGTCCTGGAAATCAACAGGGTCCTCTTGGTAATATTGGGACGAATCAAGGAGTAGATTTTTTTGATTTTAATAAAGATGGTTTACCAGATTTAACCTTCCAATTATTTCCAAGTAATAATATTACAAGAGAATATGTCAAAGGAATATTTATTCAAAATTCCGAAGGTAAATTTATCTTAGATACAAATTATGTTATAAAGGCAAAAGGGGATATGTGGCTTGGTGGTTTTGGAGATTTTAATGGAGATGGGCTAACAGACTATCATTACATTATACAAAATTATCATGGTGCGGACAGTAATAGAAAATATAGTCCAGAAATGATCAATGATCATTGGCCAGAGAAGGTTTTTATGAATAATGGAAAAACCTTTGATACTTTAACCTTAGATGTCAATAATTTATTTGTAGAATCAACCTATACGGCAGATATTGATCAAGATGGAGCTGATGAAATTATTGCTACCGGAAGATATCCAGCTGTAATGAATGTTTATAAGTACGATAAGTCAAAAAAGCAATTTTACAAAATGCTACCTGATTTATCAAAAACATGGACTACAAGATTTGATCCAAATATAAGCAGATATCCTCTTTTTAATGTGGCCAATTCAAATAATCAAAATGAATTTGCAACAATTTTATCTGATAATTCTAATTCAAAAGAAATCGGACAACCAGACTGGCAGCCCTATAATTTTAAAACTTTTACTTATGCAAAGTATGATTTTAAAACAAATAAAATTCAAACATTTAGCTTAAATAGAGACTCTATTTTAATTCCTGTAAAATATTCAAAACAAGATGCGGATGATTATTATAGGTTTTGTATCCATGAAAAAATAACTGCTTATAAAATGGATATTGATAAAAATGGTGAAGAAGAAATTGTGGTTGGTGGGTTTTATATGAATAATTATTATGTAAAAAATGTACAAAGATATGCATATGGCTGGAAGGTTTTAAGCTTAAATGGCAATGACCTTACCACGAAATTTTTCAAAGACAGTGGAATTGATAGGGGTACAGAGTTACTCCCTCTAGGATTAGATATTGATGAAACAGCTGATGGTATGGAAATGATACCAGGTACTTGGGGCTTAGGATTACAAAATTACATAGATGGAAGTCCTAGCTTAGGATATTACTATAAAATCGTTAATGGTAAATTTGAAAAAACTGTAATCAGTGATCTAAAATTAGAATCGGGAAAGAAATTAGATAGCAGCTATTTTAAAGAAATGCAACTTAATAAATATCCTAATTTCAAAAAAAATAAAAATGCACTCTTAATGTATGATTTTAATAATATAAAGAGAGCTTCTATTTTGTTTCAAGTGAGTTGTTCAGAAGTAACTAAGCCAATTTTTGAAAAAACTAAATATAGCATATGTGGCATTGATAGTAGTATTGTTAAGCTCACTAACTATACAAAATCAGATAGTACAATTTGGTATGTGAATAATAAACCAAAAGCTATCAATACGGATCAATTAGTCTTTAAGTCTAATGATACATTTTACGTTACCAGAATTGATACAAATGGTTGCACTAAAACTTCTGATGTTATCGTAATATTAAAGTTCTCTAACCCAGTTACGCCTATACTTTCTCGAGACACTTCTAATAGTTTAATTTCAAATGCATTAATTGGCAATACTTGGTTTAAAGACGGCATATTAATTTCAGATACTACTCAAAAATTAAAACCTTCTAGTCCAGGTTCTTACTCGGTTAAAACAACTCAAAATGGATGCATTAGTGCAATGAGTAGTCCTTATTATTATCTAGTTACAGATATTGTACAATTTAATAATGGGGAGTTTATAAAATTAATTCCAAATCCTTTCATTAATTTTGTAAATATTGACTTTGTTGTCAAAGGGCATCAAAGATTGAATATCGAAGTGTTCTCTTTTACAACAGGGGCAAAACTGGCAACAAGAATTGGTATTACAGCAGGATCAAGATTAACATTCAATGAATTAAATCCAGGTGTTTACTTTGTAAGAGTTTCTTCTCCTGACTTAAAAATAGTTCATCAGTTTAAAATGGTTAAATTATAATTTATGATAAGTAAAAAAATCGTCTTTAATAAACTAAGCATCCTAGCATTTGCTTCCTGTGTTTTTATATTTGCTGGTTGTAGTAAAGGAGGAGATAGTCCTACACCTACACCTACACCTCCAACACCTCCACCGGTAGTTGTTGCAGAGTCTGATATTGTGTTTAAAGTTGATGTAGCTGGTGCAGAAGTGAATTATACCACTGTTTATTCAGTGGTTGGAACTACGTTGCTGATGAATACAAATATTACCTCTACATTACCAAAAGATGGTGTGACAATTGATGTGACTGTAAAAAAGAAATTGGATAATTCGGTTGTATTCAGTTCAAACATCTCTTCTTCTGCAGCTAGCAATCCAGTTACGATTACTGGATTAACATCTGGTGTTTTATGTGCTGCAACAATCACTGTTACCTCAAAGTCAAAAGCGTCCAATACAGCTTTTAAGACATTTGAATTAGCCTCAAAGTAGCCCCCCTTTTTTATTCCCTTTTAAGACCGTCCCTTTACTTATTATTGGGACGGTTTTTTTTGTACGATTGTCTTATCTTTAGGCTTAAGAATACGAACTTATGAGTCAGGTAGCAAAAAATACATGGGGTGCTGGCTTTTGTACCTTTTTATATTTAATTGTCCATTTTATCCCTGATTTTGGAGGGGCGGATGTGATGGGATCCCAGTGGTTGTATGTTAGTTTGGTTGACTTTACCATACTCTCTTATATTTTATTCAATCAACAACAGTATAAAACTGCCATAGAGGCAATCTTAAAGTTAAAATTCACGATTGTATATAGCTTCTTAGTTATTTGGGCATTGCTTTCCATTGCCTATTCTATTAATGCCATTGAAAGTTTGGTTTGTTTGGCTAGGCTATTAAGTACTTACTTAATTTTTATCAACTTATCCATCCTATTTTATAAAAAAGAACTGACAACCCTTTTTAATGTAGTTGCTATTTTAGTAGGGGTGGTACTATTTTTTGATGCACTCTATGTGATCACAGGGTTCTCTAAGAATATGATGGATATGAATTTGGATCAGAATATTCTTAGCTTAACTGGCAAGAATGGGAATAAGAACGTGATGGCAGCTAGCATATTAATTAAATTTCCTTTCTTACTTTTTGTGATTGTACATAATCAATTAATTGGGAAAATAGCGGGATTCATTGTTTTATTTTTAGGGATGATGGCCTTATTTATTTTAAACACAAGGTCAACCTATGTGGGTTTAGGCGTTTTGTTTGTAATTTTTAGCTTATCCATTATTATATTGAAAAAGAAAGAAGGTTTTAAAACAATTGGAATTAACCTTGCTTATTTTATCCTTCCTTTACTTTTATCCTTTTTTGCTGCCAATGGCATGTTGACTAAAGCTGTTGATTTACAAGGGTTTCAGGGCGGATATGGTACCATTACAAAAAGAGTAGGGGATATCAGCTTAGCAAGCGAGCAAAATAGTAGGATAAAATTATGGAAAGCTGCTATTGATTATTCCACCAAACATCCATTCTTAGGTGCAGGTTATGGCAACTGGAAATTGGCGTCTATCCCTTACGAAAAAGAGTATACCAACGATTTATTTGTGCCCTATCATTGTCATAATGATTATATCGAAATGTTTGCAGACCTTGGGATTATTGGAGGTATTAGTTTTGCTGCTTTATTTGTATTACTTGGCTTTACTACAATTCAATTTTGGCGACAATCAAAAGACAATGACCATAAATTGATAACAGCAATTGCATTCATGACTATCGCTTGTTATTTTGTAGATGCTTTTTTTAATTTCCCTGCCGAAAGAACTTCCATGCAGACGATGTTTGCCTTGTCTGCCGCTCTATTATTTTTACCAATTTATTTTACAGGTACAAATACGATTAGCCAAAAGAAAGATTTTAAATTTTCCATATTGTTATTCATCCCATTATTGTTACTTGTAGGCGCTATTTATGTGAATTATCAAACCTATACCTCGTTAAAAGTTCAGAAGTATGTAATGGGGGAGATCAATGAAGACCCTAAAATGGCATTAGACGAAGTGAAGGATGCATTCCCTGCAATACCTAATCTATCTACCTCTACACTCCCTATTAAAGCATTAGTAGCCAGGTATTTCTTAAGAGATAAGATGAATGATGAAGCCATGCGCTTATTGAATGAAAGTGAAAACGTGAATCCATACTTGCATTATAATGACTTTATCAAAACCGCTATTTTTTCGACACAAGGCAAATTTGATAGTACTTTTTACTATGCAAAAAAAGCATTTTACAATTGGCCAAGAGCAACAAGCTATTATAAGAATATGATTTTCGCAGCGGCTAAAATGAAAGACACAGCAGAAGCTACCAAGGCTTTTAAGACTTATATCAAATACAGAAATAGTGGAGAAGGATGGAACCAATACATTTTAGGATTAATTGAAATCAACCAAACACCAATAACTGTTACAAGGGCTTTATTAGATACAGCGATTTCAAGATTCCCAGCAGATAGTGCAATTTTTGTGAACACAAAATCATTATTGTACGGCACTGCAATATCAAGAGGTAGTTTGCCTAATTATGCTGCATTAGGTGCACAGGCTTTTCAGAACGGTAAGTATAAGGTAGCTGCAAATTATTATTTACAAGCGAGTGCTGCAGACCCTGGTAATTACACACATTTTGAAAATATAGGGATTTGTTATTACACTGCTAAGTCTTATGAAAAAGCTATTCAATACTTTAATAGAGCAATAGATTTAACATCCGCCAATACAGGCAAGTCTGAATTTTTTAAAGCGATGTCCTATATCGCTTCGGGTAATAATGCAGCAGGATGTAGTGCTTTACAAGCTGCAAAGCGTAAAAATTATCCTGGAGTAGATGCTCAAATTGCACAGTATTGTAAATAGATTACAATTAATAGCTATTTTACTCTAGTCCATACATCTGTTCTGCCAATCACACTAATGCCAATATAGCCTCTAACATTTAATGTGTTTTTATCTTTAGCGGTAATGGTGCATTTATATTCTTTACCAGATTTTGGGTCGTAGATATGTCCATTCTCCCATTTGCCATCGCTTTCATTAAATGAGAAACCCCAAAGATTAATTAAGCCCAACAAAGGTCTACTGTGTAAAGTTGCATTAGGATGTTTGGTATCTGTTTTTGGCTTGTTGGTTGTTGGATCTATTGGTTCGCTTAACCAAACAATTTTACCCTGAAAATTATTTGCATTTTTATAGATCTCCACTCTTGCATTGCCTGTGCCTGTTACCCAGGTTCCAAGAATCTGATCTGCATCTTTTTGAGCAAATAGGGACTGAGTGGTTAGGATGAGAACAAATAGGAATAGAAGCTTTTTCATACGCAATTTTTAATTGATGATTAATTTAATATTAATGCTTCAATTGGAGTGGTTTTGTTGAAGAAAACTATTATTTTCTATACCAACCTAGCCACAGAAAATAATACAAAAGACTACAAAAGCCTGCCACAAGGGTATAAAAAAACTCCGATTTCTTAACGATTTCGGAGTTTTTAGTGCTTATTACAAGCTAGATTGTGAACTGGCTGGGACTCGAACCCAGGGCCCATACATTAAAAGTGTATTGCTCTACCAACTGAGCTACCAATTCTAACCCGTTTCCCTTTTGAGGAGTGCAAAAATAAGGATTAATCGAAACAAACCAAATAAATAGGCAACTTTATTTCCCCAAATCAGCTCCTAAGTGGTTCATCTTCAAATAACAATTACTTTTGTACAAACACATTTTTATGTCTGTATTTAACAATCAAGTTGTCGTCATAACGGGTGGGTCTGATGGCATCGGAAAGGCTTTGGTAGAGCAGTTTCTAGCCTTGGGCGCAAAAGTCGCAACCTGTGGAAGAAGTCAGGATAAATTAAATCAATTGCAAGTGCAGCATCCTGGTGCAAATTTATTTTTAAAGGGTGTAGATGTGCGTAACGAACTAGAATGTGAACAATTTATTGCAGATGTCGTAGCGACTTGGGGACAGATAGATGTGTTAATCAACAATGCAGGAATCAGCATGAGGGCTTTGATCACGGAAACCACCACCGAAACTTTGAAGCAAGTGATGGATATCAATTTCTGGGGGACAGTATACACAACTAAGGCGGCATTGCCTTCTATTTTAAAGCAGAAAGGGGTTATTGTTGGCGTGTCTTCTATAGCAGGGTATCGTGGTTTGCCAGGAAGAAGTGGCTATTCTGCGTCTAAATTTGCCTTAAATGGCTGGCTGGAGTCCATTAAAACCGAATTATTACACACAGGCACACATGTAATGTGGGTTTGTCCTGGTTTTACAAGCTCCAATATCCGCAATGCGGCCTTGAATAAGGATGCTAAATCACAAGGTGAGTCGCCGATGGATGAGGGCGTAATGATGTCTTCTGAGGAATGTGCTGGGCATATCATCCACGCGATTGAAAAGCGCAAACGTACCTTGGTCCTCACTTTTACAGGAAAGCGTGCTGTTTTTATGAATAAATTTTTTCCGGGTTTGGCGGATAAACTGACTTTCAATTTTTTCTTTAAAAACGGCCAGCTCATTAAATAGGGGCAATTGCTTTAAAGTATTGATACTCATTTAAAAATTAGGGCTTAACCATAAAATAAAGGACTTATTTTTTCGTTTAAGATTAAATATGCCATTAATAACTTTAACATCGGATATTGGCCAAGATGATTTTATCATTGGTGCTGTTAAAGGGCAAATATTGTCAACTATTCCAGGTTGTGTGATTGCAGATATCACACATTATTTATCAAGTAAGAATTACCAACAAGGGGCCTATATTTTTAACAATGCTGCAAAGTATTATCCTGCTGGCACCGTGCATGTGGTGATGGTGAATGCGTTTCAGTTTCCTTCGGATCATTTATTATTTGCCCAGTACAATGGGCATTATTTTATCACACCAGACAATGGTTTTTTGACTATGATGCTGGGTTTGAAGCCTAAGGAGATTGTTCGAATCGATTGTAAAGGGGCTGGCACATTCATACAAATGACCGAGCGCATGGTAGAGGCGATTGCGTATTTTTTTGCTTCTGGAACTTTGGAGGAAGCGGGTGAAAGAACCGATACGATTCAAGAAATCTACCCAATGCAACCTACTTTGGGTCCAGATTGGATGGAGGGCCAAATTTTATTCATCGACCAGTTTGAGAATGTGGTGGTGAATATTCGAAAGGAAGAGTTTGATTTTCATGCCAAGGGCAGGGCCTTTAAGATTGTATTTACCCGAAATGAAACCATTGAAAATTTAAGTCAAAACTATGGATCGGTGCCTGTGGCCGATAAGATGGCCTGGTTTAACTCTGCTGGATATTTAGAGATTGCGGTGAGAGGGGGGAATATGGCAGGTTTATTTGGTTTGAGCAAATACGACGAAAACCAGTCTAGTAAACAACGTCCGAACGACAATAAGTGGTTTTTCCAGATGGTGCGTGTTTTCTTTGAATAGTTAATATTTGTTTTTTCATTTGCCTTTTTCGGGGTATTTTTGCTCCCTATAAACACTTAA
>Ga0304730_1000647_pt1 | contig 29018 bp, 43 predicted proteins | sample M_130628_MF_Meta_FD_190474 | JGI IMG/M metagenome (GOLD analysis project Ga0304730, IMG submission 190474) | Freshwater microbial communities from Lake Montjoie, Canada to study carbon cycling - M_130628_MF_MetaG (v2) (version 2) | ecosystem: Environmental > Aquatic > Freshwater > Lake | place...
GATCGTAGCGCAGAACGCAGCGGCGGTAACGACCAAGCTGCAACAGATGGCGTCTGGCTTTGTCTACAACCGCGACGCAGGGCCGGGGTCGATATGGTTTAGCAGCCACAAGTTTGACCGGCTGGAAGAGTTGCTGGCAGAAAACCAGCGGGCCAATACGCTAGTAGCGTATACATACCAAGAAGAGTTGGCGGAACTAAAGCGCCGCTTCCCGCACGCAAAGACGATGGATGATGACAACATCATCGAACGCTGGAACGCAGGCGAGGTCGAGTTGCTGCTAGCCCACCCTAAGTCGGCAGGCCACGGCCTGAACCTACAGCATGGCGGATGCCACATGGTGTTCCTGTCGCTGCCGTGGTCGCTGGAGTTGTACGAACAGACGGTCGGGCGGTTGCATCGCAGCGGCCAGACAAAGGATGTCTGGGTCTATGTGATGTTGACCGAAAAGAGTATCGACGAACGCATATGGGCGGCGCTGCACGACAAGCGTGCGGTGTCCGACATAGCACTAGAGGAACTAAAAAATGAGTAAACTAAACTGGCGGTCGATGATTGCCGTGCTGTCTGACCTTACAGAAGACCAGCTAAAGCAGGCGCTGGACGCTGAACTGAAGACGCACAAGCGCCCAGCCATCGCCCGGCGGTTGCACCAGCGTTACTCTGCCATGCGGACAGCGCGGGAGCGTGTCGAGATTATGATAGGTATGAAGAAATGACAGACCATGCGGCAGCCGCAGCAGAGGCACTGGAAAAGGTGCTTGCCATGCTGCGGGCAGGCCATGTGCCAGAAGACTTAGGCGAGGCAGTAATACTAATCGGTCGCCTGATGGCTAGGCGCACCTAGCATTTCGGTTGTGACCATGACGCGGCCCACAGCGCCGTACTTTTTATGGTACGTGATGGCCCAGGCTGCACGGTCTGCAATCCATCCGCCGCGTGCAGCGTAGGCATCCCGCGCAGCCAGCGTTGGATGCTGCACCACAGTGACGCCGTTGTATTCTTTCTCGTCGCGGTGATGACGGTGGCCGCAGTGTATCTCACGGCGCGTAGTGCGGCCCCACTGTTGCGGGAACTGCGCGGCGAACAACAGCGGCAGTGATTCGTTCTTGACCTTGTGGCCGTGATGCACGCCTATCATGGTGTTGCCCCACTCGAACACGTAGAACGGCAGCACGCTGTCGTTGACAGTGACGCGCGGGTCTTCTTCGTAATGCACCGCGAACAGATCAGCTAACCAGCCGCTGCTTTCTACGTCGTGATTGCCTTCGGCTATAATCAGATACACTTCCTGATGGCGCTGCAATGACAGCGCGACCAGAGAGCGGATGATCCGTATGGCTGCGCGGCGTATCTTAGGGAAGCGGCTGTCCGCATCTAGGACGTGTTTACCTGTTGGTGTTACGGGTGTCTTGCCGTCGGTGTGCAGAAAGTCACCTTGGATGTTGACAATTGCCGTATGCGCTAACGGGCTTTGATTTATCATCTGTACCAGCGCCGCAAGAATAGTTTTCTCTGCGATGGACACAGACCAATCCGCCCCGCCTTCCTGATGCCACGCCAGCATACCAAGGTGATAATCAGTGAATGTGTACAGGTTGCACAGATGCTCTTCAGAAGCCACTGGCGCAACGACAATGTCCGCCGGCTGTATCTGGTCCTTGAAGCCAGCGACTGTCTCGCGCATGGCTTCTATCAGCGCATCATGCGTTAGCGACGCCTTAACCCACTGGCCTGACGGCTTGCCTTCGGAGTTGTAGTAGGTTGACACACCCTTGCTGACATAGCCCTGCGGCACAGGCCGGGTGAAGTCATGCTCTGGTGCGTAACCTCGCAACGCTGCCTTCTTCTTGACTGCGATGTAGGCATCGCTTGCGCCGCCTTGGTTGATACCTAATGCAATTGATGCAGCCCTAGCGCCGCCGTGTAACTCGATGGCTTCCAGCATCTCGCGTTGGCGGGGCGTACAATAGTTGTACAAGTTTGGGTCTATCGTTATAGTAGGCGGCATTTATTTGCCTTTCGGGCAATCAGCCTCACAGATACAAATAAAGGCGCTGTTATGCGCCTCAATTTCACTGACAGTTTCTGATGTATCTTTTGTTACATCGTAACTAATGGGTTTCGCAATAGCACAATAGCTATTTACGGGAACGGTCGAAACGGTCGCGCAACCGTTCGTCACGCTCAGGATCAGGGACGCTGATAGCAGCCGCGCCAAGTTCAATCTGCTCATTGATGGCATCGTTCATTTCCTTAATGGTTTCCTGACGCCCCTGCCGCTTCCAACGGTTCTCATTCCAAAGCCCTAACAGCTTGTTAATGATACCCAGCAGGGCCGTCAGGAACTTCATTATTCGGCGGGGGCTTCGGCTAGGAACATGGCAACTACGCCAGCCAGACCGGCAACTGCCGTAGATACTGTGGCCCACTCTGCGTCGGACAAGCCGAACGCCAAAGCAATACCAGCGAAGCCTGCATAGGTGCTAGGCTCTTTCAAACGGTTTACTAACCAAGATATGATTTTCATGTCATTTTCCTTTCGGGTAAAACTTCCAAGGCAGTTCCCAGTGCGGGCCATCCTTGAACGCGCGCCAATCGCCGCCCCATTGAAGCGGGACTTTCTCATCCGCCGCAGCGGCTTTAACTACTTTAGCCAGCTTGTGATACAGCGGCCAATCCCAACGCACTTCGCCAGCAATCATAGGCGCCAGATCGACAGCGTGTCCGGTGATGTGACGTGAGTTCATAGTCTTCGATGCGCCTTGGCTGACTAGTTGCTTCTGCCGTTCGACGCTGCGTATGCCTTCTAACACAGTAAAGTCAAGGTCTGACAGCACCGCAGCCTTCTTGACCACACGCACCAAGTCAGGGTGGACGCCTTCAAGCCGTGACAAACTGCGCTGGCCTAAGACTATGGTCATGCAGCGCCTTTCTGAATTAGGTTAAACAATATGCCAACCAGCAGTACAATGATCGTACCGCAAGCAGTCATACCGACGCTCTCCAGACGCTTCATCCGCGCGCAGATACTTTCGTACCGGAACGCGCAGACTTGTTCGTGCGTGTTAAGCTGCGCTTGTGTTTCGTCGATAGTAGCCATTGTTAGCGCCTCATAGCATTAGGAGATTTAAACCGCATATTTTCAGGTAATGTACCGTATATCGGTACAGGATAACCTTCTGAAAAATCAATATCTACCAGCGGATTGCCAGACTCAGGATCAAAGTCAGGAAAGCCATACTGTGCCCCTATTGTCGGCGGCGTTACGTTTTGCGTTGCTATCTGGGACACGGCTTGTTGTCTGACAGGCGCCGCCGGCACCCCATACAGCATTTTGTTTATGTAATCTTCAGCAGGCTTTACACGCAACAAATCACCCGCTTGACGCGGCGACGCCAACGCAGGGGCTAATGCGTTCATCGTTCTTTCAGATGCTTTCTCTGCCTGCCTTACACCAAACTGCTGCGCGGCCACACCGCCGCCACCAATCTTGGGTATGCTACCTACTAATCGCGCGCCTGCGGTAAACGCATTTGGCACAGACGGCTGTAGCATTTCACCAACTTTAGCGCCGGCGCCTTGAGCAAAGTTTAACTTCTGCGATTGAGACAAATCATCAAGACCTGTCTGTGATACTTTACGTTGCGCTTCAATATCACGGCCCAGCTTGTTAGCCGTGGCTAAATCTGGCCCTTGCATTTCTACGTTGATGTCGTAGCGGCCCGGACCAAGAATGCTTTCAACAAAGTCAGGGTCTTCACCTTTCATCACCTTAGCAAATCGTGCTTCGGGCAGCTTGGCAAGTTCACGCTGGAACTGTTGGCGCTCAATACCTTTCATGCCTTCGGAAAAAGTATCTAGGTACTTGCGCCATTTACCGCCGCCACCAGCGGCAGCATCGATTGCAGCGTCAATAGGTTTTTGCGCCGCCGCGACAAGCTGAGATGTGCCTTGCCGTAACGCTTTAGGGTCTGAAGTACCTAGTATGCTAGACACAAAAGAACTCATTTCGCGGCGGGCCAAGTTAAGCCCTTCCGCGTCGATGATACCCCCAAACTTATCCGCGCGGCGTTGCAGATTGTTGGCAAACTCTGACAGTATCTTATACCGATCAGGGCTAACAAACTGCGCTGCGTCTGCTTCTGCCCGCAGATTGTTCACTACCTGTGAAATATCCAATGGCGCCAGCCCTTGCGCGCGCAAGTTGGCCGCAACTTCTTCGGCGGAGCGCGCGTCGGCGAACGCTTGATTGGCACTGTATGACGTTTGGTCTGCGCCACTGGTAAACATTGGCGAATCACCAAAATATTTGCTGGCGCCTGTAAGACGGCGGGCGCTGTTTTCCAGTTCTTTTGCCAACGCAGTAGCAGCCGCGGCGTCTTGTTCTGCGGGAACAATTTGCAGCCGGCCAACATCCGCTGGGTTTAGGGCTTCGGCGCGCAGTATGTTTGTTTTGTCTTGCAATGCTTTCTTAGTAGAAGCTATGTTGCGTACTGAAGCTGTTTGATTTTCGCCGCCGCTAATGACTTGGCGCATACGGTTTTGCCCGGCTGCGCGCTGCTGCGCTACAGCCAGAAGCGGGTCGCTTTGTTTGCTGGCGCTGGCAATGCGGGTGGCCGCAGCCAGTTCAGGCGTAAGCAGATTACGTGATGCCAAAAACTCAGCCGTGTTGGCCTTGATGTTCTTCGGCGCATTTCGCAATGCACTTTCAATTTTGGTTGCGTTGGCGCTTATTACTTCGCGTAGGATTCGCGCGGCTTCTACCGGCCCGGCGCGGCCCATGATAAGGTCGTAAGTTTTGCCTGCGCCAAACTTGAGGATGTGACCAAGTATAGGCACAGTAGCGCCCGACAACGCTGCGTCTAATACGTCTTGATCCGTAAACGCAGCAGATATGGCATTCGCGCCAGCGCCGCCCGCAGCGCGGACTGCGTTCCGGCCCGCCCGTGACTTAACAATAATGCTGCCCGCTTTTTCAGCCGCCTTTGTTGGCGCGCGTACACCCGCGCCGCCGGACGTTACCGCCCGGCCTATTTTTTCTATTACAGGGCCTGCACGCGACATAACGGGTGTAAGCGCCCTGCCGCCTAATTGTATTCCCGCACCACCCAACATAGCTATTGGCGCTGTTCCAACAACTTCGCCGCCAATCTTACCAGCGGCAAACATATTAGGGTTAGCCTGTTGCCGTTCAGCGGCGTAAGTCGCAGTTCTTTTTTTGGTTTCAGGCGACCGATTGCCTATAGGTATGTATTCTAACGGGTTAAGGTACGATAGCTTTTCAGCAATTGGCTTTAGCCCTTGCTCAAAACCAGATACGGCTGACGCAATTTTACTGCCGGTGTCGCGCAACGCCGACTTTTCATCTTCTGCGCGCTGCCGTGTCTGCCGTATGTATTTTTCTTTACCTGTCTCAAGGTTAAACCGGCGACGGATGTCAGCCTGCGTAGCAGGGTTTGCGCTGCGATACTCAGGCAGCGTAGCTACACGAGCGTTAAAAATAGCCTGTTTTGTGGCAGTATTAGCCTTGATGTAGTTTGGGTCTTTTAGAATATCCAACGCGTTAGGCATATTACATACCCCTTAGAAGCGGGTTATTGCGATCCACCTTAGTAGACGTACCTTTTTTACCCGCGCCTCTTGTGCTAATATACCGATCCGCAATTGCGGGTACGTTTAACCGCAACCTAGGGTCACTAGCGACTACATCGCCGTATTCAGCCGCGTATCCGTCAACGGCGCTTTTGCGCGTGCGGTACAGCTTGTTACGCATAGCTATCAATTCTGCATCCATTTTAGGCAGTTCACCTGTTTGGATCAGTTTGCTGGCTGCTTGTTCTACAATTCTGGCGTCGCGGTCGGTCGGGTTAGCGCCAACTGGCGAAGCGCCCGTTTCTGTAGACTTACGCAAATCAATCAAGGATGTAAGCGTAGCTGTGTTTTTGATTTTATCAAAAGCAGCTTGCGCGTCAGCGCGCGCGCCGGTCTGCAAAAGCCGAGGCAGATTTCCTTCAATGGGGCCATTAATCAAATGGCGAGTAGGGCTACGCAAAAACTCATCAATAGTATTAATGCGATCATCTATATCCGCGATTATGGACAAGGTTGCGTTGCGTGCCTTTGGCGCGTCTGCCTTTAGCTGAACGGTACGTTCTGCGGACTTAGTCGCCTTTGCAACTTCTGGCGCCATGTCTATCTCTACTTGCTTGGTAGCTTTTGCGTTGGCCGCGGCTTCTGCTGGCGTTATGCGCCCTGCCCGTGCTTCCGCAGCAACGCGTGGTAAAGGTACTCGTGCTGATCCGGGGTATGGCGACACATTAGGGTCGCGGCGCTGAACCGGCTGGTATTGCGCCATTGTGTTCTGCATTGGCGGCTGACCGCCTAGATCGGCAAACGACGCCTGCGGCGCTGGGCCGCGCATATCAGCGAACTGTGACTGCGGTCTTTGTACCGGGTTAGGCGCCATTGGTTGCTGCTGGTTCATTCCGCTGGTTACCAGCGACGGTGCGTCAGCTTGCAACGAAACGTTATTGCTGCGGAGTACATCCACAATTCCCTGACGGGCTTGCGGCGGTGCCAACGCTAACATCTGGTCAAGGTCAATCTGCGCCATGACGCCTGTCTTGACAGCCGAGTCAATAAGGGCGGGGACCATGTCAGGCGACATCTGGCCTGCGGTTGGCGTACCCATACTGCCGAACGTAAAGGACGCGCCGGTATTCTTCATACCCAAACCTTCTTTCATTCGGCGGATATGGTCCTGCTCAAAGGCGTCAAGCTGTCCGCCGTCAGGCGCGACTTTAGTTTCGCCAAACTTACCTGTTGGCACTGGGCCGGACGTTGTCGGCGGTGGTGCTGCGGTTGGCACAGGTGTAGATGTCCGCGCTGCTGTCGGGCTAGTTATGGGGGTTACTTCAGGGGTAAGACTGTTTCGGACTTGTAAAAGTGTACCTTCGGGAACAGGACGCCCTTGAGCATCAACACCACCCTTGCCGGCGTACTCATTGCTGTATGTAGCCTTGGGGACATTAGCATCAATAAATTTGTCTGTTTCCATAAGCAGGGACAGCATTATATCTGCGTCATAAGTGTCTGAGGCTTGGCGGATTAGGGATGCCGCCTCCGAGTCTGCTTTGTCTACCATCCCCAACCAACTTTGGTACGCGGCTTCGCGCCGCGTGGGGTCTTTAGTACGATAAACAGTCACGCCAAGATTGCGAAGACGCTTTGCAGTTTCGAGTTTGTAATCTAAATCTGCTTTACGCGTATTTGAGTCTAGTGTCTTTTCTTGGCGCTTACCTTCTTGTGTTTCCAAATCTAGTCTTTGCTGCGCTATCGTAGCTTGACGTTCAGCCGCTTCCTGCTGCTTCGTCGCGTTCATCATGTTGACATACTTCGCGGTCTGCGCGGCTGGGTCCGGCAGCTTCAGCAAGTTTACTGTGGGCATAATTTGGCTTGGCATATCAATAAACCTTTTTAACCGACGGGTAGTTTGGTGCGGTTGTAGTAACCCATTATGGCGTTGTTCAAAGGCGCCGCGGTGGCATAGCCCGTTATCTGGCCGAGGGCGTTGTTAAACGCGTTAGCTGTCCCTGCGTACCCAGACGCGCGCGCGTTACCGGCGTTTATCGCGTTGTTTGCGTTGGCGTTGCCGACATTGTACGCGCTTGCTGACGCAGCGTTGCCTATGTTTGCTGCGCCGCGTTGCGCTGCGTCTGAAACATAAAAGGCGTTATTTGCGGTATTCGTGCCTCGGTCCAGCGTAAGCCCGGCTACGTTGCCGTAATATGCCGCGTCGTTTGCTTTGGTTGCCGCGCCTTGGTTCATAAGATTTGATGCTGTTGTATTGCCGCGCGCCAGACCAATCCCTGCGGTTGCTTCGCCAAGGTTTAAAAGATTTGATGATGTTGTCGCGCCGCGTTGCATAGCGATATTGCCCGTCGCAGCGCCGCGACTTGTAGCAAGATTGCCAGTTGTAACCCCGCGCCCTATAGAGTTTGCGGATGTCGCCTGCGCCCGCGCCAACGCGTTTGCCGCGTTGTTTGAACCAAGCGTTCCCGCAGCGCCCGTCATGACATTTGACGCTGCCTGACCTGAAGCTGACAAACCACTAAGCGTGTTAAGGCGCGCGGCGCGTTCAGTTTGAGCGCGGTTAAATGCGTTTTGGTATTCTTGGCTGGCTAAGTCTTGGCTAAACCGCTGGATATTCTTTAGGGCGCCGCCGGACAATATGCCACCGCGTGCAGACGCCGACCGATCTAAACCCTTTAGACCTTCTGACATACGGAAAGCATAACCGGGGTCTTTTAAGAAGTCTTCTGTGCCAAAATTGCGCGCGTACTCGCCGTAATTGGCAGCGGTTGCGTCGCCGCCAAGACCCATAAGCTGCATGATTTGCTGTTGAGCAGTAAGGCCGCTTTTTATATATGGGTCTTGATATTCACCCTGCCGCTGATACGCTTGCTCAAAATCACCGCGGGCGGTGTTGTAGCCTAGTTCTGTTGCAGCCAGCCCTGCGTCATAGCCTCTGTTGGCGTCGGTTAGTGCGGTGTCAAAACCCCTATTAACGTCGCCCAAAGCGGTGTCAAAGCCGGCGTCGCTAGCAGCTTGCGCCCCCGCATATGAAGAACGGTATGCGTCTAGAGCGGTGTCATAACCTTTGCCCAAAGCTGCTTCCGCGCCGGTAAATGCCCGCTGGTCCGCATCCCGCGCTTCGGTGTAGCGCAGGCGCTCCAAATTTTGCGCCTGAAAATTTGCTTCATTCTGCGCCTGCTGCGCTATTGCCGCTGCTTCTTTTGCCGCTGCAATGGACTCAGCCGACGCGTTCTTTTGCGCTTCTAACGCCAGCGCGTTGGCGCGCTCCGTTGCTGCGGTCGCAGTGTTAGATGCGGTTATCTGTGCGGCAGCCGCTTTTTTAGACGCGCCAATGGATACCCCTGCGCTTAATGCTGCCGCTCCGGCTACTACTGCGACCATGTTATTCCCCGATCCATTTGCTGTAATATGTCTCTACAGGTTCCATTTTCAAAAATTCAAACATCCGTGACGCGTCTTTGTGAAGTTTGGAACCGTAAAACATACGATGCACGCCTCTCCTTTTAGCCTCTTTTTCAACTAAACGAAAGAGTTTTACACCACTAAATCCACCACGCACATCTGGATGTGTCCAAAAGATGTCCATCGTCAGCGTCAGGCACGTTTGGTAGTGTAGCCCCGGCGCAATAAAACCTATGAAATATCCCACTAAACGGCCAGTTTCGCGCAACGTCACCACTAGCACTTGGCCGGCGTTATCGCGGACAGCGTAAAGGTCGTACTGCGGATCAAGCGGAACTTTATCTTTGTTGAGCGCCAATTCTTCCCAATGCAGCGGCAACAACGGTTGCGCTTCTTCAATAAAGGGAACCCAATCTTCAACTTGTGCTGTAATCATTATGCGCTCCTGATGTCTACAATGCAGACTATCCTATCATCTGCGCTGTTGTTTACAACAGAATGTGTTACGCGATTGTTGACCCACCAGATTTCGCCGCCGCGGAAGTTAACCGTTTCGTCGCCGCTGTGAAACAGCGCGCCGGGCAGGGACTGAAGCGCAATCTGGTAGCGGATATAAAACTCTGCTGGAGCGCCGCCGTCAACGTGCGGCGTAATCTGACCGCCCGGAGGCAGTTTAGTAATGATGCAGCGGCCAAGCTGGACGCCGTTGACGCGGTGGATCAGGTCCAGCACCATGCGGCGCAGCGACGGTAGCCGCGCCCACGCAGGATACTCGACCGTCTGGATGTCATTAATAACACCGTCAGGCGTGTCAGGGATTGCGTTAAACCACAGCCAGATGTCGCTGACGGCTGCGTGTGCGGTGTCAGGGTGGCTGGTGCGAAGTGTATTCTGGTCCCACAACTCTGGCTGCGTGACTAACTCCCGTAGAACAGAAGATGTATTTAGCCCGTCAGCGATGCGTAGGAAATTCTTCATTAGCTGATTTCGCGGCCAGACGCGCGCAAGTTGACTGCCGCTGCCGCTGACGCAAGCGTAGAGACAAACCCGCCAGATGGCAGGGTGTGGCCTACGATTTCAGGGAAGGTGTAAGTCTCGCCGGGTTGCAGCGTCCGCGTCTTGACGATCAAGTTGCTGTTGCCTGTGGCTTCGCTGACCGCTGCCAAGTTGACGCTGACGTTAACCACGCTGCTGCTGAAGTTGGTAGCCGTGAACTTGTCAATGATAGCCGTGACGCCGGTCGCCACATACTGCGTTGTCTGGGCGTTTTCCATATTCTTGGCGGGGATGATGTTTGCTGCGATAATTGCCATGAGCCGGTCCTATCAGGTTACGTTGCCGGTGACGTAGAAAGTTTCAGTGCCGACGCATTGCACGTTAGCAACACCGTAGGCTGCGATGGTGCGGCTGCCTGTGGTTGCAGTGCCGCCAAGCCGTAGCGTCGTTCCAGCGCCCTGTGTGAGCGTAATGGAAGCGGCGCTGCTGTTAACCACATAAAACATATTGCCTGCTACAAACACGCCGGACGGGATTGTGGTGGTCGCAGACACATACAGGTGCTTACCATCGTCAGAAGCGGCAGCCGTAGTGTTGAGGCTTTGCGGGACGCTGCGGTAGCCAACAGTGAACCCTGTACCGAGGCTGTCGTTGACAGTTGATGCCGAAGCCAGACCGGTGATGGTTTTGTTTGTCAGCGTTTGCGTGGCTGTCAGATAGACGCCGTTCGTCACAGTGCCAGCGTTACCGGATATATCGCCGGTAATAGTGGAGGTTGTGATTGTGACGCCAGCGATTGTGCCGCCGGTGATAGCCACGTTGTTGGAGTTCTGGCTGGCAATCGTGCCGTAGGTCGCGATGTTATCGACGGTCCATTGCAGCACGTCAGTCGCGCTTTTCAGTACTACCTTGTAGCTAGTAGCAGTAGAGAACCACAGGTTACATTCGCCGCGGGAGTCCAGAATAACTGGATTGGTGTTGGCCGTGACCGCCGACGCGTCAGTGTACGTCGCCAACGGCGTTGTTGTGCCGGCTGCATAGGTGTAGACCTTGCCGCCAACCAACGGCGTACCGTTAGCATCGAAGAATTGTGCTTTAGGTTGGGGGGCAAGAACAGACATATCTACACCTTAATTAAAGTTATCCGTAACCGTCAGGATGACGGACGGAATTGCGGGGGCAGGGGCGGCAGCAGCCACGGCAACAATTTGGCAGCCTGTATCATCAGTAGAAAAAACCAGTTCAAAATAATCACCGGCGTTTAGCTTTACCACATAATTCCATGCGGCGACAACTACCGCGCTACTTCCGGCTAAAGTTGCTTTTCTTGCAGAGTTTGCCACATTGACACCGTTCACTCTGTACCAAATAAAAACATTTCCTGTGCCAACGCTGGCTTTGATAAGTTGCGCGGAAAACTGAAAGTTGTAAGTGCGTATGCGGTCCACAAACACTTGCGATGTAGTTGCGCCAATGTAGACGCCATCAGTTATATCTGTGGTGTTAAACGTAATTGGATACGCTGTATTGATGGCAGCGGCTGTTTGTGTGGTCGTACTGTAGAACGCGCCGTTGCGGTTGTCTTCAAGTTGTGGCGTGTACAGCGGGGCCAAGTCTTGCCCGAAAGACGAACTTGCCGCCGAGTTAGCTTGACCACCGCCAGTTATAGTAAAAAGGTTAAACAGATACCTGTACCACTCACGCGTCACCGTACCGTTTTCGGTGTCCGTAATTGGCACACGCGACGCAGGGATACGGGTAAGTTGAGTCTCAGGCATTTGTGCCGCTCAGTTGCAGTTCAGCGCCGGTCAAGTAGATACGGACAGGATCACTGCCAGACACTTCGTAGACGCGGTCGCGCAGCTTTAGCGTCATGCCAAGCCGGCGCCATATGACGCGGGTGCCTGTTGCACCGATTGGACCCATAGACGCCCAATGTTCGTTGGACCATGTATGGCCGCCATCGTCGGACCAGCGGAGCATGGCCTGCGGATCACTACCTTGGCCTGTTGTTATGCCAACGCCTGTTTCGCACTCAAGTTGCAAGGCGTGATTTGCTGTACGTTTGAGATTGTTTTGGCCTGTTGGCAGCGCGCGCCACGACCGCAGCCAACGCTGCGCTATATCGTTGTCCGCAAAAACATTTAGTTCAAGCGTGTAGATGTTGCCGTTAGCGTAGTCACCGACGATGATGTTGCCTTGGAAGTTACACTGGCAGTTGCTGCGGTGGCGCGGAAATACACCGCCAACGCCGGAAGGCGTAAGCGGCTGCACAACGTAAAATGCGCTGGAATAAAACGATTCGGCCTCAAACCCACCTTCAGACGGCGCAATAGCTGAATAAGATGATCGTTGATGCCATGCGCCCGTAGCCGCATCATACACCCAAGTTTCATCTGCGGACGGAAACGACAAGACGTAGAACGCATGGCCGTCCTGCTGGTAGGTGTAACCTATAGCGTCGCTCATATCTAAGTAGTTTTGGATTTGCCATTCAATTGCGTGCGTTGATATGCGCTGTGCGCTATAGCCAGCGGCCCTGTAAATGACGCCTTGGCCGCGTGCATCCGCGCCAAGCCAGAACACGGTGTTGTCCATCTTGGCGATGGAGTACGGCGCAGCGCAACCGATTTCGTTGAACGCGCCTTGGATTGGCGACAGCGGAAAGTCTAGCCCGCCAGAGTTGTACCACACTTCGGTGGAGTCCGTACCAAACACCCAGCATTCGCGGTGGTCTACCAACAAGCCAACGACGCCGTCAGGGCTACCTTCGGCGCTGGCAAACTCTAGTGGGTCAACCTGAAAGCCGTCGTAAAGCTGCGTCACCCAAATCTTCTGGCTGTCTGGTTCGTTAAACACAAAATAGCCATCCAAGTATGCGACGGTAGCCGCACCCGGAAAGTCAGGGTCGGTGATCTGCGTAAACGTGTTGAGGGACTCGTCGTAAATATACGCGTCAGGATTGCAGGCAAAGAATATTTGATTGCCGTTGTCGGCAATGGACACAGGGCCAGTGCCAGTTACGTCACCTAGTTTAGTGGGTGTTCCAGTAAGGCTAGACAGCTTATAAACTTCAAACCCAGACACGACGTAAAAGTCAGCGCCTTGCGTCTGGTGCGCCCACAGCCCGCGGATCGGGCCATCACCTACGGTCTGCTGAAGCTGCAAGCCGGGGCAACGCTGAATGAACGCCGGCTCTATGCCGCCTTCTGGCACCGCTTCTGGAAACAAGTTCACCATGCGTGCGTTGGCAGCGTTTATTGAACGGGCCACATACGCGCTGCCCAAGATGGGCGTCTTCATTAGAAATTACCCGCAAAAATGTTATACCGCTGGCGGGTTGCTATGAGGCTGTACGGCATCGACATGATGTCATCAGGATTGTTGATGCGCTTCAGGTTGCGCTTAGAATACATAGCAATGCGCTGAACTTGTGGTGACGGTTCTTCGCCAAACTCAGGTGCTAGTTCGCACGCTAGATTATAGCGGAACGCACGCAGATAGCCGGGCGGAAACGAAAGGACTGTGTCAAGCGTCGCTGGCTGTGTCAGTTCTTCGACCGAAATGAAATGCCATTCCAGCGCGCGCGTGGGGCGTGGGTAGATGTACATATCAATGTCAGGATATGTCATGTTGACAAAGAGAACCTGCGGGAACGTAGAGGACACGGTCTTGACCGCGATGCCATCATACTGCTGCTGGTTGATCATTTTGATGCCGTAGCTAACGCCAGTGCTAGGGTCTTTGAAATATGTGGCGTCATCCAGCAAGATAGGACGGTTGCCGACGAAGTCGCCGGAAGGCCCAAGCGTGCGGTTAAGTGTGGCGGCGGGCCATGTGAAGACTTGGTCTTGTGTCGAGAAGACAGCGAGGCGCTCAGTGTTCCAGCTATCAATCATCTGGTTCATGGCGCGCAGTGCGTCCTCCGACGTTTCAGCCGATGGAGTTTCGCCTTCTGCTAGAACACCTAGAAGTCTAAGCGAACCGTTGATTGTTTCACCAGCCGTAGCCATGCCAAAATCCCCATAAAACCTTTAAAAATGGACGGCCCGAAAGCCGCCCAAATTAATTATACGCAGTGAATGATAGCAAAGTTAATTACTATTGCTTCTGACAGCGTACCACCAGAAATGTTACGTAGCGTGATGCTGACAGTGCCAGCAGCCAGCGCGTTAGCAAACACGTTGTATGATCCGGCGGTCGTTTGACCACCAGCGATAGTCAGAATAATAGTGTCATTTGCAGAAATAAAACTATTGTTCAGCGTGAACGTAGCGTTAGTGGCAGTAGCCAACGACGCGTTGTTCATCGTAATAACGCCTGCTGCTTTGTTCAGCGTAACAGCAGTTGACTTGCTGGTAGCCTGCGTAACCGTGCCTTGTGCTGCGGCGGTGTAGCCGATTTGCTCATCGCTCAAGAGATATTGTGCGCCAATAATGTCTTGGTCGAGGTATGCAACACCAATAGGTTTTGTATTAGCCATTGATTTTCTCCTGAAAAGGATGCCCCGACCGAAGCCGGGGCAAACCTATTAGCCAGCGATGCGGTACAGATTGTACGTTGTGTCGCCAGTTTTAACAGCGCGGAACAGTACGCTTTTGGATGCAACGCCTGCGCCTGAACCAACCAAGGTCCAGCCGGTGCCTACTACGATAGTAGGAACGCCAGTGCTGGTAGCAACCAAAGCAATATCAAATGCTGAGTTTGTCTTTGCGCTGCTGATGGTTGCGTTAACAATAGCAACCGTAGGGAGTGTAAGATCGGCTGCACTAGACGAAGTGTAGACAACCAGACCACCGCCCAAATCGGCAGCAGTTAGGGTAGCTGCTGCAGTGTATGCAGTAGCAACAGGGGACGTGGTCAGGTTAACTTCGGTGAGGTTGCCGTCACCGAGTTGATAGCCGCCAGCGCCATTAGGTAAAGTAGGCATATTAAAAATCCTTTAAGATAGTTGGCCCCCGGCGAACCGAGGGCCGGTATTAAATTAACCCCACATCCGAACAGCCATCTGTGGACGGATTGTGCTGTAACCGTACAGAACGTCAATACGGCAAGGCAGACGGTCGTTGTTGATGTCGTACTGACGAACAACGCGCAAGCTGATGCCGTTATGCACCTGACGCGAAGCCATATCTACACCCTGTGGGAGCAGAAGATCGGCGGTTGCGAAGGTGATAGCGTCCTTGTGGTAGATGAGGTTCTGCGGATATGCCGTTGAAGCCGTACCAACAAAGATGATTGCCTTCGAGTTGCCGGGCAACGAGTTAACGGTAGCAAGTGCCTGTGTAGCCGAGTAGATCGGTGAAACAGTGATGTTGCCTGCGCCAGAAGCGTTGAGCGTGACATCAGCAGTTGCAACAAACTGGAACAACGAACCAGTGCTTTCACGGGTTTGTGGGTTAACGCTGAAGCAGTCAGCTACAGTGAAAACGTCGCCAGCCTTAACGGTTGCCGATGCGCCAGCGCCAGTGATGGCGATGGTGGTTGCACCTTCAGTAGTAACAGCCGCCGAAGTCGTGCCGCCAGTTGCAGTACGCGAACCAACGGTAAACTGCTTGATTGACTGCGACATATTGACTTCGTCGTAGCCAAGTACGCCTGTACCCATCATACCGTTCTTGAACTGTTTGCTGATCGTGTCGGTTGGGTTGAATAGACCCTTCAGACCTTCAACCAAACCAGCGTTGGCGGCTGGGTTAACAGTTGCATAGCGTGGCGACATTACAGCAGCATTTTCGTTGAGCTTCTGCTGTGCAGCAAGAAGAACAGCCGAAGTAGCTGGCGTAGTGCCGGGCGTGCCAACAGTGTTACCGATGGTCAAGAACGAGTTAGCAACGTCAGCGTCGATGCTGGCAGCAAGCTGCGAGATACGTGGCTTGAGAACGCGGTCTGCGAAATCGTCAAGCTGCATCGTCAATTCAGCAGTCGTGAAGTTGACGCCGATGTGCTTCTGGGTGGAAACAGCAGAGTTGTGTACTGCTCGTTGTCATCCTGTACCTGAAGGGCTGCGCCGTCAGTTACAAGCGCACGGTCTGGAAGACGGATACGCAGGGTTGAGCCAATTTTAGCACCTTCGACAGCAAAGCTATCGTCGTACTGGCGGTTTACGTTACGTGTGAGCACAAGGTTGTTCTCAAGGATTTCGAGAGCCTTCCGTGTGATCATGTCAATTGTTAAAATCGAGTTAGACATGGTAATAATCCCAAATTATCTGTTGCGTTGTGCCTCGTACTTCTTGATCTGCCGCATACGCTCTGCTTCGATCCATTCCGACGTAGTCATTGACTTAGTCGAACGAGGATCAGTTGTGTCAAACTGGTTTGACCCAGTAGAACGTGCTGTGACAGGCGCAATCGGAGCCGGGGCGTTTGAAGTTCTTTTAACCGGCGGATTTGAGGACAATGAAGCCTCAAGTTTTCCAATTTCTTTTGCCTGCAAAATTGGCGCTAGACGGGCAATACGATCAGCTTCTTTCGGATTAGAGCCGAGATAATATAGAACGTCTGGGCCTGCGTCTGACGCTTGGATGCTTTGCGCCATGAAATCCGTAATAGGAAGGTTGGGATTGTATGCGACTTGTTCAAAGTCATCATACCTGTCCCGCGCTGCCTCTTCTAGATCATGGTAGGCATCCTGCATTTCAGATTGCTGCCTTGCGGTTTCCCGCCTTGCAAGCAATTCTTCAGCTTTACGTTCGGCCAAAACCTCTGCGTAATCTTCATATGTCTCAAATTGATCAGGGGTAATATCATAGCCTGCTTGCTGGCGGGCTTGGACTTCCTCTGCTCTTTGAGCCTGTTCGCGCTCCCATTTGCGCTGTTCTCTTGCGAGGCGCTTGCCAACAATTGCGTCAAGTTCTTCTTGTGTGAAGGACTTATTTGCTTCCTGTTCAGCAGGCGTTTCCGGCGTCGTGTTTTCTACAGGCTCGATTGCTGCCGTGGCTTCGAGTTCTGGCGCGGAGGCATCCGCTACGTTGGGGACTGTTTCGTCCATGTTTAACTCCTATGGAGTTCCTGATGTGCCGCATCAGTACGGTTTTTTGAGTAAGGTTACTCGTAAAAAACAGATACAACGGGTGTTGTGCCGCCGACAACGACGTACAAACCCTTGCTAAAACCTACACCGCCATCGTCGCCGGTCAAGTTGTACAACCCTGCGGTGACTGGCGTAAATGTTGCAATTATGACAGGATCGGCGGTAGACGCCGTTGCGCTATCGTAGATAGCAACAGTCGGAGCGGTCCCTGAAGATACGAAAATGCTCTTCAGTTTGCCAAGCCCAACTTTTACCTGTGCAGTTGCGGTTAAGTTTCTAAATGTTGCAGCCATACGTATTATCCTAAGCCAAAAATTTCAATTTGTACAAGGTTGAATAGTACAACCCAAAAATCTCGTCGATAATGTTTTGCAAGGGGGTGCAATCCTTATCAACGACTTTATACCGCATTTCCTCAAGTTCGTCTACCTGACCTTCAAGAAACGCAACAATATTGTTTGTCTTCTTAGCTGACATAAGCGAAATAGGGCCGATAAGGCCATATTTGCCTTGATAAGCCTCAGCAAATTTGTCGGCTAAATCAACCACGCCGTTGTAGAACTTCTGCAACGCTTTGTGCTTTGCGTAGCTACGCGTGTTCAGGTGCGTCGAATGGGCTACATCGCGCGCGAGAAACAGTGTGCCTACGAAGTCAGCGCATTTCATGATGATGGACTTTCGGGCCAGACGATAGCAAATGGGTTAGCTTGCGTGGTTATGTCGCGCAATGCTTGGCGGTATGTAGCCCATGCAGGAGCGTCTGCCGAAGCGTCAGGTAGCTGCGTCCAATCGGATTCGACCAGCAGCTTGTTACGTTCAGCGCGAATAATAGGCCATTGCGCTTTAACTTTTTCCGCGGATGCGTCTGCACTAAGGTCCGTCACACTATAGTTCTGTGTCCAAACGCCATCAATCAGCAGGGCTGGGCCTTCATCAAGACTTTGCGTGGCTGGTTCGTGATATGGCGGCGTGACAATCTGTTTCTTATGCACGCCAAAACGCTCTACCTGTTCAGGTGTTAGCGCGCGGGCGTAGCAATAGTTATCCGCGTCCCACTGCGTTGGCTCGACATCAAAGATGTGCCGTATGAAGGTGTCGCCTTGGGCTTGGACATACCACATTATTCTGCTTCCTTTGCTTCCCGCTTGGCGGTTACACGTACAACAGCCGCATCGTATGCGGCTTGGTCTTCAATCTGTTCTTTCAGCGCAGCCATGATGGCCTCTACGTTGCCCATCTGCTTGCGTGTGTCGTTAAGTCTTTCTGCTACATTGGCCGCAAACTCATTGTCTGTAGCGTTTGCCAACAGATGCTCAAAGTTCTTGCGGTCAAAATCGTAATGAAAATACTCAACTTCACGCGCGTACATTGCATCCGCTAGGGTGTCGTATTTGTAATCATCGCTGAGTTGTGTGTAGATCATGTAAGGTCTTTCTTTATGTAACAGTAGTAAACGCTACGCCGTAGCCAAGGCCAGTAGGTAATGTAGCTGGATTGGTGTACTTAGTGCCAAAGGCAGAGCCAGACCAAGGGTAGGCTGTGATATACGGCGATGTCTGATGCGCTATCGCAATAGCACTACCAGTATTGTTAAACGCTACGCCGTTGCCGTAGCCCGCAACCGCTGTAGCTGGATCGGCGTATTTGGTGCCAAAGCCGGTGCCGGCGTTCCATGGGTAAACTGAAACAAACGGTGATACGTCATGCGCTACAGCAATGGCAGTTCCAGCAGGACTAAAAGCGACGCCGTAACCCTCACCCGTAGGCAGCGTAGCTGGATTGGTATATTTAGTACCAAAACCAGCGCCGCTCCACGGATATGCGGTGATGTTGGGTGTTACTCCGCTGCCGTTCGCTACAGCAATAGATGTGCCGGCAGGATTAAAGGCAACACCAAAACCAGTGCCGGTAGGTAGTGTAGCGGGGTTAGTATATTTAACGCCGAAGCCAGTGCCGGCGTTCCAAGGGTATGCGTTAATATATGGTGATGCGTCATGCCCTACGGCAATAGTGTCACCCGCAGGGTTAAAGGCAACACCGTAACCATTGCCCCCAACCGCTGTAGCTGGATTGGTATATTTAGTGCCGAAGCCGGTGCCGGCGTTAAACGGATAAGCGGTTATATTTGGAGCCGTACTGTGCGCTACAGCAATAGAAGTGCCAGCAGGATTAAACGCTACGCCACGGCCAGTGCCTGTAGGTAGTGTAGCTGGATCGGTATATTTGGTGCCGAAGCCAGCGCCGCTCCACGGGTATGCAGTGATAAAGCCCCCAAAAGGGCCGCCACCCACTGCGATAGCAGTACCAGCAGGATTAAACGCTACGCCGTAGCCATTAGTGGTCGCAGGCAGTGTTGCGGGGTTAGTAAGCTTAGCGCCAAAGCCGGTGCTGGAGTTAAACGAATATACGGAAACGTAGGGTGATGCAGTATGCGCTACAGCTATAATTTCACCTGTAGTATAGGAAGCTGGCGTGCCAGTTTGATATAAATAATTCGCCATCCATTTAGTAGCCGTGACTTTTATGCACATCAACGTTTGGTTGGCTGCAACTGCTATTGAACCTGTAGTGCCGTTGCCATACACCAGCGTGTCGCTAGTTATAACAACGCCAACTGTTGTTCCGCCGTTTTCTACCGTGAACAACACAACAGTACCGATTGGAAACGCGACGCTGGCGTTAGCGGGTATGGTGTATGTGCGGACAGTAGTGTCGGCTACAGGGTGAAATATTTGCTTACCGGCGTCGCCAATTACCAGCGTGTAGTTAGCGGATTGACTGTTTTGCGGAAAAGACACGCCGCTTGATATAGCTGTAGATGCCCACGTTGTACCGTTGCTGGTCAAAACGTTACCTGAAGTACCCGGGGCAACAGAAGTCACAGCCGACGTGCCGTTGCCAATTAGGACGTTATTAGCTGTAAGTGTGGCTAAACCTGTGCCCCCCGATGCAACACCAAGTGCGGTGGTAAGCGTTGTAGCGCCCGTAACGGCAAGTGTACTGCTAAGAGTTGTAGCCCCTGTGACGCCAAGTGTACTGCTAAGAGTTGCAGCGCCTGTAACACCAAGTGTGCCAGTAACCGTTGTATTGCCTGTAAGGCCCGTAGTGCCTGTGACGGCAAAATTGTTAGGTATAGTGACGTTGCCCGCAGACGTTACGGAGATTGGCAACTCTTGTACCGCGCCGGCGCCTGACGTATCGCGACCAAGAACTTTACCAGCGGCGGCGGTCAATACGTGTTCTTGGTTCCAGTTGGACGGCTGGACAAGCGTTGCGTCGGCGCTGTCAGTTTTGGCAGACGTAAAGGTATGTTTGAGGCTTATAGTCATTCCATCATTCCTTCAGGTGGCATCTCAGGCATACCGCCCATATCTTGCATTGGTTGCTGCGGAGGCATTTCTTCGTTCATTTCAGGTTGCTCACGCATTTCTGGTGATCCGCTAATCAAATCACCTGTGTCTAACGCGCCAGCAATCGTCCCCATGACAATATCCTGAATTTGCTCTTCTGTCATCCCTGCTTGCATCGCGCTGATACGTTTTGTTTCCGCATCGTAGGCGTCTACCTGCGCCTTGTATTCCTTGATGTCTACTTCGCGCTTTGCAACGTCAGCCTGCACGCCTTCGATAATATCGACCATGCGGTTGAGTTCTTGCGCCATAGCTTCCATCTGCTGCTGCGCTGCGGCCATTTCAGGTGACTCATCGCCGGTAGCAAGTACCTTGGGGTCAAGGATTTTCTTGAACCGTTCTGCCATTTCCTGCGCGCCGGGCCAATCCATGTTCTTAATGAACAGATCGCCCGCAACAGCCCAAAGCTGCGGGTTGGATTGCAGAATCTGGCTCATAGCGTCGAGTGCTTCTTGACGCTTGGTCATGTAGCCGGGGCCAGTAGTGACCATAACGTCGTATGTACCAACGCCAGGGTTGTAAATCTTTTCGATCAGCCCGCCGGTTTCAGCATCGCGCACTTCACGCACTGGTTCTTCCTGCGACGGGTCCATTTTGACCATGCTGACTTCGCCGTCAGCACCAATGATGCGTGCAATACGCTGTGTGTCGTAGATTTTAGGGATCATATCGACGATTTGGCGTGTGATGTAGCGAATAGCCCGCGCAAGGTTGTCAACGTAGTGATACGTGCCAACATCGCCCTGCTTTTCGCGTGCGACGATAGCTTTTGCCGACCGTTCGTTGCCTTGTTCGCCTAGCGACGCATCATACTGGCCGGTTGTGGCCTTGATGTCCTCTCCAGCGCCCATTTTAGCCTGTATCAGACCTGTTTGGGGCAAAGGTGGCTGTGCGCGTTGCGGGAGCGGTAGAACGCCTCCAGCGCCGTCTGTAACGTCTGGGTTGACTTCCAAATACGGCCAGTTGGTCGTGTTGGCAGTCTTCCACTGGTTTTCGTAGCCTTCAAACTGGCCGCCGTAACCGATAAATGGCGCTTTAGGCGCCAAGGCAAGCATTTCTGCCTCTTGGCTGGTCCAGTAGTTGTACATACGCTGGGCATCTTTGGCGTTACGCACAAGCCCAGAGATGTATATCTGGCCGTCAACTTCCCATTCGTTGCCAATTACGCGCACGACGGGGATATATTTGCCTGACCACTCGCGCTCATCAAGAATGTCATAGCCATTGGTCTTCATCCACATGACTTTTTTTCGGTCCACTTTGCGTGTGCGAAGCGGTTTGCCGTACATTTCTTTAAGCTGCTTGTCTTCTGGCGAGTTAGCCTTGGCAGTCTGGTTATTTGGGTACAGATGCAGCGTTTCGGAGTCGTAGACGTTGTAAAAATACTCCGCAATGCGGATTGTATCTTCTTGCAGCCACGACGAAATGCCCTGATCACCAACGCCTTGGCTATATAATGTGCTGATTGGCGACGCGTCAGGGAACAAACGCTCATATTCTGACTTTAGTATATCTTCGGTGATAAAGCACCATTCGGCGTCTGAGCCGCATGGGTCTTGGATGGTGGGGTCCATGTAAACGCTAAATGCGTTACGGACACGGCCAATCTTGATGTCTTGGTCGAACGTATCGTCGTTGCAATACTCAGTCAGCAGCCGGATGTAACCTTCGCCGTAAGTGACTTGGTTGTCGCAGGCTGTGTCATACGCAACGTCCGCATCTGACATATACTCAATGTGGCGGACCACACCATTGAAGATTTCAGCGACCTGTACGTCGGCGTTGTCATCCGCGGGTATTACTTTACCGTTTGGTCGGTTTTGACGCTGCTCGTTTGTTACCTGACGGACGTGCTGTGGCAGCTTGTTGATTGTCAGGCATGGACGTGCGTTGATAGCCTGTCCTTGCACGCTGCCGCGTGTTGACAACACGTCAGCAGGCCACTGCCACTGGTTGTCAGGGCTGCCGGCCATAAAGCGTAGATCGTCTAGTTCGTCCTCACGGCTGTCTGAATACGCAGCCTGCGCCATCTGAAGACGGCTACGCATGGTAGCCATCTTATCGTGATCGTCGCGCGTTGTCTTAGGCGCGTTCGATCCTACGTTGGCGACTTTGCCTGCCGCTTCAATGCCTGTGGGGTCGGCCATAGATTATTTCTTGCCTTTGCTGGCGGCGCGCTTCACGCTGTAGGCGATTGCGACGGCTTGTTTCACAGGTTTGCCCGCATTTACTTCTGCTTTGATGTTCTTGCGGAACGCAGCTTTGCTGGGTGACTTACTAAGGGGCATGATTAACGCTTTTTGCCCATTGGGGTTGACTTCATGTTTACCGTCGTGCGGATCATTTGCACTGGCTTTGGTGCGGTAGGTTTGGCAGGCATCTTGACTGCACGTCCGCCGCCGGGGTTTGTCGTGCCTTCTTCGCGCATGATCTTTTCGGCAGCAGCCTTGCGGGCTGGGTCGCGGTTGGCAATCGCAGCTTTCTCAGATGCTACAGTGCCGGGCTTGTACAGGCTGCGCGTATATTTGTTGGCTGGCATTTACTTACCCTTCTTAGCTGGTTTTTTAGCGGTTTTGGCGCTGTCTTTGAAATCTTTAGCTGAAGGCGCACCTTTGTCGCCTGCTTTACGCATTTTCTCGCCAGAGCCAGCAGCAATGCGGGCTTTTTTGGCGTTGATGTTTGCATACAATCCGGGTTTCATGGGCATTTCCACCTTTTCAAACTAGCTTTGGCACGCTCGCCGTCTTTTGCCTTAGCAGCTACTGCACCCATGCGCGCGCAGAATGACGCTTTGCGTCCCGCATCTGCTTTTGTTTTCGGGCTGGGCGCAGGCGCCTTTAAGTTACTACCTGTAGCAGCATTATACTTGGCTCTGCCAGCCGCTGTCAGACCCGCACCCTTTGACACAGGCAGTTTCTCGCCTCTGCCAACGGATAGCGACACTGATTTTTTCTTGTCAGCCATGCTCACGAACCCATCCAGCTAGTAGATATTCCCGCGGGAGAATAGCCTCTTGTGCGATGCTTGTCAACGCGTGTCAGACGCGGATCAGTAGATGCTACAGGAAACGCGAACGTGACCGCTATGGCGTCCGCTGCGTCAGGCGAGGCCAGCCCGCGTGACTTCATATCTTTCTTGCTTTCAAGGAACAGCGTCCCCCGGCTGTCAGGCTTGGTCCGCGGGCTTATGAGGTCTGTCTTCAGGAACCTATCTGATGGTATGTGGCCCGTCCTGAGCCAGTCACGCATGGCACCCCACATCTCTGCGCGCTTGTTACCCCACATCGTCTGGTTCTTAGCCTTGTTGCCGAAGTTCACGCCGCGTATCTTGTACCGCTGTTCCTTCAGCCTGTCTACGACGCCTGCGCCTAGCCCGCCTTCGTCGATGCAGACCAGCGCCGGCTGGAACTGCTCTATGGCGTCGATGACATGGCCTGCCACTTCCATTGTGTCCGCGCCGCGGTGTCTTCGCAACTCTAGGATGTCACGTCCTTGGCGCACAGCGATGACGGTAGCGTCAGCCCCGAACCGTGCCGGGTCTACACCTATGACGATGGGCGCGCTGGTGTCCTTGGCAGGCGCACGTTTCATGGCGTCATCGACCAAGTTGCTGCCGATGAACTGATCGTCACCTTCTGACGGGAACGCGCCGTACACTTCGACACTGGCTTGGTAGCTGTCTGGCCCGTACTCATCAATAATGCGCTGGTACAGGTTTTTATCTGTACCCTCGACATCGCGGGCGTCGATGACCCGCGTTGACCAGAACGCCCGCTTGCTGTGGAACGTTTCGTAGAAATAGCCAGTATTGCGCCGTGGGTTGGAGAAGGCCAGATGGAACCGATGTGGTGTATTCTCTGTGAAGAAGCCGTCACTGACAGACCAGATGCTGTCAGGGATACCGCTGGCTTCGTCAAATATCAGCATCACACCGTCGAAGTTGTGGACACCAGCGTAGGCGTCAGGGTTCTCTTCGGACCACAGCCGGCCTTCGACTGACCAGTAGCGCGTACCTTTCTTGAGGTCACGCTCGACCAGTTCTGTCAGCCATTTGGCTGGCATGATGCGTGTGGCGGCTATCTCGAACCAATGACTGTTCAACGACATCGCCAGCCACTTGGTTATTTCTGCCCATGTTACTGAGCGCAACTGCGCCTCGGAGTTTGCCGACACGATGGTAGTGCTGCCGATCCTTGATGATAGCATCCATATCGTTAGCCAACTGACTAGGGCCGACTTGCCAATACCGCGTCCTGACGCAATCGCCATGCGCGCGGTGTCGAAGTCAACCTTACCGTTGTTCTCTTTGATGTGGTCACGCAAGTCGGCAAGTATCTGACGTTGCCATTTACGCGGTCCGGGGAAGTGTTCCAGCGGCGTGCCGGCTTGGCCCCACGGGAATGTGTACAGCACGAACGCTAGTGGGTCATCCTTCAGCGTCGGCGACCACAGCCGCGCCATCAACTCCATCTCGTCTTGGGCTGAGTATATTGTGGTTTGCATTAGCGTTTAGGCTTCTGTTTCATATACGCATCGCTGTCAGCTTTCATGACTTCATGCAGAAACTGCTCACGGGCAAGCGCCGTTTTGTCATCTTTGTACACAGGAAACTTAATTCCTGACCGCGCGGCTAAACGCTGCGCCGTACTCGGCTCTAATATAACGCCGTCCCTGTACCGCGGGAACAGCATAGCGCCGTTATCTACACCCATAACCGCGCCTCTGAATGTTGTCGGGCTGCCGTCTGGTTCTGTTATAAACGTGTTATTGTCCAGATTGTCCCTGTGGTACTGGATTACGTTCATCTCTTCCGGCGTCAAATCTTTCGGGAGCGGTGTGTAGTAAGCGGGTGACGGAGGTCTGCTGGCCATTAGTCTCTTCCTTTATTGCGGGCAGTTCTGTGTACAGCCCTTCGATGACGCGCGTTTGTGCTTTTTCTAGCGCGCCTGTGATGCTTATCTGTTGGTCGATGTTTACGTCGATCTGCTGCTTGGCTACCCAGCCATGGTTGTGCTTCAGTATGTCGAGTGCAGCCTTAGCGTCACCATCGCGTGCCGCTTCGTACATGGTCTTGGCCGCAGTCATCTCGCCGTCAGCACGACCCTTGATCTCAGCCATCTCGACCAGCGGGTCAGCGTCGGCCAACACGCGAAATTGCCGCGGGGTCATGCCGGCGGCCATAGCTAGGCTGTCACCCTTTAGGCCGTAGCGGGCAGCTTCATAGATAGACTCCAGCCGCGACTCGGTGGCTTGCACCCGCTCTGGTGTAAATGGCAGTGAGTAGAAAGTCATTGGGCGTACAATAATCCAAAGGACGCAGATACGCAACAGGCTTTGATGCAGTGAAATTTATAAAAAATAAAAATTGTTTGCGATCCCTCCCGTGACAGTCACGCGGCCCACCGGCCCTACCCACCCCGTCTAAATATTTACTGTATTAATACACTAACACAGTGCTGCCAGCAGTAGGTGTGTTGCTGTGTTAACACAGTGATTAGCGTTCTGCTTTTGTTCTGGCTGGCGTAGGATTGGCCTTTCCCTATTGCTGACACTGGTGTCAGTAAAAAACACATTGCTAGCTAGCTAGGTGTGTTAGTGTATTAATACACCAGTTAGGCTATCTAGGCTATGAGATAACAAGTCGCTGACGAATTGATTGACGTTAACGTAAAGTTTGAGGGTAAGTTAGGCGTTCTAGGCTATTTAGGCTATCGGGTTTTAAGTCGCCGCGAATTGTCGCAAACCATATAGGTTATATTTTATATATCATTTTTCATTTCATTAATGACTATAAAACAAATAGCCTAGATAGCCTAACTAGGTTTCAAACCCGCCGAAATCCGCCACAAAAGTTGGGCGGTTTACGCCTGGCAAATAGCCTAACTCATGACTATTTTTCACCCAGTAGCAAAATAAGTTATCCACAGGTTTATTTTCACTTTTGCGATTTATTTTGTGTGCAACACAATTTGTTGTTGACAGCATTAGTTTGAGGGTTAATAAGAGGGCATCAACCACGCAAATAGGAGTAAGCATTATGTCGCAGTCAATCACCCTCGCAGCTTTCGAAACAATCGACAGCTTGTTGTCGCAGCAGCTACGCGCTGGCGATTTCGAGACTTGCGCCGATCCGCGCGAGTATATCCGCAACAGCAATCGTCTGCTTGACGCTTGCATCGACGCAATGGGTTACGCCTATGTCGATGGCTTCGCCAGTGCAGAAGAATGTGCAGCGGCAATCGTAACCGCTGGTCTGCTATCGTCGACATTCGTTGTCGATGCCAACTAATCAATCAACAGGAGTGAGTAGCATGACGTATCAAATGGACATTGAGACAGCAGACGGCATTAAGCCACATGGCTTTCATCTTGGCACCGACCTCAAGATTGCACGGCAGCTTGCCGTTGAGGCTCTCAATCGCGCTGGCGTTATCAGTGTTGCTCTGCGTGGCGACAAGAACAAGCTGGTCGAGATGTTCGATTGGCGCGACATCAACGCTGACTAGCACCACCGGAGCGCGGAGCAATCCGCGCCGAGGATGGCATTAGGGCCAATAATAGGAGTGAGACAATATGACAGACAATACTTGCAACGGCTGGCGCAATGCAGCCACATGGACAGTAAACCTATGGTTTGGCGATAGCTTTGCCAATCTTACAGAGGATGGCGTTGAAGTGACACCAATGACGTGCCGCGAGACTGTTGAGGCATACGTTGAAGAATTTATTGGTTACGACAACACAGGCGCTGGCTTTCTTTACGATATGCTTGACCTCAACAGCGTCGATTGGGCTGCCCTGGCATCTCACCATGAACCAGAAACGGATTGGATCGCATAACATGGCACACGCAACCATCGTCAAGAAAAGCTACGCGCTAGGCAGCTTCCGGCCTTTGCCGGACCAATCCGAAATCATCAAGGCGGATGACAAGGCCAGCCTGTTTGCGTTGTTCTTCCGCGAGTACGCCAACAAGTACAAGTACTGCAACAGCATCAGTTACAGCCTGTTTGACCCTTCGCTGCGCGAAGAATATGCCGAATGGCTTAGCGACATCAACAATTATGCCGACAACGGCGGAGATATGTGGTGATAGCCCACACTCTTGTCACAGTCGGCTTCGCCGCCGTGCTGCTGCTATCGTTAACCGCAATAATCATCACATTAAAAGGAAACTGAACCATGACAAAAGCAGCATTAAACGTAATTGATCTTTATATTCAAAGCGACTTTTGCCGGGGCGGCAATGGTGAAAATGAGGATGAACTTTGGACTGACCGCGCATTAGTGTCGGCAGCGCCTGACTTGTTAGCAATCTGCGAAGATTTTATTCGCGGCCTTGATCAAGGCGACCAGCAAGATTTAAATGACCGCACATATATCGCCATGATGGCGGCAATCGCTAAAGCAAAAGGAAACTGAGAAATGACTAATTTTGAAACCACAAGCAATCGTTTAGCCTACATTGATTATGAGGCTATCGCGCAAGAGCGCAACCGCCGCCGCAAATTGATGCATGATGCTGCACCTGACCTATTGTTGGCGCTGGAAGCATTGCTTGCTGACGCGCTGGCGCTGGGGCTGGCTGACAGCCACCTATCGGGCAGCGCAATAGAAGCCCGTGAAGCAATAGCTAAAGCAAGAGGAGCAGCATAACATGACATACTATTATGAGATCGACAGCAATTCGGGGAGCGGTGCGACCGCATGGGATGATTGCTATCTAAACGCAACATCTGAAGCTGATGCACTGGCGCAGCTTGAGAGCCGAGGCGTTAACGTAACGTATATTGAACGAGTGCAAGACTAGGAGCAGCATAACATGACAAATCAAGATCGAACAACAATGCAAGAAATCTATTTCGACCTGTGCGACCTGATCGACAGCGAACAGATATGTGACATCAAGTTAACCGATTTTTACGAATTTGACACAGTGCGGGAGTTTTTGGAAGAGCAACGCGACAAAATCGCTCGCTTCACATAATCAAAAGGAAACTGACCAATGACACAAGACCGCAACTATTTACGGATGCTATCGGACGGCGAACTAATCCGCACGGCATTAGATCGCAATCACGAACTGGCTGTTGTGCTGGCAGAACGCCTAAGCGTTCTGTTGGACGTTGAAGACCAACTAGAGCAATTGCAGATATTATACGACCGGCTAGTGGCCGAAGCCAACGCCCTGCGCGACGATGCAGCCGAATGATCGCGGTTGTCGCTGGCGCAGCACTATTCCTATTAACTCTAATATTGGATGACTAAAATGAACCATTACGAAATCATGATCGCGTTATTGATAGGCGCGTTATTGTTCACTGTGTTCTTGCTACAGGACGCAGTCAAAGAAAGTATGCGTTGGCAAGCGGCATGGACACGCGATGCAAAAGAATTGCTATACTGGAAGCGCAACGGGATACTGCGCGATCCAAAGACAGGCCGCTATCTTGATAAGGGACAAAGCTAATGATTAAGACACCACCAAGGCAAGCAGCCCCATTGGGACGCCATTACAGAGTAAGTTCAGAGTCCGCATTTCCGTTACGCGGATTAGATGGCAAAACATGGGCAGAAC
>Ga0304730_1000648_pt1 | contig 28997 bp, 26 predicted proteins | sample M_130628_MF_Meta_FD_190474 | JGI IMG/M metagenome (GOLD analysis project Ga0304730, IMG submission 190474) | Freshwater microbial communities from Lake Montjoie, Canada to study carbon cycling - M_130628_MF_MetaG (v2) (version 2) | ecosystem: Environmental > Aquatic > Freshwater > Lake | place...
CTACTGCCCGTTGGACATACGCTCAAAATCAGCGCTCGTGGCGCCGGTTTCTAGGCTGGCCCAGAAGCCATCCTTGCCGTATGAGGCACCGACTAGCTTGTAGGTAGTGCCATTTCCATCCACCGTAATGGTCTGCAAGAGCATCACATTCGGTCCACCCACAGCGGTAATCGCCTGGGTGCTCAACACTGTTCCGGCCTCGGTAGCCACGGGTACATTCTTATTAATACGGATCTTTCCGAGTTCGCCGTTCTTTCCTGTAACTGTCAATGCTGTTGGAAGACCCTCTTCATCAAGGCCAAGCCATGAAAGCTTGGCTCCCTTGATTGAAAGTCCAGAAACCATGGTGCTGGCCTTCTTGGCTGGGTATGAAATAGATGGAGCTGGGGTAGCAGATGTTGCTTCAGATGATGGCTCAACTGCAACCGGTGCATCCTGTCCAGCAACTGGGCCAGAGAGAACTGACGCTGTTGGCGCAATAACGCCCTCATTGCCAGTCATTGAGTTAAAACCTAAGAATGCTGCGAAGACCAAGACCAAAGAAAGGGCTGCCTTTGACGACTTCTGTGCAAGCTCTGCTGCCTTCTTATACGTAGTAGACAACATATCGAGAGCGGTAAGTCCACGCTCTTCATCGATAACAAGTTCAGAAAGAACGCGACGTAGAGATGTGCGAGCGCGAGAAACAGTGTGGCGCACTGCAGATTCCTTAATTCCAAGCTCTGCTGCGATTTCTTCCGTTGAGCGGCCTTCAATCTCCCACATAACAAGAGCTGCACGCTCTGCAGGGGAAAGGAGAGCAAGTGCTTGACGAATAATTGCTGCATCTTCTGCAGCTGAAATAGCTTGTGAGTGATCTCCCGATACCTGCCATGCAGCTTCGACCTCAGCCTGAGCATCATCGATTACAACAAGGTTGGGGCGACGACCCTCTAGGCGGAATAGATCGATGCAGAGGTTTTCGATGGTGCGATGTAGATAAGAGAGTGCATGATCATTTGATTCGAGCTCAGGGGCTGCAAGCATGAACTTAATGAGTGCATCCTGAGTGATTTCTTCTGCTTTAGCTGAGTCCTTCAATACGCGATTAGCGTGGGCGAGAAGCTCTGAACGATGCTCTGTGTAGAAAGCACCGAGCTCTGCAACGGTCCACACGCGAGGACCTGCAGAGGCTGCAGACTTCTTAAATGCCACTTTGGGACTTCCTTTATAACCGGTTTGGTATTCCAGTGACACCCGTCGGTGCCTCTACTACCTACTACGAATCCTAGCCTAAATTGTAGCGGAGATAGGACAAAACGGACATTTCACCCTCAATCTTGGGCTTTCCGCTTGATTGAGGCCAAAGCCTGGGTGGAAGACGGAGCAACCTGAGATTAATTCTGCTCTAAAGACCATAAAAATGCCTATTCTAACAACTGCAAAGAAACCTAAGATCTCGGCGCAGTTAAGGCGTTTGGGGGCTTGCCAATTCATCTGGAGCTATTTTGGAAAATCGTTTAGTTTTTCTAGTTAACTCTCAACACGAATTTTGGCGACGAGAATTCAGTGGCTTAATTGTCGAAAAAGATGAAAACTATTTAGATTCAATACAAAATCTAATTAGTCGTGGACTTTTACCAATTGTACAAATAGATAACGATTTTGCTGAAATAATTCAACTGAAAACTTTGCCGAAAAATTCAATAATTGGTTGGTGCCCTTCGGATGAAACATTTGATATTGCTTTTAACAGAGAGCTCGTAAAAGTTGACGCCTTCAAATTGATTTTGCGGCCTTACAAGTTGGAAAAAACCAAACTGATTAATTCTCTCTCATCACTTACATACACTTTATCGAATCTACAATCCGCAAGAAGCTTATCTGAGGTTTTACGTACACTCCGATGGCAACTTCGTGGCTATTCTATGCAATGGCGCCAATCAAAGATTTTAAAAATGCATTCAAGAAACAAAAGGCAATTTTACAATATACCTATTGGGTATACAAATATTTTTGCATTATCTCTTGCATCGAAATTACAAGTTTTTCCCGATCAGAGTTTAATTTCATCTATTGGGTTAAGTGATGCTTTCCTCGAAACAAAAATTTCTTTCGTGGGTCAATCAGGGCAAATTGTCCGTGAGTTTGCAATCCGCGCAGCTGAGTCAAGCCCATTTGGATCTGTAGTGAGACGATCGGGTTATGGTGCAAGCAATGTCATTGATTCGACGGTTTCTGCACGTGGGAATGACTATATAAATCAAATTGCAACTTCAAGATTTGTTTTGTCGCCGCCAGGAAATATTTCTGGCGAATCCTTTAGAACTTATGAGACTATGGTCATGAGTCGTATTCCGCTGGTATTGGGTCACGTAACAAGTGATCCCAACTTTAAAAGTGATTACAAATATCTCAATGCACTCAAATCCAAGCGCAACTGGAGACGCTTTCTAGCCGAAGCAGCAAAAATTGATGCTGGAATGTTTCACAAAATTGTCAACGAAAATTCGAAAGCGGCGAAAAGCGAAGTGGAAGCACTTAAAAAAATTCTGATCGAAGCAAATGTCTCTTACTGAGACAATACGTACTCCAGTGTTTTCTTCAAGCCATCGGTTCGACTAATTGCAGGCTCCCAATTCAAATGTTTCATCGCTTTTGTGATGTCGGGACGGCGATCCTGAGGATCATCTTGGGGTAACTCTTTGAAGATAATTTCGCTCGAGCTACCAGTAAGTGAAATTATTTCGCTCGCCAAATCAAGCATGGAAATGGGGGTTGGATTCCCCAGATTTATCGGAGAATGAATTGAGTCAGCCCAAAATAATTTTGAAAGTCCGTCAATGAGATCGTCCACGTAACAGAAGCTTCGAGTTTGACTGCCATCTCCGTAGACAGTTATAGGTTTACCTTCTAGCGCCTGGTGGATGAAGTTGGTGATAACCCGGCCATCATCTTGAGCCATTCGCGGACCAAAAGTATTAAAAATGCGAGCAATTCGAATATCTACTGAATATTGGCGATGAAAATCAGTAAACAGGGTTTCTGCAGTCCTTTTACCTTCGTCGTAGCATGAACGAATGCCCACAGGGTTTACTCGACCCCAATATTCTTCAACTTGTGGGTCAATATCTGGATCACCATAGACCTCACTCGTCGAAGCCTGCAGTATCCGTGCGTCTGTGCGCTGCGCAAGTTCAAGCAGGTTTATTGCGCCGATGACGCTTGTCTTTATGGTTTGAACTGGATGCTTCTGATACTGCACTGGGCTTGCAGGGCATGCCAAATTGAAAATGCCCTCGACTTCTATGTTTATAGGACTTGTTACATCTTGCCTTAGCAATTCGAAGTTGGGATGAGAGCGTAGGTGAGCAATATTTTCTACTCTCCCAGTATAGAAGTTATCTAATGCAATTACATAGTGACCATCAGCCAAGAGCCTGTCACATAGATGTGAGCCCAAGAAGCCACCGCCGCCAGCTACCAGTATTTGCATCTGTCGATTCTATTCGACTCTCAATGAATTGAAAACTACCAATAACATGCGTTCTCGATTTGATCCGCGGATGGTGGTGTTTCAGACTTACTCGGTCTAACCCAATTCTCGTTCACGTACGTTAATACTTCTGGTGAATTGTTCCATCGATTTCCCATGACACCAAAAAATAATTGCAGGCCGCCACCACAGTGAATTCCAATCTTCCCGATTTTCTTTGCATGAGCGGCAAGAGGATAGGAGAAGGCGCCGGCTGCAATGAGAGCAACATCAAAGTCAAGATCTGATATCGATTTCTTCATCTCATCAAGTAAATCAAACCAAGACTTACCAGAGAGATCTCTGGCACCGGCAACGATTGGCGCTCTTAGTACCTGTAATTCGAAATTTGGATATTCAACTTTTTTAAATACTTGAGAAATTCTCTTATGTTGACTTGAGATTGACTCCGCAAAGCCTGAGACCACGAGCACTTTCTTTCCTTCTAAAGCTAGCGCCCAAGGTTTTTGATCGGTCGCATACGCCTCGACCCAAGGCGCAGTAAACCCCACAGGAATTACGTACGTAGTTTTTGTATTTAGCTTGATTCCCTCGACCCAAGTAAAAGCAACTCCCCAAGCGCCCAAAATATCTGTCAATTCCAAGGCATCTAAATACTCAGTACAAAACTCTTCAGCTTCTTTCCAATCTTCAAAATAAAACCCTGCCTGCAAAAATACCTCATCTCTTCTTCGCTTCCATCTTGGGGAAAGCTTTGCCGCGAGAGCAATCGGTATTCCTATTCTTTCTAATCTCTTTAACTTCAAATACTCACCAAGAAATCGGCCTTCGGTGCCACCTAGACGACCAACTAACCCAGATTTATTTGATGAGATTAGAGAAAAGATGAATTGATCTGACTCTCTGTGATTAATTGATCCTTTGACTTTCAGGGATTTAGCCCAATCCCAAGGTGTGTACCTCTTGGCTATCTCATGTCGAAGCCCAAAAGGCGCAATACTTTTTGAAAGTCTTTGAAAATAATTCTCTCGGCGGACTAGCAATTACAGTCCCATAAGCTTGGCCTGAGAGTCAAAGTTCGGAATCTCCTTACGCACTTGCTCAAAAGTTCCAATGCTTTGAATCATTCCTTTATCAAGATAAATAACTAGATCTGCGCCACGGACGGTTGAGAGTCGGTGAGCGATCATAACCACAGTCACCTTTCCTTTAATCAACTGAATTGCCTCGGTAATCTCGGCTTCAGTCTCTCCATCAAGCGAGCTTGTTGCCTCATCAAGGACCAGTAGCTTTGGATTACTCAGCAGTGCTCGAGCAATACCAATTCTCTGCCGCTCTCCACCAGAAATTTTAGATCCAATTTCTCCAACTTGAGTTGCTAACCCGAGTGGGGAACTCTCTACCAATTTACTCAGGCTGGCTTCCTTCACGGCTCTTAGAATTTGAGAATCGTCTATCTGATCGTGCAGATAACCCATGCAGATATTTTCTCTGATTGTTCCTTCCATTAGAGCCACATTCTGGGGAACATATGAGATAGCGCCAGGCCATCGTGAAATTGCTTGAATTGGCGTGAAGCCCGAAATCAAAATATCTCCACTTGAAGGCTGCAAAATTCCAAGTAACAGATCAACTAGTGTTGTTTTACCGGAACCAGAAGTACCGACAATCGCTAAAGTTTGTCCAGGGGAAAGTTGAAACGAGACTTCTGAAATAGTTTCTGGTCCTTGAGGGTTATAGGAGAAGAATAACTTCTCCACATTAATTTGGGCATCGAAACCAGTGTGATCAGTTATGAAAGAATTATCAGTTTCAGGAACGCGCTGAACAAATCTAACTTCCTCGATTAGGTCGAGCGTGGGTCTGGCACTACCGATAGCTATCCCCATAGCGATTAAACCTTGTTGGACTCGCATAATTGCTGGTCCAATTCTGGAACCTGCTGCTAAAAAAATTGCAAGTGTTGCAATCGCTTGCCTTGAATCGTTCAAAGCAAACTGTAATGCCGCTATAAGGAATGCGCCGAGAACTACGGCGCTCTCTAATACGTATTTACTTATCATTGGCATGAAAGCAAGCTCTGCGTCATTGAGAGAAAGTTCTAATCTTTGACTATTCATTCTCTTTGCATAAAAGTCTCTACGGTTTCGTACAATTGTTTCTCTGTAAGAATTTAGCGATTCAATAATGTTTTTATTGCTCGCTATAGATAAATCAGAATTCTTTTTTCCAAGTTTGCGAGACCTAGTGGCCATTTTCTTCTGTAAAAACAATGCAACTCCAGAAAACAAGAAAAAAGTGACAATCGCGACTACTGGATCAAGAAAGAACAATCCAGCAGTAAGTACAATCAGGAGAGATAAGTCTGATACTAGGAAAACTATGCTCCCGAGTATTCCAATTGTAATTCGTCGAACGCCCTCAGTCACTATAAATAACGTCTCCTGAGTATTCCTTTTCTGAACTTCAAGAATATTTTGGGAGATTAGCTTCGAATAGAGAGTTGTAGAAATCAATGCAGACCGCGTCGCTAGGAAGCGCAGATATCTTTGCGAGAAGTACATAGAAAGAATTGTTCTGGTTATCAGAAGGAGAGCTGCCATGACTGCTAATACAACTACTTGACTATAGAAACTTAGACCATCTAGGTTGAGTAAGCGAAGCGCAGCTCCAGTTCTATCTCCAATCTGCGCGCCCTTTATTCCGGTGATTGATAGCGCTCCAATCACGCCAATCAATGCCACACCAAAGAGATCTAGGAAGCTCAGAGAAACTTGGACAAGGCTTACCGTAACGATCTTCTTGGTGTCGCCTTCAGGTAAGACTGATACTGCAGATTTAACTGCTTCTCTGTATTTTTTCATCTTCCGCCCTCTATTTGTGATTTATTGACACCGAACTGGGCCTACTTTGAGAGTTTTCTGATGCCGTTCCAAAATTCATGTTTGTGAACAGTAGAGATAATGTAATTCACAATACGCGTAGAAACATCAAGATACGAATACTCACTTGGGGTAGGAGAAGGTTTTGTAGAATTTTCCACTATCTCAATAGCCTCAAGCACTCGTTCTGCATTGATGCCGCACATCACAAGGGAACCTGCCTCAAGAGCTTCTGGGCGTTCCATTGAATCACGAATGGTGATTGCCTGAAAATTCAACATGATTGACTCCTCCGCGATTGTTCCACTATCGGAAAGAACCATACGAGCATTTTTCTGTAAATTCACATAGTCGAGAAATCCAAATGGTTCGTGGAAGTTCACCAGAGGACTCATCTCGATCTTTATTCTTTGCATTCTGGCTCGCGTTCGAGGGTGGGTAGACACAAGAACAGGCAATCCAAAAGCCTCTGCAACAGCATTCAAGGTCTTTAGTAACTCCAGCAACCTCTCGTCAGAATCTACATTCTCCTGCCTGTGTGCACTCACTAAGAAAAACTCTTTAGGGGTTAAAGATAATTGCTGCATGGCTTTTGAATTATTTATGCCCGCTGCATGGTCTGTTAAGACTTCAAGTAATGGTGACCCCATCAAAGCAATTTTGCGGGGATGAATGCCTTCCGATAGAAGGTTAGCTCTGGCCAATTCGCTATAGGGAAAATTAAAGTCAGCAATATGGTCAACAATTCTTCGATTTATTTCTTCCGGAACATTTGCATCGAAGGAGCGATTTCCTGCCTCAAGATGATAGACGGGAATCCCGAATCTCTTTGCAATGATTGCCGCAAGCGCACTGTTGGTATCACCCAGAATTACGATTGCATCTGGACGATGCTCATTCAATTCTTTCTCTGTAGCAACAAACAGATTGCCAAGAAACTCTCCTAAACTTTTGTGATCATCTTTAAAAAAGGCGTCTGGTTTTCTGACAGCAAGTTCTTCAAAAAATACATCTTTCATTAGTCGATCTGGATTCTGCCCAGTATGTATCAATCTATGGTCAAAGTGTTTATCAAATTTTCTAATGATCGATGACATCCGGATAATCTCTGGTCGTGTGCCAACAAAAGTCGTAATTTTAGTTTTCATTTAATTCTTCCGACCTTTTCTCAAATACTCTTGGTACTCCGGGAGCCCTAGGATTAAGTTCACTACTTCTTCAACATTCAACCTAACCGTGTTGTGAGAGGTATAGGACTCGTTTGCTGTTTCTGAATTAGATCCTTTATCAAAGAAAATTTGATAATCGAGTGACCGAGTATCCAGCGGGACTTTAAAATAATCGCCCTGGTCTTGACTACGAGCTCTCTCTTCTGAACCCAAGAGAGATTCATACTCCTTCTCACCATGACGAGTTCCGATGATTCTGGTTTCGACTTTTGACTTGCCAGAGATTTCCTTGAGTGCATCCACAAGGGTGGAAATTGTGGCAGCGGGCGCTTTTCTTACAAAGAGATCGCCTGACGTAGAATTCGTAAATGCGTGCTCAACTAATGAAACAGATTCCGAAAGTGACATGAGAAATCTAGTCATTGAAGAATTGGTGATTGTTAATGGATGATTGGCAGCAATTTGATCAAGAAAAAGAGGGATTACAGAACCCCGAGACATCATCACATTTCCGTAACGAGTCACTGCGATTGTTGTCCCTTGGTCCGGGTTATTTCGGGCAATTGAAAATGCAACCTTCTCCATTAAAGCCTTTGACATTCCCATGGCGTTGATTGGGTAGACAGCTTTATCCGTACTTAAACAAACAACTGTTTTTACACCATTGTTGACTGCTGAGTTCAATACATTTGAGCTACCTAGAATATTTGTTGCCACGACCTGTTCGGGAAAGAATTCACCCGATGGAACTTGCTTGAGGGCTGCAGCATGGAAAACGTAGTCGGATCCTTTAATAGCTTGATTTACGCTGGCAAGGTCTCGAACATCTCCAATAAAAAACCGAAGCCTCTCGTCTTTAAGTTCTGTGCGCATGTGATCTTGCTTATTTTCATCTCTGCTAAAGACTCGAACTTCTTCTACGCCATCAGTCAGGAGTTTCTTCACCATAGTCGAGCCAAAAGACCCAGTACCACCGGTAATTGTTACAACCGCATTCTTTAGCGACTTACTCATTTTACGCCCTTTTTAAGTCAGACCTTGGTAGTAGCCAATTTCTATACTCCCGAATCATATCCTCAATTCTGGGTGGGGAGCCGTACCCAGCGCCTTTCCAAAGTTGTAGATTTCTGGCGACATTGTCGGTGGCTAGTGAACGATCGACCCGGGTATCGGTTTGGAACTCAGAAATGGTTATGTCGCTTCTTCCAAAAACCTCGGCGATTGTTTTGACAAGTTGATATTTGGAGACCTTGTCCTGTGGCACCAAATGTTGAACGCCTTCGAAGAAAATTGATTCGTTGATGATGAATGACAAAATTTTCGAAAGCTGCAGCGGTGTCACACCATTCCACACATGATTAGCGAATCCACGAAGTACTGCATCCGGCCTTTGATCGATTACCCAATTTAGTAATTCCGTCGAAGAATTTTTCTCTTGACCAATCACCGAGACTCTTAACGTCATTGTGCCTGCTATGCAAGATTCGCCCAAGGCCTTCGAGAATCCATAAGCATCGATCGGATCGAACGGGTCACTCTCTGAATACCCACCTTTGGTGCCAGAAAAAACACAATCTGTGCCTATTTGCAGAACCTTATATCCATGCTTTTTGGCCGAGCGACCGAGCTGTTGTGGGAATAGACAATTTACTTTTATCGCATTCTCAATATCTTGCTGGGATTTGGAGGAAATTTTATGTCTAATCACTCCGGTTGAATTAATTATGTAATCAAAGTCAGAAAAAATCTTTAGACTTTCGTCAGAAACAGTATTTATGTCAAAATTTTTAGCAGGATTCTCGGCAATCAAGCTCTCGCCAGTTCGATTGAATTCTGTGACCTCAAATCCTTCTTCCATCAATCCTCGAGTGACGCCTGAACCAATCATCCCTGTTGATCCCAGTATGGCTATCTTCTTCACTTCTTAAGCCTACCAGCGGCTGAAAACAAGCGAAGAATGATAGATTCGTGTTGTGGCACATTCAGATCCGCTTGTTACGGTTGTGACGGCTGTCTATAACGGTGCAGATTACATTGCTGAAACTATCGACTCTGTGCTCACTTGCGCAGCTGGTTTAAATTTTGAGTACATCGTTGTTGACGACGGATCAACAGATTCAACTCTAGAAATTCTTAAATCATATGGGGATTCAATAAAAATAGTTTCCCATAAGAACTGTGGTGAATCTGCATCAGTAACGAAGGCATTCTTCTTGGCCCGTGGGAAATATTTAATTGTAGTGAGCGCTGATGACCCGCTGCTGACCGCTGAACTCTTTGATGAAGTATTCAACTGGTTTGATAAAGATTCGAACCTAGTAGCTGTTTATCCAGATTGGCAGATGATTGATCCTAACGGTGCAGTAATTCAAACCGTGCTGGTTCCAGATTACTCCGATGAGTTGCTCATTGGTCAATGCCGAACCCTTCCTGGTCCGGGAGTGATTTTCCGCAGAGATTCGGCCATAAAAATAGGTGGTCGAAATGCTAAATGGGTCTACGTCGGTGATTATGACTTTTGGTTAAGGTTAAGCCGCCTAGGAGAAATTCGACACAGGCCCGCAGTGCTCGCACAGTGGAGGCACCACCCGAACTCAACGTCAGTAAGTAAGCGCGGGTTAGGGATGGCAAGAGAAAGAATTGCTGTCGTTGAAGACTTCTTATCTTCAAACCATGTTGATGATTTAATTGGAAGAATGGCGCTAGGTCATGCCTACTACACGGCAGCTAGGCTCTCATTCTTTAGTAGAGAAGTCCCCGGTAAGCGATATCTATTTTCGGCTTTTCGCTTACGCAAAGGCTGGGTTGAAGAAGCACAAATTCGTGTCATTGCATTCATTGTTTTAGATCCACTAAGTCGATTTTTAATATCTCCACTTAGACGGCTAAAGATATTTAGAATTAGAAATCTATGACCCGTAAAAAGATCTTGATCGTTGGAATGCTTGATAGCATCCATCTCTACCGTTGGTTATCTCAATTTCAAGACTCACCAATAGATTTCCTCATTTTCCCTTCGAAAAAACATAAGCAAATCCATGCCGGAACAGAGCAATTGTGTAAGACAAAGTCTGAGGCTAACTATTCACTAGCGACATTCAAGTTCACGAGAAAATTTCATGGCTATATGGACTACCTGATTTTTTCTGTGATCTCACGCATTATAAAATTGAATTTACGCGCTTTATTTTTGAGGAAAGTTTTAAGTAAGCACAATTTTACTTTTGTTCATGCACTAGAAATTCAGGGTGCTGGCTATCTGATTGATGAGGCGGCTCGTCCGTTAGGTCATTCGCAACGGCTAATTCTTACGAATTGGGGAAGCGATATCTATTTCTACCAGGACCAGCCTGAGCACCAGCAAAGAATCAGATCAGCCCTTGAATTGGCGGACTATTATTCAGCAGAATGTCACCGAGATTATGAACTAGCTCGTAAATTTGGATTTCAAGGTGTTGAGCTACCGTGTATTCCTAATGCAGGTGGTTTTGTCACTATGCATCAGTTTGACTCTACTAAAGCTTCAGAGCGAAAGAATGTTGCAGCAAAAGCTTATGGGGGTCAATTTGGACGTGGAGATATCGTAATTGAATCCATTAGATTGGCTTTTAACGCGGTTCCACATTTCACGGCATTTCTATACTCCGTAACAGATGATTTATTGCAAGAAGTTATTGATCTCACTCAGCAATTCCCTGGCAGGGTCGAATTTTCTTCAAGAAAGAATCCACTTTCACAATCAGAGATGAACGAGCTGTTTAGACGCTCACGGATCTACCTAGGGGCTTCGAGAAGTGACGGCATAAGCACCTCATTCTTGGAAGCGCTTAACTTTGGTTGTTACCCAATTCAGACCGATACTTCATGCGCGGGAGATTGGGAAAAACTAGGGGCTGTCGCGAGCATTGTGCCCCAGAACGTATCGATAGTCGCCGATGAGTTAATTCGATCTTTGACCGACGATGCATTAGTAGATTCTGCTCAAAATCAAAATATGGAAGTTTCTAAACAGTATTTGAGTTTTGAAAATGTTAGAGCAATTGCCACAACGTTCTATAATTGATTTATCTTTGTAAATTCTAAATACTCATTAAGCGTTCGTTCAATCGCCCGATTAGTTACTCGCAGACCTTCGTGGCTCTCCTTCATAGGCTCACTCTCTAGCCAATTCTTTAACTTTTCTTGATAGTTTTCAAAATTTGTCTGCCTTGCAATTTCAAATCCCTCTACTAGAGACTTCAACGTGGGCTTGCATTGAATAACCAACTCTTTGGGTACCTTGTAATCTGTAATTTCTGGGCCGACATAAATTGGAATGCATCCAGCAAAAAAGGCATCAAATAGCTTCTCTGACATATATGACAGTTCGTTTTCAATCACAAGAGCAAATTTATACCTTTGCATGACCGAGATTTTGTCAGCTGGTGAAGCGGTCTCTGGCCAATTGGCAAACCAATAACGAGAGTGACTCGAAGTTGCGATGAGGTGTCTGATTGGATCTTTCAAGACTTCAATGACAAGAACTTTAATGCGGTCCTTAAAATTGGAATTCCAATTTTCGCCGAATAGATCTATTCCTTCGATTTTTTTAATTGATTCTCTTCGCAGGCTGTATAACTCGCTAGAGCTCAGATTCAACTTGTTTGCGTTTATGAGAGCTGCCCTTGGTAATCGATCATGAATTCCCCATCCCAGTTGCTCCTCTACCGGAAAATATTGAGGCCAATGCATTCCGTCATTCATTATCTCGCTTTTTCCAAAACTAATGATGGAACTGTAAAGTGCGCTTGTTTCTGGTTTATAAGCTACGGGTAAGACGCAAAATGGTTCGCTTCGATAAAGAATTGAAAACTTATTTAGCTCTCGTCTTTTTTTGAGTAGTTTCTCATCATTTTCTGTGTGGTCAATTGCGAGGTAAATATCAGCCTCGTCAGCGTCCAGGCTGACATTTCTTCCTTGTTTTTCTAAGAATTGACGAAGATTTTCTATATTTGAACTTCTGTGGCGCATGGGTGAATTGGAATACCGTCCGCCGATGGCAATAGAAGGCATCATTTCCAAAATGCATTCCAATAATGGTTAGGTTGCTTGATAGCGAATAGTCGTACATACGCTCTGAAAATTTGAATTCTAAGCTTCAGTGGAAGCCTGCTAAAGATTGAATTTAGTTGCGATTTTCTTCTTGAATGTTGGTTAAAGATTTCTTGTGAAAGATCTCCGCTTAGAATTCGGAGTTCCTCACTCAATCCTCTCGTCGGCTCAGGTACGGGTTCACCAGACAAATTTGATATAAGTGTCTGAGTGAAGCGAGAATTCATGGCTTCATAAAACTCACTAAGTAGGATCGATGGCTGTGATTCTTTGTAATCCCAAGCATTGGCGCATGATTCTGAAGCCAAAATCTTAACTAGATACAAAAGGTTTGACTCTCGCAGGCGAATCTCGATCGAACTCATCAGTTCGTTAAAGAAAAGACCCCGCTGACTATGGTCAACTTTGCTCAGTACGGTTCTGAACTCTTTAGAGGTAAACACGCGCGAAAGACTTATTGCCGCTCCTAGCAATGCTTCCATTGAATTAATTACATGAGATTCACTCTGTGAATTCTCTCGATACCTCATGGTTTCTTGGGAGATATATCTGAATTCACCATGACCGCAGAGCAACAAGGTGGTCTCGGTATCTGAAAAAGTTGGGCTATGCCAAAAACGAAAACACTGCGAAAATTCTTTGGTCCTGAATGCGGTGGTGGGGAAAGAAAGCGTCTGCATCCTGAGATTAATCAAGAAAGAGTGAGGGGTTGAATAATCATCAACTAGCCAAGATGCTCGAGGAGGGGTCGGTAATGAATTGGAATTTTCATCCATTGACGCCATGCCGGTGCATACTGCCACGACATCTTCGGGGGAGCTTTGGATTGTTTCAACAAGTTTTTCTAAGTGTCCGATGAAATAGTCGTCATCCTGATGAATCGTGGTGAACCATTGAGTGCTTATCAAACCGGAATCAAGAGCCTTTGCTAAGGAACCTCCACTGCCAAGGTTCATATCATTTCTATGCAGAATGAGCTTTTCACCAAAGATTGCCTGCCAACCCGCTAAAACTTCCCAAGAATTATCCGTAGAGAAATTGTCAACTACTGCTAGACGAAAGTCCTGATAGGTCTGAGATAAGAGTTGCTTCTGCAGAGACTCCAAGTATTTTTCTCCATTGTAAATACCTATAAAGACAGTGAGTTCTTGAGTCTGTGCGGTATTCATTTTGGTTAAGCCTTCCTTATTCTTCAATTTTCAAAGTCATGAATGAGCCAGCAGCCCTAAAAGAGCGATTGTACTTTTCCGCATCCTGGCCTGAATGAAACTTGACTGGAGAAAACGCTAGTTGACCAGATTTTCCTAGGACAGCTGCTGAAAACGAAAAGGTTGAGTTCGAAGTGACTAATACATCAGCTTCTCTGAGAATACAGTGAATCAAAAAAGGATCTAGGTGAGGATCATCTAGAAAAATTAGGTTGTGGTCATTACCAAAAAGGTTACCCAGTTTTTCCTTTTCTTTTTCGTGTAGTGGAGAATCTGAGATGATAAGCAAATTTTTGGGAATTAGTTCTCGAATAGAAATGAGAAGATCCAAGTACTCGTCAAACTTAATAACTCTAGATGCGACTTTGAAATAATCACCTCTTCGGATGTGTACCGCGCCGTAAGAATGTACATCTTTGAATTCTGCGAATTTTTCTCTAAAGCCATTTACTAGCATAGGGTCAAAATGAAAGCGATCAAGATACTTCTTTCTTGCTTGAATCCAATAACCAGAATTAATCTCTGATTCTGATAGAAAATCAGATTTTAATTTGAGGATATTTCTAATCGTTGCTGACTCATATCTTTGAAGATCCTTTAAACCAATCTGATATCGATCGAGTTCCCAATTCCACAAATCTCCCGGATTCTGTGCGGTGAAATATGAGATGTCGCATCTCGCTTTTGCCACTCCATACCTCTCCTGACGTTCCCAGAATGCGATGACGCCAAAAATTTGAGAACCAAGGCCGCCTTCGATATGAACCAAAGTTTTATGATAAATCGAGAATGTTCTCTGAAATTTTGCAATGAGCGAAAGAACTTTTGATTTTAACAAACCGAGCCTCTCTCTCCGCTCTCACGTTAGTGTATATTTTCCACATGGTGACACATGGACCAATTCATGCAAAGTGGTTTACACACCGAGTTATTTTATTCTTGAGCATCACTTCATTCTACATGTGGCTCTATTTTTCTCAATGGTGGTTGCTGAAAGTTCAGAATAATTTAGGTGGGGGCCCAATCTATAGGGACTTGGAATCGGTCTTAATTGCCGCCCGCTGTTACGAGCGTATCGGTGATTCGGTTTATTCAACAGTAGAAACTTGTGGTTACCAGTACGGTATTTTTCTTCTTCAATTCATCCAGTTTTTTAATTTGGATTCGATTAATTTGGTTCTACTCGGCGGTTTCTTCGTATTACTAGTTTTTCTGATACTTCTTGGAGTCGCGGTTTTCTCCGTGAGGACCACTCGACAAGCAGTTATAGCATTTTTACTCGTGGCTTCCCCCGGCCCTTGGCTTCTGTTTGAAAGGGGGAATATTGACATACTGATCATTCCTCTGATTTCACTTGCAGCGGTTTTTATTAATTCCCGTCTTTCGATTGTGGCTATAATTCTAATTGCAGTGACAGCGCTCATGAAGTTTTACACTCTCCCCCTTTTGCTCGTTTACATCCTGATTGAGAAGAGAGTTTTCTTGCGGATTGTGGCGGCTATCTCAATTTTCGTCGTAACGCCTATTATTTTGTACGATATCTCAAGAGTTTCAGTTGAATTTCCAAATCCAACTTTTGTAGCTTTTGGATTGCCTTCTCCTGGGCTCTGGTTGAATTTCTTTGCCTGGAGATTCGATGTTCCGATTGAGCTTCAAGGACCACAGTTGTACTTTCTTGGCTACTTAATATTTTTTTCTTGTGTTTATCTTATGTACTTCTCGCCTCTTCGTAAGAAGTTTTCATTTGAACCACTTCTGCCCTCGGCAGGTCATACTCTTGGTAAGAATTTGTTCCTGCTTTTCTCGAGCGTTTATCTATTCTGCTTTCTAGCTGGCATGAATTATGATCATCGATTAACTTCTCTGATTATCTCCTTACTCTTATTGAATGTAGTTTTCCCCAAAAATCGCCCGTCTCGATGGTTTCTGAGTGTCCAGATTGGTGCCCTTTGGGCGACCATTTTTTTCTTTGGAGTCACTGGACCGATTCATGTATTCCTCGCCATATTCGGAAACATCTGTCAGTTGATTCTGGTTGTCTATCTTTTGGGTGCCATGTACCGCACTCTTGAATCATCTAGCTCGATCAAATGGGTTGTAAAGTTGTTTCGTAGAATTTCCCGGAAGGTTTATTGATGCATTATCTCGTGACTGGGCACACTGGGTTTAAAGGTTCATGGTTAGTCATGGTCCTAAGGTCTATGGGACATACCGTGTCAGGAATAGCGCTTGATCCTGAGTCAGAATCTTTATTCAATCAGGCAGATATCCAAGGTTTATGCGAGCAAGATTCCCGAATCGATATCCGCGACAGAGATTCCTTGATCTCTGGGGTTCGTGCAATAAATCCGGATGTGATTATTCACTTGGCTGCTCAACCTCTGGTTCGTTACTCATACGCCCACCCAGTCGAGACCTTTGAGTCAAACGTTTTGGGTACTTTGCACTTGCTCGAAGCGACTAAGGGTTTATCTAATCTACAAGCTACTCTGATTATCACCACAGACAAGGTTTACAAGAATCTAGGGCACAAAGAGGGTTATATGGAAGACGATGCTCTCGGGGGAGACGATCCTTACAGTGCTTCAAAGGCTGCTGCCGATATCGCAACTCAATCTTGGGTGAAAAGTTTTGCAAAGTCCCCAGTTGCTATTGCGCGTGCAGGGAACGTGGTTGGCGGTGGTGATTGGGCGGTTGACAGATTGATCCCAGACCTAGTGCGTTCGTACCGAGCATCTGATACACCTGTCATTAGAAATCCAAACTCTATTCGTCCTTGGCAACACGTTCTAGATTGTCTACATGGATACCTACTGCTTGTGGATTCTATGGTTGCCCAGGGAACCCAGGGTGAATGGAATTTTGGCCCGAATCACCTGGAAAAACATTTGGTATCCGAAGTTATAGAAGGTTTCTCACAACATTATGGAGTTTCAGGCTCCGCATGGATGCTCGATCAAGGAACACATCCGAAAGAATCTGATTTTCTCCTATTGAATTCCGCAAAGGCAAGAACTCAATTGGGGTGGGTGGATCATCTAAATTTCCAGGAAACCTTGGAGTGGACCGCAGTCTGGTATCGGGATTTCACTGAGCGGGGCGCCAGAGCCACAACTATGCAGCAAATTGAGGCATTTTTAAGTCATAGATAGGCAGTAAATCGTTTTGAGCCATTAAGATTTGGGCAGAAGCGGTGTTAATAGAAACAAGAGGGTGTGTTGAACGAGCAATTAAATGACTCGGTGTCCAAACTTGTATCTGAGGCTTTTGCTGAGTTACACGCATCTCGACCATTCATCACAGGCGAATCAGCTATTCCTGTCACTGGAAAAGTCTTTGGCCAGGAAGAACTAACTGCAGCTGTGCACGCTTCTCTCGATTTCTGGCTCACATCCGGCCCGTATACCGAAAAATTTGAGAGTCGATTTGCAAAAACTGTCGGCATGCGTCACGCATTTATGGTCAACTCAGGATCCTCGGCGAATCTCTTAGCAATGTCTGCACTCACAAGTCCGAAGTTGGGAGACAGGGCGCTAAAACCTGGAGATGAAGTTGTCACGGTTGCCGCAGGTTTCCCAACCACGGTCACACCTATCCTGCAAAACAATTTGATCCCGGTCTATGTAGACATTGATCTCGGAACCTATGTAGCCAATGAGGCGGCGCTAGAAGCTGCCATCTCTCCAAAAACTCGTGCCATTATGATGGCACATACTCTCGGAAACCCGTTCAACTTAGAACTTGTTCAAAAACTTGCAGAGAAACATAACCTTTGGGTGATTGAAGATAGCTGTGATGGCTTGGGTGGAACTTACAAGGGACAGAATCTTGGAACATTCGGCGATTTTTCCACATTTAGTTTCTACCCAGCTCATCACATCACAACAGGTGAAGGTGGCGCAGTACTCGTAAAGAAAGCAGCACATAAGACAATCGTTGAATCTATCCGTGACTGGGGAAGAGATTGCTGGTGCCCACCGGGCTGTGACAATACCTGTCTAAAGCGATACGAGTGGACGCTGGGCGAACTTCCCGAAGGATACGACCACAAATACACCTATTCACACCTTGGGTACAATTTAAAGTCTGGTGATATCCAGGCGGCGATTGGCCTAGCTCAGTTAGATCGATTGGATAGCTTTATCGAACTCCGACGAAGGAACTGGAAGTACTTGAAGGTGGGATTGAAGGGGCTAGAAGAGTTTCTTGCCCTTCCACAAGTGGCAGAAAATAGTGACCCTTCTTGGTTTGGATTTGCACTGACCGTAAAATCTGGTGGGCCAAAAACTAGAAATCAAATTGTGCAAGAACTAAACGAAGCAAAAATTGCAACCCGACTGCTCTTTGGCGGCAACCTTCTGCGTCAGCCTGCCTTTATCGGTACACCACGAAGAGTTGTTGGGGACTTAACCAACACAGACATCGTAATGAATGACACTTTCTGGATTGGTGTCTGGCCCGGATTAACGCTGCCGATGTTGGATTATGTGATCGAAACTCTTCACAAAATTTTAGGAAAATCTCAATGAAAGCAATTATCTTGGCGGGAGGACTAGGCACTCGTATCTCTGAAGAAACTTCTGACAAACCGAAGCCTATGGTTGATATTTCGGGTAAACCGATGCTGTGGCACATTATGAGCATCTTTGCGCGTCAAGGCGTCACGGAGTTTGTAATCGCTACCGGATACAAGAGCGAAGTAATTGAGAGTTGGATCAAAACTGTCAAGGAGCCATGGAAAATACAAGCTTTAGACACTGGCCTAAACACGCAAACTGGCGGTCGTATCCGTGAATGCATGAACTCACTCAAAGGCGAAAGAGTTTTTGCCACATATGGCGATGGGCTCGGAAATGTAAATCTCACAAAATTGATTGACTTTCACGAGCATCAAGGAAAGTTAGCAACTGTGACCGCCGTGAGACCTCCAGCGCGATTTGGTGTTTTGGAGTCTGAAAACGGTCTCGTTACGAAGTTCGGTGAAAAGAATCAAGCCGATTCTGGCTGGATTAATGGAGGATACTTTGTGCTTGAGCCACAAGTGTCAAGCTATATTCATGAGCTGTCCGAACCCTTTGAGTCTGGAGCAATCCCAAGACTAGTTTCAGAACGTCAATTGGTCTCTTATCACCATACTGGTTTTTGGCAACCGATGGATACGCTCAGAGAAAAACAAGACTTGGAAAAGCTTGCCAAATTAAACCCTCCTTCATGGTTGGAAGATCTTTGATGAAAACAATTGAAGTAATTACATCGGCGTATAATGAAGAAGATTGTCTACCTGAGTTATTTACAAGGCTCGAAAAAATAGCACTCGCTGAGGACAAATACTCTTTTCGCTTTATTGTTATAGACAATGGGTCATCAGATCGCACATGGCAAATCATCAAGGATAGGCAAAAAGCTGACAGCCGATACACCGGGGTTCGAATGTCAAGAAATTTTTCTCTCGATTCAGCATTTACCTGTGGCCTAGACCGCGCCGAGGCTGATTTGGCAATCATAATGACTTCTGATCTTCAAGATCCACCTGAGTGTATTCCTGATTTACTACGTGCACACGAATTGGGCTACGAACAGGTTCTTGCGAAAGTAGTGGATCGCGGAACTGTGCCAGCAGTAAGGAGATTCCTTTCACATGTTTTTTATCGTTTAGCGAATGCAATGACAGGAGGAATGCTTCCTAAGTCAGTAAGTGATTTTCGATTAGTTAGTAGGAAGTGTTACGAAGCCATCCGATCATTAAGGGAGAGCCACAGATTTCTTCGGGGGCTTGGTTCGTGGGTTGGATTTGAAACAACTTACATTGAAATTAAGAGGCCTCCAAGATTTGCTGGGGAATCAAAATGGTTGGGTACATCGTTGGTGCGGACTATATTGCTTGGTTTTCAAAGCATTTTTGCCTACAGCACTCTTCCCCTGGCTTGGATTTCGATCTTAGGTGTTGGTTTGAGCTTAGTGTCGAGTTTATCGTTGTTTGTTTTAGCAGTTTTGTGGATAGTTATTGGTGTTCCGTTTGCTGGGTTCGGTTCAATTGTAGCAACGATTATCCTGTGCTTTTCTATCACTATATTGGTTTTAGGAATTATTGCTCAGTACATGGGATTGATCTATGAAGAGGTTAAGAGGCGCCCACTTTATTTAGTTGCAGAAACGATCTAAGTGACTTCAAGTGATTGCTCAATTTTCAAAGATATGTTAATGACTTTTTACGTGAGAAAGCCAAATCTCTAAGCTCTCATCCAAAGATAGTTCGGATGAAATTTTTAGTTGGACACGCGTGTGTTTTGTCTCTGGATAGTAGGAATTTCTCTCTCCACTAAAGCTTCCCTTGACCGAAATCTCACCAGTCCCAAACTTGTCTGAAATCTTCACTGCAAGGTCACCCATGGTAATTTTTTCAGATGCTCCTATGTGTAAGGTTTCAATCGTTGGGTAGAGAGAACATTTAATTACCCAGATAGCCATATCGATAGGTGACATAAAAGAACGTTCTGAATCACTCCAACCAAGTACTTCCACTGGACGCGCCGCTAATGCCTCTCCGACAAAATTTGAGATTGCAAAGGTCCCTGGAATATTTAATCCTGGTCCTGTGAATGAAAAGAGACGTGGGTTGGCACCTAGTATGAGACCTTTCTTGACAAAATCCTTAATCATTTCCTCATCTCGAAACTTGATTTTCTCGTAATTTGTGAGATTCTCCACTTTTTCTTCTGCATGTATTTCAACTATTGGACCTGTCATAGGTCGAGAATAAACGCCTCCACTGCTGAGATTTATTACATTCGGTTTATCTTTGCACCCAACAATTGCTGCGTTGACCAGCTTCCTTAGATTTGCTGAATAAGTATCAAGTTCTTCTGATGTAACGACCTGACCCGAAGCAGCCGGTATCGCACCGTGAATAATTGTTTTTGTGCGGTTTCGTAATTGCCCAAAAATTGACGGTTCTAGGTCCATCCATTCCAAATACCTTAGACGATCATCTCTGAAGGTGTCAGAGGCGTTAGCACAATTTCGGGTTAATATGACGGCATTTAAATCTTGATTAGATCCTACGAAAAGTTCACTCAAGACGGTCAAGATCCATTTGCCAGCGAAACCGGTTCCTCCTGAAATAACAAAATCTGTATCCCAAATTATTTCCAGCTCTGTGTCAGAAAACTGGCCCCCTATATGCTCATGCAGACTTTGTGATAATTTATTCATCTACTTGATTATCTGATCAACCTGATTTTTCATATTTTCGTCTAGATAGGGCCACATTATGTCCAGCCCAACGGAGTAGATTTTTCCATTTTCATCCTTCATGCTCTGGGATCTAGGGCGCATTACTTGGTCAGATGGCAACATAATCTCCAACAGGAATGGTCCAATATTCTTGTTTATAGAATTGAACTTGGACTCTAACTGCTCGATGGTTGAAACTCTTTCAGCTGGTATACCAAAAGCAACAGATACTTTAGAGAAATTCGGTGCGTCTATTCCAGAATCAGGATTCGATCCCACAAAATTTGAATCAAAAATATTCTTTTGCATTATGGAAATAGCAAGATAGCCCTCACTATTTAAAATTATAATCACTATCGGAATATTGTGATATTTAATAGTTTGCAGTTCTTGCATATTCATCTGAAATCCACCGTCTCCGGCAATTAAAACTATTTTTTTGCTCGGGTCTGCAAAGTATGCACCTATAGCTCCCGGTAATCCGAATCCCATGGAACTAGTACCACTAGAGGTAAATATTCTGACATCTTGGCTTCTTTGAAACGATTGCATAGTACAAGTGAAACTTGTCCCCATGTCGGTGACTAGTACTGAATTATCGCTTAAGTTTCGTGAGAGCATTTCAACTACAGAGTAAGCATCGATGCAATCATCTTCAATTGATTTAGTCTCTGTTTTTATATCAAGTAAGGCCTTCAATTTGTGCAGTTTGACCTCCCACTCTGCCCAGGCTGGATTTATCTGAATCTCTTCAGCAGGGAAATTATCAATCCATTGGGCGAGATCACACGCGTATGCAACATCTATCTTTAGGGAGCTCTTCTCTATCTCAGTTCTGTCGATATTGACCATTATCTTTTTTGAATTCACACTAAAGAGCTCTGTGGCATATCCTGTGTTTGGTATCGACAATCGAGACCCTAGAATCAAAAGCAGATCGGACTCTTGCAGCGCGATATTAGCTGCGCGGTTTCCAAGTATCCCAAAGTTACCGACATAGCGTGGATCGTCGTAATTAAACACGTCAATTGCTCCCCACGTTGAGATGACGGGTATACCTAGCTTTCGAGCGAGTGCGACGAGTGATTTTTCACAATTACTCAGATGTACGCCACCGCCAATCACAATAATTGGGCGTTTGGAATTTTTGATTTCCACACAAGCATGGCTGTAATCAACTTTCATAGGAAGTATCTGTGAAACTTGGTCCTTTTGACTGGAGTTGAAGTTATCCGACTGAATGTTCAGGGGGATTTCAATCCAGACCGGACCCGGCCGACCAGAATTTGCCTCTAACCATGCTTTCTCAAGGATTTCGTCTAACTGTTGCGTGGAATCAATTGTTTTGAAGTATTTTACGATCGAAGACACAAGCTTCCCAGTATCTACTTCCTGAACTCCAAATTGCCTTTGAACTCCACCGCCAGATGAAATCATCTGTCTTGTAGAAACTTGTCCAGAGATTACGACCATTGGGATTGAATCCTGGTAAGCGCCAAGTACGCCTGTTAAGGCATTTGAAACTCCGGGTCCATTCGTAAGTAAAACTATCCCGGCTTTTTTTGCTACACGCGCATATCCGTCTGCCGCCATTGCACAGGCTTGCTCGTGGTGCATGTGCACCAAATTGATTGGGTATTTATGCATGGAATCAAATAAATGTCCTGCAGCACCACCTGTTACTCCAAAAGCCTGTGTGACACCTTTTCCCGAAAAGAAATCGAATACGTAGTCAGAAACTTTCACATTTTTTCCATAAATTCTAAGGTGGACTGCCAGTTTTCAAAGCGGTATCCGTTATCGTCTATGTAAAGCAGTGCTCGCGGTTTTTCAGAAGTTACTTCTTTAACATATTTCATAATCCCGTATTTTTCTAACCATTCCACCACCAGCTCTGTGCCTGTCTTTCCGTTGACGAGAGGTCTATTTGGTTTGGCTTTGGCCGTAAAAATAATAATTTCGAAACTTTGGGCAATCTTTGCTACCGCTTCAATTGAGCCTGGAATTGGATCCCCATAGCAAGTTCCGTCAAAGAATCCTCTGTCCGAATTGTGAATAACGCCATCAAAATCTATTGCAATATTCTTCACTTCACTATCAAACCCTGGCGGGAAGTCAAATGCTTTCATTTGGGCTCACCTTCAATATCGTTGTATGTGGGGCACAGTATTCCATCTCTCTGGCAACTGTTTTAACTATGCTGGCTAAACCAATGTCGCCAGGAACAGTGGCGAGGTGCTGGCGACCATTTATGCTTTTCCCAATCCCTCCATGGAGGAACATGATTATCTCATCGTCGGGAATGTGGAATACCTCTGCTAAATCTTGAATCACAAATACTTCAAAAGTTGAATTTGAAACCGTAAAGGTTTGTGGACCACTCGCTGGGTCTACTTCTACCCAAATATGCGAGTTATCTCTTGGAGACCATTGGTTTTTTTTCTCGTATCCATCGTGGGACCGACCGTAGTTGTCAGTTAATCTAACCAGATCTTCTTTGTCATTGGGCGTTTCAATTTCCAATAAATATGCGCCGCCCTCAGATAAGGCTGTTGTTGAATGAAACAAACCTCGTCTGATCATCTGTTTACTTGGCGCTGAAATCACTTTGCGGTCAGCGATAAAAGATATCTCCGCTTCACCTTCTAACAAGAGTAACCCTGTTGTCTTTAATGGGTGACAGTGCAAAGAGGTCCCTTTTCCTTTTTCGATGTGAAGGAGCCACAACGCAACGTCTTTACTCTCATAAACTAAATATTCATAACCCCATGGCTTTTGAACAACGATGTCTCGGTGTGAACTATGCATATGACTTTGCATGTTCCAAAAGGGTGGTTTCCATCCATTCTCCCATGAAATCATAGTGAGGTGAACTAATTATATTTCCAGATACCACAACTGGCTCACGAGAATAAGTTGCACCAGCATTTGTGATGTCATCCTCGAGTGAGTAGTAACCGGCAATTGTTTTACCTGCGACTATCTTTGCAGAAATCAGCATCTGTGCACCGTGACAGGTCGAGCTGATTATTTTGCCCGCATCATGCCAATCCTTAATAAAACTTTTCACTCCACTCTCGAGTCGGAGTTTCTCCAATGATTTAACTCCACCGGGAATTACAAGTAGATCCGATGTAGTCATCCATTCGTCTCTACTTTTCAGAAATTCGTTCACCAATAGATGGCAAGGCATATTCAAACCAAAGATTCCATAAAATCTTCCAAGTTCGTCCTTCCGATCACCAACAATTGTCGTTTTAAAACCTGCTCCAAGAAGTCGGTAGTAAGGGTATACAAGTTCATGATCCTGAAATCCTGACCAGGTTAGAATTAATGCGTTCTTTTTCATTTTTGTTTCCCTTACTTTTGGTTTATTTGCCTCTGAATATTTCGAGTCTTAAGGTCGTATATAGAAATACGTAAGCCCCAGAACTCATGACCGACTATATTGCAATTTATTGTGTTTGCTCGGTAATCGATAATTCTTACGCTTAGTTTGGCGAAAATGAACCTATTCGACTTAAACCTCTACCGAGGTCTGCGTCGTCTCTGTGCTGAATTTGGACGAGGCTTACGGGTTCCACGGCTTGGTCCCTTGTTCTCGACGATCGGAGCGACGTATGGAATACCTGTTGGTTCTTGCGCTCCGGTAATTCGCATCAAATCTGTGCTGAGTGAAGTAACCGAAACGGACTTAGGTGTGACGCCCGCGCGAGAAGTAAGTCCTGAAACTGACTTCTGTTGCTTTGATGTTGTCAGAGTTACAACGGCTCCTGATTCACCGGCACGAGCTGTGCGGCCTGAGCGGTGTAGGTAATCCTTGTGATCTTGTGGAACATCAACGTGTACAACAAGTGAAATTCCATCTACGTGGATACCTCGTGCTGCAACATCTGTTGCGACAAGAGCTGCATTTGCTGAATCCTTAAAGAGCGCAAGAGTGCGTGTACGCACTGCTTGTGACTTACCGCCATGAAGTGCTCCGACTGGAACTCCTGCATGAGCTAGCTTGTCGCAAAGACGATCTGCACCGCGTTGTGTCTTAACGAAGAGAATTGTCTTTCCGTTACGGGCTGCAATTTGAGCTGTGATGTCATCTTTATCACCTGGGTTCATTACGAGGATGTAATGCTCCATGGTTGATACAGATGCACGATCGTTTTGAAGAGAGTGTGTCTTTGGGTTCTTGAGGTATTGCTTAACGAGTGAGTCAACACCACGATCAAGAGTTGCTGAGAAGAGAAGACGTTGTCCATCAAGCTTTGCTTGATCAAGGATTTCCTTAACTACAGGAAGGAATCCCATATCTGCCATCTGATCTGCTTCATCAAGAACTGTGATTTGAAGTTGATCTAGTTGCACTTCACCTTTATCAAGTAAGTCGATAAGGCGTCCTGGGGTTGCAACCAAGATTGCTGTTGCTTTGCGCATCGCAGTGATCTGCTTTGCATAAGGCATTCCGCCTGCGATAACTACTGATTCATGTCCGATAGCGCGAGCTAGAGGGCGTAGAACTTCATCGATCTGCTGGGCAAGTTCACGTGTTGGTGTGAGAACAAGCGCCAAAGGCTTATGTGGCTTTGCCTGTTGTCCACTGATATTTGTAAGCAGAGCAAGGCTAAATGCAAGAGTTTTACCTGATCCGGTCTGTCCGCGACCAAGAATGTCGTGACCAGCAAGTGCATCAGGCAATGTTGCAATCTGAATTGGGAATGGATGTGTGATTCCTTGGATGCTGAGAGCATTTGAAAGAGCTGGTGCGATACCAAGATCACGGAAGGTTGTTGTTACCTCTGTAAGTGGTGTTGCATCGATGAGGTTGGCATCTGCAAGGTTGGTTGAGATGTAATTATCATCTGCACCGAAATCAACTGCAATATTTGAATGTGTCTTTGAAGCACGACGATCATCACGAGCAAATGCTGGTGAATCGTTGCGACGATCACGTGCTGGCTTCTGTGTTGAACGTGGCTTAGAACCTGGGATGAACTTCTCACGCTTTTGTGGGATGAAGTTTGGACGACCATCGCTGCTGCGAGCTTCTTTTGCCTTAACTGCTTCGCGACGTGTTGTTGGACGACGATCTGATTCAACTGGACGCTCGTATTCACGGGTGGTGCGAGTATCGCGATCCTTTACAAACTTTGCAGCACGTGAAGGTGGCTTTGAATCTGTGCGCTTTGCAGGGCGATCAGTGCGAGTTGGACGCTCTGTCTTTGGTGCGCGATCTGCGCGCTCTGGTCGTGCTGAACGCTCTGAACGTTCTGTGCGCTCAGACTTTTCAGTCTTTGGTTTTGGTGCAATTGTCTGTTGGAAACGTGAAGCGCGAAGTTTTGAACGCTCGAGGTTACGAGCCTCCTTCTTCGAAACTGTTGCTGGATCAATATCTGTATAGCGACGTGTTGGACGCTCTGACTTTGGCTTTGTAGTTACTGCAGCAGCTGGCTTTGTTGTGCCACGAGCTGGAGACTTTGGGGCATCGCTAGTTTTACGAGCGGCTGCCTTCTGTGCTGATGTGTGGCGGGGCTTGCCCTTAGCTGCGCGACGCGCTTTTCCAGGGGCAGTTGAACGTGTTTGTAGAGTAGACATGAAAAATGACACCAATCGAGACGACAAGCGCGTCTCGGGTATGGCCACGATTGGGCCAGGGTCTTGATAAGACTCGCAAGTAAGTGGCCGTTGAGGCTCACTTTGGGGGGAAGTGCATCGATGCGGGGTGCGTCGATGGGTTAAGGATACCAGCCAAAACGAAGGTGAAAATCCACTCAAATGTCTAGCTTAAGAATCACCTCTGGGATTTGAACCAGGGGCCCGCTTCTTAAGAGTTTGATGGGTGATCTTCGCTCACGCTCAGACTTACCAAGTGTCCATAGGCATAATTTTATCCCGAATGCTGGCAATGGTGACAGGTTTCTTTCTACAATAAGTATCCACTCAAGGGGGAAAAGTGAATCAATTTAGAAGTATTTCGAAGCCAGTCATTTTACTTTTTGTCATCGCGACTCTTGCGGCTGGTCTTTCTGGTTGTGGCGGAACTACCACTGCACAAACTGATACTTCGAATAATTCGAGTGCGGCCCAAAGTGATACCTCTGAGATTCCAAGTCCGCCTCAAACATCAATTGTGGATGAGGAAAATCCGCTTAACTTAGATGATGCTGGAATCGCAAGAGTTCAAAGCATTTTAGATGAGTTCGGCGCAGATGACTCAGCTTTGAATGCCCTCACAAATTGTATTTCAAAATTTTACGATGATTTAAATGAGACATTTTTCGACGCGAATCTACGGGAAGTTCCAATGGCGAATGTGCAGGATTGCACTGAAGAATTGAATCCAGATGTCGCGTGTAGACCAGCGGATAACGGGACAGGCCCAGTTTGTGGTCTGGCGAATAAGAGAACGGGTTATAGTCTCGCTTCCATATTTGGTTATATGGCTGGCTAATTTCTAAATATTTTGTGCCGCTGAATGATTCGGCGTTTCTCTACCCCTGAGCCAAGGGGCTGCGGAGGATTAATCCAATACGACTGAACCGTTTGGCGTGCTTAAGTGCACTGCAACGATTCCATTGTCGCCATCATTTGTTGATGGATCGACCCAGTCGATGGTGACCTCAGCGAGCGCGCCGAGGATCTCTGACTTAAACCAAGATTCTGCCAGTGGATCTTTATCTGCGATAACAATCTTTTCAATCTTTGATACAGCAGTGCCATCTTGTGATGGGTGATCTGATGTTAACCACTGAATAAAGAATGGAAGTTCACGTGAATCTGTAATCTCTTTTACGCCGATCTGCTTCCACTTAAGGTCAGAACCGTTAGGGCGTGTGCGGTGTCCATCGACTGCATCGCGACCGAATTTTGCTTCGATTGGTGAAATATCTTCTGTACTAAATACCCAGGTAAGCCATCCGCCGCCTTCTTGCGCCTTCTGTGAAACAGCCTTGCCCCATGGAGTTGCCTCCGTTGCTGGGTGATCAAGTGGGCAGACAACCTCGATGTACTGGCCACCTGCGAGAGGGGCTGTGAAGTTGCGTGTTCCAAAGCGTGGGTGAATTCCGCCATCGACAAATGTGCTGCCGATTCGTGAACCTAGTCGCTGAACTGTGTCAGCTAGTTGATCGTGGGAAGTCACATAAGAGATATGGTCTAAACGCATGGAGTTATTTTGCACCATCGCAGGGGGTGCTTCTTACCAAATTAAGCGCTAACGCCCTCGAGATCACAGGAGAGGTTGGCTGCTGGCATGGTGCCGGTGAGTAGATATTCATCGACGGCATCATCAACGCAGGCAGATCCGCGGCCATGGCCGGTGTGGCCATCGGCATCGAGTGAGATCAGGGATGAGCCGGTGAAGATCTTTGCAAGGCTGACAGACCATGTGTATGGCGTAGCGGGATCGCGGATGGTGCCGATGACGATGATCGGTGCGGTTTTAATTTCGGTCAATGTGTTGGGTGCGCGTTGAGTAGATGGTTGCGGCAGGAATTGGCAGTGCACGCCAGAGAATGCGATGTATGGGCCGAAGATCGGTGCTTTGGTTGCGAACTCTTTGGCATCGGCTTTGTATTGATCGAGGGTGCGGCGATCTTTCCAATCAAGGCAATCAATCACGGCGCCTGAATCAAAGTCGTTAGACATAAATGTGCCATCGGGGTTGCGGCCTGAGTATTCATCGGCAAGTTGTAAGAAGGTGTCGCCGTAGTTCTGTGCGCTCTCGGTAAATGCTTGGCGCAACTTCGGCCAGCCATCGACATCGTCATAGAGCGAAGAGGCCATACCGATGATGATGATTGATTCAGTGATGATGCGGTCATCACCATCTGCAGGATTTTTCTGTGGCAGAGGTGCGGTGGCGGCAGCTTGTAGCGTTGTGATGATCGTTGCTTGGGCTTGTGCAGGTGTGCCGGTAAATGGGCAATCAGATTGTGTGGCGCAA
>Ga0304730_1000653_pt1 | contig 28914 bp, 42 predicted proteins | sample M_130628_MF_Meta_FD_190474 | JGI IMG/M metagenome (GOLD analysis project Ga0304730, IMG submission 190474) | Freshwater microbial communities from Lake Montjoie, Canada to study carbon cycling - M_130628_MF_MetaG (v2) (version 2) | ecosystem: Environmental > Aquatic > Freshwater > Lake | place...
CTGGTCGACGATCGTCAGAACTGTGTAGTCACCGCTCAACGCCCAGTCAAGCCCTGCGACATATGTTGTGTTGGCTGCTGGCACATCCAGACGCTTCGCACGAATCGCAGAATGCACACCGCGAAATACGCCGCCTGAATCATCCACAAATTCGGCCATCCACTCCTGCCGGAATGTTTTGTCGCTTACTGATTCGCGCGCGCGCTCGAACGCCTCTTTGATTTGCGGAGATGGGTTATGGCTAGTCGGCGCCTGGAACGAAGACATGCGATCGCTCATCGCCTTGCCACGAATCCATTCTCGGTAAAACCAATTGCGGCCGTGTGGTGTAGAGATCAGAAGCGCAGTGCCTGCACGATCTGCAAGCGTTGGCTGGATTGCATCTGTCCATGCTTCCTCAGACACGCGCGATGCTTCGTCAATGATCACCAGGTCAAATGCCATGCCGCGGATGCTGTCCGGGTTGTCTGCGCTGTATACAGACAGACTGCCGCCAGATGGGAAGATAATCTCACGCTCAGAGCGTCGCACAGTAAGATGATTTGCAACAGGCGCAATAGCTTTCTCAGCAGATCGCCATAGCGGTCTGCTGTTGCGGTATGTCGGAGCTATCCATGCGACATGCCCGCCCATATCAGCGCAAGTCAGAGCATAGACCGATGCCATGAATGATTTACCCCACCGGCGCCCCATCGCCACTATTTTTGTCCTCGACGGGTGGCTGATAATTTTCAATTGATCGGGCCGTAATGCTGGCAATGGCAGCTCGGTGATCGAAGACAGTTGTACGCTGTTCGATTGCACCGCCATCCCGCCCTGTGATTTCCGTTTGCGTGCGCTCGACATATCCGCGATCCTTTGCCTGAGTCTTCAACGTGAAGCATACGGCCCACGCTTCACCATTGAGCACAGCTCGATTGAGCGAAGACTCAGCGTTGTCACACATCGATTGACGCGCGTCGTGAACGACCTGCTTTAGTTTCTCGGAGCGCTTAATCAGCATGTCTACCCACGCGCGACTTACGCCGAGGCTTCGCGCCGCAGCTGATACGTTCCCTGTCCTCGCAATGAGAGCGGCTTCAACTTGTTTTGTTGTGATTCTCGGCTTACGTCCTGCCATTTTTATACCTGTCAATTATGCGTATTGAGTGCGCGCCATTTTTTACCTGTACACTATTTTCTATCCGATCTCAAAAGATCCGTATTTTTTTTTATCTCGGCAATCAGTTTCTTTTGTTTTCTAGTGTTACCCCTAACAAGTTTATTGAGCGGCTTGGACGTTTGTATGGCTTCGCGCTTCAACTGTCTTGCAAATCTATATTGCGAATTAAGGGCAAGACGGTCATTGAGAATGCCTTCTGCTCTGCGAAATTTTGCGCTTGATTCCCTGAGCTTTTCTTCCGCTACACGAATCTCCGATGAAAGCCCGTTGATCTCTCCTTTTTGCCTGTTTATTGAGCTTGTAATTTCGCTTTCACTTAGCGCGGCACCGCGTTTTGATCCACCACCAGTCGACTTTGAGTTGACGCGCGCCTTGTCCCCACCGCTTACGCGTCCACCTGACGATCCACCCCTACCCATCTTTGTACCTCCCTTCGATGACGTGCGCTTCCTGCGGAACGTGCACCCATCCATTAATGCGACATGCCTCATGTGTAGCTTTGCCGCCACCAATCACGACAAACACGACTGGCTTTCCGTCCGCGTGTTCACATGCAATTTTATAGTCTTCTTCGAGCAGCTCAAAGCGCGTGTCGTAACCGCGCGTGGCATAGTGCGTCCATCCACGAGGGACACCAAGCAGATTGATATTCCTGAATTCAGGTTCAACGTTCAGGTCAACGAACACTGCCACACCGTACTGCTGCACCCAGCGCGAAATCCACCGCTTGCGGTAAATGCCCCATAGCGCAAAGGCGCGTGGCGTCATGTTGCCTGTTGATACGTTTGGTTCGCAGATAGCTTTACACTGCGACATGACGATTTTCTCTGGCGTCTCCCAGATTGTTTCGAACCGCTCATCGTTCGTGTAAAAGTGCAAAGTGCCGCCATTAAACGAACCGCGTGCAGAACGTCCCCATCGTTCACAAGGCATTGGAAGTCCTGCAAGCGGAGCCTGCGGAAGCAGCATTGGAATTCCCCATTCGTTGTCCGACGGAAACACCATGTCAAACGCTTTGTCTGGAAGCGGAATTATTTCGCCATCTACTTTTTCCAATTCTTCGTCAAGCAAAAGCCCATTATGTTTTGCCAAATCTGACATCAGATTTTGCAGTGCTTCATTGTCGGTTCTTACTGCGTGAAGCAGGGCGTCGAGCTGCGCCTTGTCAGTAGCCGCCATAGAGCTAATTGGGTCGATGGTTGCAAGAATCTTGGCTTCTTCATCTTCCGTCAGCTCAACCTCAACGAATGGAACAGGAGTCTCATCACCCAGCTTCAACGCTTCTTCAATGCGCGCATGCCCGTCAACAACGTGCCCGGTAGTTCGGTTGACGATGACAGACTGTACCCAGCCAACTTCATCTAGAACGCCAGTAAGTGCCTGTCGCTGCGCCTTCGGGTGAATACGCCAGTTAGAAGGGTTGGCCATGTATTGCCCTGCCGCCTGCTCGCCATGGCTGACGATTCGGTTGCGCCACGGAGCAGTCTGCTCGCGCTTCTTGCTCACGCGTCCTCCGTCATAGCCACGAACCGCCCGGGGTCTGGCGGAAGGTGCGGCGGATTCGTGCCGGAGATCCCGTTCGCCCACAGCATGCGCCACACGCCGCTTCCGTTGTCCTGCGCCACCTGAACGGCGCACTTCGCCAGCCGGTCATACATGTTCGGCTCAAAGTCCACCAGAATGCGAAGGTCGCGCGCGCGCGCGGCTCTGAATACATTCTGAAAGTCCTGCGAGTCGAAGGCCGGCTTCAGGCCGGCGTCCATGACGTACGAATCGAAGGCCAGCCGCGGGTCGGTGATGCCGATGAATTTGTAGTGCGAGCAAACGTCCTCGATCGGCATCTCTTGGACGATTTGCGAGAACCGCGCCGCAATCTTCTTTTTGCCGCCGCTCATCACGCGCGCCTGCCTTGCCAAAAGTCTGTCAGGATGCCGAGATAGCGCGCGACGTTGTATCCCTGCCAATTGGAGTGGCTACCCAATTGGAAGATGCACGCGCCGTCAAGCACAACAGGAAGGCTGCGTCGATACTCCAGCCACCACGAGCACCAGCGCGCAAACTGATCGTCGGAGTAGCCAGCCCATGGGAAACCACCTGCGCCAGCTTCGACGCCAGTTTCGCCGCTTGTGTGGATCACGCGCTTGTCGCCTCCGCACTGTATCCAGAAAGATGAATCGCGTCCTTCGAACCATTTCGGATCATATGGCGTGTGTTTGTCAAAATGTCCGGGATGATCTAAAAACCGCTTGTATCGCGTATACAGGTGCCAGCCAATTTTTATTCGGCCTGTGTTCTGCACTGCGAAAGCGTAGTACGTTTCTTTGAACGCCTGCACGATCTCTGGAGTTTCGGTGTCCGGCGTGCCGTGGCTGAACTCTCCAATGACGATTTTGCGCGACGGGTTCTTCGCCCACACGTTCTGCGCGAACGCCTTCTCGTACTCGAACCGCCGCCTCATCTCGTCAGGCGAGCCATATCCGATCCAGTCTCCCTCGTTTGCGCAGGTCGTCCACATGTTGCCTGGTATGTCTTTCAGCTCAGAGCCTGCGTGATCAGCCAGGAATTTAGGGTCAGGCGCGTTCTGAAACCAAAAGCGCGCCATGATGCGAGCATCTGGATACTGACGCGCTGCTGCGGCTGCGCCCATCAGGTTATCCATGAATAGCACGCTGCGACAGCCTCGCGCGAGTGCATCCATGCCTGCGTTGCCATCGTTCAGGCAGTTCACACCGAGCAGGTACTTGGCGTGCTTCCAATCGCTCACTGGCGGCACAACAGGCTGTGGAACGACGGGCTGTGGAACTACTGGCGTCGTCGTCGTGATCCACTGCCATCCATCAGCGCGTACGTAGCCATCTCCGACACGGACATTGCCAGCAGTGACGCTAATACGCCCCCACTGCATCTTGTCGAGTCCCTGAACCATTGACAACACCTCGAACTCTGCGCCTGATTGCAGCACATATCCAGTTGCGGTGGAGGATGAAACACCAGGTGCCGATCTCACGTTCCACGAGCTGCTGCCTATTCGAGCGCGTCCCGATGTCTGTGGCATAGATGATTCTCCTTTCAACGTAACTCTGCATGGTGTGATGGACGACCAGCGCTGCGTGTTGCGTTCCGCATTGTCCAGCACATATTTGCTGCTCGTCATATTCGCGCCACCGTTACCATGGAACAGCGGGTCGTGATACGTGGTGTCTGACAGACGAACGATCCAATGCCCGAAGTCTCCGTTTGCCTGGTAGCGATGCTGCAAACTCCGGTAGTCCACCAGGGCGATATACGGGTATTCAGCGCTGGTCGTCGTGCGCAGCTGGATACCGACGTAATCACCCATCGCAAGCAAATCGCGCTGCGTGGTGCCATCCTGTGGCGGATCAAAGCGCATCGATAGCTCAGTCACAGTTGCGCCGTTGGCTATTTCTGGCTTCGACGATCCGCACAGCATCGCGATACACGCAGGCCCGCAGTCATTACCGCGCGGAGCGTTGTCGAGCTGATTGACATAGGGCACGTTCATACAAATGCCTCCTGCGTAGCGCGCTCTCGCGTCCAATGCTCCAGCCGCGCGCGTGCGATTCGCGCGTAGTCAGCTTCGCGCTCCACGCCGACGACGGTGTGCCATCCTGCGAGCGCGGCTCCGATGCACTCCGATCCACTGCCAGCGAATGGAACGAGGATCCTCGATTCGACGTGCTGAGGTGGAAGAATCAGCGCTGCGAGATATTGCGTGAGCGCGAGAGGCTTTACCGTCGGATGGTAATTGGCCCTTGGGATTGTCGGAGGCAGCCCAGCCTCAGCGCGCTTCCGGGAGCCTTCTCCGTATTGATTCCCGGGCTTCGTTGAGTCACGACCGCTCGTCTCGTCAACGTTACCGACACTAGCGACGCGAACCTCAAATCCATCCATCCCCTCTTCTCTCTCGCGCTTCCCAGCCTTCGCGCAGTAGAAGAATCGCGCGGCGTCTCCGAGGACTTCCGCCGTCTCATCGCTGCCGTCGTAGATGATGTTCGCTGGCCAGCGGCCAAGTAATTCTAAAGGGTGATATGTATTCCCGCCGACGCGACTTTCCTTGCCAATTGATACACTCTGAATTGCTTTTCCGTTTGCGCGGGAATTCGCAAAACCAGTAGCAGCAGCAGCAGCATCAGCATCAGCCTTATTTGCCCAGCTCACCCTCGCCCCGTCGATGTTCAAAGCGCCAGTGCCGTGCTCCAACGCATTCTGCGCCACGGTGCCTTCGAGCGGGTTCCTCGCGACGATGACAGGCTCCCACGCAGGCTTCAGCGCTGTGCCGTAGCCCTGCCATGCGCGAGCAGCGTCTGTAGCAGGCTCTCCCCCAGCTACCTCATGGTACCCGAGCAGTCTCGACTTCTCGATCCACGGATATGAAACCATATTGCCCGAAAAAGTGCCGGATTTTTCTGCTCTCGGCTTCATCCGTATTGTTTCCCGTTCCGCCCCAGCCTCTCGGTCAATCGCCTTGCTCACGTCGTGAGACTTCGGGAATCCTGTGCCGTAGAGCCACCCGAGCGTATCGCGAATTTCGAAGCCTGCGTCCTCGATGGCTACCGCGATCCTGTGGAAAGTCCTGGTGCCACCGAACGCCAGCAGATGCGCGCCGGGTGCGAGGAGCGATCGAATTGCAAGCCACGTCTCAGCGCGAAACGACACGCCGCGCGAATCCCACGACTTGTTCATGAACCCCAGCTCATACGGAGGATCGCAGAGCACGGCGTGAAATTTCGGCCCGTGATAGTGCGCTGCGAAGCGCATGATGTCGCCGTTCACGATTCGATGCATCAGTCGTCCTTCCGTAGACGATCGATTTCGCGCACGAGAGAGTCGAGCTGGCTGGAAATGCGCATGATTGTTTGCGACAGGTCGTCCAGCTTCGCCAGCACTTTTTCTTCGCGCGCCATCAGTCGCTCCTCACGCTTGTTGCTCGTGATGAGCGTGTACATGAGCAGCGTGGCGAACATCGCAGGGATGCCGCCATTCGTCAAAAGCTGAATGATGGAAGGATCACCCATTATTGACCAGCTCTTTTGCTGAACCATGCGTAATCTGCTGGATCAGAATTGATACACCGGTGATGACGATCTGGATGTAAGGAGAATATGCTTGCAGCGCTTCCGGGTGTGCGCTGAACGAATCATGCGCTGCCATCGCACATACTGCGATCAGGATAGCGATCGTCATTGCAATCGACTGCTTGCCATTTGGCGAAAGATTCTGGAAGCCTGAAAGGCGCTCCAGCACGAATGCAGATACCACACTAACGCCAGCTCCACTCAGCCACACCAGAATTCCGATAATGTCCATATCCCCTCCAATTCGCAGCTTTTGCCGCCGTCAACAATTAGAGGCATTATGCACTAGAAATATGTAGTGTGTGGAAAAAGAGAACAGCCCACACCAGGAGGGATGTGGGCTGCGCGCTCAGCAAGCGCATTTACAAGGAACCGACAAAGAAAACACACACTAACAACAAACGACAAGCTAACAACAAACGACCGCCTTACGAACGGGATTGTAACACCATCGCCGCCAATGTCAATACAGATCGTAGTTCATGGTTACGATTCCTGCTTTGGTTTCATGCTTTTGAAGGAACAACGCGAATTTATCTGAGTCGTCAAACAGTGCATATGTAAGTGTGATTGCTGCATGATCGTCGATCTCAGCAGAAAACACGATCTGCGAGTAGCGCACTCTCCCTCCTGGTCGTTTGCACTCAATCAGCAGCGTGTGCCCAGACTTGAAAGCGATTACGTCGGGGATACCGATCAGATCGCCAGTGACTGCGTTACGCTGGCTGATCTCACGCACCATCCATCCATGCCAGCGCAGGCGATGGACGATGGCATCCTGCACATCGCGCTCAGAAATCCGTAATGGATTTTTCATCAAAATGGAACGTCTTCAGTCGATGACTGATTGCCGCCTTGACTTGCAGCTGGTGATTCGTTCGCAGAAAGAAACTTCACGGTGTTTGCGATGATCTCGAACGACGTGCCAGATTTCCCAGCCTTGTCCACAAAAATCTTCGGCCCGCCAGTTGCTGCGTCAACGCCCATGCGACCTTCTACGAACACCATCTTACCCTTGGCGAGGTATGTATTGCACGCCTCAGCCTGCTTGCCGAAGATGGTAACGCGGAACCACGTCGTTTCCTTGACGCGTTCAGTGCCCTTCATGAACGATCTGTCAGTGGCGATACTGAATGATGTTACCGGGTCACCGTTGGCCATGTAGCGCATCTCAGGATCGCGTCCAAGTCGTCCGATTACAGTAATGCTCTGATACATGTGTTCTCCTAGATGGAAGCGTCCACGTTGCGCGAGCGCGTCGCTTCATACACGCCCTTGATGAATTCATCGATTCGAGCGAGCATGCTGAAGCCGTCGCGCATGTCACGCACCTTGCCAGTCAAGCCCTCTGCTCGCAACCGACGGTAAATCGTCGAGCGCGACACGCCCTGCGCCTGCGCCATGTCGTCGGCATTTCCGCCGTGCTGTTTCGCCAGTGCAAGCAGCGCCTCGGATTCTGGCGTGCGTGACGCTGTGCGCCAGGCTTCCTGCGCGGCGCGAAACTCGGCCCGCAGCGCGGACAGATGCGCAGAATCAACGGATACGATTTGCTGATACATTTGTTCTCCTAGATTAGAGCGGTCACCGGTGAATCCTGCTGATCCTGATATTTGCCGCCACGATCCGCGTATGTCGTTTTCGGACGCTGGTCGAGGGGCATGAACACAAGCTGCGCGATTCCTTCTTCGGTGTAGACGCGAATTGGCAGCTGTCCAACGTTGCTGAGTTCAAGCGTGATGTGCCCACGCCACCCAGCTTCGATCGGCGTCGCGTTGACAAGCAGTCCGCAGCGCGCATACGTTGACTTTCCGATGCATAGCGCCATCACGTCGTCTGGCATGTCGATGTGTTCGAGCGTGGCGCCGAGCACGCATTCACCAGGTCGCAACTCAAAGAATCGTTTGTGGGGATCGAAGGTAAACACGTCGTCCCATTGCTTTTCATCTTGAAATTTAGGATCAATGGTTGCCTTGCCGAAAAAACTTTGCGCCTTGAACTGGCGCGCCAAACGAACGTCATAGCCATTGCACGATGTGCCGTAGCTGATTACTTTTTTGAATGTTTCATCGATGCGCACCTGCTGCGCCAGGAATGGCGTAATGCGTTCGCTCATTCTTTCTATAATTGTTTTGTCAGACCAGACCATATTCCCCCTGAAGTTTTTTTTCATCTTTGGCGGCTTGACGTTTTGCGCGCAAATGATTTGCAGCACGTTCTCTGGTTTCAGCAAGGCCGCGTTCGTAATAACCAATTCCCATACGCTTTGAGATTTCCTTGATTATATTTTCTGTCCTGATGATTTTGCTGACAGGAATTTTGATTTTTTGTTTTTCAATCTCGATTGTTGCGATGCCGTTGCTGATCTGCGTAATGCATCCAGCATCGCTGGTTTCGATCAGGCGCTCATTGCCATCAATGACCATGTATCGAGCGCTCATTACGATTACGCGCGCGCCGACATCGCACAGCTCAGTAATAGTTTTGACGCGCAAGCGATGCAGTATGTAATCTCTGCATTCTTCGCTGCAGCAGTCTGAGATGGCGGCAGTGCGCTCGATCTCAATTCTACAGGCTTTGCACTTGATTGTTTTTGAAATCTTGATCGCAGGTTGCGGTGGTGGCACTGGTGCCAGCGATGACACAACGATTAACTTGCGCTGATCAGCGCGCATCAACCTCACCCGGTTAACTTCGCGTTTTCTGTAACATTCCCGCGAACATACAGATATGTTTGATTTCTCACTTGCCAAAAATTTATTTTGGCAGACCGTGCATTCGCGGTCTACCATGTTTTTTTTCTGACGCTTCAGCCGAAGATTTCGCGCGTCAGAACATTGAGCTGAACATGTCATCGTCAGCGGATGCCGCTTTTTAAACTCCTTCTGGCACTCGCTGCAATGCGTCACAAAAGCCACGAATTTGCTTAGCCGAAGTTTTTCGTACGATTGTTTTTTTAGCCTGTAGGTGTGCATTTTTGCGCATTCTGCGCTACATGTGACCTGGTAATGATCGGTCACGTACTCAGATTCGCAGACCTTGCAAATGCGCGTTTTCATTTGTTGGCTGTGCGTGGCGGCGTCTTCCTCGTTTGCTTTGCGTATCTCAGCTGCGCGCTCTCTATCCGCGTAGATGGCTGCCCTTGTACACGCAGCACAGCGTATCTGGTGGACGTGATTCCGCTTAAAGCCATTCCCGCACACTGGACAGGCTGGAAGAGGCTTAGTGGCCTTGGTTTGCGTTTTCAAGCAGTCTCTGCACTGCGTCTGATACTGATTGCTGCGCAGGAATGCCTTGCTGCACTGCGCGCACGCGATTGCGCGCGCCTTGAATTTTGCCAGCTGCTTGGCGTATGTGTCTTTCAGCAGATGGTGGCGCGCTGCCTCGACTTGCTTTTCGCGGGTGCTGCTGCATGCAGCCGAGCAGCACAGTTGCCGAGAATTCCGCGGAACGAAATTTGTTTCGCAGATGATGCAGCGTTTCGCAAAAAATACCTGGCGCATCAGAAGCCCCCTTCGTCGTATCTGATCAGGTTCTGCGCCGAATAATGTTTCCTGCGGCATTCGGCGCTGCAAGTTTTTTGGTTCTTCGCGTATTTGTTTGGCTCAAACTGGCTTCCGCAAATAATGCAATTCATAGTTCATTCTCCGCCGAGAATGCGCCATGCAAGCGCCGCCACTGCTGGAACTTGTCCGTTGCCAATGGCCTTAAGTCTGTCCACTCGAGCGGCCATCCCATGAGCCACTCTACCCACGTCGGGTTCAGCTGCCCACCATTGCCGGCTCCCATCATTCGCGCTTCCTCGATCGTCGTTGCTTCCTTCAGCTTCTGCCATGCTCCCGATCCTCCGCACATGCCTTTCGTGCGCGGCGTTGGCCAGTGCACTTCCGCTCCCAAGTTCGGCGACTTTCGATTGCCGGATTTTGCTGTGTCCTTCCAGTCGCGCGCCATCGGCGTCGGCCACATCCGTACTGCCGTTGCCAGGCCATCCACGCGATTCACTGAGTCGTTCGCTACGGGCGTTTGCCGCAATCCAGATTCTGTCGCGTCGGTGCGGCGCGCCAACGTCGATTGCTCCGAGCACTCCCCATCGCGCATCAAACCCCATCGAGGCCAGGTCTCCGAGTACTCGTCCGAGCCCTCTAGCAGTGAGCATTGGCGAGTTCTCCACGAGGACGTATCGCGGTCGAACTTCACGAATGATCCGGGCCATCTCCACCCAGAGTCCTGATTTGCCGCCATCGATGCCTGCTCCTCGTCCTGCTGCACTGATGTCCTGACATGGAAACCCTCCCGATACGACATCAACAATTCCTCGCCACGGTCGGCCGTCAAATGTACAAACGTCATCCCAAATCGGGAAAGGCGGGAGTAGGCCGTCGTTTTGTCGCTGCACAAGCACCCCCGCTGCGTAGGCGTCTCGCTCGACTGCGCAGACTGTGTGCCATCCGAGCAGATGCCCTCCGAGGATTCCACCACCTGCTCCCGCGAAGAGAGCAAGCTCATTAACGCATTGCTTATGATCCACATTTTTCTCCTTCAACTCAACAAACCCCCGCGTCCGGCTCTTGCATGAGCCGCTCAATGGTCATATCGGCGCGCACTGCGGGATCAACCAAGGGATCAGAAGCCCCCTTCGTCGTCAGCATCATCGCGCGGTGCCTGTAGTCGAGCGCGGTCGATGGAAAGTTTCTGAGCAAGATCGGAAATAAATCCGCGGACTGCAGGTGTCATTGCGGACAGATCGTCACGCCTGGTCTGGATCGCGTTATACATGTTGCGCCATTGAGCGCGCATCGTATCCATCCTTTCAAGCGGTTCGTTGCAGATTGTTTGCCAGCCAAATGCCTGGATGCCCATCATCGTAATATCGACGATACGCGTCGGGAGCTTTTCGGCAAGATATTTTCTGCGCTCTGCTTCAGTTGAATCGCGCCCACGTGCTGCGGCCAGCATCAGCACGATTCCAAAAACTTCATTGGGATCCACATCACCACCCTCAGAGTATCGTGTGATGGAAGCAGCCTGTTTGCGGATCGCAGCAATCGATGGGAAAAAATCACTCTCCGCGATGAGCTGATCCACAGCAGCTGTCAACAAATCTTCGTCGATGTCGTTAAGCGCATTCGCGTATGTCTGATTTCGAAGTTTGAGCACTCCGTCATCAGCTTTGATCTGGTGTCCCCAGATGGCATACATTTTTGCGAGTTGCAGTTTTGTGTTTTCGATTGTCATTTTGTATGTCCTTAAAAATCCAAGCTTGCGTTGATCTTTTCGATGCTGATTGTATTTCGTTCAGACGCGCGCGGTGGCGACATCGTCGCGTATCCCTGGCGGAACTTTCCCCATGAATCAAAAACATCATGTAGTGTCGGAGGCTGGCCCTTTTGTCCGCGCCAGTCAGATGTCTTCCACCAATCCAAAAATGCTACCAGGTCTGCACCACTCGCCTCAGCGTGAGCAATGCGAAGCTGTGTTGCTGCTTTGACGATCGCTCCGGCTTTGAGTTTTGTGTCCAGCACACATATCTGTGCCAGAGCATAGAAAATTTCTTTCTGGCGTTGTTCTTCGTGTTCGCTCAATTTTGTTTTGCGCGCGCGCTCAGGGCGTTTAGATTTTTTCTCTGCTGGAGCGGCTGTAATGGATTCGACGTTCGCATTTTCTGGAATCTGCTGCTCGTCGTGTGAATTTGAAACTTCGATTTTTTGCGTTTGATTTGCCTCGACGCTTGCGTCCGAGGAAATTTCTTTCCTTTCTTTTGTTGTTTTCTTTCCTTTCTTTTGTGTGTATTGCTGCGATACCATCTCTGGTATTGCTGCGATACTAGGGGGGTATTGCTGTAATACCATCTCTGGTATTGCTGCGATACTAGCATCACCCGGTATTGCTGCGATACCAGCATCTAGCGACGGCTCATAGACCGAGACGTTGCCGCGCTTGTAGTGTTTGATCCACTGATGAGCTGCGGCATCCCGAATCCCTTTGATGACGTTTGCGCGCGTCATGCCCGTCATCTCTTCGAACTGCGACAAACTGATCACGTCATGCGGCTTGTGCCATCCGACGGTCTGACGCAGGACGGCGAATACAATTTTCAGCTCAGCGTATCCCATGTGCTGCATGGCCTGGTCGAGCAGGACGTTGGGCACGCGCGTGAAGCACTGCCCGTCCTCATTCAGCATCACGCCCATCCCGTGGCAGATTACCAGTTCGCGTTCGATCGATCGCGGTGACTGCCTCAATCTGGTCTACGTGCAGCGCGTCGATCAGGCGGGCGAAGAGCCATAGTGGAGGTGTGTGTCCGCCTGTTTCGATGCGCGCGATCGTCACCTGGTTGACATCGACTTTTCTGGCAAGGCCATTTTGCGACCACTTCAAAAGTTTGCGGTGGGCGCGGAATAATGCGCCGATTTGTGTTTGCATTTCCTCATTATATAGTATGTGTCAAGAGATGAAAAAAATTGGGTATTGACATGAATTTTATATTCGTGCTATGATCTGTCCATGACAAGGGAACAGGCAAACACCAAGGCAGCTGCACTGGCCAGCGCGTATGCGCACCGCGACATTACGTGGGCGGAGTTGCGCGAAGGGCTGCTCGCCATCTACGGCGAGATTCGATTTTCCCGCGTGATGCTGACGCGATGTGGGGTCAGCGCCACCGAAGCAGAGCGCATCCGTGCGCAGCAGTATCAGCTCGCGCGCGACCAGCACTGGGACACGATCCCCGTGCAGGAGCCAGCATGAGCCTGCGCGACATCATCGTATTCGTCGTACTCACCACGCTGTTTTTCTCAGCTGTGGTGTGGGCGAATCAGGATCAGGGCGACGACGCAGCTTACGCGCGCCACATGACTTGCATGATCCAGAAATCGTGCAAATAATCGGAGACAATTATGAACAACAACGACTGGAGATGGATTGACGGAGGCGATGAGCAGGACAATCTGCGCGATACGGTCATGACTAACATGACCGATGTCACCATTGCAGAGGATGGCGAGGAGGTGGGCGTGCTGACCGCGCAGCGCCTGGTCAACGAGCTGGACACGGCATACGCGACAGCGATCGAGAGCATCGCGGCGGCCTTGAATGACAATGTGATCAGCTGGGAAATGTATTCCGAGATTTACACGATCGTCAGCGATTACCTCAACACCACACGCAAGCAGCTGATGCGCATTATTTCGCGCGACTAATTTTTTGAGACACACAAATGGAGCAAATGATTTATGAAGCAGAGTGAACAGATCGACCAGCTTGCATCCGCGCTCAGCGAACTGCAGAGCCGCATGCGCACTGTAAACAAGAGCGCCAGCAACCCGTTTTTCAAAAGCAAATACACACCGCTGGAAGACGTGGTGGACAGCATCCGCCCGCATTTGCTGGAGCTGGGGCTGTCGTTTTCGCAGGGCGGCACGTTGTATGACGCATGGGATCAAAAGGGAGACGGACTGCGTATGGCGTCCCGGCTGGTGCTGGCAACCCGCATTATGCACAAAAGTGGTCAGTGGATTGAAAATTATTTCCCATTGGATGCCGTTCCAGATAAGAACGGTGTAGTAACTCCGCAGGCATGGGGATCGGCTTCCAGTTACGCTCGTAGATATGGCCTACAAGCCACGCTGGGCATCACTACAGGCGATGTAGACGATGATGGCAATGCAGCCAGCGGGCACGAAATTACACCGCAGATCGCGGAAGCGAAGCCGTTCGTGGCGTCGACGCCGCAGGTCACCGCAGTCGCCGATTGGAAGGCGGACATGATCGAACTCGGCACGCGAGCGAAACGTGCATCGGCCATCATGACGCCGGAGGAGCAGCAGATTGCCAGTGCTGCACTCGACATGGCGCGCGAAGTGCTGAAGCGCAACGGACTCAGCACGCAGAAAGAGCGCGACGCGGCAACGAACGCCCTGAAACAGGCGCTGGGCGAATAGACATGCCATCAGCCCGGCGTCGCACTCGCCGGGCACCTGGAGAACACAAATGGAAATCACAACTAACGAAGACAAGCCGGTCATGCGCAGCTACCATCCCGAGGATCACGCCGACAACGAGTCGGCGCTCCGTGCCATGCTGCATGTCATCGTCGGAGTGGCGATGCAGGAGCGTCTCGGCATTCCGCTGAGCGCTGCGCAACGCGAAGACCTGAAAGGCATTGCGCGTGACATGGCTCCGTGGACGCAGACCAGCAACATGCTTACTGATCTAGCGCGGTGAAACTCGGCGACTAACACACTAGCTCAGCCCTGCGAGTGCGACGCAGGGCATTCAGGAGACACATGAAAATCTACACGATCCAGAACACCGAAAGCGGAGTCGCGTATCCCGGAGCAGGTAAGCTCTGGATCACGGAAGATGCCGCCATCGATTGGCTTATGCGCTTCTTCGTTGAGCAGCGCGGACAGTCAGGTCTTTCACGCGATCAGTTCGTGGCTGCGATGCGCGCAGGCGTCACGTATGAATACACGCAGCCGCTCGACCTGGTGGACGACATCAGCGCAAACGCGATTCCAGAATTGCTGTACGTGCGAATTGACTGGGTGTGGGGAGACGCTGAAACAGACAGCGCCTTCTACACTGCGGTCAGTGCGCAGGTATTGCCCGATGAAATGCACCGCGATGAGTGGACGGTGCAGCAGTGACGGAATACATGACGGGAAATCTGCGTGAATACGCAATGGTCGAAATGTGCGATATCACCGAGAATCTTCTCGACGAAACTATGATCTGCTTTGACGGCGTGGTCACAAAAGTCGATCCAGAGAAAAAAAATAAAAGAGGATCACAACGGTTTGTTGAAATCTCGAACGGTGATTGTACGGTTCAGCTTTTAGTTTTCCAAAATCGTTTTCGTGACTGCAAATTAGCATTTGCCGCCAACAATCAAGTGCGCGTTTTTGGAAAAATTAGGGGCTGGAACAATACCGGAAAATTGCGCAAGATTCTTGGGGACTCAGTAGGCCCAAACGAAAACAAAATCGAGGTTATCGCAGCAAAAAAATGGAACGGTCTTACTCCGCCGGAAATTTTGTTCCTGCGCACGCAGCGCGTCGCTGATTCAAATTTCATATTGTGTCAGGTGCCAGTTGGCAACTATATTGCTGATTTTGTCGTGTACCGACGTGACGATCTATCACCTGTAATCGTGATCGAGATCGATGGTGATTCGCACATCACAAATCGCATCAATGACGCAATACGAGACAGAGAAATTAAAGAAATACTTGGCGTCGATGTTTGCCACATCACCGCCGCGCAAGTCTACGAAGACGATCGCAAAAAAAGAATTTCGCAAAAAATGGATCACCGCATGAATAACGAGATCGACGACATCATTGTAAAAATCAATCGAGCTGCCGATGTGCAGCCGGGTGAATCGAAAGAGCAGATCATGACGCGCATCGCTTCCATGTCGGCGCTGGTCAACGAAGCGAAGCAGCACGGACGCGGTGCGCGTATGCGCGCTCAGCAGCTGCGCGAACAACACATCGGGAAATTGCGCAGTGCACTCAAGGGGATCATCGATGAAAAATAATTCACTGGCCGACGAAATCAGAAACATCGCAAAACACACAAACCGAGATACGGTTGAAACGCTTCGGGCGAAGCTCCAGCAGATCGAGGCGATCGACAACGACGAACGTCTGCGCTACCAGGTGGATGCAGATACTCGCAGCGTGCTCGTGCGATCGCAGGCGCATCTGCGCACGCGCATCTATCGCGTGATCATCAATGCGCGCGGTGAATGGTGGTAGACATTGCAGACCTGGAAATTTATTTCGAAAAAATGAAAAGGGCGTTTGGCGCGCCACCGACAGATGAGCCAGTGCCGACGCACTATCACCAGGCATGGTATCGCGCTACATACGGCGAGTACATCCCGCAGTGGTGCGTAGTATGCAAAAAAGATTTTGTTGCGCTGGATCAAAATTTGACGTGCAGCAAACATTGCGCTGATCAGCGCGCATTGATTTACCGGAAACAAAAAAAATGAAATTACATCATGCCCTCATCCTGTCAGTCATCGCCTGGTGCTGTATCGCATGGGCGATCATCGCGGTGCTGCGATGACCGACGAAAATGAATACGCGGTCGTCAGCTACGATCCGCTCAAAATCATGTCCACATACCACAGCGTGATCACCGCGATGCGTGTGGCAGCGCGCAGATACCACACGCAGTCCTGCGGTGTCATGCGCGTGCTGCGTGACGACATGGGCTACGCCCTGGGCGTCATCGAGCTTACGTCGGCTGAGCAGCGGGAGATTTTGTCTGCGACTGATGAGATTGTGCAGATCATCGACTAAGGTATAATGCGCGCGTGGGCCAGTCCCCGAATTAAAAACACGGGCGTTCAGCTGCTGCATATCGACTGGGATATGCAGCTTTTTTTTGCCTCATGATCATCACGACCGTCATCACCCTGGTGCTCAGCATCAGCGCCTACACACCAGGTGCCAACGCGATCAGCGGAGGCTCTGTCATGGCCGACGGACGCGCGCCACATATAGGCGCGTACGCGTGTCCTAGGGCGATCCCCCTGGGATGGCGCGTAATCCTGCATGGTGCAGCGCAGGCGCGCGCTATGGCGCTGGGGCTGCCATATACGGGCATATGCGCGGACAGGCTGGCTGCGCGCTACCAGGTCGGTCACCTCGACATATGCCTACCACGCGGATATGCGCGCATGACGGACGCGCAGCGCCTGCGCCTGGCGTATCGGTGGGGGCGGATCAGTGGAGTCGTGGCATTCAGCGCGCCATGATGTCATAGCCTTGCGCCAAATGTCATACGAAACATGTGACATATGACACATTAAGTCGATAGCAGTAGTGCTATACTTCAATGGTCAGCCAGAAAGGAAAAAAGGAAAATCATGAACAACAACACCTACACCTACACGCAGATCGCCAACGTCGAAATTTACGAAAATAACGTCTGGGCAACGGACGCGCGCTACGCTAAGGGAGGCTGGGAGACCGGCGCAGCGCTGAGCAACGACGAAGACGCGTCCGATGCGATCTACGCGGAGATTGAGGAAGCGCTCGAAGCAGGCCAGCTGTCTGGCCAGGTCGGCGGATACACCTGGGAGGTGGCAGCATGAGCCTCATCAACTCGGTGTGGATCAGGATCGGACGCGCAGACGTAGCGCGTCACCAGGGTGATCATGCCCTGATGGATCAGGAGCTCGACGCAGCGCGAGAGTTGCTGACCTGCGTCGACATGACGCGCTGCGTCAACCGCGACTTCGTCGATTACGTCAATCGTTTTTTGGCGCGGTACGTGGCGCGCCACCAGGAAGCCTAGTGCCAGCAGCCCGCTCAATCGAGTGGGCTGTTTGCTTTTTCAAAAAAATCATGAACACGCACACACACATCAGCATCCTAACGCATAAGCGCAGCATGACTACTCTCATGCGTAATGGATTGTTCGTCGATATCCCGGTGCTGGGCACCACCGATGATGCGCACGTGATGGCGATCATCACACGCGAAATTGCCTGCGCAGTGCTCAGCGGTGACCTCACCGCCACTACCGAGGACGGAAAGATCGTCACCATCGCGTATCGCGTCAACGCGGAATCCCAGCTGCGACGCTATGCGGTCGTCGAGCTGGACGTGCAGCAGCCGGATGGAAGCATCGATGATGATGTCCTGGCACGCGGCACATACTGGATCGACGACCGAGGCAGCGATCCTGTGGTGTGGGATGCACCTCGCAAGGCAGCGCTGCTACCGCAGGTCATCCGTGAGGATGCGTCACTGATGCTGTGGTGGATGTGGCAGTACCAGCATGACGAGATGACGACTGGAGGTGGCATCTATCAGTTCCGCTGGGACGACGCGATCGAAGCGCCGATGTAATCGCGCGATCCACCAGGCAGCAGCAGCCCGCTCAATCGAGCGGGCTGTTTGCTTTTCCACGTCGCGTCACGTCACGTCCAATAAAATCCAGAGAGCCAAAAATTAAGTGCAGTCGTCGTTCCTGCAGTCGTCGTACTAATAATGGTGCCGGCTGCAGTACTGGAGTACGAATAAAGATTACAGTATGCAGATCCCGGATTCGTGATCGCGATGCTTGGCCATGCAGTCGCACCAAAACCGCTGTTGGAGAAAAAGCTTAGGATGTTGTGCGAATTACCTGTTGCTGATGTTGTGACAGGTAAATTTACGCGGAAATCACCACTGCCGCCACTACGTGCAGACACTTCGCAGCGTGCGCTCACATAAATCATTGAGCCGAACCTTGCATAGAATCCTTTGTTGCTCGACGAATACGTAATGCTCGTTGGTGCAGTCGTCGAATATGTAAGCTCAGGTGACCATGTAGTAACACGCCGCGTTGATGCGTCACCCAACAGTGTTTCGATCGCCACAACAGCATCCTGCAAATTATTTACATGCGTTGCGTCGATCGTGTCGACGTTGTTAACTTTCGCGGTGTAGCTGTCTAGAGTTGTTGGAAAAGTAGTTGCCATAGTTGCTCCTTATACCGCTATCGGCTGAATCGTCACGCGGGACAAAAGTTGAGCGAACACGGTGCCGCGATTCGTCGTGCATGTGAATACGATCGTGTGCGAACCTCGGAATTCTGTATTCTTGATTTGCGAAATGATGTTTGCCGAGAATACACCTGGCCCAGTCGCTGATGTTCCTAATGTGCTTCCACTCCCGGACAGTTTCGTGATTCCCGAAACTGTCATGCCATCGACGGTAATCGTGACCACTGGAGAAACGCTGTCAGTGTTGACCCCGTAAGTCAGGTTATGCGTGTGATTAGTGGTCGTTACATCGTGAGTGTGCGCCGAGATTGAAACCGTATGACTATGCGCCGCCACCGTGACGGTGTGATCATGCGCCGGGATGGAAACCGTATGACTATGCGCCGCCACCGTTACATCGTGATCATGCGCCGGGATGGAAACCGTATGACTATGCGCCGGGATGGAAACCGTATGACTATGCGCCGCCACCGTGACGGTGTGACTGTGATTTCCAATAACTACGTCATGTGTGTGAGCTGATTCGGTTGCCGTAAACACAGTCCTATCGGCTCCGCTGTTTGCCCAAAGCGTTGGCGGCGTTGTGCCAGTGTCAACATATATTGCGTACACAGGGAGAGTCGCTGTATTTTTGACGGTGATTGCATGCTGATGCCCAAGCCCGGCCTGACTGCCAACAGTGGCAGATCCGGAGCTTGAACTAGTAGGCGTAGCTGCTGCAAGGGTGCTGCTGGTAGGCGTAGATGCTGCAAGGGTGCTGCTGGTAGGCGTAGATGCTGCAAGGGTGCTGCTGGTAGGCGTAGCTGCTGCAAGGGTGCTGCTGGTAGGCGTAGATGCTGCAAGGGTGCTGCTGGTAGGCGTAGATGCTGCAAGGGTGCTGCTGGTAGGCGTAGCTGCTGCAAGGGTGCTGCTGGTAGGCGTAGACGATCCACCAGAACTGCTTGATACGGTCTGTGCACCGCCAGCAGCTGCACTAGTGGCAAATGTGCGCAGCGGAGAAAGTTCAAACTCCAGCGACATCTGATTTACTTCCAGCACCTCGGAGCCGATCGTGAACGCGAACGATGCCGTAGTCGTTCCCGCGCTGTCCAGCGGCATCGTCGGAGACGCCTTGGAGTAGTACGTCTGCGTCGGCTGCGTGCGCAGCTTCAGTGTCTGCACGTCTGCGAGGATGTCATACAGAATCTCCGTGTTGCCGACAATCGCGTCACCGTTCGCGCTGATGTTGAGCGACACCGTGGAGTTCGCACTATCGTCGAAGTCTCGGTTGATGCGCGTGACGAAAAAATTATTCGCCACGTTCAGCCATCCGACGCGCCCATTCTCCAGTTCCGCCACTCCGTTGTAAACGATGCGCACGAGATCGCCGACGCGTAACGATGCTGGCACTTCGACGGCTGAGAGCGTGTAGGCGTCGTTCTCTGAATTATATCTTTGAAGATAAGCCGTGGCGATGTCATACAGCGCATTTGCCGCGTTCGTCAAATCCGCCGCGCTGTTGCTGATCGGGCGAATTTCGTTCCACGCGACCACGCGATCCACGCGCCCATACGACGCGACTGATGCTGCATCCTCCAGCCAGTACGCCGCCACTCCTCCGCCCACTACGCCGCTCTCCACTGTATACGGCGTCGTGCGACTGCTGTAGCGCAGGTCAAGCTTCGTTTCTCCAATTCCCGCACCGACTGGATACACGCGATTCACCACGTCCGAACCTGCGCGCGTGCGGGTGATTTGCATAATCAACGCCTGCGTTGTCGGCAACCCTTCAAGCACCATCGTCGGAGAAACAAACGTCACGACTGGCGTAGTGCTCGTGAACTTCCCGAAAAGAATCGATGTATCAGTCTCCCGCCGAAACCATCCACGTACATAGGTGCGCAGATAGTTCAGGATGCGAAGGTAGTTTTCCCCTTCGACGCTGAATGTAATTGGGTCGGTGATGGTCTCGCCTTCGTAGCTCGCGCTCCATGTCGGAGAGAAGTCATCCAACAAATCAGTCAACACGGTGCTTAGCGCGGCGTTGTTGAAATTCCTGCGGAACCCTGCCACACGCTCAGCAATCCGGATTAGCGAATCGCGGCACACGATAGATATGTTCTTTGCCGCCGCGTCCACCGTGCTGTCATAGTGCGTGTATTCCCCCAGATATCCTAGTTCGTCGTTGTAAATCTGGTAGCGGTTGCCACGCGCCAACCCACGCTGCGCAGCAATCGCCGCGGGAATCGTGATCGTCGCCTCGCCGACCTGATTAATCATGTCGCTGACCGACAGGCCAAGCACTTCAGTGATTGGCGGCCCGCTCTTCAGGCCATCCGAAGACAGGATATCAATGCGAAAGCTCATACGTATGCACCTCGATGCACTATTGTGCAATTCACGTTCTCAGAAAACAAAAAGCGATTAACGCCTGGGTAAAGGTAGCCAAGCGTGGTCTGCGTATCTGGCAACGTGATATTCGCGTATGCATCAACGCCGTTGAGCGTCACCGCGTTAGTTCGAAAGTCAATCATGAGCGTTGACCCGGACTCTTTTGACGCACTATACGTAATCGTTTGCGTGCCTGTCGAATTATATACGTTATTGCCGTATTTCGGGACGGCGTACGTCGATTCGCTGTTACGCCCTATGCGGATTACCAACGACGATGCAATGGCGGACGTAATGTACAACGTCACCCAAGACGAACGTGCGTTACCTGCGTTCGTGATCGACGCAGAGCTTGTCGAAGACAATACCGTCGTCGTATCGGTCAGCGCGTACCAATACGGGCGGCATGAAAACCGCATGGTGTACGGGTCGCGGTTTTGCAGCTGCCAGTGAAGCGGCGTCTGCTGAGAATCAATAGCTGTGAGCTTCGCCCACGCCATCAGGTCGGTGCCGGTTCGCGTCTTTGCCTTGAGCCATCCAGATCGTCCAAGCCGCTGGAACAATGCGCGTGCGTTGACGTTTCCGTCACGGTCTAAAAATGTCGCGCTGTATTCTGTCTGAATCAACGGGGATTGCATCCCGTCAAGGTCGTACATGCCATCGCCGAGTATCCTCGCCATCGACGGCGTCACCGCACGGTTGATAGATATTTGATTCTCGCCGAAGGTGCCTCCGATCGAAACGCCGTCGAACTCCGTAATGTATCCGATCATCGTCACCTCACGATGGCAAAGCCTGCACGCTGCAAGCCAGCCACAACGCCGCGCTCAGCCGTGGCAGCATCACCGCCGTAGACATTCACAGTAATGTAAGCATTCGTCCCGCTCCCTGTATTTGATCCTCTTCCACCTCGAGATGCAAAGTCCGGAATCGTGATCGGAAGCTGTCCTATGAACGGCGCTATAGTATTCCAGTACTGTGCTGCAGTGCGAATCGTCTGCATGATCGCATCCTTAATTTCGTTGAACTTTAGGATGGTGTCATCCTTAAATTCCTGGAAGAGCGCCGATGCGCGATTTCGAATCGTGTTTACCCAGTACTCGACTGTGTTGTAGATGTTACTCCATGCGGTCGTAAAATATTCTTCCACGCCTCTGAGGATTCCATCGATCGACGTGCCGGAGGCTTTGAGCCGGTCGTCAATAATTGCGACAACGTCTTCAATTAACCCCTTAACCGTTTTGTAGATTCGCGTCCAGATGCTGAGGAACATGTCACGCAGCGCAACGAGCGCACCATCGACGTCGCCATTCAACAGGCTCAGCGTTACGTTCACAATCGTCTTCAGGATGTCAAGCGCGTTTCCTACGACGAGCGAGATCGCCGCCCAAGCGATCGCGAACGCCAGCCTCAGCGCATCCATCGTGTCATCGACGAGGCGCTTGATCGTTGGCATGGCAATCTCGATCAGGCGCACCACAATAGCCACTGTCGTGTTGATGACGTCGCTTATAGTCATCCACGTCTCGCGAACGAAAGAAAGGATTTCGTCGCCGTACTCATTCCACAGCTGAGCTATCGTCGACAACACCGTGTCGATGATGTCGCCAATATCTTTCATGACGCCGTTGATAGTTTTGCTCATCGATGAAAAATCATCTGACGTATTTTTTCCAACGTCGGCAAAAATATCGATCATGAAATCGATCACCGGCTTCAGGACATTTTCGAAGACAAATTTTATTGAGCCGAACACGGTGCTGATGACAGCCTGAATCGTCGGCCAGTTTTCAGAAACCCAATTCACTACGGTCTTCAGCCCTTCGATGAGAGGCGGGATGTTGTCCTTTGCAAACGCGATGAACGCCTCGATCACCGGCCCGATGCCAGCCGCGACTTTCGGCAGATACTCAGCAGCCAGCTGGTTGAGCGTGTCCAGGAACGGCAGGATAGCCGGCATCAGCGTGTTGCCTATCATGACGCTCATGCCTTCGAGCCGCATTTGCATCTCTGCGGATTTTTTTCCAAACTCGACTGAGTTAGCGACGCCCTCGTCGCCGATGAGAAGGCCAAACTCCTTCGCTTTTTTGCCTGCGGCATCCAGACCGCCATTCGCGAGAGCGGCCATCGTGTCGCCCAAGTCTTTTCCGCTGCGCCCGAACAGCTCGGTCATGATGCTCGTCTTCTCTAAACCGTCGGGCATCTTCGCGATGACGTTCGCTGTGTTTTCGATGATGGCCGATGCAGGGAGCATCTCGCCTTTCGCGTTTTTGTAGCTGATGCCCAGCGACTGCATGAGCTTCGCCGTGTCGCTCGCCTTGCCGTTGTTGTCTTCCAAACCGCGCGTCAATTTGACCATTTGGCCGGTGACAGCATCCACGTTTCCGCCGACTCCGCGGATCGCAACAGTCAGCGCTGCCGATTCGTTTGCCGTTGTGCCAAGGACGTCTCCAAGCCCGTCGAGCGTGCCAGCCCATACGTTCGCGTCGTTGACCGTCTTGATCGCGGCAGCGCCAATCGCCGCAATCGCAGCACCTGCGGCAGCAGCTGCACCAGCGACAGCGCCAGCAACTACCTTCGCCGCGGAGCCGAGGCCCTTAAGTTTGTCGGAAAAAGAATCCGCGTCTTTTGCGCTGTCCTTCGCGGACTTCCCAAAATCATCGGTCTCCTTCGCTGCTTTGTCTGTGGATTTCCTGACGCCGTCCATCGCGTCGTCCACGCCGCCCGATGATTTGATGACATCGTCAAGGACGCTCGTCATCTCATCGCGCGCGCGAAGCACTACGTCGATTGGAATTTCATTTGCCATTCTGCCTCCTTTTAACTTCGCCCTCTGCGCCCAGGATTGTCAGGTGCCGCGCCACCGTCATTGCGTCTGGAAGTGGCCATGTGTGATAGACCTCACGCACAAGCCACAGATCCATCATCTCCGGAGGCATCTTGTCGCCTACCCAGAGATGCGCTTTTACGCGCTCGTCAAGGGCACGGCCATTACTTTTGGGTTGACTGCTTCCGCGTACGCCTTCACAAATTCCTGCACGGCTTCAGTGACTTTCAGCGCCGGAATTGCTCGCTTGCCGCCAAGCACGCAGCGTCCCATCATGTCGAAAAGCTGTGAACTGCTGACCTCCCCCGAGGCCAGCAGCGCAACATCTTCGAGCGTAAGATCGTCGAAGCTCCACGTCCACATATTTAGCTCACAGCGGTCTGAGTCACGAACGGAGTTTCGATGACGACTTCGGGCATGATCGCCGCTGCGCCATCTTCGCCAACAGGCCACACAGGAGACTTCACGTAGCCAGCATCGCTTGTAAAACGATACTGACCGGTCGTGCCTCCACGCGGTGCCCAGCGCACATACAGCGGTGTGCGATTGACAAATGCACTGTTGGCGAGGCCCCATGCTCCACTCGTCGTCTCAGCGTACATCGAGCGGATTGTGATTGTTCCAATCGAGTAGCCGCCAACGGTCTGTGTTTTCTTTGAATCACTGAATAGCGGCGTCGCTTCCGTTTCAAGATCGAAGCCACTCATCGCAACGCTGTTCGCTTCGCTGCTGATGTTCACCCAGGTCGAAGAGTCAGTGCTGAACTCGACCTTGCAATTTTTCATTGTGTAAGCCATTATCAAACATCCTCCATCACTGATACGCCAGCGCGCACGGTGAAAATTGCTTGCTGATCCCACTCGATCAGCCCGCTGCTAATATTATTTACTTGGGTAAAAACGCACGCGCCGCCTAACTGTGTGTCATCGTCGATGGCATCGAGCAATGATTGAGCAATCGCGCGTCCGCTAATATCCTCATCTTTGATCTGGCCAGTAGCACAAATCAACACCACAACGTCGAAAGTGTGAGTCCTGCGCATGGCATTTCGCAATGACTTACTTCCGACGACGCTGCTAAAAACTTGCGAAGCTGGTTCAGTGTTCGTCCACTTGACGACGATCGCAGGCATTCGCTGAGGCGCAGTATTTGGCATTCCCGAATACTTCATCTTCGCCCCCACGCCAGTAGCGAGCACATCTCGCAGGGCATCATGACAGGTGGTGATGCTCATTTGACTGACCGCCGCCGATAACGATCAAATACAAGGCGAACGTCAGCAGGGTAGCTGTCGCTCTGCTGCATCAGATCAGTATCTGCAATATTCGTTGCGCCTGTTTGATTTCGCTTTGTCCAGTACCAGTACGCTACTCGCATCGCGCAGCGCACGATATCTGTCGGTGCCGCCTGCATGTAACCGAAGCGCCCTACTACTGTGATGCGTCCATCTGTCGAGAAAGTCCAGTCGAAGGATTCCTTGAGCTTGATTGCAAAGTAGCTGCCGCGATATGAATTCTGCTCAGTCACTGATACGTTCATCGGGAGCAGAAAGTACGACGTGTTTGCGACGGCAATGCCATCACCATTCGTGATGCTGATGACGCTTACGAGATCGTCGCTGAGATACAGCGTCTTGTCATCGATGTCATCTTCGGTGTAGTAGTGCGTGTGATTATTGTCGCCCTGGCCAAACGTGCGGCCAGTTTGAGAATAAATCTCTGCGTCAGCCTGGTCGAGGAAGCTCTGGAGCACGGTATCTTCCGCGCCTGAATACGCAGTCTGAATGCCGCCAGTCATCTCCGAGATGTACGACTTGAATAGTGCAAGCGTTGCGTAGCTCATTATTTCTCCAGGTCTCCATCTCGCGGAAGTTTGAAGCCAAGCACTTCATATTTTTTCTCAAATGCATCCTGGTCTTTCATTCCTTGCTCAAGCTCGTTAAACCAGTCGTTCTCAGTGATCGTCATCTCGCCAAGATGAGGAGTGATCATCGATGTGTCGCACCAGTGAGCGATGCCAGCCTTGCGACAGGTGAGCCCGAAGTTCCAGTCTTCGCTTGTGCGGATTTCGTGATCCATCCCGTCCTTGTAGCTAAAGCGAAACCATGGCCACTGGAAACCAGCTTCAGCAAGCTTTCGCAGCGCGCTGCGTCGGATCGCAATAGCGCCTGTTCCAACGATGTCGCATTGCACCATCGATCCATCAAATGAGGTGGCAACATCAGCATTGCCGCCTTCATTCAAAAAATAAAAGCATGGATCATGTGGAGCACTGCGACGAAATGCAAGCGCGCCAACTACCTCGTGCTCAACGTCGCACTTGCTCATCAAATGCGGAACGATATGTGCTGGGTGTGTGTGATCGTTGTCGAGCATCACCAGCACGTCATCATCATCCGTAAAATTATTCCAGAAGATTTTGCACGCTTTATTTCGCGCGTCGTCGATCGCGCAGTACGCCATGTTGATCCGCTTCACGCCGTGATGGTGCGCATGAATCGAAACATCCAGCAGCGCAGTGACTGCGTGCGCATTCACGTAGCGCTCCATTGGGGAAAACCATAATGCCTTCATCAAATCACTTCCTGAAAATCGTTGGGGAATCCATGCGCTTCCCTCATGCGCAAAATAGCCTCGTCGTATTTTTGCGCGTAAATTGCGCTTGAATACGTTTGGTCAAGTTTCGATTTCCCCCACGCCCAGTGCCGATGTTCAGCGATGGCGTGTTCAGCGTAGGCAAATTCATTGGCATTTTTTGCCCGCAGTGATGCTTCCTCGTCAACGCCCCATGAGCGGTAATGCGGGATAGCCATCACGCCGCCATGATGATGAACAATGAAATCTTTCGTCATCATGTAATGTGTGCTGAGGTGACTTCCGTCGGTCTGCCCATCATTGATGCCGATGAATCCACAGCCCGTTGTCTGCTGCACACGCAGCGCTTCATTGTGCCAGTCGTCATGCATCCACAGGTCGTCCGCACCAAGCACGTATGCGTCATAGCTCGGATGACACTCCAGGCCGTAATTCCATTTTTGGACTGCTGTCATTCTCGGAGTAACTTCTACAAACATCACACGGTTCTCAAAAATCAAGTCGCCAAAATCGTCGATGCAATCTTCGGTGACGATGACTGCATCAGCCGATGAAGTAGCGAGCAGACGATGCGTGCACAGCACCGCCTGCTCGACTCTAGACCACGTGGGGATTATTACCGCGGTCTTCATGATTACTACGCAGTCTTCAGATACTTAATCGCGCTGCTGAGCATGACGTGCGAGTCCATGCGCTTGTACCAGCGGAAACCAATCTGGCCAATGTCTGCATAGCGTTCGTTCAAACGCACAAACGAAAGGCCGCCGAAGTCAGCGATCCAGAAGTACGACATGTCACCGAAGGCAATAACCTTCTTGCCTGTAGCGATCGTGTCAACAGTGCTCAGCGTGTACACCGGGCGACCGAGGATCGTGTCGGGCTGCCCCTGCGCAAGACCTGGCTGCCAGAGATACGCACCGGTCGTCGAGGATTCGCGGAACTTGCGAATGACCTTCAGCGTAGCGTCGTTCATCACCCATACTGCGCGCTGACGATACTCGGAAGAAAGCGAATGATACGTATCGATGATTTCATCTGCCGTAATCGCATTGGTCGCAGCAGCAGTGATACCCACAGTGCCGCCAACCATCACACCCTGTGGCGCACTTGAACCTGTGCCAGTACCGAAGGCTGTATTCTCAGCCTTCACAAAACGATTCACCGCATCAGGCGCAAGGATCATGTTAAAAATGTCCAAGCGTGAATCGCTCAGCAGTTCATCGGTGGCAAGCGAAACTGCTGTGTACTTGTAAGGGATGAACTCGACTTCACCGATCGTCGGATACTCTTCCGAGAAGCTGGTGGATTCAGCCTTGATGATGGCGGCCGTAGTGGCATTCGTCATCGTAGGAACGCGGAAGCTGTTCGTGCCATTGATGCTCAGCACACGCGCACCAGCAGTACGAAGGATTGATGCTTCGTTGATCGAGGTAACAAGATCATTGCTGTAACCGCGCGGGACAAGGTATCCACCATCCGCAGCAGTCCCCTCGTTCGCCGCCTTAATTGCAGACGCATCACCGAAGCGCATGTACTGCTCGAACGCCTTAATAGCACTTTCGTTCTTCGCTTCCGCGGATTCAGCACCTTTTCCAGTGTTGACAGAGAACGAAGGACGCTGCGTCTCAACGAAACGCTTTTCGAGATCAGCAATCTGCGCCTTCACCGCGCTAAGCTCGTCGTTCTTTTCGACCTTGACTTCTTCTACTTTGTTCTCTTCCATTTTTGTTTCACTCTTTGCCGCCGATGTTCCATCATAAATAATGGAATCATTAGGCTGCACTTGTTCTGTTTGAATATCTTGCGAATCGATCTGATTCAGCATTTCGTCAAGTGATGCCTTCATTGCAAGCAGTCGTTCACGATTTTTATAATTGAACGTCTTGCCTGCTTTGAGCGCTTCATCTTCGCCCGATGCTTCAATTTCGATTTCTTCAAAAAGCGCCTTGGCTGCTGCCATTGCAACCGCGCGCTGGTTGATTGCTGTGCTGGCTGTCTCTGCGTCCATCAGTGATAGCGCGAAGATTGGCCAGGAGGAAACCCTACCTGGTTTCCCAACGATGCCAGTCGGTCGCACCAGGTGCGCACTGGAATCAGACGACGCACGAGCAAGGCCTGCCTTTGCTGCGTCGTAGACTGCCTGCGCTTTATCATGCGCAGCATTGAGCGTGACCTTGAACATGTGACCAGCGTCTGTGACGCCGCTGTAAACAGCAGTGCCCAAACGCTGCACTGACTTGGCGGCACGTTCAGCGAATCCATGGTAGTAGAGCGCTGGCACTTCATCGCCTACGCTCAGCCCGATGTCTGTATTCGCGTCGAATGACTGACCTTGACGATCAGATCCGAATGGGAGGCCG
>Ga0304730_1000654_pt1 | contig 28823 bp, 28 predicted proteins | sample M_130628_MF_Meta_FD_190474 | JGI IMG/M metagenome (GOLD analysis project Ga0304730, IMG submission 190474) | Freshwater microbial communities from Lake Montjoie, Canada to study carbon cycling - M_130628_MF_MetaG (v2) (version 2) | ecosystem: Environmental > Aquatic > Freshwater > Lake | place...
TCTGTCCGTCTGTTGCGGACGATTGGCAGGGGGCCGTGGATGCAAGCCCCCCATCCCTAACCCTTCCCCCTCAAAGGGGGGAAGGGAACTGAGCGCGCGACCGCCCCCTCTTCCTTCCCCCTTCTCCCTTAAGGGGGAAGGGCCGGGGATGGGGGTGCAGCGGTCGGGGTTTGTGCAACGTCTGTTCGTCTGTTGCTGACGATTGGCAGGGGGCCGTGGATGCAAGCCCCCCATCCCTGACCCTTCCCCCTCGGAGGGGGGAAGGGAACTGAGCGCGCGACCGCCCCCTCTTCCTTCCGCCTTCTCCCTAAAGGGGGAAGGGCCGGGGATGGGGGTGCAGCGGTCGGGGATTGTGCAACGTCTGTCCGTCTGTTGCGGACGATTGGCAGTGACCGTGGATGCAAGCCCCCCCATCCCTAACCCTTCCCCCTCAAAGGGGGGAAGGGAACTGGGGCTAGGCCTTGGCGGCCAGTTGGGCGGCGAGGTTGCTATCTTTGGTGATCAGGCGGGCTGAGACCATGTGGGCAAAGATGGTGATGACGTAGAACGGCACCAGCGCCATCAGGCCATATTGCAGGGCCTGAACCCCAAGCTCCGGCTTGAAGTGATCGGCCACCAGACCGACATAGAGCGGCCCGCCACCCAGACCGATCAGGTTGAGCAGGAACAGCAAGATCGCACCCGATGTCCCGCGCTGTGCGGGCTGAACCGCGTTCTGCACAACCGCAATGGCGGGGGCGAGATAGACCGTGCCCATGATGATCGGGACGATCAGGAAGATCATGCCAAGCTGCCAAGTCGGGGCCATCAGGAAGCCGATATAGAAGGGCAGGCTGACCACGAAGGCGGCTGCGGGCACCAGCGCGTAGGCGGCCCGATTGAACTTTGCCAACCGATCGACAATCCAGCCGCTGGCAAAGGTTCCCACGCCGCCGCCAAGGGCGTTCAGCGCGCTCCACCATATGGCAATTTCCGGCAGGGTCATATGCCGGTTGCTGATCAGATAGGCGGGCACATTGTTCAAGATGCCATAGCCGACAAAGGCGGTCAGACCGGCTGCGACCGCCGTCATCACGAGGGTCGGGTTGCTAAAGAACGAGGCAATGGCCGTGGTTAGCGGTACGCTTGGCTCATGCGTGGTCTTGCCTTCAGCCATGACGTCCATGCGTCCACGCTTGGGCTCGCGCACGATCAGCACCAGAGCAATGGCCAGCAGAACGCCTGGAATACCGACGGCCAAGAAAGCGGTTCGCCAGCCATAGAGGGCCGCGATCTGCGCGCCTGCTGCTGATCCGAGGGCCGTGCCGAAGGGAACGCCAAGGGCATAGATGGCTAAGGCCCCGCCGCGCTTTTGAGGCGGGAAATAGTCGGAGATCAGCGAATAGGAGGGCGGCGAACCGCCAGCTTCTCCGATACCCACGCCAATTCGCGCAAGAGCGAGACTGACAAAGTTTGTGGCCATGCCGCAGGCCATCGAGAACAGGCTCCAGACCGTCAGGGCCGCCGCAATCAGCCGAACCCGATGGGTCCGGTCTGCCAGCCAGGCCAGCGGGATGCCGAAAGTGGTATAGAACAGGGCGAAGGAAAGGCCCGTCAGCATGCCCATCTGGGTATAGCTGAGGTTCAACTCGTTACGGATGGGCTCTGAAAGGATCGACAGGAGCTGTCGGTCAAGGAAGTTGAAGGTGTAGACCACCATCAACAGGATCACGACGCCGTAGCTATAGGCACTGACGCGCGGCGCCGTGTCGGTCTCTTGATTACTCATCTTCCCCCCATATGGCCTAAAGTAGGCCAACCCCTGTTTGTCGAGGTTGCGGCGAGAGACTGGCACCAAATCGCCTCGCCCGCCAGTGGTCTAAGGCGGCTTTAACGACGATTAGGCTGCGGCGCGGAGCTGTTCGATAATGTCCGCAGGATAGGGACTGTCGAAGGGCTTAAGGCCGATGGATTGACGGATATCGTCCATCGACCGGTGCCATACCTCTTCCCAAGGCAGGGAGACCAGCGACGGCGCACGGCGACCATGGGTCCATCCGGCCAAGATAATGTCCATCAGGAACGAGAAGGCCCCGGGATTGGGGGCGAGCGAGGTGTTGATCGACACGACCGCGAGGAACACCGCCGAATAGCCATGGCCGCACTGGGCGAGCTGGAAGCCGGAAATCCCGACCTCATGCAGGCTCGTCACCTCATAGCCGGCAAGCAGGTGGATCAGGTCGTGGGACTGCAGCATCCGCGTATTGATGAAGTCATGCGGCGCGGGCAGGTTGGCTAAGCCTAGGACATCGCGGTCCAGCACTTCCAGATCGAAACTATTGTCGATGATCTGGTCATAGAAGGCGCGGCCGAGGGAGTTTTCGGGGCAGGCCTTCAGCGTCTCTAGGTCAAAGCGCGGCGGCAGGCCCTTGGCGGCACTTTCACGCACCATCGGATAGCTCAGATAGGACTGGCCAAGACGCGGGCCATGTTCAGGTGGCAGCAGGGCCGAAAGGCCCGCCGTGCGGGTCGTGACCTCGAGGGCGCCGCTCATGGCACCCGCCGCGCTGTCATCGGCAAAGGCCCAGAGGGCGATCCAAAGCTCTGCGAGCTTGGCCGGATCGGCGGCGTCTAGGACTGGAATAGCGATAGCGGGGCCATTGACCGCCTCGCCAAGCCAGCCTTCGGCGGCGGCATCGTAGGTGCGGGCCAAGGTCTCTGGCGTCAGGAAGGCCGCCCGGGCAAGAGCGGCGGCAAGGTCGCGCGGCTCACCAGTTCCGGCCTTGATCGATTGGGCCAGTGCCCGAACCTCATCAAAGCCCAGATCGCGGTTCACCGCCCGCTCAAAAGCCGTCGTGATCGCTGCGTCCATAACCGGTTCCCTTTTGCGTGCCGCGTTGAACGCGGTCTCGTTTCGTACCCTAAGCGATCTTATCGCCTCTCGCCAAGGTCATGCTTCGTCAAAGGGCGGTGGTAATTGCCCGGATTTGAACAGGATGGTGGGGTTTTCGTCATAATCGCCCATCTCTGTATCCGCTGACACAGAATAGGCCACGACGCCGAGACGAAGGGTCGAGAGCCGTTCAGCCTTGCGCCGCGCCTCTTCGGCGTCCTTGCAGCCGACAGCCGGTTCGGCCTTCAGGCCCTTGCCGCGGCCGGCGACATAGGCTTGGACAATGTGAACCGTTTCGACAGCCATGGGCTATTTCTTCTTGGTTGGCGGGGTCAGGAACGAGGGTTGAGCCGCCAGTTCCTTTGGCTTTTCGGTCTTGGGCTTGCGCACCTCTTTGTTGCTCTTCTTTTGGCCCTTAGCCATGAGACAGTCCCTTCCAAGGTTTGATGGGCGCGCGCGGCCCATGCGCCAGTCTAACTGGCGGCGAGGAAGTCTTTGGGGTCAGACGCATCTTCTGGGGTGCGTATGGCAGCCCCGCGCAATGGGTGGGCCAAGCCGATCGGAGCGTGTCTATGACGCGCTGAGTCAAGGCTAACACAGCCGAGGGCATAGCCCCTTGAAAAACGACAATCAGTCGAACTTTCGCGCCAAACCCTGCAGGCGGGGGCGGACCTTCAAGAACAGGCGATAGAGCCTCTCAAGCAACCAAAGGATCGGCGGGGCCTTGGCCAGCCAGCCCAGCCAAGCCAAGAGGGGTAGGGCGCGCCACATGGCTGCAAAGGCGGCGGCCCCCGAGACGACGGTCTTGCCCGCCTCTTGGGCGTGGAAGCGGGCCATCAGGTCCTGGGGATCAATTGGGCAACTGGCCTCAGCGACAGTGATAAAATCGATGGCGCCGCGACGGTCAAGACGGCGCATCAGCGCAATCTCCCGCCGACAGAGCGGGCAGGTCTCATCGAACCAGACAGTGACGCGGGGCGTGGTCATGATTGAGCATATAGGCTGGAATAGGGACGGGGCGAGCCAAGGGGTTGGGGAGACGAAACGGTGGTGGGTGTACCCCAAGGCCAAACATCGCTCAAAATTTAGCTGAGGGGTAGTCAATCGGGCAGTGAATTTACCCCCTACCCCGGCTTCGCCGGTACTTCCCCCAGAGGGGGAAGATCAAGTAACGGTAAATCTTCCCCCTCTGGGGGAAGTGGCCCGAAGGGCCGTAGGGGGCCTTGTTTCTTCCTTCCGTGTTCCCCGCGCAGGCGGGGATCCAGACCCCTTCACTCCGGTGGGAAGCCGCCCGCTGGATTTCTGCTTTGCTGGGAACGTTGCGGAGGGGGAAGTGGATGAACACCCCCCTCTCCCAACCCTCTCCCCCTCAAGGGGGGGAAAGGGCTTTTTTCTCTCTATCGCGTGAATTTCCCCATGCTGAGCCTGTCGAAGCATGGGCGACCTTACGGCCCTTGAACCCCTCCTCGTCCTTCGACAAGGATTGTGATCACCACTGAAAACAGCATACTCAGCGCCATAATCTATTCAGGAAGAGGATTCTTTATGGGGCGGACAGTTTTGAGGGGCCTGGTGGGTCTGCTCGGTGTTTTGGGTCTGTTGATAACGTCACAGCTGTGGCTCAACCCCGCAGGTCCTGCGGCCAAGTTGGGTGTTGCGGCCATGGGGCCCTTGGGTCTGGCGACGATCCGCGCCGATATGGGCGGCTTTTTCGGGGCGGTCGGCATCTTTGCCGTCTGGGCGGCCTTTAAGGGACAGGGCAAGGTCTTGACGGCCCCTCTATTGCTCGTCGCCCTCGCCCTGACGGGACGCGTTATCGCCGTGGCCATGGGTGGTCTAACCCCCGATATGGTCGAGCCGATGGTGACCGAAGCGGTGCTGGTCGTGGCTTTCGCTGCTGGTCGGCGGTTTATCTAAATTCAGGCATAGACACGGATCGATGGGCGCGGCCAGAGTTGGCGGCGCCCATTGTCTATTGGCACTCTCGGTGCAATAATAAGTCACAGATCAAGCAGCCGCGCTGAGAGGGCTGCAGCGGAGGTGCGCGATGGCCGACCAAGATAAACCCAAATCCGACAGCCCCAAGATTGACCGTCGTTCGCTTTTGCTCGGGGCGGGCGCGGGCGTTGGCGGTGCGGTGGCCCTTGCGGCGGGCGGGGCAGCCATCAAGTCGGCGACCTCCTCGCTCATTTCTCCCTCGGCCCTGCCGCCCGGCCAAGCGGCCAAGATCGGTAAGACCTTCAAGGATTCCCGCCCCGCAGCATCCGATGAGGTCATGGCCCCCAAGGGCGCGCCCAATGTCGTGGTGATCATCCTCGATGATGTCGGATTTGCCGATCTGGGCTGTTATGGCGGCGAGGTCTCGACCCCCCATATTGACGCCTTGGCCAAGGGTGGTCTGCGCTATGTCAACTTCCGGACCACGGCCATGTGCTCGTGCACCCGCGCGGCTCTGCTGACCGGTTTGAACCACCACTCGGCCGGCATGGGCTGGCTGGCTGATGTCGATTCTGGCTATCCGGGCTATCGCGGGGACCTGACACGGCAAGCCATGACCCTGCCTGAGGTCCTTCGCGATGCAGGCTGGTCGACCTTCTTGACCGGCAAGTGGCATGTGAACAATGCCGAGAGCAACGGCCCGAATGGCCCCTATCACAACTGGCCGACCCATCGCGGCTTTGACCGGGCCTATTGGTATCAGGGCCATTCCAGCGACCATTTCCATCCCGGCGCGCTCTTTGACGGCACCGCCCATGTCGAAGCGGGCGGCGAGGGCTATTATCTCAGCGACGACCTGGCCGAGCGGGCGACGGGCTATATCCGCACGCAAAAGCTGCTGGCCCCGGAAAAGCCCTTCTATCTGCATGTCGCCTTTGGCGGTGCCCACTCGCCCCTGCAGTCCAAGCCTGAAGACCGTGACCTTCACAAGGGCCGCTTCGATGCCGGATGGGATGTGATCCGCAAGCAGCGCTTGGAGCGTCAAAAGGCGCTAGGCATTGCGCAAGATACGGTCGAGCTGCCGCCCCTGTCCTTTGGCGCTGAGCCTTGGGACAGCCTTAGCCCGCTGCAAAAAAAGGTCTATGCCCGCTATATGGAGGTCTATGCTGGGATGATCACCGGCGTGGACCGCGCCGTCGGCAAGATCGTGGCCGAGCTTGAGGCTCTGGGCGTTCGCGACGACACGCTGATCATGCTGTTCTCCGACAATGGGGCCTCGGCAGAGGGCACCACGACCGGCACGCCCAACATCTTTGCCCCCGCCTTTGGCCGTGAAGTGCCGATCAAAAAGGCCGCAGAGATGCTCGACCACATGGGCGAGGACGGGTCCTTCCCGCACTATCCCATCGGCTGGACCAATGCCTCCAACACGCCTTACCGGCTCTATAAGCAATATGCAGCCCTGGGCGGGGTCGCCGATCCTCTGATCGTGTCTTGGCCCAAGACGGTGGATGAGAAGGGGGCCTTGCGCCGCCAATTTGTTCACGTGGTTGACCTCTTTCCAACGGTGCTAGAGGCTTGCGGCGTCAAGCGCCCCGACCTCTATCTGGGCGAGCCGCAAAAGCCGGTCGAGGGGGGCAGCGTCCTTGGCACCCTGACCTCGAAAGAGGCTAAGACTCGCACCGAGCAATATTTCGAACTGGGCGGCTTTCGGGCCTATCAGGACGGTGATTGGCGGCTGGTCTCGGTCCATACGCGCGGCAAGCCCTATGAAGAAGACACCTGGGGCCTCTACGACCTGTCCAAGGATCCCAACGAACTGCACGACCTGTCAGCCCAACATCCAGATGTGGTCAAGAGCCTGATCGCTAAGTGGGATGCGGCGGCGGTGGCGCACAATGTCCTACCGCTCGATGACCGGCCCTTGCTAATGAAGATGTCTCAGTCGCGCATGAAGAAGATGCGCAAGGTCTGGGATATTCGCCCGCCCATCGACATGATCCCGTCAGACATCTCGCCCATCGTTTGCGGCATGAGCCATTCGTTCGAGGTGACGCTGGACCGTCCCAAGGGCGACGAGGACGGGGTTCTGGTGGCCCACGGCTCCAGCCCCGCTGGCTATGTGCTCTATGTCGATAAGGGCTATCTGGTTTACGAGAGCAGCCTCCTGCCGTGGGTCGACAAGATCACCTCGTCGGTCAAGCTGCCCAAGGGCACCTCTAAGGTCAAATTTGTCCAGAAGATGAAGTCGCGGCCCTTCGACGGTAGTGGCGCGCTCTACATCAACGGGGCAAAGGTCGGCGAGCACGTCTTCGGGCGGGTCCTGTTCTCGCCCGGCTATGATGGGTTCTGTGTCGGGGCGGACCTCGGCAATCGGGTCTCTACGGCCTATGAGGGCCCCAACCCCTTTAAGGGCAAGATCGAGCGGGTTCTGATCAATGTCGATACCGCGCCGATGAACCCGTTGGAAATCATGCGCTTCATGAATGAGATGAAGATCAAGGTATGAGCCTAGGGGCTTTGAGCGCGACGGCCCGCCGGGTTCTCATCCCAGCGGGAACCTATCGGCTGGGATCGGACTCTCACTATGCCGAGGAACGGCCCATCCGGTCCGTAGCGCTCGAGGCCTTCGAGATCGACATCCATCCGGTGACCAACGCGGCCTTCGCGGCATTCGTGCAGGCGAGCGGCTGGGTGACGCTGGCTGAACGCGCCGATCCGCCCGGTTCGGGGCTCTTCACGCCGAGCCAAGGCCCTATTTCCCTTGATGACCCTCGTCGGTGGTGGCGGCATGAGACGCAGGCCTGTTGGAAGTACCCGCGCGGGGCAGGCTCGGACCTGACCGGCTTGGAAGACCATCCGGTGGTCCATATCAGTCTAGAGGATGCCAAGGCCTATGCCGACTGGCGCGGCCTATCCCTGCCGACCGAGGCCCAGTGGGAAGCGGCCGCGCGGGGCGGGCTGGTGGAGGCGCAATATGCTTGGGGCGAGACCTTCAAGCCAGACGGGCGGCTGATGGCCAATGTGTGGACGGGGGCCTTTCCGTGGTTCCATTCGCGCGATGAAGGGGCGGGGACCAGCCCGGTAGGCCAGTTCGACGCCAATGGCTATGGCCTGTTCGACATGATCGGCAATGTCTGGGAATGGACGCTCAGCCCGTTTGATCAGGCCTCCGGCTGCTGTACACCTAATCAGGACGGCAAGCTGATGGCCTTGAAGGGCGGGTCCTTTCTCTGCGCCGCTGAATATTGCGAGCGCTACAGGCCCGCCGCCCGCATCGGGGTCACGGCTGACACGACCATGGCCCATATCGGCTTTCGCTGTATCAGGCCGCTCTAGGCTAGCGCGCGGCCCCATCATGGACCGAGCGGCGTATGGCCTTAGGCGCTGCCCCCTTGGCCCAAGCCGTTTCAGCGGTCAGGAAGGGCAAGCGCCCCTGCGGGTCAAATCCCATATCGGGCGCTGTCTCGGCCCATAGGGGCAGCCATGCGCCTTCCTGTTCTAACCTGGCGCGCACAGCCTCGGCAGCGGCGGGCTCGAGGGCCTGATAGGCGGTTTGCAGGTCTTTCAAACACTGAACGCGGTTGAGATTGACCGGCAGGCGATAGGCCGCGCCTTCTAGGCTTAGGTCGAAATGGCTTTGGCCCGCCCGCGCGGCGGCACTATTGGCGGCGAGGCTGGGCAGGTAGCTGGCACCGACATCCCGCAGGATCGGTGACCAGTCTTGCGGTACACCTTCGAGCAAGGGCTGATCGGTCAGTCGGCTGGCCTTGGCATTCCAGACCCTCGCCACCCATTCGAACACGGCGGGGGCCTGCTCACGCATGATCCGGGCCGGGGTGGGATCGAGGCTGAAATGGCGAAACATCGGGCCCATAAAGCCAAAATCAGCAAGGCTTGGGCGCTCACCGAGTAGGAAGGGGCGGTCCTTCAAGATCGCCTCCAGCCAAACCAGATTGCGCCGATAGACGCTCTCGACATGGCCGCGATTGGCCGATGTGATCCCATCGCCGCGTACATATTTGTCCTGCTGGCGTTTGGTGATGAGGGCGGTGCGCAGGCCGAGCGGTAAGGGCAAATCGCGCATCATTTCGGCGGCGATCCGTCGGCCCATCAGGCGGCTATCGGTCTCATAGCTCCACCGATAGTGCAGGGCAGGGCGCCAGAGCCACTCGTCGGCATAATCTTCGACGAGCAGACTAAAGAACCGCTGAACCGGATCGTGCGGGATGACTTCGGCCTCGGTGCGCTGGGTTTCCATCCAGCCGATGGTGGCAGTGGTGTCGGTCAGCCAGCGGCCATCGGCCAGTTGAACGGCGGGCATTTGGGCCATGCCCGTGGCCTTGGCGACCTTGCGCATGGTGCCAGTGTCCATATCGACATAGTCGAACGGGATTTCGCAGTAGCGCAGATAGGCCTGCAGCTTGCCGGTGAAATAGGACAGGTCGAGGCCATAGACGCTCATGCCGCTAAGAAGAGGGTTCTGGGTCAAGGGCCGATCCTTCTATGCACACCAAGCGTTCGGAGACTCGACTATTGGCGCTGTGGACGCCATTATCAAGCCAATCAAATAGCAGGAAGCCTGCGAGGAAACATGACCGACTTCAAACTCTACGGCACGCCCGGTTCGCTCTATACCAGCAAGGCCCGGTCCTATCTGATCAAGCAGGGTATTGCCTTTACCAACCATGCTGTCGGTGAGCCGCGTTTCCGCGCCGAGATCGTGCTCGCCGTCAATCGCTGGATCATGCCGGTGATGGAGACCCCGCAGGGCGAGTTTGTTCAGGACGGCTCCGACATCATTGCTTGGTTCGAGGCCAAGGGTCAGACACGCTTCCCCGCCTACCCCCAGACCCCCCGCCACAGGGTCATCAGCCAGATCTTCGAGCTGTTCGGCGGCGAGGGCCTGTTGCGTCCGGCCATGCACTATCGCTGGAACTTTGATGAGACCAACCGCGCCTTTCTGGCCAATGACTTCTCCGCTGCCCTCGCCCCGACCGGTGCCGGACCCGAGGAGTGGGAACAGGTCTTTGCCATGGCCAGCGCTCGGATGCGCAAGGCGATGCGGAACTTTGGCGTGACCGCTGATACGATTCCACTGGTCGAAGCCTCCTATGAGCAGTTTTTGGACCTCTTGGACGCCCATCTGGCCCATTCGCCCTATCTGTTGGGCGGGCGTCCGACCTTGGGCGACTATGGCCTGATCGCGCCGCTTTTTGCCCATCTGGGCCGCGATCCCTATCCTTTGGCTATGATGAAGAACCGCGCCTACCGTGTTTGGCGCTGGGTCGAGCGGATGAATAGTGCTGACCATGATGCGGGCGAATATGGCGGCGCGAGTGGGGAACTGTTCGCGGATGATGGCGTGCCGGACACCCTGATCGCGCTGTTAAAATTCATCGCTGAGGACTATCTGCCCGAGATCAGGGCCAGCGTTGGCTTCACCCGCCAATGGCTAGACAGCAAGCCCGATCTGGTTGCCGGAACCAACGGCCTTGAGCGCAAGAGCGAGCGGATGGTGGGTCAGGTCGAGTTCGAATGGCGCGGCACGCCCGTTCAGGTCGCGGTGATGCCCTATCGGCTTTATCTGCTGCAAAAGGTCCAGGATGCGGCGGAGGGATTGGCCGGGCCGGATCGTGCGGAAGTGGATGGGCTTTTGGCTGAGGTCGGACTGACCGAAATGCTAACCCTGAAGACCCAACGCCGGGTCTATCGGGATAACCACCTCGAACTGTGGGGTGAGGTGGATTAGGAAGTGAAAAAAGGCCCTCACCCAACCCTCTCCCACAGGGAGAGGGCTAAGGATGGATAAGCCCTCGCCCCCTTGGGGGAGAGGGTTGGGTGAGGGGGACTAAAATAAACAAGACCCCCTTCGGCGCTTTGCGCCACTTCCCCCAGAGGGGGAAGATCTAAGCGTTCTAAATCTTCCCCTCCGGGGGAAGTACCGGCGAGGCCGGGGTAGGGGGTTAGACCAGCTTTAACTGATCCATGAGGGCAGGGCCCTCCATCGCCGGATCGGAGAAGCTGTCCTTGCCGGTTTCGATCCGTCCGGCGAGACGGCGGTGATAGCTGGGGGCCTTGGGGTTGGTGACCGACAGATCGTACCAGCCCGCGCTGGACCGCAGGGTCCATTGGGCCTTGGCCGTTCCACCGGCTGGGACGGTCAAGGTCGCAGGTTTCAAGCCATATTCATTGGCCGTGATGGCCAGGCTCAGCGGCGCGGCACCCGGATTATTCACCGTCACGGTCAGCATAGGCCCCTTGGCCTCGGCGCGGGTCAAGACGGTCGCCTCGCTAGCCGAAGCCGTACCCACGTAGTGACGATGGAAGCCATTGGGCCCGAGCACCCAAAGGTCATGGGCGCCTGCTGGCCATTGATCGGCCAAGCTCTTATCGGCCTCGACCGTATAGCGCCGGGGCGGCAGGTCGAGCCGCAGGCGGTCATAGACGTGGAACACTGCCGCCGCCTTGCCGACATTGTTGAAGCAGAGATGCAGCGCGCCATCCGTGACGCTATCCTTGACCTCAAGCGCGTAGGGCAGGGCCCGCGATGGGCGAAGGCCAGCGGCCTGTACCGGCGCGGTTGGGCTGGCTGGGGTCTTGGGCAGGGCCCAGGCGAGCAGGGCCTTGGCCTTGGCCGCGTCGGTCCCAGTCTCAGGCAGCTTACTGGCAAAGGCCGCATCGTTCGGAGACTTGAAGTTGAAGGCCGTGGTCAGGTCGCCGCAAACGGCGCGCCGCCATGGCGAGATGTTGGGCTCCATCACCCCAAACCGCTCCTCTAGGAAGCGGATCACCGAGGTATGGTCAAAGACCTGCGAATTGACCCATCCGCCTCGGCTCCAGGGCGAGATGATGAACATGGGCACGCGCGGGCCGAGGCCATAGGGGCGACCCATCAGGTGGTCGCGCTCATATTTGGCTTCGGTTGGACTGCGGACCAAATGATATTCCCCCGCCAGATCGACGGTGGAGGCGCCGAGCAGGGCGTCTGGATGGGCAAGATCGCGCGAGGGGGGCGCGGGCGGCGGCACATGGTCGAAGAAGCCGTCATTCTCGTCATACATCAACAGCAAGACGGTCTTGGCCCAGACCTTGGGATCGGCGGTCAGGGCATTGATCACCCGCGCCGTATAGTCGGCCCCTTGGGCCGGGCTGGAGGGGCCGGGATGTTCGGAATCCTTGGCCGGGGCGATGATGTAGGACACCTTGGGCAGCTTGTCGTTCAGCACATCTTCAGCAAACCCATCGAGGGTCCGCGTGCTCATGGCCAACTCTTTCAAGACCGGATCAGAGCCCGGCGCGTCGGCATGGGCTTCGCGGAAGGCCTTGAAGCCCGCCAGCGGATTGTCGGTGAAATTGTCGGCCATGTCCTGATAGAGCCGCCAGCTAATGCCCGCCGCCTGAAGGCGCTGAACATAGGCGGTCCAGGTGTAGGACTCCGGCGCGCCGCCCTTCTCGACCAGATCATCATGCGAGTTGGAGATCGAGGGGCCGCCATGTGTGCCCGCCCCATCATTGGTCCCGGTCCAGAGGAATAGGCGGTTGGTGTTGGTCCCGGTCTGGATCGAGCAGTGATAGGCATCGCAAACCGTAAAGGCATCGGCCAGCGCATATTGGAAGGGAATGTCGGCGCGGCGATAGTGACCCATGGCGTGGGCCTGTTTGAACTCGGGCCAGCGGTTCATGCGCCCCTCGTTCCAAGCCTCTTGCGCGTCAATCCAGTTATGGGGTGTGCCCGCTACGCGCATCAGCTTGAAGCTATCGGTCGTATCTAGCGCGAAGGGCGAGATGAGCGGCGGGGTCGTCTTGGCCTTGTCGTCGCGCTGGGTCCAGTTGGTCTTGCCGGTGACGCCAGGCGCATCTGGGACGGGGATGGGGAAGCGATCGGCAAAGCCGCGCACGCCGTTCATCTCACCGAAATAGTGATCGAAGGACCGGTTCTCTTGCATGAAGATCACCACATGCTCGACATCGGCCAATGTGCCGGTGCGCACATGGGCATCGATGGTCATGGCCTTGGCGATGGAGGGCGGTAGCGCCATGCCCGCTGTGGCGGAGAGCAGAAGGCTGCGGCGATCGATCTGCGTCATGGTCGGCTCCGGTTCGGTCCAGCGGGACCTTCGTTCTTAACCCTAGCCTATGGCAGATAGATGACAAACTAAGGGCGGCAACCCTTTCGAGCGCCGCCCCTTTTTAGCCTATTGATTAGGCGGCCAGCATGGCTTCAAGGCGACTGCGGATGATCTGCGTGGATTCCAGCATGATCCGGTCCATCAGGTCTTGGCAGGTGGGGATGTCGTGGATCAGGCCCGCGACCATGCCGCACGACCAGGCGCCCAGTTCCATCTCGCCATTGAGCATGATGCGCGGATAGATCCCGGCAACCTCTTCGGCGATGTCGGCAAAGGTGATGGCCGAACCAAGGGCCTTTTCCTTAGCCAGCAGCTTTTCAACGCCGGCATTGGTCAGGACGCGTTCGGTGTTGCGCAAGGGGCGCATGACCAGACGGGTGTCCAGTTCTGAGGCATTGAGGATGGCTTGCTTGACGTTCTCGTGGACCGGGGCTTCCTTGGTCGCGATGAAGCGGGTGCCCATGTTCATGCCGTCTGCACCCATGGCCAGAGCAGCCACTAGCGAGCGGGCATCAGCCATGCCGCCGGAGGCCAAGAAGGGGATCTTCAGCTCGTCTGCGGCGCGGGGCAGCAGGATCATATTTGGCACATCATCTTCGCCGGGGTGACCGCCGCACTCAAAGCCGTCAACGCTGACCGCGTCACAGCCGATGGCCTCAGCCTTAAGGGCGTGGCGAACGGCGGTGCATTTGTGAATGACCTTGATACCCGCCTCTTTCAGGCCTGGCAGCCACTTGGCGGGATTGTTGCCCGCCGTCTCGACGACCTTGATGCCGCCGTCGATGATCGATTTGATATAGCCGGGATAGTCGGGCTGGTTGACCGAGGGCAGGAAGGTCAGGTTCACGGCCAGCGGCTTGTCGGTCATCGCCTTAGCCTTGGCAATTTCCTTGGCCAGAGCCTCAGGCGTGGGCTGGGTCAGGGCGGTGATGGTACCGATACCGCCCGCGTTGGAAACGGCGGCAGCCAGTTCCGCAAAGCCGACATAGTGCATGCCGCCCTGCATGATGGGGCGCTCAATGCCGAACATTTCTGTGATGCGAGTTTTCATAATTTTCTCCCTGCGCGTGCTTGCTTTGGCCAGACCATAGCACCCCGCAATTATTGGGAGAACGATCAATTGCCCAGAAATTGTGGTGTGGCTTCGATTAAATGTCTCAGGACGCTGTCAAAGCGCCGCGCTGAGGGTCAGCTTGACGGCCCGTGGCGAGCCGGGGGTGATGTTGTTATTGTTGTGGGCCGAGGCGAAGTAGCCGATATCGAACAGGTTCTCGATGTTCAGTTGAGCTTTCAGGTTCGGGCTGACTCGCCAATAGATCGCCCCATCGACACGGCTATAGCCGGGCAGGGTAACGCTATTGTCCGTCGAGGTGAATTGGGCGCTACGGTGCAGGAGGCCCAATCCCAGCCCAAGGCGAGGCGTAACCTCAATGCGGTTCCAAAGGGACAGGGAATGTTTGGGCAGTTGCGCCAGCCGCGCCCCCGCCTTGGCCGTCGCCGATTGGGTCTGGGTGATCTTGCCCTCTTGATAGGCATAGCCACCAGCCACGGTCCAGCCGGGGCGGAGGGTGCCATTGAGGCCGAGTTCAAGACCAGAACTGCTTTGGCCATCGACGAGGGTCAGTTGGGTGGGGTCAGCAGGACTGGCAACTGCTACGTTGGTTCGGTCTAGCCGATAGGTCGCTAAGGTGAGGGCGAGGTTTGGCTTCAGGTCCCATTTGATCCCGACCTCCTGGTTGCGAAAGGCTTCGGGTGCCAAGGCGCTGTTGGCCAAGGTTAGGCCCGCCAACTGATCACCGGCACGGGGCAGGTAGGACTGGCTATAGCTGGCATAGAGCGACAGGTTCGGTTGCGGCTTGTAGATCAGGCCTGCGCGAGGCGACCAGAGCCGGTCCTCGGTCGAGATGATGCTGCCACTGCGGTTGTTGCGCAGCCGCATCTGAAACTGATCGTGACGCAGGCCGAGGACGGCGATCCATCGGGCGTTCAGGCGGACCTGATCTTGAACATAAATGGCCTCCGTCCGGGCGATGCCGTGATTGTCAGCGTCACTGCTACTGGGCCGAAAGGTCAGGGCGGGTGTGACGGTTGGACGGCTGATGGGCACGTTCAAGGTCGTGGCATTTGGCCCAAGGTCGCTGAAATAGCCGGTGGTGCGGCGGTTATCGGTTGCCTGTCGGCCCAATTCTATTCCGGTCAGCAGGGTGTGCATCATGCCCCCCGCCGACCCTTCCCAGGTAAGATCAGTCTGATGCAGAAGGTTTTCTCGGGCCGTGGCATTGGCATAGGCGGACAGGGCCACAGACGATCCGTTGGCGCTAACAGCGCCGGGATAGAGGTTCTGATAGGCCTTGTCATAGGCCCCGAACCGGGTGGTGCTGTGCAGGTGCGCTGTGCCTCGCTGATGATCAAAGACCACCTCACCGACATTGAGGGTCATGTCAGTTGGGCTCAGGCTGGGACTGCCAAAGAAGGTCGAGGGGGCTGTATCAATCGGCCGTCCTGACAGGGAGGGAATGCCCCGGTCGGTCACCATCGCGTAGGTAAAGTGCTCATAGCTGAGCTGCAGGGTCGAGTGATTGCCCCATTTCGCCAACAGGGTCGGGTTGATACCTGAGCGCTCACTCGTCACCCCGTCACGGAAACTGTCGGCTGTTTCGGACAGTCCCGTGACGCGGAAGGCCAGGTTCGGGTTGATCGCCGATTTCAGATCCGCCGTCGCGCGGCTCTGGTTCCAACTTCCGCCGCTCACGGTCAGTTCGGCACCGACGGTCCCATCGGCCTGACGCGTGACGCGATTGATGACCCCGCCGCCGCCGCCGCGCCCAAACACTAGTGCGTTTGGCCCGCTCAAGGCCTCGACCCGCTCGACATTGTAGAGGTCACGGAAATATTCGACATCGTCGCGCAGGCCATCGACGAAGAAGTTCGCGGTCGAGCTCACCCCGCGCATGATCGGGGCGTTGCGGTGTCCCTCGCCCTGCGCCATGCCGACGCCGGGCATATAGCGCACCGCGTCGCTGACGCCCTGCATGGCCTGATCCTCGATCTGGTCGCGGGTGACGACCTGAACAGCCTGCGGCGTATCGATCAGGGCTGTAGCGGTCTTGGTCGCCGAGACGATGCCGTGCTGGAGGTAGGTCTGGGCCGAGCCGGTCACCACCACTTCGGCAATGTCGAACTCTTCGGCGTGGGCAAGGCTGGGCATGATCCAGAAGAGCGCCATCAGGCTAGCTGCGCCTGTTGAGGCCACAAGTTGTAAGCGACGGGGACCTAAGGACATGATCGATACCTAATTGAGTTTGCGACGCGTTATTAATTGAAGCGCGAGGCTTCAGTCAATGAAATTGCGAGTCATTCTCATTTAAGAATCGGGATTTTTCACGTTCGCAACAGCGGACGGTCGGCGCGGCGTAGCGAAAAGGGTCTACTTGCCGACGGCGCCGGTGATTTCTTTGATCAGGGCTTGAACCGGGGCCTTGCCCCCAACGGACCAGATGAGTTTCAGGTGCGCGAGCGTATCGGCTGCTGGGCCTTCGAACTTCCAATCGCATCCGTCGAAGCGGCACTTCTTGAAGTCCGGCAACTCGCCGCCACTATACACCATCCGGCAGTCGCGGAATTCGCACTCGTAAAAGCTCTCGCCGTCGAGGATAACCGTTTCGTGGTTGAAAATGGTCGAGGACTGCATGGGGGGACCTATTCGTCGTCGCCGTCGTCTGAGGTTGGTTCTGGACCCTCACCGGATTCAGCCCGCTCACGTTCGCGCTGCTCGCGCTTTTCAGCGGCCTTTTCGGCGGTCTTGATGGCCTTCATTCGCTCGCGTTCCATGCGCTCGAAGGAGTAGTTGGGTTTACGCGCCATTTCAGCGATCTCCTTGAACGGTGGAATTTGAACTTGGGAACGTGCTATCGCGCGGGGCCGTCAAGCAACCCCGCCATAGCAAGCTCCGGATAGATTTAGGTTTAGCGACGGGCCTTGCGGGCCGCGTAACGCTCGTCGCGCTTTGCCTTTTGCTCAGCCTTGGTCAGGGCCTTGCGTTCCTTGCGTTCGCCGCGCTTGGCGTCCAGAGCTGCGGCCTCAAGGGCCTCCTCTTCGAGACGCGCCGCTTCCTTGGCATCAGCAGCGGCTTGGGCTGCGATGGCCTTGGCTTCGGCCCGTTCTAGACGGACGCGCTCCAATTCTGCGGCACGAAGGGCTTCGCGCTGATCGAACAGGGGATCGGTGACGGCGGGCTTCGGTTGAAGTTTAGCCAGCAGGGCTTTCTTAGCTTCCGCAGCGGTCTTTTGACGATCTGCGAAGCCGGTGTTCAGATGTTTGGACATGTTGCTTTCAAAGGTGCAGGCCGAGCCACAAGGCCTATTCGGGCTGCGTGGGCTCTATTTCTTCGGGTTTTTCGGGCGTCGCTTGAACGACGGGCTTGTAGGTCGCGGCACAGATGGCCTCGAGGTGGCCCTTGAGTGAACGGGTCGCCAGCAAGGCGTCAACAGCACGGCAGCCGTCAGCCTTCAGGCGGTCCTTCAAGGTGTTCAGGTCACCATATTGACCCGAGCGGGCCAAAACATATGCACGTTCAACAGTAGACATAATCTTCGCGTCCTAAAGAATGCAGCCGGTCTAGGGTTAGCCAGCAGAGAGCTGGCCGGCGGACATCTTGCCGCTGCGTTGATCACGTTCCAGTTCGTAGGTCAGCTTTTGGCCTTCGTTCAGTGAGCCTAGGCCCGACCGTTCTACCGCTGAAATATGAACAAAAACATCCGAGCTACCATCATCGGGTTGGATGAAGCCGTAGCCCTTGGTGGAATTGAACCATTTCACAACGCCAGTGGCCATGAGAGTCGCCTTTTGAGTGTCAATATTCGCGCTATCCCTGAGGGACGGGCGATCAAATGGTCGTGGAGGATCCTAGAAAGCTCGGGAGCTCGATCCGAAGAGCAAGCAGGGAGAGCGGCCGAACCGTAGCGATATTCGATCTGATCACCATGCCACAAATCCCTCATAAATCCAATGAAAATCAGGCCTGCGACACTGATGTCACTTTAGACGGGTCGATTTGTTCTCGAAATGACGGGCTGACGTTGCGTCTTTGAGCCTTTCAACCCGATTGGGAGGTCTAGCTTTTTGAGACCAGTCCCCTATTTTGACGCCTGAAGACTTGCCCCTGCGTTCACATGTTTAACTCTTAGGATCCATCCATGTCGATATTGCGCCGTTCGGCCCTGCTCGCCGCCCCAATGGTTCTGGCCTTGGCGGCCTGCGCGCCTGGAGGGTCATTACCGGTCGAAAAGGGCTTTGGTGCCAACCCAGTCTTGCCCGAAGCCAAGAAGCAGGCGCTGCCCGTCGTCAAGATCGCTAAGGTCGTCGGATGGGCTGCGGGTGAAACGCCAAAGGCGGCTGAAGGCCTGAAGGTTGCGGCCTTGGCCAGTGGATTGGACCATCCACGCTGGATCTATGTGCTGCCCAACGGGGATATGCTGGTGGCCGAAACCAACGGACCCGAGCGTCCCGCGGACTCTGCCGGGATCAAGGGCTGGATTGCGAGCAAGATCATGTCGTCGGCTGGGGCGATGACGAAGAGCCCCAATCGCATCGTGCTTTTGCGCGATGCCAATGGCGATGGCGTGGCTGAGGTCAAGACGACCTTCCTCACCGGCCTGAACTCCCCCTTCGGTATGAGCCTGATCGGCGACACGCTCTATGTCGCCAATACCGATGCGGTCATGGCTTTCCCCTATCAGGCGGGTGAGACCCAAATCACGGCCAAGGGGCGCAAGGTCGCCGACCTACCGGGCGGGCCGATCAACCACCACTGGACCAAGAACATCCTCGCCAGCGTCGATGGTACGACCCTCTATGCCACCTCAGGCTCCAACAGCAATGTCGGCGAAAATGGTATGGAGGCCGAAGCCAATCGGGCCGCGATCCTGGCGATCGACGTCAAGACCGGCGCGACCCGCGTCTTCGCCTCGGGCATTCGCAATCCCAACGGCTTGGCTTGGAACCCTCAGTCGGGTGCCTTGTGGACCGCTGCCAATGAGCGCGACGAGATCGGCAATGATCTGGTGCCAGACTATATGACCTCGGTGAAGGAGGGCGGCTTCTATGGCTGGCCCTACAGCTATTATGGTCAGACCGTCGACAGCCGCGTCAGCCCGCAGCGGCCCGATCTGGTGGCCAAGGCGATCAAGCCAGACTATGCGCTGGGGGCCCATACGGCCTCGCTCGGCCTTGCCTTCTATCAGGGCACGGCCCTTCCAGCCACCTACGTGAACGGTGCCTTTATCGGCCAGCACGGCTCTTGGAACCGCAATCCGGTCAATGGCTACAAGGTACTGTTCGTGCCCTTCAAGGACGGCAAGCCCAATGGGGTGCAGCGAGACGTCCTGACCGGATTCTTAAATGACAAGGGCGAGGCGCGCGGTCGTCCCGCAGGCGTTGCGGTCGATAAGGCTGGCGGCGTTCTGGTCGCTGATGATGTTGGCAATGTCATTTGGCGCGTGACCGCGAAATAGGGCGCTCAAGGCGAGTTTCGGTCTTGCGCGATTTTTCCTTCCCATAACGTTGGGTAAGGCCTTCTAATGAAGGCTTGCAACGCTCCGTCAGAGGGCGTGCCCGGGTTATGGAGGAGGTTGGTCTTGGAAGATGTTGTCGATATGGCGGTTCTGTCCGCTTGGATGGACGCGCAAGGCTTGGGAACCGGCCCGCTCGAAAATGCCAGCCTGCTGACCGGCGGTACGCAAAATATCCTCCTGAAATTTACCCGCAGCGGGCGCGACTATGTCCTACGCCGCCCCCCGCCCCACCTGCGTGACAATTCCAATGAGACCATGCGCCGTGAGGCGAGGGTGCTGGCGGCGCTGGCCGGATCGGACGTGCCCCATCCCGGTCTGATTGCCGCCTGTCCCGATGAGACGGTGCTGGGAGCCTCCTTCTATCTGATGGAGCCGATCAACGGCTTTAACCCGTCGCAAGGCCTGCCCGCGCTTCATGCCGGCTCTGAAACCATCCGCCATCGCATGGGTCTGAGCATGGTTGAGGCCATCGCTTCGCTGGGGGCACTGGATTACCGGGCGCGCGGCCTCGACGGGCTGGGCCGCCCCGACAACTATCTAGAGCGTCAGGTCCAGCGCTGGCAGAGCCAGCTCTCATCCTACGAAGAACATGCCGGGTGGACCGGTATTCAAGCCCTGCCGGATGTCGGCCGGATCGGTCGCTGGCTTGAGGCCAACCGGCCCTCGACCTTCGAGCCGGGGATCATCCATGGCGACTATCACCTGTCCAATGTTATGTTCCGCTTTGATAGCGGTGATTTGGCGGCGGTGGTGGACTGGGAACTGACCACCATCGGCGATCCCTTGCTGGACTTGGGCTGGCTTTTGGCCACCTGGCCCTTGGAGGACCGGCCCGATGATGCGGGCATTACGGTTCAGCCTTGGAAAGGCTTTCCCAGCGCCACCGAGCTGGTCGATCACTACCGGCCGCTGACCCATCGCGACATGTCCCATATTGAATGGTACGGCGTCTTGGCCTGCTACAAGATGGGCATCATCCTTGAAGGCACCCACGCGCGGGCCTGCGCCGGAAAGGCGACCAAGGAGATGGGCGATCGCCTCCACGCCCACACCATTTCACTGTTCGAGCGCGGCCTGCGCTGGATCGGCTAGGCCTCAAGAAGGATCAATCCCATGAACGATACAGATTTCACCGGCAAGACCGTTCTCGTGGTCGGGGGCTCCAGCGGCATTGGCAATGGCATCGCCCACGCCTTCCGCGAGCGCGGCGCCCGCGTCCATGTCTGGGGCACCCGCGCCAAGGCCAGCGACTATGATCCGGCGGACGGCTCTGACTTAACCGGGCTCGGCTATGATTGCGTCGATGTCGGTGATCCAGACGCCATTGAGGCAGCCCCCCTGCCGTTCGACACGCTCGACGTTCTGGTCCTGTCGCAGGGCACGGTGGTCTATGGCCGCGGCGAGTTTGAGCGTGAAGGCTGGGACAAGGTCGTGGCGGTCAATCTCGACAGCCTGATGCACTGCTGCCGCAAGTTTCAGCCTCAGCTGCTGCTGAGCCAGGGCTCGATCACGATTGTGAGCTCGATCTCGGGCCTCGGGGCCAATAAGGGCAATCCGGCCTATGCGGCCTCTAAGGCTGGCGCGATCAGTCTGACCCGCACGCTCGGTCAAGCTTGGGCCCCCGATGGCATTCGCGTCAATGGCCTAGCCCCCGGTCTGGTCGATACCAAGCTGACCAAGGTGACCACGGAAAATCCCAAACGTCTTGCCGGAGCGCTTCGGGCCATTCCCGCAGGCCGGATGGGCACCCCCGCCGATATGGCCGGCGTGGCCCTGTTCCTCGCCTCGCCCTTGGCCTCCTATGTCAACGGCCAGACCCTCGTCGCTGATGGCGGTTTGAGCCTCTAGGGCGGATCTGAGCGGACATCAGGTGAAGCAGTGGGGCGGTATCTTCGCCCTGCTCAAGACTGCGCTTGCCTGAGCCGCGCGCGACGCCTAGTCATCGATCATGATCCAGATTTGGGAATAGACAGTCATGTTGGCGAGCGGCGATCGAGTGACGGCAGCGGTTCTGATCATTGGCGACGAGATCCTCTCGGGCCGAACTCAGGACACCAATCTGGCAGCCATTGCGCGCTATATCGGCACCTACGGCGTCGATCTGGCCGAGGCACGGGTGGTGGGAGACATCCCCGAAGAGATCATCACCGCCCTGAACCATCTGCGCGGACGCTATGATTATGTGTTCACCACCGGCGGCATTGGCCCGACCCATGATGACATAACCGCGGACTGTGTGGCCGATGCCTTTGGGGTGGCCCTCTATGAGCATCCCGAAATCATGGCCCTTCTGACCGGACGGTTTGGCGATCAGCTCAATGCGGCGCGCAGGCGGATGGCGCGGGTACCGGAAGGCGGGACCCTGATCAAGAACCCCGTCAATGGCCCGCCCGGTTTCCAGATCGGCAATGTCTTTGTCATGGCCGGTGTGCCCCAGATCATGCGCGGTATGCTCGAGGATATCGGCTGGCGCTTGAAGGGCGGGGCGGTTGTGGTCTCGCGCACCGTTCGCGTCGAGGGCACAGGCGAAGGCACGCTGGCTGCCCCTCTTGAGGCCGTGGCCAAGGCCCATCCGGCCCTGTCGCTGGGGTCCTATCCTTTCTTCTCGAACGATGCCTATGGGTCCAACCTCGTCATCCGCGGGCGGGACTCGGCTGAGGTTGATCACGTGGTGGACGAACTGATCGCAGCGCTTGAGGAAGCGGGCGTCAAGGGTGCCTTCGCCGTCGCGGTCTAGGCCACGTTATTTCACCAAACAGCCGATGCTCGAGGCCGATAGGGTTCGGCAGAAGGCGGCCGCTGAGGCGCGGTCGGAAAAGCCGCCAAACAGGCCGCGATAATAGGTCCGACCGCCAACGACGGCAGTTTCAATCCGGAAGGAGCGGCTGGCTGTAATTTGCGGCAGGCGCTGCGCCACCTGTTGGCGGGCGGTCTCAGCGGCCTGTGCGGATGCTGCGGCTACGATCTGAACCTCTGTTCCACCGATCTTGGCAGGTGCAACGAGAGGCGTGATGGATTTGGCCGTCGCGACCAACGTGGCGGGCTTGGCGATCACCACCGGAGCCTTCACAGGGCTTACCGCTGCCACGACCGCCTCAGGCACATCGCGCAGGGGACGTTTGAAGTCCGCCCGGCAAATGGCATCGATGGCCTCGGACAGATAGGCCGTCTTGGGCGGTGTGATCCAGGTGCCGCTGCCGTTCAGAACCGTAACTTCGCCAGCGAGATTGGCTTTAGAATAGATCTTGGTTTGGTGGATCAGCGCCGATGAGGTTGTGCAGTTGACGTCGAGGGTCGCCAGGCTCGACCGGCCCTGGATCACCTTGGTAAATTGCGGGGTCAGGGCCTCGCCGCGCAGTTCCGCGCCCTTGATATAGCCGGTCACAGGATCGAGGCTGCCTGTCTTAGCAAAGCCGACCACCATATCGGCGCCGATTGAGATCACTTGAGCGGGGGCCAGCGAGGTGGCCGTCTTGAGCCATGAGCGGATCGCCTCGGGCGTACGGGCGGCGGGATAGCCCTCGGGGTCTGCTGCCTTGCTGGCTGGTATGCGAGCAGAGGTTGACGTCTGTTCCGCAGCGAACGCGGTGGATGCGGCTAGGAGTGCTAGCGTACCGAAAGCTATGCTGAGCGTTTTGATCATCTGCCTCTGCGAAGGGGTCATCTGCGTCGCGCGTCCGTCATTGTCGATTCGCCCCTCGGATGGGACTGCCTCTTTATGGCTTGCCCGCGCAAAAAGGCTAGGCCGTGGGGGCGGCTTGTCCAATTTGTTTGGCAATTATCGCTTATGGTGCCGGTTCGATTTGCCCAAGGCCGGTCATCTGCTAAAGCCATAGGCGAGCCGGTGTTCTGTGGGGACGTGGCGGAATTGGTAGACGCAGCGGACTTAAAATCCGTTGACTTCGGTCGTCCGGGTTCGATTCCCGGCGTCCCCACCAGCGGGCTAAGCCCGATTGCGATCGGTGGCCTTGATGTAGGACATGCTGTCGAGCTCTTCGAGCATGGACGCCAACACTTCTAGAGTGACCGCCACGCTATGGCCCTTTTTAGGCCTGTATCTCCAGAAGTTCACGATATGGCTGACGTCATTATAACTTTCTCCGAGCTGTGTGAATATTTGAGATGATGAAATCAAAAACTCTTTAAAACCCATAACATTTCCAGTATTTATCAATTCCTCATAGGATTGATTATAAATTGATAGTATTTCATGTGCCTCGGAAAAAATTAACGAGAATTTATAGGCAATCTTGTTCCTCAGAGACTCAATCATTAAGCGGTCAGATTTGCCGACCAAACCGACTGGTTTTATTCTCCGGATTTCACGAAATACTTTTTCCGCGACAGGAATGATTTTTTGTATTTGCCATTTGTAGAATAGGATAGCTTTCCAGAAAAATAGCCCTTGGCGGTAGGCTGGCTTCTCCATCTGCAGCGTCTGTCTCAGTTCATCGGTGACTTCCGCGGCCTTGGGTGACAGCAACTCTTCGATTAGGGCGGGAGCCTTTGCGCCATATTCATCCAACCCAAAGCTCATCTGTGCGAGGGCCGAAATTTCGTTGAGGATAAATTGTTGAATAGGTTTGCGGTCAGCGATGCCATTTTCTAAGTAGCAATCGGCTGGTCTTATGCCGCCCCTTTCCAGAAATTCGCGCAACAGATAAGAGTCTAAACTCGGAATGCTGTCGAGCAACTGTAAGGTGACGACATCTCCTCCGAGATCGAAGCTCTTCTCCCGCAAGATTTCGCAAAGACGATCTTCGAAATCCCGTTGGCCGACGAACAGATATTGTGCGCCCAGCTTCAGTTCCATCGTTTCGATTGGAAACAGGATCTTAGTCGCGACGCTGCGGCCATCTGCAAATTGATTGCGCTCGTTTTCGCGGAGGCGATGTTTTAGAAGAATAGAACGATTCAAAAGGTTATTTGAAAACAATGGCTTAGAGGTATATTCAGCGCTATTCCTCTGCATCTTGTAGATCTTGTTGAGATTGAGAACGCGAGATGATGAGATGACATTATCGAGCGACGCCAAGCTCCGGATCTGATCATTCGCCATAATGTTCTCGTCCATTCCGACTTGCGAGACAGGCGTCTTTAAGGGCCCCGCAGTACATCACGACAAGATACTTAAGATTATTATAAATCAAATAGGTTTTGCCGCGTCCCTTTCGGTTATATCGACCGTTCATTTTTGGCCAAGAAAAAGGCCGCCGCTCGGAGAGGAGCGACGGCCTGTTATTCAGACGCTGAGGCTTGGTTTAGAAAGAGGCCTTCAGGGTCGCAGCGAACCGGCTGTCATAGATGCTGCCGATATCGTGCTCGCTGGTATCCCAGTAGCGGACGTCTAGGCTTAGATGTGGCATCACCGCAATCGCGGCACCAAGGTTCCAGGTGTTGTAATCCTTGCTGACGTCTAGGGCTTGGTGACCATAGGCGCCGGTCACCGAAACCGTATCGTTGATGGCGTAAGCGCCGTTCAGCTCGACATAGGTGGCCTTCTCATCCGCACCGAAGAAGTCGGGCGAATAGTAGTAGGCGGCACCGACGGTGGCCTTGCCGATGGCACGGCTGGCCGCAGCCTTCACTTCACCATAGCCGTACTTGGCCTCTTTGGGAGATTCCAGGTAGCTGTAATAGACCACACCCAAATCGAGATTGAAGCCTGCCACTTCAGGCTTAACCCCGGCATAGGTGTCATATTCGATGCGGGTGCCATCGCCGAAATCAACGTTGGACAGCCAAACGCCGGCATAGGCTTGACCAGCGGTCAGGTCCAAACCGCCGAAAATTTCGGGGTCGCCATTGGTCTGCGACACGCCGCGGAACACATAGTCCGAAGCGACGCCAACATTGGCCGACAAGGATGGGCCATCAGCGGCTTGGGCGATGCTGGTCACGGCCAGAGCGGCGGTGGCGGCAAGAAGGGCGGTTTTCAGAATCTTCATTGGTTTTCCCCAGTTTTGTAAAGCGATGGCCTGAGTGAGGCCTTGTGCCTTATCAGGCCCTATACGGACGGTCTTGAAGGTTAAGGCGGTCCTAATTTAACCTCTGCGAGTGCATCCTGATGGGTCGAGTGTTGTAAATTTGTCTGGATATGTGTCCGGTGTAACGCTCTCGATGTTCGCTGCACCGCAAAACAACATTCAGACGCGATGGATCAGACATCAATCTCCTGACGGGCTCTCACCGAACCCCCGGGGAACTTGTCTAATTTCTAGGCCGATTACGGCGGGCTTGCTCAAATCTTGTGCGCGAATGGTTACCGCATGCTCAGGCTGGCCATTCCGAGGTGGGTTCCGGCATCGACCAACAGAGTCTCACCGGTGACATGACGGGCGGCTGGCGAGGCAAAGAACACGGCGGCTCCGGCAATATCTTCTGCCGTTGAGGCGGCTTTAAGAGGCGTGGAGGCGGCGACGCCTTGACGCATCCGTTCCACCGTCTGGGCAGGGATGCCCTTTTCGAACCAGGGTGTGTCAATAAAGCCCGGGCAAACGGCGTTGACGCGGATCTTGGGGGCCAGGGCGCGGGCCAGCGACAGGGTCATGGTCGTCAGCGCCCCCTTAGAGGCGGCATAGGGCACCGACGAGCCGATGCCGGTCACAGCGGCGATGGAGGAGGTATTGACCACTGACCCGGCACGCGGTCCGGCTTCGAGCAGGGAGCGGGCGGCGCGGATCATCATAAAGGCCCCGACAACATTGACCTGATAGAGGCGCAAGAAGTCTTCCATCGAGACGGCGTCCAGATCGCTGTGGTCCGGAGCGAACTTGGTTACGCCCGCATTGTTGAATAGGGCATCGATCTTACCAAAGCGGGCGGCGGCCTCGACGATGGTCTTGCAGCCCTCATCCTGGCCAACATCGGCCTTGACGAGAATGGCTTCTGCACCGGCATCGATCACCAGGCGCGCGGTTTCGTCGGCTTCAGCGGCGCTATTGGCATAGTTGATGATCACGGCTTGAGCGCCGCGCCCTGCGGTCTCAATGGCGATGGCGCGTCCAAGGCCTGTGGAGGCTCCCGTAACGACGATCACTGATCCTGCAAAATCCTGTCCTGACATCGCTCTGTTCCCTATGGTTTTGATGATTTGCCTATTGATAGCGAGCCGTTGCCGCCTTGTCTTGTCTGACGAAGGGATCAGACGGTTGCAGATTGGCTGGCGGGGCGCTAATTCTTGGCCATGACCGACATTGACCTGACCCAGCTTGGCCGCGAGATCCGCGGCTTTGACAGCCCTGAAACCGCGATCTTGGAGCGCGTGCCCAATCCGCACCCGGACATGCTTTATCTGGCCCGTTTTGCTGTGCCGGAATTTACGTCCCTTTGCCCGGTGACGGGCCAGCCGGACTTTGCCCATCTGGTCATCGACTATGCTCCCGACCAGTGGCTGATCGAGTCCAAGAGCTTAAAGCTCTATCTGGGCAGTTTTCGCAATCACGGGGCCTTCCACGAGGACTGCACCGTCGGCATCGCGAAGAAGATCGTTGAGATCGCGGCCCCGCGTTGGCTACGGATCGGCGGCTATTGGTATCCGCGCGGCGGTATCCCGATCGACGTCTTCTATCAGACCGGCGCGGCCCCAGAGGGGCTTTGGGTCCCCGATCCGGGCGTCGCCCCCTATCGCGGCCGGGGCTAGTCGCGCGTCACTCCGCGTCGAGGCCGATATCCAAGGCTGGCGCCGAATGGGTCAAGGCACCGACCGAGATCACGTCAACGCCGGTCTCAGCAATGGCGCGAACGGTGGCGAGGCTCACCCCACCTGAGGCTTCCAGCACGACCTTGCCCTTGGCGCGGGCCACGGCGGTGGCCAGATCGGCCAAACTGAAATTATCGAGCATGATCACGTCGGGCGCATAGGCTAGGGCCTCGTCCAGTTGGTCCAGACCGTCAACCTCGACCTCGATCTTCATTAGGTGGCCCGCATGGGCCCGCGCCCGCTCCAGCGCCTTGCCGACGCCGCCGCAGGCCGCGACATGATTGTCCTTGATCAGGATGGCGTCATCGAGGCCAAAGCGGTGGTTGATCGCGCCGCCGCAGCGCACGGCGTACTTTTCCAGTGCCCGAAGGCCGGGTGTGGTCTTGCGCGTGCAGGTGATGCGAGCACCCGTGCCCTCGACCTCTTGGACATAACGCGCGGTGAGGCTGGCGACGCCGCTCAGACGGCCCAGAAGGTTCAGCGCCACGCGCTCGGCCGACAGGATCTGGCGGGCACCGCCGCTGGCTCTGGCGATGATCTGACCGGCGGTAGCATCGCGTCCGTCACCGATTTCGACTGTGAAGCTCAAGGCAGGATCAAGCGCGGCAAAGGCGAGGCGGGCGCAGTCCAGTCCTGCGATCCGACCGGCGCTACGAGGACGAAAGACGACCGACAGGCGGGCATCTGCGGGGATGCAGGCCGCCGCTGTGACATCTCCGGCTCGGCCCAGATCTTCGGCCAAGGCGGCGCGAACGATCGGATCAATGATCAGGTCCGGCAGGGCGGTGATGCTCATTCGGCGGCAACCTTTATCGGAGCGTCGGCCAAGGTTTGGTTCAGGGTAGTGAGGGTTCGACAGGCGACCCTATCGGTTTGCGGATAGTCAGAGCGGCTGTGACCGCCACGGCTCTCTTTCCGCATCAGGGCGCAGCTGGCCACCAGGCGGGCCGCGATCAGGGGCAAGGCCGGGCCGTAACGCCCCTCCATCCCGTCGATCAGCCTCAAGAGCTGCGCCAAGCCCTGACGATCGCGCGTAACCCCCGCATGGAGGCCCACAGCGCGGCGAAGGTTCTTGATCGCACCATCTGGCAAGGCCGGAGCCGCTTGGGTTGGCAGGATCGCGCAGGTCAGGTCCGCCGGGGCCTCAAGCGCAGCGGCCCGCCCGGCGCGGGCTCCGAACACGGCGGCTTCCAGCAACGAATTGGAGGCGAGGCGGTTGGCCCCATGAACGCCCGTACTGGCACATTCTCCAGCGGCGAATAGGCCCTGAAGGGTGGTGCGGCCATCGGCGTCGGTCCAGACCCCGCCCATATGATAGTGCGCCGCCGTCGCGACGGGGATGGGCTCAAGGCGAGGGTCGATCCCCGCGCCCATACAGGCGGCAAAGACGGTCGGGAACAGGTCTGGGAAATGGTCGCCGATGGCCTGACGGGCGTCAAGGAAGGCCCCTTGGCCCGTAAGACGCTGCTCGTGGATCGCACGCGCGACAACATCGCGCGGCGCAAGATCGCCCAAGGGGTGATGGCGGGCCATGAAAGGCTCACCCGCAGCATCGATCAGGCGCGCACCGTCACCGCGTAGGGCTTCGGTCGCTAAGGGTGCGGGGT
>Ga0304730_1000655_pt1 | contig 28821 bp, 24 predicted proteins | sample M_130628_MF_Meta_FD_190474 | JGI IMG/M metagenome (GOLD analysis project Ga0304730, IMG submission 190474) | Freshwater microbial communities from Lake Montjoie, Canada to study carbon cycling - M_130628_MF_MetaG (v2) (version 2) | ecosystem: Environmental > Aquatic > Freshwater > Lake | place...
TGACTGTTTAATTTCATCGGAAATTAACGTCAAATTCTAATTAATATTTGCGCTAACCATTACCTGTTTATTTACTTCGCAATTAATGCGAAGCGTTGCTGTTTCCATTCTTTCAAAGATCTTTCGAATCACTAAATCAAAAGTTTAACCTCATGACCGTAATCCCTATTTTAATTTCTTAATTTCTATTTTTTAAATCCCTTGTTTTTCTCTCCAGAAAAACATCCCGTTTTTGATTGGGAGTGCAAATGTAGAGGTTTTTTCTTTCCCACCAAATTTATTTTAAAATTATTTTTATTCTTTTTTTCGAATTTTAAATAATTGCAACTTAATCTGTTATGTAAATTGGCTTCCTAAGATTTATTCTTTTTTTGTTTTACCCAAAATTAAATTCGAATCAAATTATTGCCTGTATTGACTTCTACTAATGTCAATCATTTGCAAGTTGGCATTGATTTGACTATGGGAGTCACTCACACAATTTTGTTTTAATGTTTTCTAAATATCTTTTTATAATTCTTCAAATTGAAAGCTTTGACTAAATAAATAATAACTTAATCTCAGTATTTACAAACGAAATATGTTACAATATAAAATTCAGCAAACCGATTCTTTTGGTATTATAACATCTACAATACCCATTTATATCATAGTTAAGCTTAGGATATTAATGTTACTTTCCTGCGTTTATTACAGTTAGGGACAATTTCATTTAACCATTACTCAAATCGTATAAACATTAATGCTAAAAATGAAATGTCAATCACCATAATACCAAACAAAGAATCCATGTTTGACGATAAACTAATTTGAAAAAAAGCAATTTTATTTGAAATAGTATTCTAAAAAAACCATTTAGATCTCTATTTTTTGAAATTATTTTTTGATTTAAAGTATTGATTATTAATACATACTGACTATTTAGTTTAGTTTGTTTAGTTTTTTTTTAAAATAATTAAACAATATGATTAATTAATTGTTAAATTTATGATGGAGACCAGAAACCATTACAAACGGGGAGTAACCGAAAATCCAAAAGAGTAGGAAAAATCTAAAAATAAAAACAAATGGAACATTTAAAAATCGCAAGCGACAATTACGTGGCATTCACGTTTTTTATCGGAACAATGGCCATGATGGCTGCATCAGTTTTCTTCTTTTTTGAGTTGAGCAACACCTCACAAAAATGGAGAACATCGGTTTTAGTATCAGGATTAATTACTTTCATTGCAGCAGTGCATTACTACTACATGAGAGGTTACAATCTTGAGACAGGAGAATCTCCTACATTTTTCAGATACGTTGACTGGATTCTTACAGTTCCATTAATGTGTGTAGAGTTCTATCTAATCACCAAAAAAGCAGGTGCAAAAATCGGTTTACTTTGGAAGTTGATCTTCGCTTCACTTGTGATGTTAATTACTGGTTACATTGGAGAGGTTTTAGATCCTTCTAGAAGCGTTCTTTGGGGTGTTATTTCTGGAGCAGCTTATTTCTACATCGCTTACCTAATCTGGTTTGGAGAAGTTGCTAAACTTTCTCAAAGTGCAGGTCCACAAGTAGCAAAAGCTACTAAGATTTTAGCTTGGTTCGTTTTAGTTGGTTGGGCAATCTATCCTTTAGGTTACATCTTAGGTACTGAAGGTGGTTTGTTTGGAATGAAACTAGTAGCTGATAAAGCTGCTGCGTTACATGCTATGGATATTGTTTACAATATTGCTGATGCTATCAACAAAATTGGCTTTGGTTTAGTTATCTATGCATTAAGTAGAAACGAAGACTAATTTGTCTCTTTATATTTAAAAAAAGGGTTCTTCTAATTTATGAAGAACCCTTTTTTTATAAAGTCTAAATTGAAAATAATGTCAATGCAAAACCCAAATATTAAAGTAGATTATCTGTTTGCAGGTGCCGGCGCCTCTGCTACACTGCTACTTATGAGCATGGAAAAGCAGGGACTGTTGAAAGATAAAAAGATTTTAATTTTAGATCCAGATACCAAACATAGCAATGATAAAACCTATTGTTTTTGGTCTGAACAAAATGAACCAATTACCCTACAATGCCAACATTTAATAAGCCATCAATGGAGTGAAGTAAGCGTCAATCGAAACAATCAAGAATCTTTGTTACCCAAACAATACTTTCATATTTCGAGCATTGACGTTTACAAAGAATTAAGGCGCATCATTGAGCAACATAATCTACAAAGAATACAAAGTTCCGTCGTTGAATTAACCCCTTTTGAAAATGGAGTTAAGGTCATTACTGACACCAATATTTGGGAATCAACAATGGTATTCGATAGTCGCCCACCAAAATATTTACCGCTTAAAAAAGACGATGCCCATTTGCTTCAATCTTTCATTGGTTATGTAATTACTACTGATGAACCAATTTCAAATATAAATTGTGTGGACTTGATGGATTTCAATGTAGAGCAATTAGGCTCAACTCAATTTATGTATGTGCTTCCATTAGGCGAAGGCAAAACACTCGTTGAATTAACGCGTTTTGGATTGGAACCTATTGCAGAAAACGAAGCCAAAACAATCTTAGATGTATACATTAACCAACGTTTTGGGAACTATCAAATTATAGATATAGAAACAGGATGTATTCCCATGAGTACCGCCGATATTTCAGTTGAAAATTTGCCAGGCGTAATTTCCATTGGTGGAAGAGCTGGTGCTGTTAAACCAAGTACAGGTTATGCGTTTAAAAATATGTTTCATCATGCGAATAGATTAGCTGAAAGTTTGAAAAAAAATATCGCACCAGCAGTTATTCATGAATCACGACGTTTTAGATTTTATGACCGGCTATTACTTTTGATTCTCACTAGACATCCGTCACAGGGCAAATTAATCTTTGAAGCCTTATTCAAAAAAAATGAAACAAAAAATGTGTTGAAATTTTTAGATGAGCAGACAACATTGATTCAAGACATTCGAATTTTTTTGACATTGCCCATAAAACCCTTTTTAAAAGCTGTTGGTTGGGTTGTTTCATCAAGAATGCAAAAAGTAATAACCCCATTATTATTACTACTATTGTCAATACTGATGTTATTAATTTATAAGACCACTCCTCAAATTTTTAACTGGATACAAATTATTATGTTCACCATTGGGATGTTTTTGGTAGGCATCCCACATGGCGCTGTAGACCATTTGCTAGAGACAGGCAATTTACAAAGTCGCATCAAACCTAGGTTTGTAATGAATTATCTTGGCTTGGCTTTTCTCAATTTAATCTTATGGTTTTTCTTTCCAATTGGTGCATTGTTCTTTTTTATTGCTTATTCTGCATGGCATTTTGGTCAAACTGATTTAAAAGAATGGCAGCTCAAATCCAAACATGTTTTAAAGAATATTTCCTGGGGTATTTTAATTTTAAGTATTATTCTATTGGGCCATGTTGTTGAAACAAATAGCATTCTAGCAAACATGAATACCTTGGAAATCCCTATTGGCAATTTCATGGGAAAACAGATAAGCGTATTACTTTCGCTCGTTGGAATTACATGGGCAATCTTTGAAAAAAGAGGGATGATGTTGTTAAGTTGTTTAACCCTTTTAGTGAGTATCGAATTGCCGCTTATTACTTCATTTGGTTTATATTTCATTGGCCAACATAGCATGAATGGTTGGTCACATTTAAAACAAGGAATGAAAGTTAATAATAGCGCACTCTATTTAAAAGCATTACCATTTACGATTGGCGCACTTGTATTATTTGTTGTTTTTATTTTCTTACTGCGAAATAATTATCTAGCTAATTTCAACGAAAATTTAATTACAATATTTTTTGTTTTTATTTCTTGTATCAGCTTTCCGCATGTAATGGCAATGAATAAGTTTTACAAAAAGTAAACATAATAGTGATTAGACATCTTATTGGTCTAATGAAATTATCGCAAACATTTACCACAACTACATTATACAGAATTATCCTTTGCTAATCCATAATTCCTTTTCGATTAAGTTGTTAGTTTCCTTACTAATTGAACAAAATTGTATGTTTAATTGTTGATGAAAGAAAATTATTTATGCAACAATATCTAATAATCGGTGGTTCAAGTGGTATTGGACAACAATTGACAAAACAACTTAGTGAAAACAACAATCATGTTTTTGCCACTTATAATAAAAATAAACCTGAACAATATAATTCAAATACGGAGTTTCATTATTTAAATGTAATGGAAGATGCTTTTTCTCTTGATTTTTTACCCGAACAATTAGATGGTTTGGTATACTGTCCGGGAAGCATAAATCTCAGGCCTTTTGAACGCATTAAACCAGAAGACTTTGAATCCGATTACAAACTACAAGTAATAGGTGCCATTAAAATAATTCAACAAGTACTTCCTAGATTAAAAAAATCTGAAAATACTTCGATCGTTTTATTTTCTACTGTAGCCGTTCACACCGGTTTACCTTATCATACTCAAGTAACGGCTTCAAAAGGAGCCATTGAAGGACTTACGAAAGCGCTGGCTGCAGAATTGGCTCCAAAAATTAGAGTCAATTGCATTGCGCCTTCATTAACCAATACGCCACTTGCTGCCACTTTACTAAACACAGATCAAAAAATTGAAGCTAATGCGTTGAGACATCCATTGAAGAGAATTGGTACAACTGAAGACATTGCAAACATGGTATCTTTTTTACTTTCAAAACAATCTGGATGGATAACCGGACAAATTATGCATGTTGACGGGGGAATGTCAACCTTAAAAATTTAGGTGAAATATTTCAAATGAAAATGAATTATAACAAGATCTCGAGTTGTTTAGTAAAACGTAATTTCTAATCCTATAAAATAATGTTAGAGCAAAAAGATATAGACAGAATCATTGAAATGGCATGGGAAGATAGAACGCCATTTGAGGCCATAAAAATTCAATTTGGTTTTTCGGAAACCAATGTGATTGCACTTATGCGAAAAGAGTTAAAGCGCAGTAGTTTCAATCTATGGAGAAAAAGGGTGAACTCTGGTGTTAGTCAAAAACATTCCATGAAAAGAAATCCCGAAATAAGTCGATTTAAATGCAGCCTTCAAAAAACAATTTCAATGAACAAAATAAGTAAGCGATAAATGGAAATCAAATTTGACACATCGTATAATGCTATACTTGAAAAAATAGATACAATTGATCCCATTAAATATGGTCGATCTCGGAATTATATTGATGGCGATGTAACTTATTTATCTCCATACATATCAAGAGGTGTAATAAGCACAAAACAAATTCTGGAAATCGTTTTAAAAAAAGGATATAAAATTTATCAAATTGAACAATTTGTAAAAGAATTATGTTGGCGAGATTATTTTCAAAGGGTTGCTCAGATAAAAGATTTAAATACAGAAATTAAACATCCCCAATCACCAATTTTAAATCGTGAAATTCCTTCGAATATTTTAGAAGCGAATACTGGTATAGATAGTATTGATGACGCCATAAATAAATTATACCAAACAGGCTATATGCATAATCATTGCAGGATGTACACCGCATCCATAATCTGTAATATTGCTAAATCACATTGGTACCATCCAGCTCAATGGATGTATTATCATTTGCTAGATGGAGATTGGGCCAGTAATGCATGCAGTTGGCAATGGGTGGCGGCAGCAAATAGCAGTAAAAAATACTTTGCAAACCAAGAAAATATCAATAAATATACTTACTCCAATCAGAGAAATACTTTTATGGATAAATCGTATGAAGAAATAGAAACGATGGAAACACCCACTCAATTGCTTGATACAAAAAAGTTTGAACTACAGTTGAAATTACCAGAAAGTACATCTATTAATATCAATAAAGCTGTTCCAACTTTTATCTACAACTATTACAATCTTGATCCTCAGTGGCATAAAGGAGAAGTTGGGAATAGAATTTTATTAATTGAGCCTGAGTTTTTTTCAAGATATCCAGTAAGTAAAAAATGCATCAATTTCATGTTGGATTTAAGCAAAAATATACCTGACATTCAATTGTATATTGGCAACTTTAAAACGTTAGTAGAAACGCATCAGATTGATCATGTTTACTTCAAAGAGCATCCTTTTAATTTTGATTACAAAGGAATACAAGAAGATAGAGATTGGATTGCAGAAAAAGTTTCAGGATATTTTCCTTCATTTTTTGCATATTGGAAAAAAGTTGAGAAGCAGTTAAAATAATCAAATCAATGCATTTACATCAGGCAGATATAGAAAGTTTAGAGACAAGATATAGAACCACCTTTGTTAATTCTCTTGCAGGTTTCCGACAAGCTGTTTTAGTAGGTACTAAATCGGAAGCAGGATTGACAAATCTAGCCATCTTTAATTCGCTTATTCATTTGGGTGCTAATCCTGCCCTATTGGGATTAGTTAGCAGACCTGATGTTGTACCAAGAGATACGTACAAAAACATGCTTGAAACAAAATCTTATACGTTGAACTATGTTCATTATACCGATTTTGAAAAAGCACATCAAACCTCAGCTCGCTACGAAAGTGGAATATCAGAATTTGATCAAGTAGGTTTTACTGAAGCGTATATTCATGATTGTTATGCCCCATTTGTAAAAAATGCGATAGTAAAAATTGCAATGAAATTAGAAGATACCATTTCTATTCCTTTAAATGGCACCATCCTTATCATTGGTAGTATTCAACAAATTGAAATGGATAATAAATTAGTTTGTCAAGATGGATTTGTAGATTTATCACAAGCAGAAGTATTGATTAGTCAAGGGCTTGATGCCTATTTTGTATCAAAAGCTGTTGGAAGACTTGGGTACGCGAAACCTTAAAATTTTATTGAAAAATTAATCAACAACAAAATCAATATTAACCAGAGACATCTGAGATAATTCAAGAAGCAAATTTAAAAAATGTGCAAGAAAATTCAAAACAAGATATCGCAATCGTATGGTTTAAAAGAGATCTAAGATTTACAGACCACGAGCCATTATATTTTGCACAAAAACAACACCTTCCTATTTTACTCGTTTATTGCTTCGAACCATCCATTATGAATTACGCGGATAGTGATGTGCGACATTGGCGATTTGTATATCAATCTATCCAGGATATGCAAACAAAACTTGTTGATTTCAAAACTTCGATTTCCGTTTTTAATGATGAAGCACATCATGTTTTTCAAAAAATTCAAACTCAATACAACATAAAAATTATTTTCTCCCATCAAGAAATTGGAAATCAATTAACCTACAATAGAGATATAGCTATAAATAAATATTGTATTGACAATAACATAGAATGGAAAGAATATCAACATAATGGAGTGATACGAAAATTAAAATCGAGGAAAGAATGGGAAAAAAGATGGAAAGAAAAAATGCAAGAGACACCCAAAATCGTAGATGAAAAAAATTGGCATTTTTTACAACTAGACCCAAATTTTTATGCAAGCAATAAAGGAAAAGATTTGATTAGTGACATTACAATCTATGATAAATCCTTTCAAATGGGAGGAGAAACTTACGCTTGGAAATACTTGAACAATTTTTTGAAAGAGCGCTATGTCAATTACTCCAAACATATTTCCAAACCAGCATTAAGCCGAAAAGGTTGTAGCAGAATTTCACCTTATCTGAGTTATGGAAATATCAGCATGCGCATGGTTTATCAATTTACGATGCAACATTACAAGGATGCCAGTAACAAAAGGGCATTATCAAATTTTGTTTCAAGATTACATTGGCATTGTCATTTCATGCAAAAATTTGAAGATGAAAGTAGCATGGAAATGGAAAATGTAAACAAAGCTTACAATACATTGGTTAAGCCCAAAAACGACTTATATATTTTAGCATGGCAACAAGGAAATACAGGCGTACCCATTGTGGATGCATGTATGCGTTGTGTAGTGAAAACCGGTTACTTAAATTTCAGAATGCGCGCCATGGTGGTTTCTTTTTTTGTATTTAACCTTTGGCAAGATTGGCGAGAATTGCATTTTTTAGCAAAGCAATTTTTGGACTATGAGCCAGGTATTCATTATCCTCAATTACAAATGCAATCTGGAGTTACAGGAATAAATACCATTAGAATTTATAACCCAATTAAAAATTCTATGGAACATGACGAACAAGGCGAATTCATAAAAACATGGATTCCCGAACTGATTCATGTACCTATAGAACTAGTACATGAACCTTGGAAAATGAGTTTGATGGAACAGAGTTTATACCAAGTAATCATTGGGAAAGATTATCCCAAACCCATTGTAGATATTGAAGCCACTCGAAAATTTGCCAGCGATGAAGTTTGGCGTTTTAGAAAATCAGACGAAGTAAAAATAGAAGGCAGTAGAATTTTAAAGAAGCATGTGAATACTTCTAAAGTAAAAAGTGAAAAAGTAAAAAGTAAAAAATAAATGAAATTACCAATTCATAAACCAATAAAATACTGCGTTAAAAAATGGTTAGAAATAAAAAAATAGGCATCGTTTTTCCACATCAATTATTTGAAGAAAATAATCTTTTGTCAACATGCAATAATATATACCTAGTCGAAGAATGGTTGTACTTCAAGCAATATAATTTTCACAAAAGTAAAATCGCATTTCATAGAGCAAGTATGAAATTTTATGAAGCTTATATTCAATCCAAAAAAATTAAAGTTGTTTATATTGAATCAATCGATGTGTTGTCAGACATTCGAAAACTAATTCCATTTTTGAAATCAAATGGCGTGAATGAAATTGAATATATCGATACCACAGACTATTTGCTTGAGAAAAGAATTAAAGATACTTGTGCTGCTCAAGATGTTATTTGTATTAAAAATAATACACCACAATTTTTAAACACTTTTGAAGACATTAAAAATTATTTCAAGGATAAAAAAAGAATGTTTCAAACTGATTTCTATAAACACCAACGTTTGAGTAGAAACATTTTAATTGACAATCAAAAAAAACCAACAGGTGGAAAATGGACCTTTGATGATGAAAACAGATTAAAATATCCAAAAGGGAAAACACCTCCTATTTTACATTCCATAAATCAAAATAATTATTACGCTGAAGCCAATATCTACACTCAAAAAAACTTCCCAAATAACTATGGCGTAGTGAATACAACATTTATTTATCCAACAACTTTTGATGAAAGTAAAATTTGGTTAACAGATTTTTTTCAATCGAGGTTTTCAGAATTTGGTGCTTATGAAGATGCCATTGTTTCAAAAGAAAATATTCTACATCACAGCATATTAACCCCAATGATGAATGCGGGTTTATTGACACCACAATTTGTGATTGATGAAACAATTCAATATGCGATAAATAACGACGTCCCACTAAATTCTTTAGAAGGTTTTATTCGTCAAATAATAGGTTGGAGAGAATTCATCAGGGCTGTTTACGAATTGAAAGGAAATGAAGAACGGACAAGAAACTACTGGAATTTCAGCCGAAAAATACCAGCATCTTTCTGGGATGGAACTACGGGAATTGAGCCAATCGATAGTACCATAAAAAAGGTATTGGAAACAGGATATTGCCATCATATTGAACGATTAATGGTTTTAGGAAACTTTATGCTGCTTTGTGAATTTGATCCAAATGAAGTTTACAAGTGGTTTATGGAATTGTTTATTGACGCTTATGATTGGGTTATGGTACCCAACGTTTATGGAATGAGTCAGTTTGCAGATGGCGGATTAATGGCCACAAAGCCTTACATCAGTGGCAGTAATTATTTAATGAAAATGAGTGATTACAAAAAAGGAGAATGGCAGAATGTATGGGATGGATTATTTTGGAGATTTATGCACGTACATAGAGATTTCTTTTTACAAAATCCTAGATTGGGTATGCTTGTAAAAACCTTTGATAAAATGGCAGAATCAAAACAACAATCACATTTAAAAAATGCAGATTTTTTTCTGGAATCATTGGTGTAAAGTAAAAAAAAATCAATTTTAATTTTTTAAGCTCATCTAATCTTAACCGCGAAACTAATGTTAAGATTTAAAAAAAATTCAGAATATTTAATAACGTTTACAACGTTTGTTTAACTTGCAGCGTCTTAAATAAAAATGAAAACTATGTTAACAAAAAAAGTACCCTTCTATTTATTAATTCTTACATTTTTAATTACTTCTTTTGTTTCAATATTAGGTTTCAGTTGTTTAAAATCGAATTCCCAAAGCGAAATTCCTGAAATTGACAACTCAATAACATCGGAAAATCGTTCATTTTGTAATTTAAATATCGGCAGACTTAACGGTTATCAATACATTCATCCGTTGTTATATGCAGAGCCCAAATGTGAATCAGAGGAATTAGCAGATTGTAAAAATAAAATCAATCAAATTATCAATGACAATGTGGCCAATGGAAAAATCATTACAGCTTCTGTATATTTAAGAGAATTTAGACAGGCACAATGGATTTCAATTAATCCCTCAGAATTGTATAGCCCGGGATCACTTTTAAAAGTACCTGAGTTAATTGGAAAATCCACGCAAATTGACCCCCTAAATCCATTTGAAACTGACCCCCTCATTCCATTTCAAATTGACCCCCTGGTTCCGGCTGAAATTGACCCCCTAAAAATTGGATAAAGAATCAGTTGTTTTTGTAGCATAAAAGACGGATGTTTTAGACTAAACAATCCAGATAATTTATGCCGAACAAACCAATTGAAATGTATAAAATAAGACAAATCTTACGTCTATATGCCGATGGCAAGGGCAGTAAATTTATCAGCAAGACCACCGGCGTTGCTCGTAATACGGTTAAAAAGTATCTCGTTCAATTTGCATCCCTCAGACTTACGATTGAGGATATAGAAAAGATGAGTGATGGTAAATTGGCTTTGGCTTTTTTGCTGGAGAAACCTAAAGTAGAAAGTGATAGAGGTTCTGAATTATCAGCCTTATTACCGGAGCTGGCTGCTATGCTTCGCAAGCGCGGAGTCAACAAACAAATGGTATACCAGCATTATGCCAAGCTGTATCCTAATGGGTTAAAGCACTCTGCTTTTGGAGTTAGGTTGAACACATACATCGGGATGATTAAGCCTTCGATGCGTGTTCCGCACAAGGTTGGCGACAAACTCTTTATTGATTTTACGGGTAAGAAATTACAAATCGTAGATAAAGACACTGGAGAAGTTATGGATGTCGAAGTTTTTGTAGCGATTCTTGGTTGTAGTCAATTGACGTTTGTGATGGCGGTGGAATCACAGAAGAAAGAAGATTTTATACTGGCATGTGAATCTGCACTTCATTTTTATGGTGGTGTTCCGGAAGCTATTGTTCCAGATAATTTAAAATCGGCTGTTAAAAAAGCGAGTAGATACGAAGCTCAAATCAATGATAGTTTTGCTGCATTTGCAGAGCATTACAATACTTATATTTTTCCAACGAGGGTATACAAACCTAAAGACAAAGCCTTGGTGGAAGGGGCTGTAAAAATCATTTATTCTACTATTTTTTCTAAGATAGACGACAAGGTATATACAAATCTGGAAGAGCTTAATAAAGACATATTGATTTATCTAGAATCGCACAACAACACGCTGCTTACAGGATGTGATTACAGTAGAAGGCAACAGTTCGAAGAGTTGGAAAAAGATGTTCTTAGGCCTTTAAATAAATATCCCTTCGATCCCATGACGACCAAAACAGCAACGGTTGGCAAGACGGGTTTTGTAACCATTGACCATCGGTATTATAGCGTTCCCTACAAATTTATCGGCAAGAAAATTAAGGTAATGTATAACCGTACAAAAGTAGAAGCCTATGATGAACACGAGATTATTGCTGTTCATGTTCGTGGGTATGGTAAAGAAAAATACATACAGCAGGATGAACATCTGGCTTCGTGGCATAGATACCCAACGGAGTGGAACCCTGAAAAATTTATTGCAGACGCTTTGCAAATAGACACTTCTGTTGCGGATTACATTAAAAAAGTATTGGCTCGCAATGAATACCCAGAGAAAAACTACAGAGCCTGTCAGGGTATTTTAAATTATAAGAAACGTGTGGGCGATGTAAGGCTTATCAATGCTTGCAAACGAGCAAACAGCTTTAATGTGTACAATTTTGGAATGATTGAACGCATACTAATGTCAAAAGCTGACTTCATTCCACTTGAAGAAAATAAACCCTCAAACACAGATCCCACAATGCCCCAGCATGAAAACATCCGTGGTGGAGACTATTACCAATAAATACAAAACCTCATTATTAATCAACAAAAAAAACCAAAAACGATGAACAAAGAAAGTTTAGAAAAGATGAACCGAATGCGGCTATTGGGCATGCACCTTGCCTTCAAGACCTGTATTGATGCTAATCAAACGGAAGCCTTTACCAATGATGAGCTGGTGCACCACTTAGTGCAAAGTGAATGGGACGATAGGCAACACCGGGCTGTTCAAAGAAACCTCAAGAACGCCAACTTCCGATATAATGCAAGTCTGGAACAACTGGATTACTCAGAAGAAAGAGGTCTTGATAAAAATCAGGTACAACGCTTGTCAACCTGCGACTTTATTAAAAAGGGCGAAGATTTATTTATTACAGGAAGTACCGGAACCGGTAAAAGTTTTTTGGCTTCTGCTATCGGACAACAAGGCTGCTTACTCGGACTGAAAGTGTTGTATACAAACGTGGCTAAACTAATGTCATATCTGAAAATGGCAAAGGCCGATGGTACGCACTTGAAAGAGCTCACAAGAATAGAAAAACAAGACGCCCTGATATTAGATGACTTTGGGGTTCAACCTCTTGACGCACAGAGCCGGGCTTTATTATTGGATATCATCGAAGACCGTCATGGTAAAAGAACCACCATTATCACGTCTCAGGTTCCTGTAAAAAACTGGCACGAAGTGATAGGAGAAAAAACGCTAGCGGATGCAATCCTGGATCGGATTGTTCATCAATCCATCAGAATAGAACTTTACGGAGAATCGCTGCGAAAAAAACTAAAACCAAAATCAGAAAAAACAGAAACTACATTGTAAACTAATCGGAATATAAATTATCTTATTTTTGTTCTGCAAAACACGAGTTCTTTATCACATTTTTAGCCCCCTTTTTTTAGGCCCCAATTATGAGGTTTTTGAAATCGTTTTTTAGGGGGTCAATTTGAAACGGAATGAGGGGGTCATTTTAGCCGGATTTTACAGGAAACAGCATTTGTAATCTTTTTTAATTTCAACTTTAACTGATTTCCATTTTCATCCGGCTGACGCAATAATACCAAGTCTATATCTTCAGAAAAACGATTTACATAGTCATAGCATTTAGATAAAGATGTGCCACCTTTAAAAACCACATGAGCTGCAACTTCACTTTGATAAATTTTATTCAGTGCAACAGTTAACCAATAATCTTTCTCAATGAATATTTCCGGCAAACCCATATGCTCCGAAGTTGCCCTTACAGCATCTTTATACAACTCAATATTTTCGTGTAATGTCATTGTAATCTTTTGTTTATCTAATGTTCCAAAATTCAGCAGCCTTCAAAATAGAATTATCAATTCCTAATTTATAAATAGTAATTGGATTTAAGCTTGTTTTCAATTTACTCAAATCTAACTTATAATTCATTTGCTGCAAAATCGCTCCTAATACAGCCCTCACTCTTGGCGGATATTTCATTGCATATTTAAGAAGTGACATTTTAGTTTTAGTGTCCATTTTATTTATCCTTTCTGAAATAATCAAAATGGCATTTTTAATATCAACATCAGGAATCGTTTTGATGTCTTTTATTGCATCTAAAATTCCGAGTAAAATATAATTTTCATCAGTCACATCTACATAAGCCATTACAGGTTTGGCATTAACTAATGTCGTTTTTACAACAATACGTTTTGAACGACTGGCAATTTGCAATTGCTTACCCACTTGGGTTGTTAACCCTAATTGATTGTATAAATAGTTCCCAGTAATGTAGGCGATTCTTTTTTTACCATCAAAGAGATATGATTTAAGTAGTTCTTCCTGATTAGGTTTTAAAACTCCAAATACCGTTTTTTTAGGTTTGTAAAATTTACCCTTGGAAAGCTTTTGGATTACGCCTTTTTTTTGTAAACGCTCGATAGCTTTTGCCGCAGATAAAAATTGATTCTCACCAATTTTCAAATCGGCATACCCAAATACCCGATCATCAGGAATCTTTTCAAGCTGAAGCGATATGTTTTCAGAAATCTTCATTTTCACAAAGATAGGAGTTAATAATTTTTTTGTCAAGTTTTTAATGCATTTAACTTGACTTTTTAATTTAAAGAAAAAACAAATTCAGAATAGAAATATGCTTTAAAAACCGTGGAAATTTGTCATAAAATAACGTTATAATTATTTGATAATCAATTAGTTATACTATTTCCCGATACAAAACTTTAAAACCCTTACCAGTAAAGGATTTCAGGGGCGGGGTACAAATGAGGTACAGGAATAAAAAGTAAGGATTCGTCAAAACCAGCAAACAATAACAAGGGCAAAAAATACGCCCATTTGATAAACGAGGGCAATTTTTAGCATTTTCACCCTTGTATTGAATATAATTGTAAAAAACTTTGTGATTATTTGAATGTCGGGAAATTAAGAATGCATAGTTAGTTAAGACGCGACAAATCAGCCGCACATATGATAATTAACATTACATTTGATCATCAATAAATTAAAACCACATGAAAAAAGTTCTGTTATATGTTTCTGCTGCTGTTATTCTCCTAGCATCTTGCTCAAAGGATGATGATACCATTCCTTGTGATTTGAATGCAAGTTCATTCGCCGGCACATATAAAATCACTGCCGCTACCTATCAGGCTAATTCCACATCACCTGTTGAGGATGATTTCGCAACCTGGGATCCCTGTGAGAAGGATAATATTCTTACTTTTAACTCCAATGGAGCTTTCTCTACTTCTGGAGGTGCTATCCTTTGCGATCCTCCGGAACCGGCTATTTCTGGAACCTGGACGCTGAGCGGTTCGGTTGTCACCATCATTCTTTCAGTTAACGGGCAAGATATTCCGACTCCTGTACTTATAGAGAACTTTGATTGTAGATCATTCAAGATAAAGGATGTTGATTCTTCAACAGGGGAAATATCTGTCAACACCTTTACCAAACAATAATTTTACAATAATTGATTTTACAAAGCAAAGCTTTCATTCAGGGCTCTTACCGAAATAATACTTTAAAACCCTTACCGGTAGAGGTTTTTATAAACGAGGTACAAATGGGGTACAGGAATAAAATATAAGGAATCTCCAAAACAGAAAAAATAACTAGGGTAAAATCTACATCCATATATTTAACGATGGTACTTTTTATAATTTTCACTCTTGAAAAAATAGTCGTAATTCATATAATGATTTTTATCATTATTATTTAATTTATTGTCATTTTTTTCTAGACGAAGATTCATGACTTTTATTTAGAAAATAAATTAAAAAGTTATGAACAATATAGAAAATAATGAATTGATAAATAATTTAAATCAATTATTATCAGATTTACAAGTATTTTATATTAACACCAAAAGGTTTCATTGGAATATTAAGGGAGATAAATTTTTTGAATTGCATCCTAAATTCGAAGAGTTATATACTGACCTTAGTAAAAGAATTGATGATGTTGCAGAAAGAATAATTACGCTTGGTGGAAAGCCATATCATTCTTATTCTGAATATCTGAAAATAGCAAAAATAAAAGAAACGAAAGAAATTACTAGCCCTCACATTTCAGTAAAAAATGTAATTACTTCATTAGAAATTATAATAGACCATCAAAAAGAAATTATTGAATTGGCAAATCAGATTAATGATTGGGGTACTATTATGATGATTGGAAAAGAACTCCTACAAAAAGAAAAAATGTTATGGATGTTTAGAGCTTATAATGAAAAGTACAAAGTAAATATTGAAGCGATGTCTGAAGCAATTTAAAATATAATTAGCTTAATATTTAAAAATTATTTAAAAATTAATCAATTCTATTTATATGCAATCTGTTGTTGAAAATATTGAAAAAATAAAAAATGAAATTGTAAAAATAAAGTCTGTTGCTTATATTACTCATGACACTTTGAAGATAGTAACAAATAAGCCTAAAGGTTTTTCATTTATTCCTGGCCAAGCTACATTAGTTTCTTTGAATGTTGATAATTGGAGAGATAAAAAGCACCCATTCACATTAACATCAATCCCTGAAAATGATTATTTAGAATTTATTATCAAAATATATAAAAATCATGAAGGCATTACAACTAAGCTTTCTACTTTAAAGCTTGGAAATGAATTGATTCTGCATGAAGTTTTTGGTGCTATTCATTACAAAGACGAAGGCTTATTTATAGCTGGGGGAGCTGGCATTACACCTTTTATTTCTATATTCAGAGAATTAAAAATAAAAAATAAAATAGGCAATAACCGATTAATTTTTGCAAACAAAACTAAAGCAGATATTATCATGGAAACTGATCTAATCAATTGGTTAGGTGAAAATTTAATTAACATAGTATCAGAAGAAAAAGCAAATGGATACGAGTATGGTATAATTACAGAAAAACTACTGCAAAAGAACATTAAAAATAAGGATCAATATTTTTATGTGTGTGGGCCACCACCGATGGTGAAATCTGTATTATCACAATTGCAAAATATTGGAATTAATGATAAATACATTGTAAGAGAACTGTGGTAAAATTATAACCAATAATGAAAAATTTTATTATTATTTACGCGCACCCAAACCCAAATAGTTTTAATCATGCTATTTTGATTAAAGTGATTGATACTTTGAAGAAGCATAATACTTATTATCAGGTAATTGATCTTTATGAAGAAAATTACAATCCTGTAATTAGTTTAGAAGAATTGAAAGGAAAACAAAGTGAAAAAACTAAAGAATATCAAAATATTATTTTCGAATCGACTCATTTGATTTTTATATTCCCGGTTTTTTGGTTTAGAGGGCCTGCAATACTTGAAGGCTTTATAGACAAAATATTCATCCCCGGATTTGCTTATCATTTTAAAAAGATAATTGGAAAATTCGCCATTCCTGTACCGCTATTAAAACATATAAATATATTAACTATTCTAACTCATGGCGCTCCTGCTTTGCCAGTTAAATCAATATATGTAAATGCTGTCAAATATAGATTTCTCCTAGGTTTTATTAGTTTTTGTTTTAGTTTATGGAAAAGCAAAATAATTCAACTGTGGTCGGTGCCATTTGTGAAATCCTCTACCAGAGAAAAATATTTAAAGCGTATCGAAAATAACATTATTCAGATGGTTCGTTAGTGAAAGAAAAATATCTTTTATTAATTATAGAAATCAACGTTAGCGAACTTTGGGTTACAGATCCAATGGCTGGAAATTAGATTGGCGGACTTGGGATGCATCAATGATTATGTAGATGGAAGCAGGAAATTTAGCTACTTGCGCAGGTGCACATGCCATTGTATTTAATGGAAATACTGCATACATTACCAATCAAACAGCTGGTACCGTTTCTGTGGTTAATGTTTCAACACATACACTTACTTCTTTAATTTCTGTTGAGAGCAAACCCAATGGCATTGTTCTAAAATTGTAATACCATATTTGCAAACTGGAACAATCAAAATAATTATAGCATAATTTTCTCTGTTGATTTATTAAAACAAACTATTTTCTCTTGGGTGTTAAACAACATTTGCATTCTGGAAAAAATAGTTTTTAAAATTTTAAAAATGAAAAGAATAATAACAATCTTACTAGCTTTTTTCTTTACTACATTTATTTCTAACGCACAAATAAAGAACTCAAAAACTGAAATAGTTCAGGTTTGGGGAAACTGCAATATGTGTAAGCAAACAATTGAAAAAGTTGCTAATAAAAAAAGGATAGTCAATACAATTTGGAATAAGGAAAGTAAAAAAGCAAGTATCACATACGATACTGCAAAAACAACAATCAATGAAGTACTAAAGCGTATTGCATTAGCAGGTTATGATAATATAGCGTTTATAGCACCTGATGAAGCATATGATAATTTGCCGGATTGTTGCCAATATGAAAGGCCGAAGCATAAAACAGCATTAAAAAAGGAAACATTAACAATACAAATAAATGACAATCAAGAGGCAGGTTTGCAAATGGTGTATGATGCTTATTTTGAATTGAAAGATGCTTTAGTGAAAAGTGATTTAAATATAGCAACTAAAAAAGCAGAAGTTTTACTGAATGGTATCAACATTATAAAAATGGAAACATTAGGTGGCAATCATACTGCATTTATGAATGCAGAAGCCGACTTAATAGTACACACTCAAAAAATTATCGAAAGCAAAGATTTGAAAATCCAAAGGGAAAATTTCGCAAATCTTTCTTCTATAATGTATGAACTAATAAAAACCACTAAAGCAAACTCAACAATCTACTATCAGCATTGTCCAATGTACAACGATGGTATAGGTGCAAATTGGTTAAGCAAGGAAGCAAATATCAAAAACCCATATTTCGGAAATATGATGCTTACTTGTGGTAGTGTTCAAGACACAATTCGGCAGTAATTGAAAGATGATGGCATGATGTTACAATATCAATTAATTTGAAGTAAATGAAAATTTTAAAATGGCTATTAAGAATATTATTCAAAAAAAATTGTTGCCGTTAACAATACTTTTTTTGCTTTCCTTTAAAATTTCAATTGCACAAAAGGTAGTTCATTATGATTTGTATGTAAAAGACACACTTGTTCATTTTGCTTGTAAAAATAAGCGAGCCATTGCGGTGAATGGGCAAATTCCTATGCCAACACTAACATTTACCCAAGGTGATACCGCTGAAATTGTGGTACATAATGAATTAAATGAAGAAACTTCTATGCATTGGCACGGCTTACTATTGCCAAACAAAGAAGATGGTGTGCCATATCTCACACAAATGCCCATAAAACCTCATACTATTCATATTTATCGTTTCCCAATTATACAAAATGGTACACATTGGTATCACTCTCATTATGGATTACAAGAACAGATTGGCATGTATGGCAGCTTTATTATGAATAAAAAGCTTAGCGCTTCTAATTTTAGGGTTGGGATAGATGACTTGCCAACTTATCCAATAATATTAAGCGAATGGACAAACTATAAACCTGAGAATATACATCGGATGTTACATAATGCAACTGATTGGTTTGCGATAAAAAAAGGAACTACTCAATCTTACATTGAAGCAATAAATCAAGGTCATTTTAATACCAAACTGAAGAATGAATGGAAACGAATGTTAGCAATGGATGTTAGTGATATTTTTTATGAAAAGTTTTTAGTTAATGGTAAAAATGAAAACCAAATCACTACTCCACAAAATTTTCGTAAAATTCGTTTGCGCATATCAAATGGAGGTGCAAGTACTTATTTCTGGCTTAACTACTCTGGTGGCAAAATAACTGTAATAGCCAATGATGGAAATGATGTAGAGCCTACAGAAGTTGATAGATTATTAATTGCAGTTTCCGAAACCTACGATGTAATAGTAAATATTCCAGACGATAGCTCAGCTTATGAATTTTTATTCACAAGCGAAGACAGAACTAAATCAACATCTCTTTACATTGGAAACGGCCGAATACATCTTGTCTATCCTCTTCCCAAATTAAAATATTTTGAAGGGATGAAAATGATGAACAGTATGATGAAAATGAATGGAGACCTTGATGATATGGGAATGAATATGAGCCTTAATAAAATGGATATGAATGTAGTAATGTATCCTGAAATTAAGGGCTATGCTAAATCAAAACAAGATGATAAAGACCCTAACCGATACAATGCAAATGCATTGGCAGATATTGTTACATTGAATTATGCAATGCTCAAATCACCTACAAAAACACAGCTCCCAAAAGATGCTCCTGTAAAGGAATTACATTTCGAACTTACGGGTAATATGAATAGATATGTTTGGAGCCTAAATAATAAAGTGGTCAGCGAAACTGATAAAATTCTTATTAAGAAAGGAGAAACAGTAAGAATGATTATTTATAATGGTTCTATGATGCGACACCCTATGCATTTGCACGGACATGATTTCCGATTACTCAATGGAAATGGAGATTATGCCCCGTTGAAAAATATAGTGGATATTATGCCAATGGAAACCGATACTTTAGAATTTTCTGCTAATGCTGAGGGTGACTGGTTCTTTCATTGTCACATTTTATACCACATGATGAGTGGGATGGGCAGAGTATTCACTTATCAAAATAAATTACCAAACCCACTTTTGCCAAATCCAAACTATGCCTGGAAAAAATTGAAAGCAGATGATCGAAAGTTTCATTTTATGTCCAACAATGATTTTGCTAATAATGGCAATGACGGAGAAGCCATGTTTGCAAATACTCGTTGGAAATTCTCAACTGAATGGCGTTTAGGATATAATGAAATGCATGGTTATGAATCTGAGACAAACATAGGAAGATATATTGGCAAAATGCAATGGCTATTACCATACATTGGATTTGATTATCGGTATAGAAAAATGGGTATAAATTAAGAGGAAAAAAACCTTTTCGGTCAAACCAATACAAAAGACATTAGAAGTGTATTGTGTTTTGGATTACAATATACCTTGCCAATGCTAATTATTGGAGATGCAAGATTTGATTCTGAAGGTAAAATAAGATTTCAATTAATGAGAGAGGATATTCCTATTAGTAAAAGAATCAGATGGATGTTTTTGATAAATTCAGATAAAGAGTACATGACAGGATTAGATTATGTTTTGAAGAAAAATATTTCTATTAGAAGTCATTATGATAGTGATATGGGATTAGGTATAGGATTAAGATTAATATACTAAAAAACAAGACGATAATAAACATTAGAATTCTTGGTACAAAAATAAAATTAAAAAAAAACGTAAATAAAACATAAAATACTTTTTATAAAAAACACTTTTTTATAAAAAGTAAACTAAAACAATGTAATCTCAATCAAATAAAATCATTTTAACTTATTGATTATCGAATTGTTGAACTACTTGCAGATACAAACTTTAAAACAATTACCAGTAATAATTTTCAGAAGCGGAGTACAAATCGGATACATAAATAAAAAGTAAATGGAGTATGGATTTGGGGTGGTGGTGAAATAACCTGTAAACTCGCTTATTATACAATAATTTAAAATGCTTTAAACTTCAACACAACACCATAAATTCTGTTTTAATCTACAATATTCTTAGAAATGGTAAAATAAAAAATACTTCCTTCATTTGATTTTGAATCTACCCATATTTTTCCTTTGTGCGTTTCAACAATTTTTTTACTGATGATAAATCCAAAATCGCTTTCGGGTAATTCTGCACCTATACTGGTGGGATTAAAAACCAGAAAAAGGCTGTCGAAGTATTTATTATCAATACCAATACCGTTGTTTTTAAAAATAAAAACGAATTCATTTTCTTTTTCTTCAGTGCTGATTTGAATAACTGGATTTATATTTTTTCTGTGGAACTTAATAGCATATTTAATTAGTGTTTCAAAAAGTATTTTAATTTCTTTTTCATCTCCTTTTATTATCGGCAAAAGCGTTGATGTAATTTCTGTTTGGGTTGCTACAATAAAATCTTTTAATTCCGTGGTTATTTCTTTCAAAAGCATGTTGCAATCTATAGAAGTGACAATTATTTTTTTACTAATTCTTGTTAGAAACAATAAGCTCTTTGTCATTGTTTCCATTTTGTTTTTTTTGTCGATGATTTTTTGAATAATTGCTTTTGCTTCATCATTAATGGTATCACTAAATTTAATTTTTAATTCATTTGTGTATTCAGAAATATCTTGAACTGGATTCTGAAATTCATGCGACAGGATGTATACAAACTGCTCTAGTTCGTTGTTTGTTTTAACCAACGCTTCTGATTTTTGTCTGATAATTTCTTCGTTTTTCTTTCTGCCAGAAACATCTCTAGCCATGGCATATATTTTTCCAGTTGATATATCCGGACTTGAACTCCATTCCAGCCATATATAGTTGCCATCCATTTTACGATACCTGTTAATAAAATTGATTGTGGTAATGCCTTTTTTTAATTTATCTACTTCCATTAATGTGGAATCGACGTCTTCTGGATGTACGAATTCAATAAACTTTTTGTTAAGCAAATCTGTTTCTTGATAACCCAAAAGTTTTGAAAAGTTTGGGCTGATTATTTCAAAATAGCCTTCGGTATTGGCAACACAGGTAAGGTCATTGCTGAGTTCAAAAAATAATTTGTATTGTGAAAGATTGAGACTCTCTTTTTTTGATAATTCGGTTTCCAATTTCATAGTTTTTTTTTGTGAATGATACTAAATTTAATGCGTGGTTGAAAAGTAAACCATGAATTTATACTTTAGTTCAATTAAAGTTAGTTGGGCTGTTTTCATCTTATTTCTCAAAATATCCTGAATCATGTAGCCTTCATAATCATCTTCGATATTTAAATTCAAGTTATTGTCTAGTCTTTTTTGTTGAAGTTCAAATAGATCTGACAACTCATGCATTTCATCTCTTTTTTTCATCAGGTCTTTTTTAAAAAGCAAATCAGTTTCCTTTATTTCTTCAGAAATTGCCAATAATTCAATTTTATTAACCAGTTCATTCAGTAATTTTTCCCATTTTGTTATTTCAACATCCCGTATTCTTAGTATAATCAACGCGTTTTCATTTTCAAATATGAAAAATTTATTCTTCTCCATGCTCAGTGTAATCATATTATCCATGAAATCAATTTAAATTGAAAGTATTGTTTCAGCATATAATAGTATCTGATAAGTGCGACTTAAAAGAATGATTGCAATCACAATTCAAGTGTTTGATTAAGACATTAAATATTTTGTGTTTTTTTATTTTGTTTTGGGAATTAATGCAAATCAGCATAGTTTCTATACAGACAAATACTTTTAGTAAGGCTACAAATGTTGAATTAGAAAACGCTATCGCAGTTTATCTCAAATTGAATTAAACCCAGATTTTGTAGTTAAAATGGTGATAAGGGAAAAAAATAAAGATGATTGTTTAAAACGATTTTTTGGTCGAGAACATATTGAAATGTCTTAAGATAAAAGACTCAAACAAACGCTTTTATTTGTGGCATTTTTTTCTTTTATTGAAGTAATTCCGATTAGACAACTGTAATGGTCCAAAAAAATTGTACCAAAAAACTGTCATATCGGCATCATACCAAAAAAAATTAGCTAAAAAGTAATTATAATTGGTATAAACTGTAAAATCTTGGTTCAAAGTAAAATAGCAAGTTTGATAAATTACTTTCCGATACAAAACTTTAAAACCCTTACCAGTAAAGGTTTTCAGGGGTGAGGTACAAATGAGGTACAGGAATAAAAAGTAAATAGAGGGTGTTTTTGAAGAGGTGGAGAAATAACCGGTAAAGTCTGTTTTTTATAGAAAAAATAATTTTCAATTGTCAAGGTTTCCTTGACAGTTCAAGCAAATAAAACAATTTATTCATCCAGTTTAATAATAGGACATTTTGCACATTTTGTTGTGCATGTTTGTATTTAATATGCATATCTGAATGTGCATATTGTAACTTTTTTACTCAAATATCAGCCTATACAAACAAGTGCATAAATTACACCCATTTAATAAACGAGGGTAATTTTTATAATTTTTTACTCTCGTCTAAAATAAGATTACGTTGCAAAAAAATTATAGTTATATTTTTTGATTAAATCGTTCTTGAATTTCGTTTGCCGACTTTATCATTTCTGAAAATGTCGGCACATCACCATACATCATTTCTTTGACCATGTCTTCATAGTCATTCTGTAATGCAGTTAATACTGACGCTGACGGAATGATTGAAATACGACCAATACAAAGAGTATCGTAATCAAAATGCCTGAGTCTAGAATATGATATTCTATGCTCAATGATATCCTCAATAAATTGATTGTTATCTAAAGCTTTTGAATATTCAGGAAACCGATAAATCCGATACAAATCGTAATAATGGCGAGACATTCTGTAAGTCCTCATTTTGCTCTCATCTTCACGATTATATTCTTCATGTAACAAAAGGACTTTTTCAATTAAAGTCCTATTAGGTTGAATAGTCGTTACCGGAAATGTTTCCTCTCCATAAATCTCATTGGGAAAATAATGATTCAGCAGCGTTTGCATTTTCCGGCTATCATTAGGTTCTCTCTGCGAACGAACACTAAATTCAATTTTTACCCTATCCGGCAAATAGGGATTGGGATCAAACAAAGACTTATAATTTACATAAATGGTTTGTGGGTCTGTATCAGGCATGTCTGCTTTTATAGCTTCCACTTCAATAGAATAAAGCTGCTCTGAAATTTTTAGTTTTTCAAACTGTTCTTTCAGTTCATTTGTAATCTCGTTGCTTGTAAATAAGCATCCTGCTCTCCTTAACTGTTCTACATATGTTTTTGAAGGTTTATCAATATACTTCTTTCCAAACACTTCTGAACTTAAGGCAATATCAATGTCTTCTGAAAAACGATCTATTATACCCCACCCTTTACTTAATGAAGTTCCACCCTTGAATGCAAAGTATGGCGTATACTTTGATGTAAATAATAATTGCAATACAAGCGTTACCCACCAATCTTTTTCAATAGCTTTTGGGGTAATTCCAGACTTTATTGAAGCTTGATTTAATGATGTTCGTCTAGAATCATCATCCAATTTATGAAGCCAACCAATCATAACTTTTGATTTAAAAAATTCTTAATTACAAAATCACTTATCCTTGAAGGTGCTAATTTCAAATCATGCTTTAATTTTTTTTCATCCTCCTTTTTAAGCAAGTTGATTATTTTATTTGTATCCGATTCTGAAAGATTATCTAAGTCCAACTCTTCTAAACCCAAAAAAAGCAAACTGGTGATTGTACCAATCATTGCTAATTTTTTTGTGGTAGTTGGTTGAAACACAATTGAGCTTTTCCCAAAGGAGATATTTTTTTTAGTACCATTGGTTAGATATACCATTTTCATAGGTACTTGAGTTGAAAGGCCAATTTTATTTAAAGCATATTGGCCGGTAGGCATGATTTTGACATGATCTTTTTTAGCTAATATCGCTGCAATTTCTTCCATAGAAGGAAGTACATCCCCAAATACTTTATCGTGTATTGGTGTCGCATAAATACCTTGCCCCATCCGTACAAGTACTTTTTGCTCTACCAATCGAGAGAGCGCTTTTCTTATGGCAGTAGAGGTTCCTAAGTCCTTAAAATCAGATGGCAGAAAAATTGCCCCTGGCTTTGCACGCTTAACCTTTGCTTCAATTTGGCTATTTATAGATTCATTCATGTCACAAATCTACATATTTTTGCGACAAATAAAATTAAAATATGTCACAATTATTCAAATTTAAGTGACTATTATACATAACGCCAAACACTAAAAAAGTTATTACGCCACTATTGGCATAAAAATAAGATTGGAGGAAATTAATACATATAGTAATATTTTATTATATTATTTGCCGATACAAAACTTTAAAACCCATACCACTAAAGGATTTCAAGGGCGGGGTACAATTGAGGTATAGGAAAAAAAGCACTTCACAAAAACTGCAAGCTTAATTATATAAAAAACTAAAGAGGTTTCAAAAGTTGAGTATTTACCCAACCTCTGAAACCTCTTTAAACTATGAAACTTATTAAAACTAAAACTTCATCACCCTTACTGTCTTCACCTCTTTCCCTTGTCTTACCTCTAGCATATAAGCGCCCGCTTTCAAATCCGATCCTAAGTTCACATTTGAATTAGATGACACTATTACACTCTTGATAAAACGTCCAGTAACATCCAATACTCTAACCACTGCCTCTTCTGTACCTGATGATTTCACCTGTACATTGAATTGACTCGTTGTTGGATTTGGATATACTTTCACTTCCATTGACGTTGAAACAGTTGCTGGCACTCTTGATATTGGTGTATTCTTCGCTATTGGAAGACAACCTGTTTTCACCAAGTTTGATAACTTCTGTGCTTTCGCTGCACTGTTTCCACAACCATCTGTTGTGTAACGTAAACGAATACTATCCCCTGTTCCCGCTGCTGCATTGCTCGTATACGTTACCGTGATGATTCTTGAAGTAACACTTCCTGAATCTATCGTTCCGGTTGACCCTACTGTTCCTGTTGGTGTTGACCATAAGTAACCTGTAGCTGCTCCTGTTGAACTTGTCGATCCTGGTAACGGACTTGGCGCAATGTAACGATATGTACGTGCATAACATACATCTGATTTCGTAGCTATCGTGATTGATGCCGGTACTGGCGCACTTAATAACGTGTTTGCTAACTTAGCTGTCTTACGTGCACTGTTTCCACAACCTGCTGTTGTATACAACATCCTTACGCTATCTCCTGTTAATGCCGCCGCATTCGACGTAAACGTAACTGTAAACTTCTGACTATATACATCGCCCGAATCTACCGTCAACGTTGATGCCAATGATCCTACAAAATCCCATACATAACCACTCGCTGCACCTGCTGTAGTTGTTGCCAATGGTAAACTTGGTGCAACAAAACGATATTTTCTAGCACTACATACTGTAGTTTGAATCGGAGTAATCGTTAACGTTGCCGCTGCCGCTGGTGCTACCAATGATGTATTCGACAACTTAGCCGCTTTACGTAAACTGTTTCCACAATCTGATGTATAATATACCCTTACGCTATCCCCTGCTCCTGATGCCGCATTCGACGTAAACGTAACCGTAAATCTTTGGCTATTTAAATCCCCTGAATCTATCGTCATTGTTGACGCCAACGATCCAATCACATCCCATACAAAACCTGTTGCTGCGCCTGTTGTTGTTGTCGCCACCGGTAAGTTTGGTGCTGAATAACGGTATCTTCTTGCGCCACACACATTCGTTTGTAATGGCGTAATCGTAATCGCTGTCGCTGCTGCTGGCTCTTTCAACGCTGTGTTCGTCAACTTAGCCGCTTTTGTTAAGCTATTGCCACAACCTGAGGTATAGTAGAACTTAATGCTATCGCCTGTTGCTGCAGCTGCATTGCTTGTGTAGCTTACTACTATCTTCTGGCTATTTACATCGCCTGAATCTATTGTTGCATACTCACTCAAGCTTCCTACAAACTCCCATGCATAACCTGTTGCAGCTCCTGCTGTTGCTGTTGCTGCTGGTAATGCTGGTACTGAATAACGATATACTCTGTTGCCACATACACTGGTAATTAATGGCGTAATGGTAATCGCTGTAGGTGCCGCTGGTGCTGAAATTGAAGATAAACTAATTAACGATTTACCATAAGCGCTGTAACCACAATCTGAAGCGTAACGACATTTAACACTGTCTGTTGATGATGAAGCAGCATTATTGGTGAACAATACAACAATTACTTTTGAATTCACACTTCCAGAATCAATTGTTGCATTAGAACCTAGAACACTTCCAACAAAACTCCAATCATATCCTGTTGCAGCAGCATTTGTTGAAGTTGATGATGGAATTGTTGGTACAGAATATCTTACTTTACGACCTCCACAAATATTCGAAACAACATTGGTAGCTGTTATTGTTGGTGCAACTGGACTACTTAATGCAGTAAGGTTGATTTTTGCCTTTGTGTAACCACTGTAAGTACAACCAATGTTGTAATTATATCTGAAGTTAACGCTATCATCGTTAGCAGCAGATGCATTACTTGTGAATAATACTACAATTACTCTTGAATTTGCATTTCCTGAATCTATTGATGCATTCGCTCCTAATGTACTTCCAGATAAACTCCACTCAAATCCAACATCGCCAGAAGTCGTTGCAGGTGAGGCAACTGAGTATCTAACTTTTCTTGCACCACAAACATTTGTAATCAAGTTTGTACTTGTAATTGTTGGAGATGTTGTCAAAGGCGCCCAAGCTGTATTAGTAAGTTTGAATGCTTTGGAAGCACTTGATCCACAATCAGTATAAGCACTTACTTTAATACTGTCATTTGTTCCAGCTGCAGCGTTTGAATTAAATTTCAATCGAATGATTCGAGAGCTATTGATATCTCCTGAATCAACAGATATTCCTCCAATTGCTGAAGGTAAAACCCATGTATAACCTGATGCGTTTGCAGTTGAGCTAGCGATAAATCTGTATATACGTGCTCCACAATTGTTTTGAACTAAGGTTTGTGTTATAGAAGCTGGTGTTATTGGAGTGGCCCCTGTAGTTGACAAAATCATTGTTATAACACTATCGCATCCATTTGCTGCTGTTATTGTTTTTATTTGCGTACCCGCTGCATTGAAAGTTACACCATTCCAAACATAAGGCAATTGAGTTATACATATTGTATCTTTAATGGTGCTGGTAGATGTATTCTTTGTATTAAGAATCAAAGTTGCTATTGAATCACATCCAGACGCATTTGTTAATACAACTGAATATGTACCCGCTGAATTGTAATTGTTGCCATTCCAACTGTATGGGTATTGATTAGCACAAACTGATACTGGTGTTGTACTATTAGTATTTGATTTAATAGTCAAATTCAAAATCTTTGTAACACAATTATTGACATAAGTATATACTCCACTGTTTGAATAAGTTTGACCATTTGCAACCCAAACATAACTGTTACATACAGACGCAGTTGTTACCACAGGTGAAGTTGTATCTGTTACTATCACCACTTGTGTTGCTGTGTTGGTATTACCATTCGCATCCGTTACTGTCCACAACACATTTGTTGTACCTATTGGGAATGTTGCAGGTGCATTGTTTGTAACACTTGCCACTGAACA
>Ga0304730_1000656_pt1 | contig 28789 bp, 23 predicted proteins | sample M_130628_MF_Meta_FD_190474 | JGI IMG/M metagenome (GOLD analysis project Ga0304730, IMG submission 190474) | Freshwater microbial communities from Lake Montjoie, Canada to study carbon cycling - M_130628_MF_MetaG (v2) (version 2) | ecosystem: Environmental > Aquatic > Freshwater > Lake | place...
TCCATTTGCGATTGACTTATTAAAGCAAGTTAAAAATTTGAATGATGGAATTTATTTGGAAGAGGATTTGAAAAACACGATGAAAACAAAATTTTGTATTGGTGTTGCGGGTTATCCAGAGAAGCATTTTGAGGCGCCAAATATGGAGTCGGATTTAAAACATTTGAAAGCCAAAGTTGACGCAGGCGCAGATTATGTTATTACACAAATGTTTTTTGATAATTCAAAGTATTTTTCATTTGTAAATGCTTGTAGGGAAATAGGAATAAACGTACCCATCATACCAGGGTTGAAGCCTGTTTATACCAAAAAACAATTAACCATTTTACCAAAAACCTTTCATATTGATTTACCAACGCCGTTATCAGAAGCTGTTCAGGCGTGTAAAACAGATTTAGATGTAGAAAAAGTTGGAGCTGAATGGTTGTTGGAGCAATCTAAAGAATTGAAAAAAGCAGGTGTACCTGTTTTACATTATTATACATTAGGAAGACCAATGTTGGTAGCCAATGTTGTAAAAGAAGTATTTTAGTTGGTTTTATTTTTCTTGTTGATATAATAATCAGGCACTAAACATCGTTATAGGTGTACAAAAGTTTTAAAAAACGTAACCTATGCCTAGATTAACAACACATCAAGAAGTAGTTCTTGTACAAGGAACCAAATTTGCCAACAGGCAATATGCTGAAAATAAAAACACGCCAACTTCAAATAACTATTTGTCGCAGCATGAAAAGTTGAAAGAAGCTTGTTGGAATGGACAGTTGAAAGAAATGATGCCAGAATTGTTTTTTATGTTTACTTCAGATACCAATTTATTTTTGTGGCAAATGAGAGAAGGAGAAAAAGTAATCACAATGGAATTATCGGAAGAGCCAACAGAATTAGATTTTTATGCTTCCATTGACCCATATATTTTCATGGAGATTCAGCAATACAATTAATAAAAAGATTATCAATAAAAAAATAAGTCGTTTCAATTCGGAACGACTTTTTTGTTTTTAACACAAAGGCATAAAAGCCCCCATCCCCGGCCCTTCCCCCGAAAGGTGAAGGGAGCTTGTGTTTTCTAAACTTTATGATATAAAGTACTTTCAAAAATGTTCAAGAATTAAAAATGGAAAATAATTCCAGCTTCCCCCTTGGGGGATCGAGGGGGCTTTTAAAAAAAAAACCGCCTCAAAATTTTGAGGCGATTTTAATTTTTTTGAATACCATTTTTGGCATCAGATTGTTGGATGGTTTTTTTAGGGTTTAGGATTTGGTAGTTTGTTTCATAGGAGTTGGTTTTAGCCATCATCGCTTTTTACAGCATAGGCCTGGATATTGGTTTTGGTGTTTTTATAATTATTTAAAAGAACTTTTTTAAAAATAGAAGTTGGTTGATAATTGGTTTTTTGGATATTGAAAAGAACGTTTTAATTCTTTTGGATTTTGTTTGGATAGATATTTAATTCATTCTCTATCAACCAACTTCTTACACAAAGATGCATCGATTATGGTTGTTCAACAAGAGCATTATTGCCCTTTTTTTGCGATGTTGTAATTACATGAACTGTAGTAAATTAACTTGAATTTTTGTTGGATAAGTACGTTGAAAATGGAACGTATAAATACGATTTTTGAAGAAATTTTGATTGTGATGAATCAGATTTTTCAAGCACCTAAATAAAAAAATTACAAACAACAAAAGGATAGGGTTACCGGTGAATAAACTTTAATGAAAATATTTGGCTGTTTGAACTGGATACACGTAATATTGCAATATTGCAATTTTACAAATAAGCTAAAATGCAAAATTTCATTCTCCTTAAAAAATAAAAATGAATCTTTTTATTCATTTCAAATTCTAATTAAATAAACACTTCGAAAAATTAAGGTACACTTTATTTTTATTGACCCTGTGTTGTAAACAGAAAAAAATTCAATCGCTATCAAACAAAAAAGAGGCTGCCCTTTTAAGACAGCCTCTAAATTTTTTAACCGTTACTCTTGGTTTTTCAGGATTGGGTTTTACTTATAGGGAGTAAAAGTTTCCTGCTTTTAGAGTTTCTTTTTCAATGAAAAAGAAATGGGTTTTAAAATTTTACAGATTTAAAGAAACCTGTTGTTTTTTTACCTCCTTACTTTTATTTGGAAAGTAAGTTGGCTTGGATGTTGGATCTACCGGTTTTTTTGCCATCATCGCTTTTTACGGCATAGGCTAGGATATTGGTTTTTTGGTTTTTCACCATCATCGCTTTTAACAGCATAGGTGAGGATATTGGTTTTGGTTTTCATTTCCGGATAAATTGTTTATCCGTTGATATTGGATTTTAGTTTTTTTTAGGGTACTGGATTCGTTTGGTTTTCTAGGATTTTAGAAATTGAATTTTTGTTTTACCATCATTCGATTTCTGATACAAAGATGCATTGCTTTTTTATGTTGAACTAGAGCAATACTGCCCTTTTTTCGGGGTGATGTAATTACCAAAAACATAAAAAAATAAGCGTATAAAATACAAATTCATTGGGTATATTAACTGCGTACATTTACGATTGGAGATAATAAAATTTGTTATAAAATAAAAATGCTGCATCGTTAAATGCAGCACTGTATTGATTCTTATTGAATTGGGTTGTTATTTAGACAAACTTTGAATAATGTCGTATTTGGTTACAATCTGATACAAACCGCTATCATCTTTACTCATGACCGCTCCGTTTTCTTTATTGATAAAATTACTTAAACGCTCAACAGGTGTATCAAAACTTACTTCAGGATATGAATTTTCTAAAACATCTTTTACCAAATGTGTTTTAATCTCAGTATTTAAAAGCATCTTATTAAATAAACCACTTTCTGAAATGGCACCAACCATAATTCCGTTTTCAAAAACAGGAATATTTTCAATGTCGAATTTCTTCATCAAATGAATGGCTTCCATAACGGTTTGGTCTGTAGTCAAGCTGATAAGCTTCTGACTTTTTCTACCATTGATGATGTCTTTAAATGTGTTCACATCCAAAAAACCTCGCTCCATCATCCATTCATCGTTATATACTTTACCAACGTATCTACTTCCATGATCGTGAAAAATACAAACCACAACATCATCCGGTTTTAATTGGTCTTTTAAATTATAAACACCTTGCAAACAACTTCCACAACTGTAACCAATAAATATACCTTCTTCTTTGGCAATTCTTCTGGCCATAACAGCACCATCTTTATCAGTAACTTTTGTAAACTCATCGATATATTGCATGTCGTAATTCTGAGGAACAAAATCTTCACCAAAACCTTCGCTGATATATGGATAAACTTCATTGTTATCCAACTCGCCTGTTTCGAAATATTTTTTCAATAAAGAACCATAACTATCAATTGCCCAAACTTTAATATTCGGATTTTTTTCTTTTAAATATTTACCGGTTCCAACAATGGTTCCGCCTGTTCCTGTTGCCACAACAAGATGGGTTATTTTGCCTTCAGTTTGTTCCCAAATTTCGGGTCCGGTTTGCTCGTAATGTGCTTGGCGATTGGCTAAATTATCATATTGGTTTACATACCAAGAGTTTGGAATTTCGGTAGCCAATCTTTTAGAAACAGAATAATAAGAACGCGGATCTTCGGGTTCAACATTAGTAGGACAAACAATCACTTCGGCACCAACCGCTTTTAAAATATCTGCTTTTTCTTTGGATTGTTTATCGGTTGTAGTGAAAATACATTTGTATCCTTTAACGCATGCAGCTAGCGCCAATCCCATACCTGTATTTCCGCTGGTTCCTTCAATAATGGTACCGCCTGGTTTGATTTTTCCTTCGGCTTCAGCCACTTCAAGCATTTTTAAAGCCATTCTATCTTTAATGGAATTACCAGGATTAAAATACTCCACTTTTGCTAAAACGGTACAAGGTAAATCCTTGGTTACTTTGTTTAATTTAATTAACGGCGTATTTCCGATAGTTTCTAAAATGTTATTAAGCCACATAATTTTTTTATTTCAAAGATAATATTTCTAATAACTGGCGAATTGATTATTGATAAATTCAAAACAATTCATAATTATCATAGATAAAAATTAATAAACCTAATGCTATAGTAGAAAAAAACTTTAAATTTGTTCTTGTTGTTAAATATCTATTGGTTAATCTTTTAAAATAATAGCGTTTATGTCAAAATCAGCTGCTTATGTAACATTTGCCATTTTAATTTTGATTGCTTTTGCATCATTATTAATTCCGTCTTTACCAGGACCGATTCATTCCGAATCAATAGATGCTGCGGATACAGCATGGATGTTAACGGCAACGGCATTGGTGTTAATCATGACACCCGGACTAGCATTTTTTTATGGGGGAATGGTAAACAAGAAAAACGTATTGAGTACCATGTTGCAGAGTTTTATTTGTATGGCATTGATTTCAATAATATGGGTAGTGGTTGGTTTTAGTTTATCGTTTGGAGAATCTTTTCATGGAATTATTGGAAATCCAATGAGCTTTTTTATGATGAAAAATGTAATTGATGGTCAGCCTTGGAAATTAGCACCTACAATTCCATTGATATTATTTGCGTTTTATCAATTAAAATTTGCCATTATAACACCAGCATTAATTACCGGAGCATTTGCGGAGCGCATAAAGTTTAAGTCTTATTTACTCTTCATCGTTTTATTTTGTTTGTTTATCTATTGTCCATTAGCGCATGCTACTTGGCATCCCGAAGGAATTTTGGCAAAAGCAGGCATCATAGATTTTGCGGGTGGTGTGGTAGTGCATATGAGCGCGGGCTGGGCAGCATTGGCGAGTGCGATATATTTAAAAAGCAGAACAGAATCTGTGCATAATCCAGCTAGAATAACTTATGTGATATTGGGAACAGGTTTGCTATGGTTTGGTTGGATAGGATTTAATGCGGGTTCAGCTTTTCATGCAGATACGATAGCTGCAATTTCAATTGGAACTACTTCAACTGCTTCTGCGGCGGCGGCATTCACTTGGATGATTTTCGAGGCTATTCGAGGCAGAAGACCAGGCGCAATGGGTGCATGTATAGGTGCTGTTGTGGGTTTGGTATCTATTACGCCAGCTGCGGGTTTTGTAACCATACCACAATCACTTTTAATTGGTTTTGTAACGGCAATAGTAAGTAGTTTGATGGTGGAATGGAGGTCTAAAACCAATATTGATGATACGCTTGATGTGTTTCCTTGCCATGGTGTTGGAGGTATGATGGGGATGTTATTAACCGGGGTGTTTGCCAATACCAAAATCAATGCTGCAGTACCCGGAAACGGATTGTTTTATGGCGAAACGAAATTGTTTATGGTACAACTTTTAGCAATGATTGGCGTTTCTGTGTTTGCGTTTTTTGGCACATTTGTTTTATTAAAAATTACAGATTTAATCATGCCATTAAGGGTAAGTGAAATAGAAGAACAAGAAGGATTGGATTGGAGCCAGCATGAGGAGAGGCTGTAGAAAAGAGGTTCAAGAGGTTTAAAGGTTTAAGACGTTTAAGACGTTGGAAGCATTTTCCGAATGAGCCATTTCGTGAAAAAAATGTTAGCGCGAATATTGATTTTTTTTCTTCATTCACTTACTGATTCTCACTCTAAACAAAATCTTCGTGTCTTAGTGCCTTCGCGTCTTCGTGTTAAAAAAAATTCTCGCAGAGAATTCGTTCAAGAACCCTTAGTGTTTTAATATAATTGGTGTTGAATGCTCAAATTGGAATGCAATTAAATCCAATTTTCAAATAAATTCAGAATGCTTATAAAATAATTATGCATTTTTTTTACTGATTATCAATACGTTATGAATGCACGATAAAAAATAATCGCTATTTTGTTTGGCGGTTACACATGAACACCTTTATCTTCGCACTCCTAAATTTTATAGCCTCGGGGATAGCTGAGGCATCACTTAAAAAAAAGCAAAAATGAGTAAATTACATTTCACCACTAAACATGCGAACGAGGCTACCGTGCAGCGTAATTGGTACGTTGTAGATGGTACTAATCAAACCGTTGGACGTATGTGCGCAAAAATTGCGTCTGTTCTTCGTGGTAAGAACAAAGCTTATTACACTCCACACGTTGATTGCGGAGATTTCGTAATTGTAACCAATTGCGAAAAGGTAGTTTTTACCGGTAATAAAATGGCAGACAAAGAATATTTAACCTATAGTGGATACCCAGGGGGTCAAAAAGGTGAAGCTGCTAAAGATTTATTGAAGCGTCGTCCAGAAGTAGTTATCGAAAGAGCTATTAAAGGTATGTTGCCAAAAAATAGATTAGGCCGTAAAATGTATAAAAAATTATTTGTTTATGCAGGTGCTGAACATCCACATACATCACAAAAGCCAGCAGAATTAATCTTCACAAAAATTAAATAATCCATTCAGTATTCGTTACTGATTAAATAAAGTATAATAATGGAAAAACAAAAAAATGCAGTAGGCCGTAGAAAAGAAGCGGTTACTCGTGTGTTTCTCTCAAAAGGAGAAGGAAAAATCACCGTTAATGGAAAAGATTATAAAGATTATTTTCCTTTGGTGTATTTACAAAATCAAGTAGAAGCTCCTTTGAAAACTGTTGAGCTTACTGATAAATTTGACATTTTGGTAAATGCAACTGGTGGCGGTGTTAAAGGTCAGGCAGAAGCAGCAAAATTAGGCATATCAAGGGCTTTATTAGAAGTAAATCCTGAATTACGCCCAGTGTTAAAAGCAGCTGGTTTATTAAAGCGTGATCCAAGATCGGTTGAGCGTAAAAAACCAGGTCGTAAAAAAGCAAGAAGAAGCTTCCAGTTCAGCAAGCGTTAATATTATTTCGTTTCGTGTTTGGTGTTTGGTGTTGTTATTACATTAAACGCCAAACGCTAAACCCCAAACAACTTTAAAAAAATTATAAATGGAAAATACATCATTACAACAGCAACTTTTAGAAGCAGGTGTTCATTTTGGTCACTTGAAGAAAAAATGGAATCCAAAGATGTTGCCTTACATTTTCGCTGAGAAGAAAGGTATTCACATCATTGACCTTAACAAAACTGTTGAAGGTATGCAGGAAGCTGCAGCAGCAATGAAAGCAATTGCTCGTAGCGGAAAGAAAATTATGTTTGTTGCTACAAAAAAACAAGCAAAAGAAATCGTTTCTGAGTGTGCTCAACGTGTAAACATGCCTTACGTAACGGAAAGATGGTTAGGTGGAATGTTGACCAACTTTAATACTGTTCGTAAGAGTGTTAAAAAAATGCAGAGCATCGAAAAATTATTAGGCGATGGTAGTGCAGAAAATCTTACTAAAAAAGAAAGATTAACATTAACCAGAGATAAAGATAAAATGGAAAAAGTGTTGGGCGGTATAGCACAAATTAGCCGTGTACCAGCTGCTTTATTCATGGTTGATATAGGTCATGAGCATATCGCACTTGCTGAAGCAAAGCGTTTGAACATCGGAACTTTCGGAATGGTGGATACAAACTGTGATCCAAACAAAATTGATTTTGCTATTCCTGCAAATGATGATGCAACAAAATCTATCTCTATTGTAGTTAATTATATTACTGCAGCTATTGCTGAAGGATTACAAGAGCGTCAAATGGATAAAGATAGCGATGATGATCAAAACGATGTTGAAGAAAGTGCAGAAGCAAAAGCAGCACGTTTTGAGCAGAAAGTAGATGGTGGTGACGACAGAAACAAGCGTGGTGGTGGAAGAGGACCAGGCGCAGGATCTGGAGCCCCAGCTAAAAGACGTACAACTGGCGGACCAGGCGGCGGTGGAAACAGAAGACCAGCTGGAAAATAATTTTAAAGTAAATTAATTTATTAAACATATTTAAAACATTTAACTTCAGAAATGAAGAATTAAAGGAGGTAACTATGAGTACAATTACAGCAGCAGACATAAATAAATTACGTCAGGCAACAGGAGCCGGAATGATGGATTGCCGTAAAGCATTAACAGAAAGTAACGGTGAATTTGAAGCAGCAATTGATTGGTTACGTAAGCAAGGCCAAAAAGTAGCGGCAAAACGTAGCGATCGTGAAGCCAAAGAAGGTGTTATTTTAGCATATCCATTACCAGGCAATAAAGCAGGTATCGTTTTATGCATTAGTTGCGAAACAGACTTTGTTAGCAAAAACGCTGATTTCGTTGCATTTGCTCAAAGTATTGCTGATGCAGCAATTGCACACGATGTAAAATCTGCAGAAGAATTAAATAATGTAGAAATTAATGGTGCTAAAGTATCTGATATGATTAATGATAAATTAGCTGCTATCGGAGAAAAAATTGAAATCTCTAAATTTGAAAGAATCGAAGCACCTTATGTTGCTACATATATCCATGGTTCAAACCGTATGGGTGTTTTAGTAGGATTAACATTAGAAGCTGCTGAAGCAGGTAAAGATGTGGCTATGCAAATTGCTGCAATGAATCCTTTAGCTGTTGACGAAAGCTCAATTTCTCCAGAAGTAATCGCTAGAGAAAAAGACATCGCTATTGAATTGGTAAAAGCAGAAGGTAAGCCAGCAGAAATGGCTGAAAAAATAGCTATGGGAAAATTGAATAAGTTTTTCAAAGACAATACCTTAATGGCTCAAGCCTTTGTAAAAGATGGCAATAAATCTGTATCAGAATATTTAAAAGGCATTGATGCCAATTTAAGTGTTACTGAATTTAAGAGAGTTGCATTAGGATAATTTATTAAAGCCCGGTTTTTAAAAGCCGGGTTTTTTTTGGATACTACTATAAAATCAAATACCATAATCATTTAAACATAACTAACCATGTTGCCAAAGTACAAAAGAATCTTATTGAAATTATCAGGAGAATCATTAATGGGAGATAAAAGTTTTGGTTTAGACACAGATGTTATAGCTCAGTATGCAAAAGACATCAAACAAATTACTGAAATGGGTGTTCAAGTAGCATTGGTTATTGGTGGTGGTAATATTTATCGCGGAATGAATGAAGCAGAAACCGGTATTGAAAGGGCTCAGGGCGATTATATGGGGATGCTCGCTACCGTAATAAATGGTATGGCTGTACAAAGTGGACTTGAGAAAGCTGGTGTATATACGCGTTTACAAAGTGCCATAAAAATGGAACAAATTGCAGAACCTTACATCCGCAGAAGAGCGATTCGTCACTTAGAAAAAGGGCGTGTGGTCATTTTTGGTGCTGGTACTGGAAATCCATATTTTACTACTGATACAGCTGGTTCATTAAGAGCTATTGAAATAAAAGCAGATGTTATTTTAAAAGGAACTAGAGTTAACGGTATTTATACCGCAGATCCTGAAAAACATCCAGATGCAACTAAATATGAAAAAATTACTTTTTCAGAATGCATCAGCCAACAGCTTAAAGTAATGGATATGACTGCTTTTACACTTTGTATGGAAAACAATTTACCGATTATTGTTTTTGATATGAACCAGCCGGGGAATCTTTTGAATGTGGTAACGGGAGAGAAAGTGGGTACGTTGGTGAGTAATTAGAGCCTTTTACAAATGAAACACAAAGTTTAAATGCTTGCAGCATTTTTTTAACACGAAGTCACGAAGACGCAAAGGCACGAAGTTTTTTTATAAAACAAGGATGCTAATAATTGGAAAATGATTCCAATATTTTTAATAAATTCTCTACGAGAATTATTTTAAACACGAAGTCACGAAGACGCAAAGGCACGAAGTTTTTTAATAAAAAAAAGATGCTAATAGTTGGAAAATGATTCCAACCTTTTGAACATATTGAACTCATTGAACCATTTGAACAAATTGAACCTCTTAAACTTCACAAACTTCACAAACTTCACAAACCTCACAAACCTCTAATCCCCCACGATTAAACTATATTTGAATTATGTCTGAAAAATATTACAGGGGAAAAATTACATACATCAACAACGATAAGCAAATTGCTACGATTGAATATATCACAGGAAATAAATCTAAAAATATTCAGGCGATTATTGATGATAAGCAACAGGAGAAATATGTGCAACTTAAATTGATTAAAAAGCCACATCGATTTTTAGTTGGAGACAATGTAAAATTTATTATTAAAAGATCTAGTGCTGGTGTATTTTTTGCAGATCATGTATTGTATGAATTTAATAATGCGCTTGAAGTGTTGATTAGTAAAGCACAATTAACCAATAAGTTTTTAGGATACATTAAACAAGTAGATGACCAATACTTTATTAAAGAAATTGAAAGTTATTTATTCTTCCCTTTGCGTGTGTATAAATATGAAATTCCTCCAACCGTAACAGAAGCAGATAGGGCCGTAACCTTTAAACTAACTAACTTAGAAAAATCGGATAAAATTTCAGCAGAATTATTTAACCATCAATACACGCCTGGTTTTTTAATTGCCATAAAACAATCTAAAAAAGAAGAACCAATTGAAGCTGTTGTTTCAAAAATTACCCCCTTTGGTTTGTTTGTAAAATTATCTGAATCGGAAATAGAATGTAAAATCGCTGTTGATGAAACAATAGATCAAAAATTAAAATCTTCCGAAATTATTTTAGGCACATCTTTAATGGTTAAAATAAAACATTTAACGCCAGATAGGCTGGTTGTTGAATTGGTATAATCAATTTTTTAATAGCTCAACTTATTTATAAAAAAAATGCCCACTGAAAACAGCGGGCATTTTTTAAAAACAGTCTTCTTTATCGATTTCTACGAATCCTGAAGATACATGATGTATTGTAAACTGTACTCGTAGGCGCACTTCCAATAAAAGCACCACTAAAATTTCCAGCAATGAATTGACCAACACTTCCGTATTCTGTAATTTGAACATTGATTGGTGTTGTTATTGACGTTGAATCGTTTCCAACGTGTGAAGTATTAAAATTCATCAACTGCTGTGTACTTCCAGCAGAAATATTTGCTTCAGAAATTTGTAAATATGTTTGATTAAAAATCGTAGATCCGCCTGATCGCATACCGCTTAACCAAATTGAAACTGGATTTGTTTGTGTATTTATAAAAAAACTAAAAGAATCTACCGGCGATGAATAGTTGTAGTCTGTTCCGTTAATATTTAAGTTGATGAATTGCTCAGTTGTTGTACCGCATGCTTGTATATTTGGAACGGTATTATTTCCTGTATTTATAGTAAAATTTAAAGGAGAACTTTGCTGATTGCTTGAATTGTCTTCAGCAATAAACGTTACGCTTTCAGAATTTCCATTGCATAAAAGATTTGAAAAATTGAAAGTTCCTGTTGAGCTAAGGTTGTATCTATAGTATTGATTGTTTTTTAGCATGATAATATAGCCATTCGAAACAGCTACATTGTTACAATCAGTTACTGTACCAGAAACACTAGCTGTATGAGCGATTGTATTTGGAATGGTAAGGTTTCCTAAAGAAAGATTTGAACTTGTTGTGCTGAACGTTTGTGTAAATGCTGCAGTACCACAATCAAATTGTGTATAAACATCCAATTTTAAAGATGCATTATTTGGAACAGCTCCAGCAACGAATCCACTTGAATCGGTTAAACCGTAGCTATAACTTTGAGGTAAGTTTACATTGGTTATTTTTACCCAAGTATATGGAATAGGTGCACCAGCTTCATTAACTAAAGTGCAATTGAATTGAACAAAATTGCTTGGTACATCGCAATTCCAAAAAGAAAAGTGAGCCACATCTCCAACATAATTGTTGCCCACTTTTGTAGCCGATCCTTCTTCTTTCCACAATCCATTTGATTCATCAAAATACCATAATGGAATTGAAGTTGGTGCAGTGGTGCTTAAAGAACTTGGTATTGGAAAAGTTAAGGTTGCTTTTTTACCTGAAGCAATTTGTACAGGTTGCCCTTGGTCGCCTGTTAATTCAACAGCCACCATACCAAAAGATTGTAAGACACTCATTGAACCATTTTGGTTTATACCCCTTAAATCGCCTGGCATAATTGAATTGATGTCAGATGCTGTTGGGTTGATGTATGAAGCTGAAACGTATACTGTTCCGCTATATGGATTGCTATTAGAAGAAAGTAAATCTTGAATTCCGTTAACAGGAAAATCAATTTTCATTCCATTTGATAAGCTTATAGTTCCACCATTTAAACCATTGAAAGATCCGCTGTTTAATTTTGGAATTAATTTAATTCTAAAAAATGCAGATTTGTTTTCAGTGGCGATGTATGTTTTGATACCAGGAAAATATCCTGATTTTTTTACGGTAACAACTGCAGCTGTTTTAACAACATTTACATTTTTAACTGAAAAATATCCGTAATCATCTGTTGTGGTTGTTTTATTATAAACTACTACAGAAGCACCTACAACCGCTTGATTGTTTTCATCAACAACGAAACCAGATACTGATGAATTTATTTTAGTAGTTAAATTCGGAATTTGGTTGATGTTGTCAACAAAGGTTTGATCTAAATCTTTTTTGCAAGACCATAATGTAATCGATGCCAATAAAAGGGTTAGCAGATTTTTGAGGGAGGTAGAAATAAAATGTTTCATTTGTTTGTTTTTTAAATTAGGAATTAAAGTTAAGATGCAATGATTATGTTTTTTGTTGCCTTATTGATTTTTATTTTTAAGATTCATTCTAACACCTAAACGCAAACCACTCGTAATAAATCGTTGTTTAAAATGCGTGGTTTCTTTATTCATCAAAGAAAAATTGTATCTAAAATAAGGTTCTGTAAAAACGCTAAACTTATTATTAATTGGATGTACAATAGACAATGAACCGATACAACCTAAGCCAATATTGGTTTTGAGCTGATAATCTTTTGAAAGTGTAGAAGCGTTCATTGCAATAGGTTGTAAATCGCTGTTTAAAACATCACCTTTATAAAAGCTAACTATATTCATTATAACGCCTGCATTAACAATAAAATCCCAGTTGTTTTTTTTCCATCCATATCCAATTGTAATGGGTAGATCAATGGTTCTGTATTTATTATAGGTGGTTTTATATCGTGTGCTTTCGGTTTGATAAATGTCAATGGTATCGCCTGATGCGTTGGTAACATAGATGATTTGAATGATGTTTCCTTTTGAAAACTTAAACTGTTCATTAATCTGACTGAAATTTAATCCAGCACTAAAGTTGAAATGTTTACCAAATTCCTTTACATATCTTAATCCTGCACTAAAAGACAGTTGAGAAGTAGTAACCTCGTTTCTATTTTTTAAATAAATTGAATTGGCAGAATCAGAAAATTGACGGTTTATAAAATCTACACTGCTATAAAAGTCTACATAACTTTTGTTTTCTTTATTATTAAAATCCGGACAAGGAATGGTTAATTTAGATAAAGATTTTGCATTTAATTTTAAAGAATTCAAATTTGAATGCTTTAAAAGCTCGACTTGAAAATCAAGATTCTTTTTTAAGTAAACATCGCTCTCATCAAGTATTTCGTCCGTTTCAGCAGATTGAATATGAATGTTTTTATGTGCGTTTAAATTCTTGTGTTTGTTTTTCTTATTGTTTATTGAAACTAATTCCTCGCTGTTATCTATTGAAGGAATTAAGTTATTTTTTGCTTGTTTATTTCCTTTTTTATTTAAAGAAAAATCCGAATTATAATCTATTGCATTTAAAGAACCTACTATTTTTTTATTGACAAATGAATTGTTGTTTGTAGATGTTATTTGAACAGTTTTTTTGGAAACATCATTATTTGATTTTAATTCGCTGAGGTTATTTTCAACAACATCATCATTATTTTTAGGTTCAACAGGTTGAATGTTTGGTGATGCATTTTGGGATTGAATAGTGTTTACAACTATTTCATTTTTTGTATGAATATTATTTGAGTTTGATTTATTTTGAAAGAAATGATTAGAAAAAAGAACTAGGCCACCACCAATAGAAAGTGCGAATAATCCCAAAAAGATAAAATTTCTTTTGGTCATATTAAAAAACCAAAATCCAAAACGTTTTTTATTTTCTTTTTTGGCTGATATTTTATTCCAAACATCATTTGATACTTCACCTTCCATGTGAAGCATTTGTTGTTTGATTAAGTCGTCGAATAATTTATTCTTCATGTGTTATGTTTAAGTCAAAATGAAAAATTCAAAAATTGTTGATTCCTCTTTTTTAAATTTTTACTTTTTACTTTTTAATTATACTTTCATTTATTATGCTTCGAAATTCTTTTAGTTATATCATCTTATCACTTCTTTATTCAATTCCAATATTTGTTTTTGCAGCATGTTTCTAGCTTTTGCAAGCTGACTTCTGCTGGTGCCAGAGTTTATCTTTAACAATTCCGCAATTTCATCATGTTTATACCCTTCAATCACGTATAAATTAAAAATCAATCTATACCCATCGGGCAAATTATTTATCAGTTGAAGAATTTCTTTTTCGCCTAAAGCGCTTAAAGAATCCCCTTCTTGAAAATAGTTTTCTTCATAATTGGCTTCGTCGTTAAATGATTTTTCGTAGGTGAAACGAATTAAACTATATTTTTTCAACGCTACATTAACCACAATTTTTCTAATCCAACCTTCAAAAGAGCCTTCGTGCTTAAACTGATGAATTTTTTCAAACACTTTACAAAATGCTTCAATTAAAATTTCTTCGGCATCAACTTCATTACGGGCATAGCGAAGACATACGCCCATCATTCGTTTGGAGTAAAGGTCAAAAACCGATTTTTGAGCAACATGTTCCTGACGGACGCAACCTTTTATCAATTGTTGTTCTGTCAATATTTAATTGGGTTAAATGTTTTAATGAGAGATACGCGTAGAATAGATTTCGTTGCCTATTCTAAAAATTACAATAAACAAAAGGTACGAAATTGATAGAATAGATAAAAATAAAATCAGAGTTAATAAATTGAAAACCGTTGAAATGGTTGTGAAGAAGTTTTGTTTTCATAGCCCACGGTTTAAACCGTGAGTTGTAGAATAGCTTGAAAATCTGTAATGGTTTCAACCATTTATTTCTGGTGTAAAAAGAATAGTTAAAACTGGAGGTAAAAATTGTAAACCGTTGAAACGGTTGTGAAGAAGTATTATTTTTATAGCCCACGGTTTAAACCGTGGGTTGTAGAATAGGTTGAAATCTGTAATGGTTTCAACCATTTATTTTTACGAAATAGAAAGAATAGATAAATCATTTATAAAAAAATCCATGTCAAGTTAAGCATTGATTGGCTTCTTAACATGGAAAATAAATTAATTTATAAGAAAAAACAAGCTTACCCATTCATCGAAGTCAAGAACTCAGCATTATCTTTAGTTCCTTTCATATTTTTCAACAACATATTGATGGCTTCTTCTGGATTCATATCGGCCATGTGTTTGCGCAAAATCCACATACGTTTGAACGTGTCTTTATCAAGCAATAAATCATCACGTCTTGTAGAAGACGAAACGATATCAATAGCAGGGAAGATTCTTCTGTTTGATAATTTTCTTTCGAGTTGAAGTTCCATGTTACCAGTTCCTTTAAACTCTTCAAAAATTACTTCATCCATTTTACTTCCGGTATCAACTAATGCAGTTGCTATAATGGTAAGTGAACCGCCGTTTTCAATTTTTCTAGCAGCACCAAAAAATTGTTTTGGTTTTTGCATGGCATTGGCTTCTACCCCACCCGATAAAACTTTTCCGCTAGAAGGTGCTACTGTATTGTGCGCACGGGCCAAACGAGTGATAGAATCTAAAAGAATAACTACATCGTGTCCGCATTCTACTAAACGTTTTGCTTTTTGTAAAGCGATGGTAGACACTTTAACGTGTTTTTCTGCTGGCTCATCAAAAGTAGATGCGATAACTTCTGCTTTTACGCTTCTTTCCATATCGGTAACTTCCTCTGGTCTTTCATCTACAAGTACAATCATCAAATAACATTCTGGATGATTTTCTGCAATTGCGTTTGCCAATTCTTTAAGCAACATGGTTTTACCTGTTTTAGGTTGCGCAACAATCAATCCACGCTGACCTTTACCGATTGGTGTAAACAAGTCCATGATTCTGGTGCTATAATTATCAGCTGTAGTAGTAAGGTTTAATCTTTCGTACGGGAATAACGGTGTTAGATAATCGAAGGGAACGCGGTCTCTAACTTCTTCTGGACTTTTGCCGTTAATGGTTTCTACTTTTAGTAAAGCAAAATATTTTTCACCTTCTTTTGGAGGACGAACAGACCCGTAAACGGTATCGCCTGTTTTTAAACCAAAAAGTTTTATTTGAGAAGGTGAAACATAAATATCATCTGGACTAGACAAATAATTATAATCGCTGCTTCTTAAAAATCCGTAACCATCGGGCATCATTTCAAGTACGCCTTCACCCAATACAATACCATCAAATTCGATATTGAAAACTGGCGGTGTATATTTTTGTTGTTGATATTTTTGTTGAGGGTATTTCGGATTTTGTTGTTCGATATATATTTCAGGTTGTTGAATATCTTCTTCCTGAAGCATTTGTGCAATAGCTGCTGGAACGGTCGTTTGTTCGCTGGTGATGGGTTGTAGATCTGTTTCATCAACATTAGAAACAATTACCGGCTCTGCTTTTGGTTTTTTTGCAATAACTTTTTTTGGCTTAGCAGTTGGAGCTGGAACAGCAATTGGTTTTTCCACTTTGATTTCTTCTTGATTAACCACTGGTTCTTCATTAAATAAAGTTGAAGGATTGGGTGTTGTTCCTTTTTTAACGGGTTCTTTTACAATTCTTTTTCTTTTAGGTTTGTCTACTGAGTCAGTATCATTTTTTACTTCTTTCGAACCTGCTTGTTTTTCCATAATTGCAGTAATTAAATCTGTTCTTGATAAATCTTTTGAATTTGAGATGTTGAATTGATCAGCAATATCGGTCAATTCTAAAACGAGCATGTCGTTTAGCTGTGATAAATTATACATAATAAGTTGAAAATGCGTTGTTCAAATGTTGTACGCTTAAAAAAAATGTGGTTGAAAATTTGTTGATGAAGAAAATGGTTTTTCAATGAAGCGATGAGATTGGGATTAATCTTATCAACCATTTCCGACACAATATTAAGTAGATTTTGTTTAATAAAAGAACTTTTTTTTGAAATTTTATTCATTGTGGAATAAAAAAATAGCTCAGCTTTGAAATGGTCGATTAAAAAAGAAATAGGTCATGAAGGAAAAATGATGGAAAGTAGTTTCACGCAAAGCTCGCAAAGGAGCAAAGGCCGCAAAGGTAGAATGCTTCCAACCTCTTGAAAATAATAAGGTTCTAACAAAACCGGTTTGGAAACCGAAAATATTAAAACCTCTATTGTTTTCCGCACTGAGTCATCAAAATAAAAAATTAAATTAAGCACACATTGAGTTTCTTAGGTTTTTCTTAAAAAAAATTAAAAAATCGCGGAAAACAGGGTAAAGTATCAATCAATCTCAAGTCATTAAAGTATTGTAGCGAATTAAATCGATAAACCTAATAAAACGTAAGCAGATAAACACCAAAATAGAATCTCGAATTGAGTAGATTTTAATGAATAAACTTTAGTGAAAATATTTGGCTATGTGAGTTGGGAACACGTAATATTGCGATATTGCAATATTATAAATAAGCTAATTTTCCAATCAATAAACCACCTCAAATAAAAAATATGAAAGCAATTTTCAAAACAAAATATTCAAATGACTATTGTTTTCCGCACTGGGTCATCCATAATAAAAAATTAAATTAATCTTTCATTGAGTTTCAGAGGATTTAATATAACAAAATTAAAAATCGCGGAAAACAGGAAAAAGGAATTAATCAAGATTCTAACAAATGCCGGTTTGGAAACCTGGATATATTCAAACCTCTATATAAACACCGGCTTGGAAGCCGGCGCTATAATGTAGTTTCACGCAAAGCTCGCAAAGGAGCAAAGACCGCAAAGGTAGAATTCTTCCAACCTATTGAAAATAATCAATGTTCTAACAATTGCCGGCTAGGAAGCCGGCGCAAGAATGGGAAGCCGGCACTATAAAAATTAGCCCACCGTTGAAACGGTGGGCTAACAAAAAAATGTTATTTTAAAAATGAATTTTGATTATGAAACAAAATGCCAACGTCATAAACGTCATAAACCTCATAAACCTCACAAACCTCTTGAACATTTTGTATGGGTTGTAAGGGTTGAAAATATTCAACCCCTCCTAAAACCTATCAAGATTCATCACCTTATTCCAAGTGGCAACAAAATCGTGAATGAATTTTTGTTTCGCATCTGCGCATGCATAAACTTCAGCAATGGCGCGTAACTCTGAATTAGATCCAAAAATTAAATCAACGCGAGATCCAGTCCATTTTAATTCACCTGAAATTCTATCGTGTCCTTCAAAACTATCTGAAGCAGCTGAAGTAGCTTTCCATGTTGTATTTAAATCCAATAAGTTGATAAAAAAGTCGTTGCTTAATGTATCTGTTTTTTTGGTAAATACGCCGAGGTTTGAATGGTTATAATTTGTGTTAAGTACACGCATTCCACCAAATAAAACGGTCATTTCTGGAGCAGATAAAGTTAAAAGTTGTGCTTTATCAATCAACATTTCTTCAGCAGAAACGGTGTATTTCTTTTTCATGTAGTTTCTAAACCCATCAGCAATTGGCTCTAGAACGGCAAATGAATCTACATCCGTATGTTCTTGAGTAGCATCTGCTCTACCAGGTGTAAAAGGAACTGTAATTTCATGACCAGCATTTTTCGCAGCAGCTTCAATTGCAGCGCAACCACCTAATACAATCATGTCTGCTAATGAAATGGCTTTTCCATCAGCTTGAGCAGCATTAAATGCAGTTTGAATTTCTTCTAACACATCAATTACATTACCAAGTTGAGATGGATTGTTAACCTCCCAATATTTTTGAGGCGTTAAGCGAATGCGTGCACCATTGGCACCGCCACGTTTATCAGAACCTCTAAATGTAGAAGCAGAAGCCCAAGCGGTAGAAACCAATTGTGAAATGGTTAAACCTGATGATAATATTTTTGATTTTAAATCAGTGATATCTTTTTCATCAACCAATTTATTTGTAAAAGCAGGAATTGGATCTTGCCAAATTAAAACTTCTTTCGGCACTTCTTTTCCAAGGTAACGCGCAATCGGTCCCATATCGCGGTGTGTTAGTTTGAACCAAGCACGTGCAAAAGCATCTGCAAATTGATCAGGATTTTCGAAGAAGCGACGAGAAATTTTTTCGTATGCTGGATCAACACGTAAAGCTAAATCGGTAGTAAGCATAAAAGGTGCGTGCGATTTAGAAGCATCATGAGCATCTGGAACCAATCCTTCACCTGCATTATTTTTAGGTCTCCATTGTTGAGCGCCAGCTGGGCTTTTGGTAAGTTCCCACTCATAGCCAAAAAGGTTTTCGAAATAATTGTTGCTCCATTTTGTTGGCGTTGTAGTCCAAGCACCCTCAAGTCCGCTGGTGATGGTATCGCCACCTTTTCCGGTACCAAACGTATTTTTCCAACCTTGACTTTGTTCTTCAATGCTGGTAGCTGCTGGTTCTGGTCCAACGTATTTGCTAGGATCTGCGGCGCCATGTGTTTTACCAAAAGTATGTCCACCAGCGATAAGCGCAACAGTTTCTTCGTCGTTCATCGCCATGCGACCAAAAGTTTCGCGGATGTCGCGTGCAGAGGCAAGCGGGTCAGGGTTACCGTTAGGTCCTTCTGGATTAACGTAAATAAGTCCCATTTGAACAGCAGCCAACGGATTTTCTAAATCGCGATCGCCAGAGTATCTTTTATCATCCAACCATTTTCCTTCAGAACCCCAGTAGATATCTTCTTGAGGTTCCCAAACATCTTCACGTCCGCCAGCGAAACCAAAAGTTTCGAAGCCCATAGATTCGAGTGCGCAGTTTCCAGCAAGAATCATTAAATCTGCCCAAGAAATTTTGTTGCCATATTTTTGTTTGATCGGCCAAAGTAGTAAACGAGCTTTATCCAAGTTTGTATTATCGGGCCAGCTATTCAACGGTGCAAAACGTTGTGTTCCTGCACCGGCGCCACCGCGACCATCTGCAATACGGTAAGTACCAGCACTATGCCAAGCCATTCTAATAAAGAAAGGACCATAATGTCCGTAATCGGCAGGCCACCAATCTTGAGAAGTGGTCATTACATCGTTGATGTCTTTTTTTAATGCATCTAAATCAAGTGATTTAAAAGCTTCGGCATAATTAAAATCTTTATCCATTGGGTTGGAAAAAGAACTGTGTTGGCGAAGGATATTTAATTTCAATTGATTAGGCCACCAGTTATGATTTCTGGTACCAGCACCAGCAGATTGCTTGAGGGTTGCACCTGAAAAAGGGCATTTGCTTTCATTATTTTCCATGTTATATATTTTTAAAATTCAGTGCGAAAATAGTTAAGTTTTGTATGTGAAAAAGTAAAACTGATGAATATTAGTTTGGTTGTTTATTAATGGTAAAATATGGAGCGCGGAGGGTTAAACAAATTGGGGTGAATTGTTTTTGAACTGAAGAAATTTATGGTGATGGTGAATAAAAATAAGTGAAAATAGAGGAGATGGAGAAAGGTGGGGGATTAATTTTAAAAAAATAAAACACCCAATAAAGTTCGGATTTAATCAGAACTTATTTAAATTTACAAAGCGACCAAATGAGAGTGATAGGAAAGAAAATACTTTTAAAACTTAAAAAGAAAAATATTGGCAATCTAAGGTTGTGTAATGAAATAGACAAGTTGATAACAGACTTAGAAAAAATGTACCTAAAAAAAAATATTTTCGATAATAGGTCTGATGCAGACAATGTTCATCGTGATGGATTTTATTTTTTTGATTTGAATTTTCATAGAACATTGATTTTGGTAGAGTTTGATGATGATGGTGAGGCAACAATTGTTTGGGCGGGATCTCATAAAGCGTATGAAACAACCTTTAAAAACAATAAAACAACTATTGAAAAATGGTTGCGAAAAAATGGATATATAGATTAATGAAAACACATTTTGATATAGAAAAAATTATAGAAATGGGCATAATCACCAATGAATTGGATTATGAAAGGGCGTTAATTGCGGATAGAAAACTAAGGTTACTGGGTAAGGAAGAGGTACATTTTAAAAATCTAAGAAAAAAGTTGCGCGGCATCATTGAAAATTATGAAAACAAGGAGTGGAGTGTAGTAGAAAGCATTGATGATAATAAACTTTTAGAAAACGAGAAAGCGGAAAAGTTTGCAGAAATTGAAAGACAATTTTTAGAAAACAGAAAATTAGAAATCAGAAAAAAACTAAAAGCGCTTGAAATAACACAAGAAAATTTGGGTTCAATATTAGGTCATAAAAGCAAGACGCACATGTCGGAATTGATGAATGGCATTAAGCCATTTACGCTAAGGGATTTAATTATTATACATCAACTATTAAAAATAGAAATATCAACATTGATACCTACATTTCTTTCAAAAGAAGAACAGATTAAGATAAACAAAGCGGTTGAAAAATTAGATAAAACAAAAGTGGTAAGGATTGGTTATTTGTGATTGGATTTGATGGTGTTGGGGACAAGTTTGAGATAAGAAATTAGTATAAAAGATATATTTTTAAAGCGTGTTTACGAAATTGAATTTCTAGTATAAAAGCGTAAAAGCAAAATATAAAAAACATGAACAAACAGAAGAAGTTTTATTTAGCATTTACAGCATTTGGAATTATGCTATCGATATTCTTAGGCAGTTGCAAGAAAGAAGTTGAATGTCCGGGTTTACCTCAGCAAATGGAAGGGTATTTTCCATCGGTCAATGAGTTGAAGTTCAGCAATGGGTTTGGCGACACCTTGATTTTGCCTGTTGACAATTATTCTCGCTCTATTCCGCGCACCTTGTCTAATAACCCTTGGAGCGAAGGAGGATCCGGAATGAAGCCGTTTTGTATAGAGACAATCGAAGCAAGTTCTTCGTTGTCTACTCCAGTTTATTGGTCTTTTAAATTGGCTGTTTCGGAAGATTCTAAAACTACAGAGATCAATTTTACAATTACTGAAGCGTTTATTTCTACGAATAGTTTTAACAAGGTTGTAAATGAAACTCCGACTACATTAGGAGATTACAAGGTTTTTGGAGATACATTAGTCATGTCGGCGATTCAGCCGCCTGTTGCCAGATTTACAGAAGCTCAAATTGTATATGGTCAGGGTTTGGTTAAGTTACACGATGTGGTGAATAATTGCGATTGGATAAGGGTTTGGTAGTCGATACTGAATTTGGATAGGGCGTTTGGCTTCAATCAATAAAATAGACTTCCTTTAATTATTATTTAATAGAACATAATTGTATGATGTGAAATAAATCAACCTCTGCCCAATCTTCTCATCACTGAAAAGTATACCCACCATCAACAGAACAAAAAGAGAATAGTGTAGTAGAAAGCTTTGTTGATAATAAACTTTTAGAAAGCAAAAAAATAGCAGAATTAGAAAGACAACAGGGTTCACTCCTATTTTAAAACAACACAACAAATGACTAAAGAATTAATAACAATATTATTGCTTGCTATAGGAATGACATCTTTTGGACAAATTAATATGGCTGATTCAACCGCGCAAGTCATATCATATTGGGAAAAAGGAGAAAAACAAAACTATTCTATGACAGCAGAAAAAATAAAAATTAAAGGTTCTGATACAACTATAAGAGAAATGACAACTTATAATGTAGAAATTACCGTAATAAACAACAATGAAAAAACATACACAATTGAGTGGCTATATAAGGACATCAAGAGCAATAGTCAAAATCCAATAGTTCAAAAGCTAATGAATATTACTAAAGACATGAAAGTGGTTTTTAAAACAGATGAGTTTGGCGCATTTATCGAAGTTGTGAATTGGAAAGAAATTAAAGAGTATATACAAAAAGAAGTGTCAACTTTAAGAAAAGACTTTAAAGAAATTCAGGAAATGGATAATGTAATAAAACAAATTGAAACAACATACTCGACAAAAGAAGCTATTGAATCTGCATCAATAAAAGACATTCAACAATTTCACTCATTTCATGGCGCTAAGTATAAATTGGGTGATGTTATAAAAGGTCAAATAAAAGTTCCAAATTTGTATGGAACAGAACCTTTTGATTCTGATTTTTCACTTAGTCTTGACGAAATAAACGAAGCGGATAATAATTTTATAATTCGCTCAACACAACAAGTAAATATTGAGCAATTAACAAATGCTACATTTGACTACTTAACTAAAATGGCAAAGACAATGAACATTGAACCGCTCAAACGTGAAGAATTGAAAGATTTAAAAAACGAAACATTGACAGCTACAAGAATGCACGGAACAGGTTGGGTTGTATACAGTGTTCAAACAACAACTATAACTTCAGACAATGTAACAAATATAGAAGAACGAACAATAGAGATAAAATAAAACGCTTTTATCAATACATTTGAAATAGAGGGTGGCGTGTTAAAATAAGTTTTGTGTTTATTGATTTTATTCCTTTCACAGAGAAAGGAAAACCACATTGAAAAACAGTTCAAATTTTCCCATCTGTATCAATGATCTATAATTCAACACTTCATCACTGACAAGTATACCCACCATCAACAGAATAAAGGCTTCCCGTAATAAAACTAGCTTCATCTGATAATAAAAAACAAACCACATTGGCTACTTCATAAGGCTGTGCAATTCGATTGATTGGTTGCGCTTTTTTAAGCGAATCAAGGATGGTCTCTTTTTCCAAATTTGTCCTTTTAATAAATCCTTCTACGGCATTATTAAGCAATGGTGTTTCAATGGTTCCAGGACAAATACAGTTTACCCTAATATTGTGTTCAGCATAATCAATTGCCGTGCTTTTTGTAAGTTGACCAATGGCTCCTTTTGTTAATCCATATGCAGCGCTTTTTCCTTTGCCAACGAATGATTGATCTGAACCCATCAACACGATACTTCCTTTGCTTTGAATCCTCATGTATGGAAGCACGGCTTTTAATGTATAAAAAACACTTTTTAAATTAACGGAAAGTACATGTTCAAAGTCTTCAATTTTTGTTTCTTCAACATTCCCAACAAGGTGAATACCTGCATTGGCAAACAATAAGTCCAATTGTTGATGTTTATTAAAAATCTGATCAACAGATTGTTTTACACTTTCGAAATTACTTACATCACAATGAATATAAAATTCATCATTAGGCTCGTCATTAAACAAATCCAAGTTATAAACAACGGCACCTTTCTCACGTAGTTTCATTTTGGTTGCTTGTCCGATTCCAGAACTAGCGCCAGTTATTATGGCAATTTTTCCTTGATGTTCCATAAAATGTTGTTTTATAAGTTTCAGTTTTTAAATGGCAAATGTGCATTTAAATTTAATTGTTGGCAAAAGTTTTTTATTAGTAATGATGATAGCGTGTTTCATTGTCGATCCTTTGAATCATTTTGAATTCAAGGTCTATTCGTCTTGTTTAAAAAATGTGTTATTTATTTTCACCCATTGAAAATATGCAAACCAAAATACCAACAGTTTTGTATTAACTTTAGTTTTAAAAGTGCTGAATTATATAATCATCACCAATAAAAAATGAAAACAAAAATAATATCACTGAAAAAAATAGCATCCTTTTGCTACTTATTGATATTACTTGTTTTCAACAATAATTTATCCGCACAAATTATATATACCGACATACCTGACGAAACGCCTAATGCTACTTATCCTTTAGATTTGAACAACGACAACATTGTTGATTTCATCATTCATTTTGGTGGAAGTGGTAGTACGATTGGTGTAATTTGTTCCCCTCAAAATACCAATGCTTATGCGGGAAATTTTGTTGGCGGTGCATATTTACCATGGGCATTATCTGCATCGAATAATATTTGCGATACATTATCTACATGGTATGATATTAACAATCCAGGTACAATGGCTTTGGGTACAAGCATAGGTTATTGGCCTAGTGCAACCAATAAATATTTAGCCCTAAAAATTATTGTGGGAACAAACACATACTATGGCTGGGCGCGATTCGATTTATTAGCAATATCCGCATCCTTTACCATAAAAGATTACGCATACGAGAGCACTCCAAATGGGTGCATTCAGGCGGGAAAAACCAACGTAGCTGGTAATGAAAATTCTGACAAGAATATTACCGTCTTTCCCAATCCGTTTATTTCTTCAACAACCATTAAGACAATTAGCAGTCTTAAAAATGCAACGCTTACCATTTACAATTTATACGGGAAATCTTTAAAGCAAATAAAAAATATTTCGGGAAAGACAGTTTCTTTAAAACGTGAAAATCTTTCAAGCGGATTGTATTTCATTAGACTGATAGATGAAAACAAAACCATTGGAGTAGAGAAATTAATAATTACAGATTGACAAAATAAGGGGCAGCATTAAAAGGGTTTGGTATAAGTGGTGGTTCAATGTTTCGCAAAAAAATTAGTGGTAAAAATCGCAAACTTTATCCAATCCAATTCTTTATATACCAGCTTTTAATCCCTAATTGAATAAAATTTATGAAAGAGAATTCATCACCTTTTAAAAATTCAAAAACCAGTAAAATGGTTTTTACCTTAAGCATCATTGCATCAGGATATTGGTGGGTGGCAAAGGGTATAAATGTATATAGTAATGCTATAGTTGGGGCAACCTTTGAGCTGCTGTGGCTTCCGGTTTTAGGAATGTTATTTTTATTGCCAATTATATCCCTCGTTTTATTGGTAAAAGAAAGGGTTAATTTGAAATCACTTTATATCTATTCTATTCTCATTGGTATGGCAACTATTTTTTTTATGATTTTTGGTAAATAAGCGCGTTGTTTTTATATCGACAAAATAAGGTGAATAAAAATCAAATCTTTTTCTTTCAAAAAATCAAATCACTTTTAAAATACAGAGAAATTATATCTCAAGCTACAATTAAATCAGAATCATTGATTTTAAACAATGTCATGCGGAAGATTAAACTGAGAAAAAAATGAAAAGCATGCAAACATTTTAGTTTCATTAATTTTAACTAATGAAAAAGAATAAAAATTTGAAAGGATTTATAATAGGGTTGATATTTTTATTGCCTATTTTTCTACCAAATGTAGTTTCTGATAAAGTTGCTCTAAGGAACTATCAATGCTTTTTTTTGGGAAATTATTTTTCTTTGGCATTAATGCTCATATATTTTAGATTTAAAAAAGTGTAGAAAAATAGTAATGATAAAAATGACAAAATTATTAATGAGCATTTTCTTTCTTCTATTGTACTCAGCTATAATTGCACAAGAAAATACAAACATAAAAATAATTGAAAAGCCCATTGTATATAATAAAGAAAGGGAAAAATTAAGTGTTGCGTATTTAAAAGAACGCCATGGAATCATTCAAGAGAACGCAACTATTGTTCCTAAAATAATCGTGTTGCATTATACCGCTGGCGGAACCATAAACAGCAATTTTAATTATTTTAATAGTATTGAAATTGAAAATGCAAGAAAGCTGAATAAAGATCAGAGTAAGTTAAATGTGTCTGCCCATTATTTAATTGATAGAGATGGGACCATCTACCACTTGGTGCCCGATACTTTATTTGCAAGGCATACCATAGGATTAAATTATTGCTCTATAGGCATCGAAAATATTGGTAGTAAAGAATCGCCGCTTACGAATCAACAAGTTTTAGCCAATTCAAATTTGATTCGATATTTATCTAAGAAGCATCAAATCGAATATGTGATTGGACATAGTGAATATGTAAAGTTTAGAAAATCTAATCTTTGGAAAGAAACCAACCCCAGCTACATTACATACAAAGCCGACCCTGGCGATCAATTTTTAATTGACGTAAGAAAATTAATAACAGATTTAAAACTTAAGTATCAACCTTAAATATTGTATTTAAATCGTTATAAAAAATAAATCAACTCGATTTACGCATCCAAGATCGGCATCAACCATTTTGTGGTTTCTTCAATAGTCATTCCTTTTCTATTTGCATAATCAATTACTTGGTCGTTTTCTATTTTCCCAACGCCAAAATATTTACTTTCAGGATGTGCAAAATACCAACCGCAAACTGATGATGCAGGATACATGGCTAATGACTCTGTAAGATGAATGCCCGTATTTTCTTCGCCACCAAGCAACTCAAACAATTTATATTTTTCGGTATGATCGGGACAAGCCGGATATCCTGGAGCCGGACGAATGCCTGAATATTTTTCGTGTATTAAATCTTCGTTAGATAGTTCTTCATTTTGTTCGTATCCCCAAAATTTGGTTCTTGTTTTTTTATGCATTAATTCCGCAAAAGCTTCTGCCAATCTATCTGCGAGCGCTTGTAAAATGATTTTATTATAATCGTCTAGGTTGTCTTCAAATCGCTTGATGTGTGTTTCTATTCCTTGAATGGTTACAGAAAATGCACCTATGTAATCTTTTTGATTTGGATGAATAAAATCTGCCAACGATAAATTGGGTTGTCCTTCTGCTTTTTTAATTTGTTGTCTTAAAAATTCTAAACGAATATTGGTACCCGCTATGTTAACGCTATCTGCTGCCGATTTTTCAACTTCCCAAAAGCCAACCGTTGCTTTTGCAGAAAGCCATTTCTCTTCAATGATTTGTTTTAATAAAGTTTGTGCATCATGATATAATTTAGTGGCTTCTTTACCAATAATTTCATCTTCTAAAATTGCTGGAAATTTTCCGTGCATTTCCCATGCAATGAAAAATGGTTGCCAATCTATGTACGTTGCAATTTCTCCTAGATCATAACTATCAAAAACTTTATTCCCTGTAAACGTTGGCTGAACTGGAACGAAGTTTTCCCAATTTATGACAGTACTATTCTTTTGCGCCTCATTAAATGGCAATAATTTTTTTACTGTTTTTTTATTTCCAAAATCTAGTTTTAGTTTTTCGTACTCCGTTTTTATTTCTCCTAAAAAACCGATTTTAGAATCTTTATTAAGCAAGTTTCCTGCAACGGTTACACTTCTAGAAGCATCAAGCACATGAACTACGCCATGTTCAAATTCTGGTGCAATTTTTACAGCCGTATGCATTCTACTGGTGGTAGCACCTCCAATTAATAAAGGTTTGTTTATTTTCAAACGCGTCATCTCTTTTGCAATGTGCACCATCTCATCCAATGAAGGTGTAATCAATCCACTCAATCCGATGATATCAACATTATGCTTTTGTGCTTCGGTTAAAATCTTATCTGCAGATACCATTACACCCAAATCGATTATCTCATAACCATTACATCCCAATACCACTCCAACAATATTTTTTCCAATATCATGCACATCACCTTTTACGGTTGCCAATAATATTTTTGCTGGTCCTTTTTCATCTGCTTGATTAAAATCTCCTGCAGCTTTATTGTTTCTTCTGTCTTCTTTTTCTTGTTCGATAAATGGCGTTAATACCGCTACCGCTTTTTTCATTACGCGCGCACTTTTTACTACTTGCGGTAAAAACATTTTTCCAGCGCCAAATAAATCTCCTACGATATTCATGCCGTCCATTAATGGCCCTTCAATTACATCTAATGGCTTTGGATATTTAACCCTTGCTTCTTCTGTATCTGCATCTATATATTCTGTAATGCCATGAACAAGGGCGTGTTCCATTCTTTTCTCTACCGACTCTTTTCTCCAGCTTTCATCTTTTACAATTACTTTGCCCTTTGCTTTTACAGTATCTGCAAACACAATCAACTTTTCGGTTGCGCTATTATCGTCGTTGTTTTTATTTAAAATTACATTCTCACAAAGTTCTTTCAATGTGGGCTCTATATCATCGAAAATC
>Ga0304730_1000658_pt1 | contig 28736 bp, 7 predicted proteins | sample M_130628_MF_Meta_FD_190474 | JGI IMG/M metagenome (GOLD analysis project Ga0304730, IMG submission 190474) | Freshwater microbial communities from Lake Montjoie, Canada to study carbon cycling - M_130628_MF_MetaG (v2) (version 2) | ecosystem: Environmental > Aquatic > Freshwater > Lake | place...
AGCAGTGTGAAACACATAATATCCTGACACAGGTGCTGTGTATCTGCCATTGCTGGGATTCCAGTTTGATCCGCCGGTTTGGTGAGACGCATTGTTCCATCCCATGATACCTGCACATTCAAATGTGCCTGTACCGCCATAACTACTGGCATACAACCAACCAGTAGTTGCTGACACAGCAAATGCCGGATGATTGGGTCTACGAACTCGGCCAACTTCATCAATAGTTATACCAGTATTGCCAGCGCCAACAATCCTAATGACATTTGATTCAAGACTGATACCAGTAGCAGTATTTCCTGTGTTGGTAATACTGGGTGCTCCGGCACTGCCTGCTGCCACTACTAAATTGCCAGTCATGGTGTCGCCGGCCACATTTACTGGAGTGTATCCAAAATTGGCAGTTGATGCTCCGGATCCTAGTTTTATACCAGTAATGCCGCCGTCAGCAATATCACCTGCTACAATAGTTCTGTATGTGACAGTTTTTCCACTTAGATCAATACTACTTGCCAACTTTGCTGATGTAACTGCTCCAGTGGCAAAATCGACAGCCGCAACGGCATTGGCCGCTATATCTGCATTTGCAACTTGGCCAGCACCAATATCTGCTGAAGTTAATGTTAAATCAACAAATGCATCACTATTAATCTTTTTAAAACTTGAATACGTTGCCATTGTTTAACCTTAAATTGTGAATATTCTCCAACCTCTAGTAGCATCATAGTAGATTAGATCAAAGGCAGCACCCTGTGTGGTCACTGTCATGTTACCACTAACATCGCTCATGATAGGTTGTCCGTTGCGAGCAACAGTTAAATTGTTTGTATTGAATGTGTTGGCCACATCAGCAAATCTAATAGTGTCTCCTTTCTGAGGAGCTACTGGTAGTGTAACAGTTATAGCAGTACTGGTAGTGTTACACCATATAAATTGTCCTGCTGATGCAGTATACGTTGCTGCCGATAAATCAATGTTAACAAAAGAAGATGTTACTGCACTAGTTACAATATAATTAATACCGTCCGAAGTCAACTGAATTAACGCATTTGCAATCAAAGCATATGCAGAAGCACTCAATGCGCCTGGACCTTTAATAAGTCCAGATGGCGAAGACAACGTCACTATACCGCCGGTGGAATTAAAAAATCCCTGACCAATTCCTGTACACAATGTTGGATCTGTCAGTGTAACAGTGTATGGCGCAGTGCCTGTTAAGGTTGTTAAAAGACCTTGAGTGGGCGAAGCCTGTGTTGCGGTTGTAGTGATAGTTCCTGTTGTTGCTACGGTATTATAACGTCCCATAATATAATCTCTCTTTTAAATTTATTAAGTTGTAGAAGTTTCAATACCGTAAACATTCACACTTACCGCAGTTGATACACCAGCTGTTCCTGTACTAGCGTATGCCACAATGTTTTGTAAAGCACTTAGTACCAGACCAGTTCTTTCAAAAACACCGTTTGCAACGATTACAGTTCCATACTCGATAAATTCACTAGCTTGCGGTGTCGCTGAAGCGCCAATTGCTAATCGTATTGTGATTGGGCCACTAGTGGGATTAAGAAATGAAATATTATAAACTCCATAGGTGCCTGCGGGAACTGTATAAACCGTAGATGGTGCATACGAGCCTGCTAATTGTGTAGTTGCTACTCTTCCTGTTGCCATGTTTTAATTCTCCAATAGTATTTATCGTTGTCCAAAGAACACAAGAGCAACTGGCGCTCCGTCAATTCCACCTGTGAAATTCATCTTTGAACTAACTATAATTTGATTTCCAGTTGTGTTGCTAATAGTGTTGTTTGCTAACAATAACTGTCCAGCTGTGAGTGTATTTACGTTTAGCGAGCTGGATCCGCCACCAATTTGGGCTGTGATATAGCTCTTGATAGCCTTTTGCGTTGGCACAACGTTGTCGCTATTTGCAGTAAAATACGGGTCTGTACTAAACTGTGTAATAGTTGCTGATCCAACACCAAGACTCACTGCACCCAACTGCAAGGATTGCAAACCTGCCAAGTTAAACGCACTGGCATTCAATGTAGCAGTACCAGTTGATTGTTGTACTCCAAACAATCCGCCCACGTTGAAGTTACCATCTTGGTCAGTTGAAGTAAAGAACACTCGTCCACCACCACTGCTGTTTTGTTGATTTGCCTGAATTGCATTGGCAGGAATAACAAATGGGTAGTTAGTTTGTGTTTGGTTTCCAGTACCAATGTACAAGAAGTCATGTCCAGTTAATCGAACTTGACTGTATTTTAGTCTTGTGGTAATCACTGTGCCATGCACTGGTGCCAACAATGTTGACAACGCTGGATTTACTTGGAATTGTGCGGTGTAGTTTCCAGCAGTTCCCAAAATATTTGTGATAGCAACTAATTTATACCATTGAGCAGTGCCTGTAATTGATGCAAATGTCACGTTTGCACCAGCACTTGGAATACTGTACATGTTACTAATGTTTATGTATGCACTGTCTTGGAATATATCAGCAAATCCGTCACCCAATGTTGACGCAGTTGCAGTGGCATTGTTTACACCCCTGTTGTTAAAACTTGGATTACCTAGCACACCGTCTGCTAATCGCACACGAAGTGGTGCAGTATTAACTCTGTTAGGATCAAATTGAGTTGCAATTGGTCCTGCACGGTATACTCCAGTTAAACTTGTACCGCTTGATAATGTTACAGCAGTTCCGGCAGCGGCATTGGTTGCGGTTGATGCAACTTTAAACTGAGTACTAGTGATTGTTGAACCTATTACAAAATAAGTTGTGTTCGATACAAGACCGTAACTGTCTAATCCAGTAAATTCGATTGGTTGTAGATTAATCAAATTCACAGTGTTATCAGCTGTGATTAAATTAGTTGTCACAGTAGTTGCGGTGATGTTTCCTTTTGGATAACCACTACCTGGTTCAATCAGTCTAACTTCATTTACTTCATTGGTAGTTGCAGAAATTCCACCAATTGTTTTAGTAACTGTTTGTGCTTTCATTCTACCAATGGTTGTTGCACCAGTTTTGATTGATGCCGCAACAGTGCCACTAGTTGCACTAACTGCAACAAATGAATTCTGAGGTCCCACTGTAGTAGAATTAATAGTTCCAGATGTAATTGCTTTCCATGCACTGCTTGATGGCATTGCTCGTACAGTCCAATTTATTCCGTCTGGGCTAGTAGCACATGTTGCAGTACCCGATGCAACAGCAAAGAATATACCCTGTGAGTAAGTGATAGCAGTCCATGTTAACGAGGAACTCAATACGCTGGTTGTGGCTCCTTGTGCAGATGGTGCTGTGATCCAATTTGCTGCCTTGTTAACACTGTATGCTATTCTACCAGTTGCAGCCAATGCTACAAATCTTCCATTACCGTAGGCAATGGCAGTCCATGTAGTTGAAGCTGGTAACGCACCACCTGCACTCCATGCAAGACCGTTAGTTGAATATGAACTCACCGTACCACCAGTGTTTATGGCTACGAATGTTCCGTTTCCGTATGTGACTGCTGAGTAACTTCCTCCGCTTAGTGCTGTTGGAGTTCTGCTAATCCATGTTGCGCCTGCATCACCGCTGGATGCGGCAGTACCAGTACCCGAAGCTCCACCAACTGCTACTAAAACTCCGTTTCCGTAAGCTAATGATGCAAAGTTAGCTGCCGGCAATGCGCCAGCTGCCGGACTGGATGCACTAGTTGACCAAGCAGATGCTATACTAGAAACTGTGTTATAAGCAGTAGCAGTTGCATTTGCTATTGCTACAAATTTTGCAGTTGTGTCTAGTATAGTGACTGTGGGAACTGATGTGTATCCGTAACCCTGTACTGCAATAGTCAGTGTGCTGACACCAGCATTTGTTAACGACGGTGTCAATTGTGTTTGAGTGGCAATGTATGATAGTACCGCAGTACCGTCTGCTATTCCAGTTGTTGTTGCAGATGTGTAATCAGTAGTAGGGGCCGCTGATCCAGTTGTACCAGCAGTTGTTACTCTATAGATCCTACCTACCGCTGTTTGTAAATATGCATTTAAACTTACAGCAGTTGTGGCGGCCCATGATGTTGGACTTAGTCCTTGTGGCTGACTCACTGTAACTTGAGGATTACTAAAATAATTTTTACCCCAACTATTAATATTTACTGCTGTTACAGAACCAGTTACAACGGAAACAGTTGGTAAACTACTGTATCCTGAGCCGCTGATTACTACCGTTACTGTGGTAATTGCACCGTCTTTTACTGTGCATGTTGCAGTACATCCTGATCCGCCTCCACCTGTTACTACCAGAGTAGGTGCAGTGGTGTAATTGAAACCACCATTGGTTACTGCTATGCTAGCAATTTGAGTAGTTAACAATCCTGTTCCAATAGTTGGAGTTAAGATTGCTCCTGTACCGCCTAAGCCGCCAACAGTCACTGATGCACTGGCACCCTGACCGCCAGCATACACCACACTGTTCCAATTGTTTGTGTTAGGTAGTGCGCCACCAGCAACAAATGAAGTTCCATCAACACTATAACTACTGTTGTTTGATCCTGATGCAATTGCAACAAAATAGCCTGCACCGTATGCAATACTTGACCATGTTGCTGTACCAATTAACGATCTTGCTGTGGCAGTGTATCCTGGGCTAGTATAACTTATTCTTGGTTCAATTATATAACCAGTTGTTAAGTCCAATGCTCCTACACTTGCAGTGCCTAGAATAACATGATCAAATCCAGCGGCATATAGTGTTACAGTTTGAGCACTGGTTAATGTGGTAGTCACTGCTGAGCCACCACTTGTTAAACTCACAGCAAACTGAGTTGCTGAGAAGTTGGCTGAAATTACATAGTAAGCTGTGTTGGCAGATAATCCACCAATTGCTGAACCAAGATAGATTGGCATGCCAACATACAGTGTGCCAGTACTTGCCACAGTTAGTAAATTATTTCCACCTGCGGTTGTTGCTGTCACTGTGATAGGAGTAAAACTGTCTTTGACTACTGTTGCAATTTTATTTCCGTTGTTGTAAGATAAGATATTAGCATACTGTCCTACTCCAGAGCCAGCTGTTATTTGAACACGCATACCAACATAAGCACTAGATAAAGCAGTGTCAGTGGCCGCAATAGTAATACTGATCTCATTACCATCTTGAGCAACGTTGGCGGCAGTTACATAACTTGTGCCGCCTTTGCCTAATCCATCATTTAAATCTATCAATCGAGTTTGAAACACACTGCTGTCTCTGAATTCGTCAGCAATTGCTACAGAACTATATCCACTACCACTTATACTGTGTGTGGTGTTGGTGTAGTTCTGTCCAGCATTGTTGTATTCAAATCTTAATATTTCATTTGTTGCATCTGTAACCACGTTGGTAATGTACGCTTGGAAATATCTATTATTTAAAGTGGCTGTGATTGGTTCTTCGTAGGTATCAACACCTTCAGCAATAGTGCCGTATGTGCCATAAGAACTGTTACCGTTGGTAGCACGTATACGAGCACCAAATTCTGCCAAGTATCCAGCATATCCGTAGTAGTTGAACACTGATACAAGTTCTGCTACAGCATTAGAGCCAGTTACCCAATATCCAATACCGTCACCGATAATGGTTGTGTAGTCGTTGGCAACCATGGAACGATTTCCGCCGGCATGCAACGCACCGTCAACTTTGGCTCCCACACAAGCATAACCAAACATTGTACAGTTTTGTGTGTAGCAACTGCGTGTGTTGATCCATACATTTGTATCGTTAGGTCCAAAGCCTGGATCTAAACTGGCATACGCACCAGCAGTAGGACGTTTTGTACCATAAGCATTTGCATTGCTCAAATATCCAGTTAAACCTGTCATAGTACAGTTACGAATACCAGTACCGTTTCTTACCAAGAACATGTTTTCTGATGTAGAACCAGAAACTGCATTATTATACAATGTGGCTGCTCTTAGTGCTTTATAATTACTGTTATAGTTCAAATCATAAACAAAAGCATTAACATATTCTGTTGTGTCTCTAATACATTTTGCTGTGTTATAGTAGTACTGTAATGTCATAGTACCGTTGCTAGTAGACACAGTTACTGGCGTAGTGCTGTATTGTGTAGCTGTGAGTACCAGTGTTGATGTGCTTGGTACTGACAATACAAAATATTGTTTGTTTAGTTGAATTTCGCCAAACGCACCGTCTTGAGTAAAGCTGGTCAAAGTCATTGTGCCGGACAGGCCACCTGCTAACGCTAACACACTTCCACCGTATGACGTTGTTACTGTTATAGTTGATGCTCCGCTGTTAACCGATTGTATAAAATATGTTCCTGCGGCTAGAGCTCCAATAGCAGTTCCACTAATGGTTACCTTCATGCCAACTACTAAATTAGTAGTTGATCCAACTGGTAAATTGTTTCCGCTGGTGCTACTGTCAGTTACTGTTATAGTTCTGCTGACATATGTTGCGCTGGTAAACTGTACTGGATCTCCTACTGATAGTCTATGAGAAGAGCCAATTGTAATTACATTACCTGCACCAGTTATTGTTGTTGACGATACTGTTTGATAAGTGTTTACTGTAAATGCAGTGGCACTGGTGGAACCAGTGATGTATGTGCCTGGGGTAATACCTGTGCCAGATAACACCATACCCATAGTAAATGTACCTGTTACAGTTCCGCCGGCAGTAAATGCATAACCTGCAATAGTCCCTGCTGTTGCAGAAGCTGTTGTTTGTTCAGTTTTAGTTGCAGTTCCACCGTAGGTTGCATTTGTATATGCAATTGCTTCGTATGCTAGGAATTCAGTATTAGCACGTAATATCTCAGATCCTTGAATTGTGCCAAGTACATTGTTATAGGTGATCGATCCATGTACTTTTGGTGTAGTGCCTACACCGTTGGTTAGGATTGCTATAAACTTGGTCATACTTGCTTGAGCAAGTGCGGCCTGTGTTGGTGTTGTGAACAATGCAGTAGCAATAAGAGTAGCTAGATAATTGAACGCCGCTAGGGTTTGTGTTTTTTGTGCGGATGTAACAATGCCTGCTTGAGCTTGATAGTAGCTCATTGCAGATTTTACAATTTGAAAATCGCTTCCAAGCATCATGTCGTATCCAACGGCATCTAATACATATCCAATGTCTCTAAAACACAATGCTTGATTATAAGTAAAATCAGGATATGTTGTTGAAATATAAGATATTACGTTAGTAGAAATTGTAGTTCTTGCGGCGCTGAGTGTATAGTGCGAGGCAACAGTTCCTGCACTTGCATTGCTAAGATTAGGATTTTTAATAATCTCTGCGGCCACTGTTAAACCAGATCCGTTAGTAAATCCTGTTAGTTGCGCACCGCCAGCACTTGCTGACACAGTGAACGTAGTTGTTAGCGGAGTAGTCAATACATAATATGGAATGCCTACTCCGGTAATTGTTGTTGATGATACTGTTTGACTCTTGTTTACGATATAAGTACCAACACCGCCTGATCCTGTACCTAGTGTTGTGATATACGTACCTTCAAGTATACCAGTACCTGATAACTTTTGTCCCACTGCAAATTTACCAACAACAGCACTTGCCGCAGTGAATGTTAAATCTGCAATGCTTCCAGTTGCTGACCCTGGAATAATAACTGTATCGTTCACAGAAAGTCCGTGAACTGCGCTAGTTGTAAACACATTGGATGCAACAGTTGTAATTGTTACGCCAGTGCCGATTGATGTAAGTGGAGCATTACCGTTGGTAATGATATCGTTAATCAATGTAACCAACGCTGCCACTGCTGTGACTTGTGTGCCAGATGACAATGTGCCAAATTCTCTAGGTACAGTTGTTTGTAACTGTGTGTAAGTTCCAGAATTATTAATAACCAGTTGGGCAAGTGTACTCACTTGGGTCATGGCTGCTAGTGTGGCAGTCTGTTCGTAGCTACCGATTAACTGTGAACCTGTAACATAACTGTAATAGGCTTTACCAGCTTTTAAAGTGGCCCAATTGCCGCCATAAGTGAGGTCGTATCTTAACGCATCTATCACATATCCCACGTCTCTTATACAAGTTTCTTGAACAATGTCATTCCAAACTGAACTGTAGTTTGCGGCCAAGTATGCTGAAACTTCAGCTTGTATAAATGCTTTGTTTCTGTAAAGAAGTTTAGCGGCATTTTGATAATTTGTACCAGTTGCTCCGTTAGGCAGAGTAAATCTTTCTGGTACACTACCGCCGTTGATAAATGCGATCACATCATCAATTGCGTTAACAGTTTGTGCCACACTTCCACTACCTGCAATGTGTCTAGCTTTATATTTGATAAATGCTATAGCATCTAATTCCGCCGCTAACTGACTAGTTCTTACTACAGTTACAGACGGAATAGCTCTGTTGTATGAACGACCAACTGTGATAGAACAGAAGTTTGATCCAAACACTAGGTCGTATGCAAGCGCATCAACAATTAGTCCAGTGTCTCGACTACATGTTGTTGTATTAAAGTTCAACTCTTGATAAAATTTCTTAACAAACACTACTGTATCTGATTGAATTTCTGCTCTAGCAGTTGTCAATGCTGTGTATGCAGATTGTAAACTTGATGTGGTTAGTGCAATGGCTGCTGATGGGTATAATGCTGTTGGAGCATATCCGTTTGTTATCCAATCAATAGTATCTTGCACACGAGCTTGTGCAAAGGTTGCCGCACCTGCTGAGCCAGCCGGCCCTGTTACAACCTGGCTTGTAGAATTACCAGCACTCGCTGTTACTGAAGTTTTTGTAATTATGTCACTTACTACAGATTTTAATCTAGTGTATGCGGCTATTGTTGCGGCTTTTTCCGTTGCGGCGATAGTTAATAGATAGTTACTATAGTATGATGCTCCTACTATTAAGCTCTGTACATTGCCACCATAAGACAAATCAAATTGCAATGCATCTAACAAATAACCGACATCACGTTGGCAACTAGCTTGGCCGCCGGCGCCAAGTGCAGTCCATACTGCATTATAGTTTGTGTTTAGATACGCTGAGATTTCATCTTTAATAAATTGATAGTTTTGTGTTACTTGTCCAATAGCATCACCATATCCTACTAGTACACTACTGTTATATCCAGCAACTGTTGGCAATTTAAATTGCTGAGCTAAGGATGAAACCGTTCCACTACTTACAAATGCAGATGTAGTAGCACTGGCAAAGCTCACAGATGTTCTAGTACTTGCTGTAACTGTATAATATCCATTATACCCAACTGGGCTAACTCCGTATACCCAAATATTTTGACCAACTTGATAAGGGTTACTTGTTTGGCTAGTGAACGTTAGAGTAACCACTGTGCCTGTACCTGATGCTCCAGTAACTGTTAGTACTGTGCTAGGAGGAAGTCCTGGAACACTACTAATTCCGTTATTGATTATGTCATACATCAAATCACAATTTTCACTTACTCTAGAAATTGCCAAAGTACTACCAACTGATCCTGTAGGAAGGCTTGTAATTTGTGTTTTAGTATTGGGAGTTGCACCGGTGCTGGTCACTGTCACTGTTTGATTGGTTAACAGATTTGGTAAAACTGCTTTTATTCGTTTTAGTGAATTAACAGATTTTGATTTATCGTTAACTAGATTAGCAATAGCTTTTGCTGGTTGGATTACAGTACTACGTAATTCGTCACCAACTATGGCAGTGAAGGCCGGCAGAACTATAGGAAGTATCTCGTTAAATGTTCCAGTCTTTACACTAATTGTTGTTTGTGGATTTATTACAGCCGGTACTTGTGTAGTATAACCCAATGTTAACGCATTACTGATTATTGAGGCCAAGCTGGTAACAGCGGCCGGCAATCCAGATTCTACTGTTACTGATGCATCAGTATTTTGAATTCCTCTTGCACCCGAACTAACTCCGTTCAATGTTTGGTAGTTGTTTGCGGGCGTTGTTTTTGCTAGTACATGCCCTATTACAGTTTTTAAATATGTATGAGCGCCAATAAACTGTGTAATTTGTTGTTTTACAGCATTGTTTACAAAACTATTACCAGCAGTTCCGTAGACATTGCTTGAATTAAAATATGCTAGAGTATTATTTGTTGTCTTTAAAGTACCGCCATGGCTAATATCAAAGATCAATCCTTCTAGAGCATATTCTGCATCTCTTTCTATTTCTGTTGGTAGTGAAGTATAATACTTTACGGTTGCTGTGCCTGAACCTGAAGCTGCCAGTGCAGTGCCGCCATATGTGCTGGCCACTGTGAAACTAGTATTTGCAACTATAGATCTTATATAGTATACTGTTGAGCTGGTAATACTAGAACTTGTAAGTAATAAACTTCCAGTCTGTGCCGTAAATGTTATAGGCATACCTACATTCAAACCGCTGGTATCTGTGGTTGTGAAAGAATTTACTGATGTTCCTGTGATAGATGCTCGATACGTATAAGTTACATAATTTGCTACTTCTTTAATTATGAATTGTTTGTTTAAAGTAAGAAGTTTTTTAGTATTTGGATTTAAATATCCATCTTCAACTTGTTTACATGCATATCGAATTGTTAACCACGGCTTGTCTATGGTAGTTCCTTGACTACTGTCTGTAGTGTCGATACCAGTAGGCGAAACATATACAATGTTATTGATTTGTCCGTAGTACTGCCAAGCTGGTTGGTTAGAAACTACTCGCAGTACTTGCCCGTCTGTTCCAATTGGCAAACGTGTTGGGCCGTTGCCGCCGTAATAGAACATGTCTCCAGTGGTTGTTAAAACTGCTGATTCAGCACCGCTGGCTAATAAATTCCAATATGTTCCAGTGCTATCGTTGTCGGGACGGTTACCTGTTTCGGCCACATGTGCTAGTACTGCAATAAAACTACTGATTCCCCAAGTTACTACATCTCCCGCTACATATGTTACTCCAGAAGCCCATGATGCAGAAATACCAGAAACACTTATTCCGCCTGCCTGAATTACTCCACCTGAAACTGAGTTAATTGTGATAGTTAAATCATTTGCTGGGCTTATACCGCCAAGGCTACTACCTAGTATTTTGATTGTGTTGGTAGATGCATAACCCGTGCCGCCTGCTGCCACAGTTACCGTGTACACTGTGTTTTTTGCAACTATATTAAAAGTTGCTCCAGTGCCAGAACCAACTAGATTGGTGCCAGATACTGCACTGTATGTATTAACTGTTGGATTCCAACGTAATCCAGAATTTAACTGACTCCAGTAGGTTGTAAATGGTGGTTTAGGACTTGTAGTACCTGTTATACCGTTACCAGCAGAATTAGATGTGCCAGCAGTTAGCGCAAACGGTGTTACACCCACATTTGCCGCACTGGCCGCAATGGTAAAATGTGTTGAGTCTGGAATAGTATTTACATAATAGGTTGTACCAATTTGTATGCCGCCCAGGGCGGTGCCACTAAAAGCAATTGGTAACCCTAGTACCAATCCTGCGGTTGTGCCTGATACTGTGCCTGCAACTGTTTGCGGGCCGTATGTTCCAGCTAATGCAAATTGTACGCTTCCAGAACTATAACCTGTGACAGTCCATGTGCCGTTGAATACAATTGGAGTAACTCCAGCAACAACGATCTGTTGGCCAACCACAAACATATTTCCAGCTAATGTTTGTGTAAACGTAATAGTTGCTGTACCACCAGTTGCTGATGCGGCTGTTGTTGCAATGCTTGGTAATTCAATTTGATTAGGTCTTGTTGCATTATTAGATGCAAGAGTTGCCGATGGTTGTACCAGCTGAACTGAATTATCTAGTGCGGCAAGATAAGTGTAGCCACCTAATCTTACAACACTACCAATCTTGTAAGCAGTGGACGAATTCCAATCTCCTTGGAATGTCATACCAGTTGTAAACGGTTGCCAGTATGCTGTGGCCGTGCTTGGAACTCGGCCTGTATTATTTTGCGTGGCAGTGTAAGTATAGCCGCCATAAGTTACCATATCTCCAAGTTGATACACTGTGGAAATACTCCAACTGTTTTCAAACTGGAATCCGCTAACAAAAACTGAGAATTTAGCTTCATCAAATGCAGTAGACGATGTATGTTGTGCAGTACAAATCCACAAATCTGCACCATATGTTACTACATCATTTACTCGATATCTTACACTGGATGCACTCCATTGATCTCTATAAATTATACCTGAATTAAATAAATCCCACTTGCTTTGATCTGCTTCCAATCCCAGCGTGACAGTACTTGCTGACACGTGTGCAGTATTAACTAGATATACATATCCACCGTAGGTTACTAAATCTCTAACTTTGTAACGTGTGTTAGCTGACCATGCGCCAATCCAGTTGAGATTTGATGCAAATGCAGTCCACTTGTTTTGATCTGCTTCTAAACCAGTTTGTAGTGTGCCAACAACTGCACCACCACTTGTGTAAGTTGCAGTAGTAGCGTTTGTATAACTTACACTGGTTGTTGTACATGCTGTCACAACAGCACCTGCTTGATTATATCCGCTGGCAGTTGTGGTAATGCCTGTAACTGTTATACTAGATCCAACTAAAAATGGCTGAACAGCTTGAGCGGCAAATGTAATAGTGACTACAGAACCAGTACCACTAGCACCTGTCACAGTTAATGATGCATTAGTTGCAACGCTAGTGTGTGCAGTGATAGCTTGATAAACAACGCCACCGTACAGTACTTGATCACCTTGACTATAATAAACATTGTTTGACCATGCGCCAAGCCATGATGATCCGTCTGATAGTATATTCCACTTGCTAGGTACAAAAGCTAGATCTGTTGCAAATCCAGTTGATGCATTGGTAGAAGTATGACTTACTACACAAATATATGCTTTGCCGCCGATGCTTACCACATCGTCAACTACATACGCACTGTTTTGTGACCAAGGTCCTTGGTATACAAATTTTATTCTACCTAATCTAAATTCTGCCATTTTAATCTTCCTCTTACAATATTTATGTTAATTGAATATTCTGCTGTTAGCGTTTGTTCCATGACCGCTTGAAAAAGTCAAGTGCCGCTATGTTTCCATCCACTGCCGCAAATTCACCTATAAAGTTAACTTTGCTGGTCATTTTAATAACTGATCCTGAAACTCCATTCGGTACACTGGATCTTATCAAATTTGGACTGCCAACAACTGTTGAACCTGCGGTTAGTTGTCCAGTATATGTATTAGAGCCACCTTGACTTAGTCTGCCGCTAATATAAGCTCTGATAGCTTTTTGTGTTGGTATAACTGAATCGCTATTTTGTGTAAATGCCGCATCTGTACTAAATTGTGTGATAACTGTGGAATTTCCTCCCACACTAATACCACCAAGACTCAATGTTTCTAGTCCACTTAGTCCAAATTGACTTGCACTCAAAGTTACAATACCAGTTGCTTGCTGTACTCCAAACAAATTGCCAACTTTAAAGTTACCGTCCTGGTCAGTACTTGTAAAAAATACTCGTCCAAAGTTTGCTTCAACTGATTGATCTTCTTGTTGAGCAACATATCCATCTACAGGAAATCCTGGATAATTACTGGTGATAAAATCTCCGTATCCAATATTTAAAAAATCATGACCAGTTAATCTAGCCTGACTGTATTTGCTTCTTATAGACACCGCTGTGCCGTTTGCTGTGCTGTTTGCAACTGAAATATCCGGGCTCACACTCACGTTGGCTTGCAAATTAGGAACTTGTGTGTTAAAAACACTGTAAGCACTGGTAACTTTAAAAATTTCATCAACTCCAGCAATTGTCAAGTTATCTCCTGGACTTGGTAATCTTGTTAAATTATTTAAAATAACTTGCAATCCTGTTTGATATTGGTCTGCAAAACCATTTCCTGTAATATTCACAGTTGTTGAATTGCTGTTGTAACCGTTACCTCTATCATAAAATGTTGGATTTCCCAGTATCCCATTACTGCGCCTATTGTTAACCTGTACGTTTATGGTTACATTTGGATCTGTAACAACCAATCCCGGAGAACTGATAGTGTTTGTATATCCTGAACCTGCTTCTATCATATTTATTGATGTAATTATTCCAGATGTAACTGCTGGTCTGCCTTTTGCCCTGCACCCAGCCACAATAGTGCTTCCCAAAGAAGTTCCAGATAGTACAGAAAAATATCCGTCATATGTAGTTTGTGTGTACCCAAACGCCATGGCACCCACACTACTAGCAGTTATAGTCTTAATAGTCCAGGCAGCGCCGCCTTCTGAGACATATGCTTGAGTACTCCCAGAAGTAAGTGCTAAAAATACTCCCTGGCCGTAGGCTATTCTATCACCTACCATTGAGTCATTAGAACTGTACCAAGTTTGTCCGTCAAACGAATATGCTGACTTTGTTGAGCTGGTTGATACTGCCACAAACTGGCCTGAACCAAAGGTTATGTCTACCCACGTGGAACTGGACGGTAACGAACTTGAAGTCCAACTGCTACCGTTTGTGCTGTATGCCACTATGCTGTTTCCTAAAATAGTGCCACCGGTATTGCCGCTGGTTGTTACTGAATTGGCAAAACTTACTGAAGTAGTGTTAACTGATGTCACAGTAAATGTTCCGTTATAGCCAACCACACTACAACCGCTGACCACAATTTTTTGTCCCACAACATACGGATTAACAGTTCTTGTAATAGGTTGGCTCATGCCATCAACTTCTATAGTGTAGGTTATTGTTACTGTGGTACCATTTCCAGAAATGCTGCCAACCCCAGCAGTATTGCCTGTTGATGAAATTGCCACAAATTTTCCGTTACCGTACGCAATTTGTTGCCAATCTAACGATAATGGCAACGTTGATGCAGTCCATGTGACTCCGTAATTAGTACTGTATGCGGCACTTGAACTGTTGCCGGCTATCACAACAAATCTTCCGTTGCCGTATGCTATAGATTTCCAAGTTGTATTACTTGGAAGTGTATAGGTTCTCCAGCCTAGTCCATTTGATTTTGACACTGCCGCCACGCTGGTCCCAGCAGATACTACAGAATTTACTGCAATCCAGCGTCCTGCTCCGTAGGCAATAGATGTCCAACTCAACGAATCTGGCAAGGTTATTTGTGTCCAGTTTGATCCGTTTGTTGACCTTGCTCCTTTGTTTCCCGCGTCTGGTATGGCTAACCAATAATTGTTGCCGTAGGCCATGTCCTTCCAATTTCCGTTAGATAGTGCTACCACAGCATTTGCTGAAGCTTGAGTAAATTCCGGTGCAGGAAACGTAAGTCTTGGTTCTATGAAATATGTAGTTGAACTGTCTATCAATGTTGCTGGCGGGGTTCCTATGTTAACATGGTCCCATCCAACTTCTGCAAGATTCATTGATCCTGTTTTTGTTGACAAGGCAAGTTCAGACCCGCCAAGAGATGTGGTTAGTTTAAACTGTCTGTTTACAGAATCAAGGCTACTAATATAGTAGTCAGTTCCGATGGTTGGTCCGCCAAACAAATTGGTTGAGAAGGTGCCGTTCATGGCGCCTACACCTAGTGTTACTGACTTTTTAGGTCCGGTAGTTGTACCTGGCATCGATGCTCCCGAAGAACCAGATGTTGAAAATGGTGCTGGGCATGTTCTAAACGTCATTGATCCTGTGCCGTTTTGTAATCCTACTGCGTTGCCGCCCGGTGTTGTACTGATTGTAAATGCAGTATTTGTACCGTTAGCATTACTGGCAAGTATGTAATAAACTTGTTCTGCAACAATATTTCCAAATGTTATTCCTGTGAATATGATTGGATTATCTGTAACAAACGCCACAGTTGAACTGGTAGCGATCAAGTTTGATCCAAAAGATGTTTCAGTAGCAGTCAACACCAGTTGACTACTTGCAATTTTAAATTGGGTAGTGTTTGCTGGATTTATCTTGCTGATAAAGTATTGTGTACCTTCAACTACAGTTCCTGTTGTGGTGGCAGCAAATATAATTGGATTTAGCGGAGTTAATCCTGTAGTACTAGCTGTTGTTAACCAATTTCCGCCAGCATTGTTTGCTGTTGCTGTCACAACTATGTTAACAACCGTAGACGATATGGTGAAATTGCCAACATCAACAATGTTGTTAATATAGTATGTAGTTCCTACAGTTAGACCACCCAATGCTGTTCCGGTAAATTGGATTGGATAATTAACAACCATGTTACTAGTAGAAGCTTGAATATAACTATTTTCAGAACTAAAGTTCATTATCATAGTGCCTGTTCCAGTATTCAATGGTAGTTCAGTTCCAAAAATCTGAGCACTAAGTTTAATCCCAGTTGAACCAACTAATGCAAACACGTAGTATGTAAATCCAACAGATACTCCTCCAAATGTTGTTGCACCTAATCCACTTGTTGTAAATGTAACTGCGGTGTTAACTTTTAAAAGAGCGTTACTTGATATAGTAAGTGTATTAGTGTTGCCGCCTGTTGATGCTGTGACTGTGAGGGTTGATAAGTTGGTCGACGCTACAGTTGTTGAGTAGTAAGTAGGAATGAACTGTACTGCTTGACCCAAATATAATGTTGTAGTTGGAACTCCGGTTCCTAACGTGAACAAGTTAGTAGCGGCAGTAGTAGCTGTCACTGCCAAAGAAGTAAATGATTCTTTTAAAACGTATGCATTTTTTGTTGATGCATTATAGTAAGAAATATATGCATATTGACCTGCACCAGTTCCGCTATTAATAAAAATACGCATACCTGTGTAATTACTATTGGTATTTGTGTCTGATTGTGCCAGTTGTATGTAGTGCGGATTACCAGCTTGAGCATTATTAGAAGCAGTTAGATAACCAGTACCCCCAGTAAACCCAAGACCGTCTGTTGTAACTCTTGATTGGAATATGCCTGAACTTCTAGTTTCTTCACCAATAGTGTTTACTCCAGTACCAGACCCGTTCACATTAAAATTAGCATAAGCAGTGAATTGATCAGTTGTGGCAACTTCTAGATAAAAACTAGGAGAATACAAAGTTGGGGATAGTTCCACTTGGCCGCCATACACATAGCTGTACTGACCTGCGGTTGGGGTAACACTAGATGGATATAATCTAATTTGTAGTTGCGTATTTAGACCAGTGGTATCATAGCTGGCAAACCATAGTCTGTACCAGCCAGCGGTTGGCGAAGTTGTTGATACTTCTAAGTTTTGTACCCCGTACTGAACGGGTATTAGTCCACCAAGTTCATTGTATGCAGTTACCACACCAGTTAAAAAGTTGTAGTTTATTGCACTTGTTCTTGTGCTTGACCCTGAATAAATTGCCTGTATATCAATGTTAGTTGCAGTTCCACGTTTAACATGCACACTTGATGTATAATAAAATGCACTACCTACTGGCACTGTGCCAACAGACGTTACTGATAATAGCGCACTACCAGACAAACTAAATGCCGTGATTGTACAATCGTTATCGTTGTCTACACCACCAAGTTGACTGCCTAGGATCTTTATCTGATTACCTGCGGCGTACTGAGTGCCGCCACCGTTAACTGTAACTACGTAAGATGTACTGGTTACTGTGACATCAAATGTTGCGCCCGAGCCACCGCCTTGCAGTGTAATACCTGCAATATTAGTGTACGATGCTCCGGCAGCAGGTATTGCAATATTTTGATAAACATATCCGGTTGCTGGCGTTGTAGAATTTGAAGTCAATGTCCATGCTTCTGTTAAGCCGCTAGGAGCAATTGTATTCTTGCTAAATCCTAAATTTCCGTCTGCTGTCCAAGATGCTCCTAAAAAATTATTAGAATATCTTAAAAAATTAGTAGTAGTTGTGTAATAGTTTGACCCTGCATTTGAAAATGTTAGTCTCACCAGTTGACTATCGGACCCAAATGCACTTTGAACTGTTGCTTGCACTTGACTAGATTGATTGTAAATAATGCCAGATGCGGGAGTTTCAGTAATATCATATCCCAATGCAATAACACCGAATGTTCCGTAACTGGTGTTTCCGTTGGTAGCACGAATTCGTCCACCATCTTCAGCAAAATATCCACAGTACCCGTAGTAAGAAAACACCGACACTGCCTCAGTCAGTGCTCCTGGTCCAGTACACCATATACCAATCCCGTTACTAAGAATATGTGTAAAATCATTACACACTAGAGATTTATTTCCGCCGTTATGCAGGGTACCGTCAATTTTTAAACCAACGGCGCCTTCACCAAACGCTGTTACGTTTTGAATGTAAGGACTGCGTCTATAAATCCAAGCAGTGGTATCATTAGGACCTACACCTGGATCTAAACATGCATATGCGCCACCAGTAGGCCGTTGGATAGAAAATTCATCTTGACGAGTCAGTGTGCCTTTTAATCCAGTAACAGTTAAGTTACGTAAGCCTGAACCATTGCGCAAGCGGAACATGTCATTCAAACAATCTCCGCCCAGTACCAGCATTTGTGTGCTGTTTGATATCAAGCCTGCTCCTGTGGTCAATTTCAAAATACAAGTTCCAGATTTTGAAAAAGTTGTAAGTGGGCCTGTTGGCTGTGCTCCGGATATTCCAGTTACTACTATAGAAATATCATTTGTATTAAAATTAGCAGTGCCAGTGCCGCTTCCTATGCCAGTAGCAGTGAATACTGCACCAACTGAATTGGCTGAAGCACCAATTAGTGTGTAATCGGTTGTGCCAACTGTGAGAATAGTATAACTTACTCCTATTACAAATGAGCCTGCTGTAGTAAGGGTTACTGCGCCCACGCTTGATCCTAAGATTTTTAAAGTATCACCGGGAGTGTAACCAGTTCCTGGGTTTGTTAATGTGACATTATAGGATCCAGTTTCTGTGGGTGATACTGAAAAAGTAGCGCCAGATCCAGTGGTAGAAACTCCCACTGAGGGCACTGAATTGTATGTGCCTGTGCAACTTGTGATACTGAATCCATTTGATGTTATGGTTGATCCAACCACATAGTATTTTTTCCCAGTTATTACACCACCAAATGATGTAAACTGAATAGCAGTGTTTATATTATCGTCTCCAAATTGCACTGGCGTTTGATTTGCAAGACCCGTAGTAGAATACACTGTGAATAAGTTTGTTACTGAGCTGGTTGCTGTGCAATCTTCTTTGTACGAAACAGCCGGACGAACAGTTACTCCGCGCAATTCGTCACCGTTGACCGCCACGTTTGCTGGAATTACAATAGGCAATGTCTCAGGATAGTCTCCTGTTTTAACCATTATAGTAGCTGTCAAGCCGCTGTTTGATAATGGTACTGCAAAAGTGTTAGCGTTAGTTAATGCAGTGGTCAATATGCTATAAAGAGCAGTAATTTTGTCTGTGTAGTCTATTTCTACGTTTGCCAATTGTCTAATTAAAATTGCTGATTGATACACAGTTCCACTTGCGCTTCCAGAACTGCCACCCAATATCAACACTCTTAGTTGATTAAGTATTGGAAGATAATACGGCACGTCTGCTTTTACTTCAGTGTTGTAAAACTGCGAATTACTACCATACTGAAAATAAGCCTGTGTGGCTGCTACTATTTGACTGTTGCCACCGCGTGTGAGATCATATACTATTGCATCTATAATGTAGCCAGCATCTCGTCTTGTTTTAGTTTGGTCAAATGAATATGCAGATGTAAATCCGTTGAGATTATTTGCTTTTTGATATATTACCCAAGCAACAAGTTCTTCAAGAATCCAAGATTTGTTTGCAACTAGATTAATTCTAAGATTAGGGTATAGTTGACCATTACCAATGTAGTTACACGCATATGATATGGTTTTCCACGGCTGATCCAAAGATACTCCGTAATCGGGTCTATCAATACCAGCTGAACTTGACACATAGTACACAGATGGAACTATGTTTATAGAAGACCATGTTGGTAGGTTATTTGTATTACGTAATATTAGTTGTGTAGAACCAATTGGTATAGCAGTGTACTGTCCGTTGCTGTATGTTTCAATGTCACCGATGGTTGTAAGTGCGTTTTGTCTTGCATGTGGAATAAAAAATACCCAGTACGCATTGTTTAAATCTGTATCGGGCCGGGTACTGACATTTGTTAGAGTGCTGGTAGCAAAGTATGTTCCTACATGATTTTGCACACACACATATGTGCCGTTTTTCCAAACTGCAAGGTCGCCCACAACATATGTTTGTCCCAAGGTCCAAGTTTTTGTCCAAAATGTGCCAGGTGTTAAAATTTTCCAATAGATATAGTTTACACCAACCAGTGCAAGCACAGCGCCATCAGCTGGTGCAGTGTTAGGAGCTTGATTTATTTGCACAGTGGTACTGTCAACAACTGAAACAACAGATTGTCCTGCGTTAAAATTTTCTCCTATGACATTCATTCCTACTCGAATTCCAGTAGTGCTAGAAAGTTTTAAGGTAGTTCCAGAGCTGCCTGTGGCAGTATAGGTTTTAGACAACGATATACTGGTGGGATCTTGACTTGAATTATCTGCTGTGGCTGTAAATGTTACACCGTGTCTGGTAATCACATCGCCCACTCTATAAGAGTTAGAAGCTGTCCATTCTTGACGGAAATTAAATCCCTGATTCAACAACGTCCAATTAACCGAATCAGTTGATGGTGTGTTGTTGGTGTTGTTTGAGGTGGCGCTGGTGTACGAATATCCACCATACAACACAGTTGCGCCCGGTTGGTATATGGTTCCGCTGGACCATTGACCTGCATACTCAAAACCAGGCATCCATAGTGACCATTTGGTTTGATCAAACACATTTGTAGATGTGTGGCCGCTGTTTGATACCCATACATCAGGTCCGTTTTTAACAAGATCTTTTAGTTTGTATCGTACACCTGAAGACCATCCACCTTTATAATCAACACTCTGATCCACAATGGTCCAGTTGCTTTGATTTTCTTCCAACCCAAGAGCAGTAGTAGCGGCGCTGGTGTGAGCTGTGATACATTTGTAAACAATTGCTCCGTATTTGACAATTTGATTCTTTTTGTATGCTGTGTTTATCTGCCAGCCAGAAGAAATCCAGTCTGTAAATTCTGTATATTGCGACCAATAAGATGTTTGACTATTAAATACTCCGCTGGTATGCGCAGTGTTTGCCAAATAAACAACACCACCCTGAATAACTATATTATCTAAATTATATGCTTGACCAGTTGCCCATTGTCCAATGAACTTTTTACCAGGTATAACTAAATTCCAATAAGGAGTACTTTCGCCTTGTGGAGTAACAAAGTTAAGATCGTTAGAAAAAATACTGCCAGCGGTGTGAGGTAACAAACAAACATATGTTTTACCTTGATATCCAATAACATCGTCTCTACTGTAAACAGTAGATGGGTTCCACGACCCTTTCCAGTTAAATCTTAATCTTCCTATTTTAAATTCTGATGACATTTTTATATCCTATTATATTGCGCTGACAATTTGTTCGTTTGTATACACATAAGTTGAATTAATCCTAACCACTAAGTTTCCTTGATTATCTATATAGTAATACGAATTTTTATTATCCCATCGATATTGATCAAAATACAAATTTGTGTAAGGCCTACTGTGGTCAGTTGCTAGTCTACCGTCAAAGAAATCAACTCCGTATTCAAAATTTTCAAAATTGTTTATGTTATTGCCAGCTACATTTATTGAAATACTAGCAGAAGATGACATCTGATCCACTTTGGTAAACAATAAAGTACCATCATCTTCTCTACGCAGGCCGTAAAAAAATCTAGAATTACCTATGCCTAACAGTTCATCTACACTTACTTGTCCAAGATAGCTCATACACTTATTCCTTATATAATTTCAACGTAGCTGGCAATCAAATCTAAACTGGCAGTAGAACTAGATTGGACATACACTGTCATGTCTCCAGCCAACACCAATTTTTCGCCACCGTTGATTACTCTTAAACTTTGATTTGACGGAATAATTACATTTCTAATATAGTATGCACTGATGCTGTTGAATATAATTGCTTGTCCGTTAGATGGACTACCAGTAGGACCTGCGCTAAGAACAACTGTTGTTGAATTAGTGATAGATACTACAGTGGTTCCCACAGCAAATCCGGTAGTTGTGATAGTCATTCCTGGAACAACACTAGCGGTGGATGCCACAACCAACGTTGTTCCTGAACTGCCTGCAGAGGTATAAGTTGTGGTTGCTGTGTTATTTTGTACTCTAACACTGGCAAGCACAACATCGCTAGTTGTATTGGTCAAACTTAATCCAATAAGCGTAGCTCTGGAATTGGTTGGTATAATAACAAATGATTTTTCAACTGTTCCAATTCCAGATATTAATGAGTTTCTAAAGAATGTTGCCATATGTATACTTATCCAAATAATAATGCGGACACAATACCAATGTCCTGAGCTTGACTAATACTGATACCGCTGGTTGAGCCTGCGGCATTGGTCCATGTTGTTCCGTTATAAACTTCCACATAGGAATAGTATGTATTAAATCGAACCATTCCAACTTCTGGATTGGTTGGCAGTTGGCTTGTGTCGCCACTTGGTATCACTACACCGTTTGTTCCTGTAATTTTTACATAACCTGTTCCAGTTTCTGCAAATTCTGTTACTGCTCCCGATACTGCATTAGTAATGCCGTTATCTTTGATAACAAGATTGCCCACTTTAACTCCGCCTGTACCGCTGGTGGTAAAAACAATGTCAGTATTGCTAGTCAATGCGCCAATGGTGTTGTTTTGTATATCTAAATTTGTTGTTTGTACACGGGTCGTAGTTAATTTAGTTGCATCAAGTCTAGCTTTTTCTACACTATTGATATAAAAATACAATGTGTTATCATTTGCGCCGGGTGATGATTCTGCTTTGATATATGTGTTGCCATCGGTATCTTGTACACCACCAATAGCTAACCATAAACTGTAAGTGGCATTGTATCCTTCATAACGTGACAACTCAGTGTTGTATCGTATCATACCGTTTGTTGGTGTTTGAGGACGTTGAGAAATTGTTCCCGAAGGCAAAGCTAAACTTTGATTGCCACTGATAACAACATTTCCAGTACCGTTTGGTGTCAATGTGATATTGGCATTTGTTGTTGTGCTAGAAATATCAGTACCGTTAACTTTTAATCCCTGAACAATTACGCCGCCAGATCCATTTGCAGTTAATGTAAGATCCAAATTACCAGTGTTGGTAGTGATTGTGCTTCCACTAATAGTGATATTTGGAATGGTGAAGATGCCACTTATGGTAGCATTTCCAGATGTTGTAACATCTCCGCTGGATGTAAAGTTACCAGTTTGTACAAAATTTCCTGTTTGAGTCAGTGTACCAGTTATGCCAACATCAGTAAGTGTACTAGTTCCAGTAACTCCAAATGTTCCGCCCACTGATAAATTATTATCAACCCGAACATTGTTTGTTGGAATGTAAATTCTTCCAGTGCCGTTGGCAGTTAATTGTAAATCTGTATTTGATGCAGTGCCACTTATTGTACTAGAACTTATAGTAACAGCTGGTAATGTAAGCGTACCAGTACCAGTAATATTTCCAGTAACGCTTGCATTGCCACTGGTTGTAAAGTTACCTGTTTGTACAAAATTTCCTGTTTGAGTCAGTGTACCAGTTATGCCAACCGCCGCCAAAGTACTGACGCCAGTTACACCCAGTGTACCACCGATAGTTGCATTTCCATCTAGTTGAGCATTGCTGGTAATTTCAACTTGTCTGCCTGCATACGGTGTTAATGTTAAATTTGTAGCAGTAGTTGTTCCTGTAATTGTACTACTAGCAATTGTAACACTTGGAAGTGTTAACGTACCAGTACTAGTTATTGCGCCTGAATTAATTGTACCAGTTGTGCTAAAATTACCACTTGATTGAGTAAAATTACCTGTTTGGGTTAGTGTTCCTGTTATACCTACTGCTTGTAAAGAAGTTGATCCTGTAGTAACTGTTAAATCCTGACCCACAACTAGATTTTGATCAATCTGTACATTATTACTTGGAATTAAAACTTTACCAGTGCCGTTAGCAACCAGTGTTAAATTATCGTTACCAACTGTTGTGCTAATGGTGTTGCTGTCAATTACAAGACCATCAATTTCTGCACGACTTAGATAAGCATTATTCCAGCGCAACGGTGTTGCGCCGCCTTGTCCTAAGTTATATGTTGCCGTAGGTGACGGAATTAAATTACTTGCAATAGCCGCAATAAAATTAATACTATCAGTATTAGCGTCACCAATGGTGATATTCCCACCAATTGTTACGTTGCCAGTCACATCCAAGTTACCAGTTACGTATGTGTTATTTTGTAAATTAATAATGCCATTGGCCGCAACTACATTTAACGGGCCAGTAAGACTTTCAACAGTGTTACCACTGATTTGAATATTACCTGTGGTTATCTCAGTTGATAACAGTGTAGTAGTATTCGTACCATCTGTAATAGTAACGCCCAATATTGAATTTACTGATAAATTTTGATTGTTAAAAGTAACATCGCCTGTTTGTTGATTAATATAAAAATTATCACCAACTCTAAAATTGCCCTCGTTATCAACTGAGGTAAAATAAATCTTAGCACGATTGGTTTCTACAATTTCGTTGGCCTGTATTCTGTCAGTTGGATCGTTTGTTGACTTTTTACCTGCGCCTACATAAGCAAGATTAGATGATATTAGGTATGCAATAACTCCGTCGCCGTCACCAACTACTCCGTAGTTACCGTATATACAAGCTGAACCAATTGAGCGAACTTCTACACCAAAGTCTGAGTAGTCTGCAAAGTCAATTAATGTTGCAGTTCCGCCAGCACTAGTTCTTAAATCTTGATATGTTATACCATCGTCAATAAATGTTGTTGAATTACTAGTGCCATTAAAGTGTAATAGCAACACCGTGGCTAAGTCGCCGCTTAACGCAACTGTTGAAGGGGTAAAGTTTGCGGTATACCGTGCTACACCTTTTGAAATTTTTACTTCGTCAATATATCCAGTAAACCCGTATGCGGCGGTCCAGTCAGCACCTATACGTAAAGGTTTAGTTGTGTCGTAATTGGTTATGTCTGCCCACGAGGCGCCTGACTGTGTGCCATTTATGTATATTTTTGTTGCGGCGTTACTTCTAACTAATGCTACGTGAGTCCAAGCAGACAACGATACAGTTGCAACAGTGGTAATAGTTATAACGCCGTTTACATACAAGTACAGTTGATTGCTAGTATTGATACCTAGAAAAATTGCTTGTTCAATAGCCGCAGATCTAAAATCAAATATTGATCGATATGCACTCCCAACGGTTGGATAAATCCAACCTTCAATAGTAAAGTCAGTTGCTATTCCGCCAACGTCATCGGAGATGTCTGTATCTCCATGAACTAATAATTTAGTATTAACGTCGTAAGTGAATACTACAGCACTAGGGGTAAATGTTGCAGTATATCTTGCAGTATTGCTTACTCTAAAGTCATCGATATAACCGGCCCACGCAGTTGAACCAACCCAACTTGCTCCGATGACCATTGGCTTAGAAGCTCCGTAATCATTACTATCTGCATACGTGTTAGTTGATACAACTCCGTTTATAAAAAATCTAGTTGTTCCGCTAGCTTTACATAGCGCAACATGCACCCATGCTCCAGTAGATACTGTATTGCTACTTGTTAGTACATAACTTCCGTTTACAAATAATCTTAAATTTCCTGCCGCATTAGATTCAACATACACACTAAATTGTGATGATCCAGATGTCCTAGTATCGAATAACACCATCTGACTTGCAGTGTTTTTATATACCCAGGTTTCTATAGTGAAATCGCCTGTGCTAAATCCATAATCTGTATCTGTAGCAATGCTGAGATAGTCACCTGTTCCGTCAAAAGCAATGCTACTTCCGCCAAACTTGCTTTGGGTTGCGCTAACTGCGGCATTGCCGTTGACCGTAATTGTTTTTGGCAGTCTTGTTATTGTTGATGGAAAAGCAAAGTCAGGTTGAGTTGTTATACTGGCGTAATCGCCTGTGCCATCTAATGCTAAACTAGCAGTACCAAATTTCTTAACTGCTGTGGAAAGTTTAGCGTTGCCTTGAGCGTATACTGTTTTACCCACACGATCTGTAATTGTTTCAAACCCTATCTGTTTGCCAGTTAGGTTTACATAGTTATTAGTGGCGTCAACACTCGCAACAGTACCAGAAGCAAGAACTGTAGTTCCGTCTGTGTCATAATATGTCACAGTGTTACCCACAGTCCACGTACCCACTCTAGAATTGATATGTAAACGTGTTTGACCCGCACCTGCAAATCCAGTTGATCCACTAGATAGTGCAAATCCTTTATCAGCAAAATAACTAAAACTGTTTAGCCATTCGATTCGCGTGCCGTTAGTTGCTGAGACACATTCTTGATTTGGAGTAAAAAATGTAACATTATGGAATAACATTGAGGCTTCTTTGCTAGAAGCATTTGCTACACTACCATCTGCTAGCACACCTTTGCCAGCATCATTGCTGTCAAATCCGTATGGATCACTACCGCTAGTTGTTGAGCCGCGAGTGATAACTGTCACGTTACGTATGTAAGGGCTTCGAGTAGTTACTGTAATGTTAGTGGCAAAACGGAAACCGTAACCGGTATTGGCACCACTATTAAATCTAAATCCAATTAAGGTTAAATCTTCAACAGTTGTTTCACCATTTAATAAAACAGCATCATTGGTTACAGTGCCGCCAGTTGGCTGAATAGTGACTGCTCGAATACCTGCGCCTTTTAAAACTACACCTACTGGAATAGTTAAAGGAAATATTTCAGTGTAAGTTCCGGGATAAACATAAACTGTGGTTCCACTAGTTGCCAAACTCAACGCATATTTTATAGTTAAAACTGGATTATTTTCATGCACTCCAGCGTTTGAGTTGCTGCCTGTTGTGGAAACATAGATAATGTTACCCTGTGGTAATACTAGATTAATACCGTTAACCAACAGCGATGTTGTGTTAATTGTTGTTGCGTAGATATTACGAGCATACAAGTTGGCCCACTCTTTCCCGCCAGTTCCTGGATTACTACCTAAGCTGTATGTATTTGTAATATCTGGAATAATATTACTAGCAACATCTGCATTGAATATGATATTATCAGTGTTGGCATCGCCTAAGGTAATATTTCCGTCTGCTGTAATAGTACCAGTTGCATGTAAATTGCCATTGATCAATGTGTTGGCATTTACAATCAATTGACCCGTGCCAAGTGTACTGATATTAATGTCAGTGTTATTAACAGTAGTTTCTATTGTGTTGGTAGAAAGTTGTAAATTACTGTTAACAAGAATTTTACTTTGATAAATTGCTGGATTGGCTCCGCTTGGAACTAGAGTAATAGTTCCAGATGAGCTGGCAATTGTACTTCCGGATATTGTGAAGTTGGCTACTGTTGCTTGTGTAACTACTTCTAGATTGGTTGTTCTTGTGGTACCGTTTACGCTTAGTTCATTCGTTGGTGTAGCTGTCTTGATGCCAACGCGGCCGTTTATAACGTCTAAGAAGAGTAGGTCAGTCTCAAAGGCTAAATTTACTCCGTCACGAAGCAAATTATCCTTTAAGAGCGGACCTGAAATTCGACCAACAGCCATTTGCGCTCCCGTATACCCCGTGTTTCACGGTTAACCACCTTGCATTGCGGGTTTACCACAGTTTAATATCGTAAAAACTTGGTCAGTCTTTACAGTAATAGTATTTATCGGTTTGGTAAATTAACCCAGTACAAAGGCCCACAAATTGGTTTCTGTGTCAATATCGTCATAGGATGCAACAGAACTGGATCCGCCAACAGAAATCCAACTTTGTCCGTCAAATATTTCTTCTATTTTTGTATTGGTATTGAATCGAAGTTCTCCTAGTTCAGGAGTGAGTCGACGATCACTGGGTGGCCCGCTTGGAAATACCACTGCGCCAGTTCCGCCAAATTTAACATATCCTGACCCTGTACTAGACAAATTAAACGATGAGTTTAATGTGTTTGTAATTTTGTTATCTTTAAACGATACAGCGTTGATCAAAACTGAGCCAGTTCCGGAAGGATTAATTTCTAAATTATTTGCAGTTACCTCATTACTGACAGTTTGTCCTGAAATATTAATATTTCCAATTGTTATATTATTGGTAAACAATTTGGTAGCATCTAGTGTAGCTGATACTGTGCCGTCTATGGCAAATCTTAAAATATTATCATTTGCACCTGGAGTTAATTCTGGTGTAATGTAAGTATTCCTATCGCTATCGTAAATGTTATTGAAACTAACTAGTCCTGTTGGCGACCATCCTTCGTAGAGCGAAGTAGTACTGTTTTGTCTTATTTCGCCTATGGACGATAATATTCTATTTGAATTATCACCATACGGAATAACCAGTGATTTATTTGATACTATGATAACGCTACCTGTATTGTTATCATTTGGATTTCCGTCAGTTATGTCCGCAAATACGCCTACACTGTCGCCACCGTTAAGTATGTCAACAACAGCAGATGTACTGAATTCGCCATCAATAATAGTTTGAAAATCTGAATTTGTTGGACTAAGCGTAATATTAGAATCGCTAGCAATACTACTGATAGTACTACTTGTAGTTCTTAGTCCCTGTAGGTTAACATTTCCAGAGCCATTGGCAGTGTAAGTTACATTGCCGTTAGTAACTTTACCTGCAATAGTTTGACCAGATATTCTAAAATTACCAGCATCTAGTCTAGAAGTTGGCCCGGTCAGCACATAGTTTACTGCTGACAAGTTACCTGTTATACTTGCACTACTTACACCTGTTTGATTAAAATTGCCAGT